>Ga0272448_1000422_pt1 | contig 65948 bp, 72 predicted proteins | sample YNPCB0191_FD_202220 | JGI IMG/M metagenome (GOLD analysis project Ga0272448, IMG submission 202220) | Hot spring sediment microbial communities from Yellowstone National Park, WY, United States - YNP-CB-019-1 | ecosystem: Environmental > Aquatic > Thermal springs > Hot (42-90C) > Sediment... | reverse complement strand
GAACAGGTCTCTGGGCCGAGTCAGGTGAGCAGAACACGACACCAGCCCTTTCCCATTCAATTGTCCTTGAAAGCCTCTCTGCAGCATCAAACGAGCCCTTAAAGTCTGGTATACGTCCATGGGGATTCCTGCTGATACCCTTATACTTCAGGAGATCCCAGACCTGTTTTCTTATCCTATTCTTGCCCTCCATCATCAACCTTCCCGGCCCTGATGACAGCTGTTCTGGCAATGGTGTCAAGGATCCTTAAATGCCCCAGCAGATAACCCAGCAGGACGTCCACTGCCAGGGGAAGCCAGAGCACCTTTGACATGTTCCTCAAAACAACCTGCCAGGGCTGCAGATCACCCTCCTCTGAGACAACCATAAGGCCCTGCAACCTCTTACCCGGAGTGCCTCCATGGTATTCCAGGTAGCTGAAGTACAGGAGTGTTATTACAGCAAGGAGGGGCAGCCAGTAGCTGTAGATGCTGAAGAGGTTAAGGAGGATGACTGCAGGGTAGAGAAGTACCGTGAGGATGTACATTACCGCGGTGACAATCAGGAAGTCCACAATGAATGCATATAACCTCTCCCTCAATAGTTCAACCATTATTACCCCTCCTTCAGGGCCATCAGCAGACCCTCGGGACAGGATCAGCCACTGGGGCCTCAAGTATCCTTCTTCCACCGAGGCTGGTCTCAAGGATCACATGCTTATCCTCTGTTACTTCACCTATTATCTGGGCCCCCTCACCGTAGGGAGCGCTCCTGACAGCCGCCAGGACTTCCTCAGCGTATTCAGGATCCACGCCGATGATAACCTTGCCCTCATTTGCAACCTCGTAGGGGTCTATTCCAAGCATCTCAGAGACGGCCTTAACCTCCTCCCGCACGGGTATGCTGTCCTCATCCAGGACCATCCCAACACCCGATTTATCTGCCATCTCATTGAGGGCATTGGCTATACCACCCCTTGTGGGGTCCTTCATTGCCTTAACACCCCCAACATTCAGGGCGGCCTCCACGATGCCCCAGACAGGAGCCACGTCTGATTCGAGGTCTGTTTCGAATCCGAAGCCCTCACGGAACGCCATGAGAGCCATCCCATGGTCCCCAACACTGCCACTCAATATGATCTTATCACCGGGGCTCAGTCCTGAGTCCCTGACTGTTTCACCACGCCCGGCGACACCTATACCTGTGGTTGTTATGACCATCCTGTCAAGTTTGCCCTGTTCCATGACCTTGGTGTCACCTGTGACAATGGAAACCCCGGTCTCCCTTGAAACGGAGTCCATGGACTTTATGATCCTCTCAAGATCCTCCCCGGGGAATCCCTCACTTATTATCATGGCATTTGCAATTGCAAGGGGCCTTGCCCCCATGACCGATATATCGTTGACTGTACCTGCAACGGCTATCCTGCCTATGTCCCCTCCCGGAAAGAACAGGGGGTCAATGGTATGACCATCTGTACTTATAACGATCTCATAATCCCCCAGGGGTATGCTCGCACCGTCGTCGAGGTCCTCGAGGCCAACTCCACCGTTAACCCTTGTGTTCTGGATGTTTGAGAGTATTATATCTGAGATAAGATCCTGCATCACTTCTCCGCCTGCACCATGGGACATGCCGATTTTCATAGATTCACCTTGCATAATCTCTTGCTATAGGGTATCTTGCTGATGGTATAAAACCTTTCACGGACCTCTGTTAAGTACATTATTTGTGGCGGATGGAAAAATTACTGGCTGTGGCTGCAATATGGTTAAAATTGGATGGGATGGATAAGGTCATGATCCCTTAAGGCATGAGGGCATGCTTATCTTCCATCATGATCACCTCAAGCACAATCTTTTTAAATGGTGCTCCCCATACTATAGATAAATTTATCTGTACTGAGTCACTAAGTTTCTTAAACTCAGTTTTACTGATTCTTGTATGAATGATTGAGGTGAAATAATGGCAATCTGGCAAGGTAAATCAATGAAAAAACCCAGTGGCGGAAGAGCCAAGATGAACCGTGGTAAAAGGAAGTATGAACTTGGAAGGGAGCCTGCTGAGACAAAGATCGGTGACAGGCGTGTAAGGATGATAAGGACACGCGGAGGCAACACCAAGGTCAGGCTCGCTTCAGATACAAGGATAAACGTGGTTGACCCTGAAACCGGTAAGGTTGAAATTGCAGAGATAAGGAACGTCGTTGAGAACACAGCAAACCCCCACTTCGTAAGGAGGAATATCATAACCAGGGGTGCTGTTGTTGAGACAAACCTTGGAAACGTCAGGGTCACATCAAGGCCAGGTCAGGACGGTGTCATAAACGGAGTCCTGATCAGGGAATAAGAAAGATTAAACCCCCGCGGTGTCCCCATTGTCTAAGGCGGAGGATGAGATACTCTCCCAGGTGAAAAGGTTCCTGAAACACATAAACACTAACCTCCCTGAGGGCATGGAACTGGAATTTGAGGGCTTCTACCGCAGGGGCTTCTTCGTAACAAAAAAGAGGTACGCCCTCATAGAGGATGACACAATAGTTGCAAAGGGTCTTGAACTTGTAAGGCGTGACTGGGCACCCATAGCTAAAAAAACCCAGCGAAAGGTCCTGATGGCCATCCTCCGTGATGGATCCCCTGAGAAGGCCAGGGAGATAATAAGGGAAGTCGTGGGGCGTATAAGACGGGGTGAAGTGGAACTCGATGACCTGGTGATACACACCCAGATCACAAGGGACCTCTCTGAGTACAAACAGATAGGTCCCCATGTCATCGCTGCAAAGAGATCCCTGGAGAAGGGAAGGCGTGTTGAGAGGGGCTCCATAGTGAGGTACATCATCGTGAAGGGAAGGGGCCCCATAAGTCAGAGGGCCTTCCCGGTTGAGGACGCAGGGGACATGGAATACGACCCCGACTATTACATTGAAAACCAGGTGATGGCTGCGGTATCACGCATAATGTCATCCCTGGGTTACTCCACAGAGGATATTAACTCGTTATCCTCTGGTGAAAGGCAGAGCAGCCTGGACGCATTCTTCTAATCCTCTGAAATAATTTATCTGATCTGCTGGAGTTTTTTTATACTATTTTTCATTTCTCTTTTTCATTTAAAAAGACCACCCCCCTTTTTACTGATTCACGCACCCAGCATTAAACCAACAATGTTATAATTGATTAGTTATAGAGTTTTATCACAGAGAAGTAGGTGGGACGATGCTGAAGGCGGTTTTCTTTGATATCGATGATACACTGTATGACACCTCAGGATTTGCTAAACTTGCAAGAAAGGCTGCCCTTAACGTCATGATAGATGCGGGTCTACCACTAACACAGGAGGAGGCCTACAAGCTTCTCAGGGAGATAATCTCTGAGAAGGGATCAAACTATGACAGGCATTTCAATGTCCTGACAAAGACGGTCTTCGGTGAGGAGAAACCATTGCTCATTGCCCTTGGAATGATAACATACCACAACGTCAAGTTCGCCCTACTGAGACCCTTCCCCAACACCACATCCACCCTAATCGACCTCAAAAGTAAGGGGTACAGGTTAGGTGTTATCTCAAACGGTATAACGATAAAGCAGTGGGAGAAGCTCATAAGACTCGGCATCCACCACTTCTTCGATGAGGTCGTCACTTCAGACGAAGTGGGCTTCGAAAAACCCAACATAAGGATCTTTGAGGAAGCCCTCAGGAGGATGGGATGCAAACCCGAGAGGTCAGTGATGGTTGGTAACAAGTTCAATGAGGACATACTGGGAGCCGCAAATGCGGGTATGGCAGCCATACTGGTCAACTCAGAGTTAACGGACGCAGAAAGGGACTACGTTGAGAAGAAGGGCCTTGATGTTACGGTCATAGATGATATCAGTCAGCTTAAGGAGATCCTTTAGTTTCTTTTCATATATGGGGGATTTCAGTGGGCTCTCCCCGTTCCCATGAAATCTCTCATCCGCGGGGGATGAACATGATGGACATTGATAAGGGGGATGAATCATGAACTGCGAAGGATACTACCACGATGAGAACATGGTTGAAATCTTTGAGGAACTGAAACAGCCAAAAACCCTTGAAGAGCTGGGTTTATCCTATTTCTTTGTAAGGGACCTTATACTTAAGATAATGTTAACCTACGGGACCGTTAAAACCCAGAGAATTACGGATATAACTGGCATACACCTTGATATACTTGAAGAGATCCTGGGTCAGATGGAGAAGGACGGATTCTGCGCCCAGGTTGGGGGCAGTTTTCTCTTCTCCAGTGTCGAATACACCCTCACAAAGAGGGGTGTTGAGAAGGCCCGCCTTGTAATGGAGGAAAACCCCTACATGGGGATAGCCCCTGTACCATATGAGAGATACTTTGAGCTAATGGATAAACAGCTCAGTAACCGTTTCCCCATAAGAATACCTGATGAGGTCATTGAAGGAACCTTCAGGGATGTGGTGGGACTATCCTATGCAAAGGAGTGCCTTGTGGATTCCTGCACAGTGGGTAAGGGACTCTTTGTCTATGGGGCTCCGGGTACAGGGAAGACATTCATAATAAGCAAGGCCTCAGACCTCCTGCCCCCCATAGTGATCCCCCGCTTCATAGAGTTCAGCGGGAGGGTTATACAGATCTATGACCCTGACTTCCACAGGCCATGCCCTGAAGAACCCAAAGACCCCAGATGGATAAAGATACACGCACCCTTCGTTTTCACCGGCTCTGAATTAAGTTTAAATGAACTGGAGACAACCTACAACATGAGCAAGGGGGTATATGAGACTTCACCCATCATAAAGGCCAATGGGGGAGTCCTTCTCATCGATGACCTTGGAAGGCAGCGTGATGACCATGAGGTGATCCTCAACCGCCTCATAGTCCCCCTGGAGAACAGGAAGGATGTGATCTATATAAGGGGCGTCCCGGTTATATTCCACACCCACTTCATACCTGCCTTCTCAACAAACCTGGATGTCAGCATAATGGACGAGGCCCACCTCAGAAGGGCCCCCCTCCACATATTCCTCAGACACCCTCCAGTTGAAAACGTTGCAGAGGTTTTCAGGCGCAATCTTGATGAAATAGGGGAGGAATACGATGATGAGGTTGTTGAAAGGATTAAGATGGTCTACACCCCTGTTGCCGATGGAGGGGAGGGTCTACAGCCCAGCTATGCCCATGCAAGGGACCTTGCCCAGATAGCACAGGCAGTCAGAATCAACATGGGAAAGGAGAAGGTGGACCTTGAGGTGATTGAGAGGGCCCTTGATAAGCACGTTCTGATAGCCCTCCAGAGGATGGATATTGATATAAGCCAGGTGCATCACAGCATAAGGACATTCCGTATCATTACAGGCGACCCTGATAGCGCCGAGAGGGTCTTACGACTCTACGGAGCTCTTACAGTTGCAAGGGAGGACGGGGCCGTCCTTGCAGATTTTGAGGACTCTATAAGTCCTTCACAGATCCTTGAACACCTTCAGAGTCAGGGAGTGGCCACAAGGCGGGTCGATGTCATCTCTGAGACCAAGAGGGAAATTAAGAAGGCTATACTTGAATACGGTGACGGTTGACCGGTTGTGTTTTTGATGGATGCACTGCTTGTGAACGTGGCGGTTACGGTACTGGTATCCCTGGGTGCATGGTCCTTCCTTGAATTCATCCCCAATCTGCTTCCAGGGGAGGTGGGAAGGCTGGCTGCACGCCTCAGACCACTCCCCTCAGGCGTGATGGAGGTGACCCACCACATCAACCTTCTGAGAACAGGAAGACCATGGCAGCGCTTCATGGCCCGTGAGGTCATAGGTGAACTCTTCAAAATCAGGATACGTGAACTTGAGGCTCTGAAGTATGAGGAGTGGAGGAGTGAACTTGAATCCCAGAAGGAGCTAATGGAAAGGCGCGAGCTAAGCGACGATGAGATCCTCCACATCGAGGCAGGGAAGGAGATGCTTGGAAATTCAGAAGTTGAAGTGCAGAGGCCAGAGGGGGCTGTTTATCCCACACCCTGCGAGGAGGAGTTCATAAGGATCAGAAATCATAAAAAGGAATTCCTGGATGATCTGAGGGTCAGATACTCTGATTTCAGGATATGGGCCCCCAGGAACAGGGATATCCTGAGGTACATACAGGAGAAGGTTTTCAGGAGGGAGGAATTTGACCTTGAGAGCCTGAGGGACCACAGCAGGGAATGGGCCCTCATGAACATCTGGGGCATGGAACCTCCCCGGAGTTACCCTGAGGAGGAACTCCTTGAGGACTTGCTGCTCTACCTGGAGCTGAGGGGTGATGATTCAACTGCAATCAAACTGGCCCGTGCCCTTGCCGCTAACAATGACTCCCTGATGTACCTTGATGAGGTTATAGGTACCGTTTCAGCATGGAAGACCAGAGGGAACTGATACTCTTCAGGATGGTAATTTTTTGCTGTTCCCCCATTACCTGAATGTTCCCATGCATATTATATTTCTATTTCCAGTCCGATCGGGCAGTGGTCTGAGCCCATGACATCTGAGAGTATCCAGGACCTTTTAACATTCCCTGCGAACTCCTGGTTTACAAAGAAGTAGTCGAGTCTCCATCCAACGTTCCTCTCACGGGCCCTTGTCCTGTAGCTCCACCATGTGTACTGTCCCGGTTCACTGTTGAACATCCTGAAGGTGTCCACGTAACCGTTTTCAATGAACTTATCGATCCAGGCCCTTTCAATGGGGAGGAAACCTGATACATTACTGTTCTCCTTTGGCCTTGCAAGGTCTATCTCCCTGTGGGCTGTGTTGAAGTCGCCACATATAACCACGTTCCTTCCCGAGTCCCTCTCCCGGTTGACGTCTTCAAGGAATGCGTCATAGAATTCCAGTTTATACTTCAGTCTTTCATCTGACATCTTTCCATTGGGGAAGTATATGTTGTAGAGGAGGAAGTCGTCAAAGTCGGCGATCTGTATCCTGCCCTCTGTGTCGAACCTCTTTATACCGAAGCCCTCCCTCACTGAAGAGGGAGGTATCCTTGTGTACATGGCAACCCCGCTGTAACCCTTCCTCTTGGCAGGGGTGAAGAAGCTCATGTAGCCCTCAACGTGCCTGAGCTTCCTGGGGAGCTGTTCAGGCTTTGCCTTGATCTCCTGGAGGCATAGGATGTCTGGATTCTCATTCATGAACCATTCAAGGAACCCCTTCCTGTGGACTGCCCTGAGGCCGTTTACGTTCCAGGATATTATTTTCAGCACTGTCATTATACCACCTAATTATTTCTGTCAAGCAGATTAAATATTGGCACATGGCCTCTGTATTTGCTTATTCTTTCTGCTACCACACCCATATGCTTTATTCTGATATCCAGACAGGTTTTTAGGGGCTCTGTTCATGAATTCTGCATATGCAGGCTAAAATATGAGTGGCAGTATCCTTGCAAAGATCCCGCCCAGGAATATCGCTGTTCCAAGGTTTGCAAGGGTTATGATGGATGTTGATCTCCAGCCGAATTCCCTGGCAAGTATTGCGATTGTTGAGAGGCATGGGAAGTAGAGCATGCCGACCAGGGTCAGGACGAGGATCTGGGGTGCAGTGAGGGCGGCCCCTATGTTTGTCCCAACCAGTGACACCAGCCCAAGGAGTATGAACTCCTTCCTGACGGCCCCCAGTATCAGGAGTATGCCTGCAAATACCGGCAGTTTAAGCCATCCGACTGTGAGTGGTGCCATGAAGGCGCTGATGGGATTGAGCCATCCAAGGGCGTATAGTAACTGTATCATGGAGCTTCCAATGATGTATATGGGGAATACAAGGTAGATCAGGGATTTTGTCCTTATCCAGGTCTGCCTTGCTATTACACGGAATGAGGGCATCTTAAGGGAGTGCATTTCCATTATAAGCCCGGTCGTTTCCCCTGGAAGTGCCTTGAGGGCCACCTTACCCATTATGAATATTATAAGCAGGTCCAGGGCGTAGAGGCCTATGGCCCACCATACATTCACGAAGAGGGCTACGAGTCCAAGGATGAGGATGGTCCTTGCAGCGCACGGTGCGAAGGATATTGCGAAGGCTGCAAGGAGTCTCTCCCTGTGGGTCTCGAGTATCCTTGTGCTGTCAATTGCAGGGACGCTGCACCCGTACCCCAGTATGAGGGGTATGAGGGCCTTCCCATGGAGCCCTATCTTCCTCATGAAGGCGTCCATCATGAATGCCACCCTGGTGAGAAGACCCGAGTTTTCAATGTAGGATAGCATCAGGTAGAAGGGTATGACGAAGGGTATCACCAGGGTCAGACCAGCCACGATACCACCGAAGGCCCCGTTCCATATTATCGATTCAATGGAACCTGAAAACTGGGGGTCAACGGGTTGGAAGAACCCGAAGATGCCTGTGAGTGTATCTGAGAGGAACTCCCCGACAACGAAGGTCCAGAGAAGGAGTCCTCCAACAACCAGAACAGATGAGATGTAGCCGTAGACGGGGTGCGTAAGGAAGCTGTCAAGGCGCTCTGATAGTGATGGCTTGATATCCGCCTGCCTCTGTGCACCTGCAGCTATCATGCTGGAGATGGCGTAACGTTCTGAAGTTATAACTGAAAATGCTGGTTCGCCGTGTATGTCCTCTATTTCAGCTGCCAGTTCTGATGCAAGCTTTTTAACGTCCTCGGGCATCATTGCTGTTATCTGGGGGTCGTTTTCCAGCAGCTTTATTGCAACCCATCGCCTTGAATATCCCTCCGGGATTTCAGGGAGGGTATCCATTAGCTTCCTTATACGGGTCTCGATCTCCTCTCCGTATTCGATTATCCTGGGCTTTATTCTTTTATCAGCCACTTCAACCGTCTTACGGAGTAGCTCCTGGAGTCCCCTCCCCTTAACTGCAACTGTGGTTACCACCGGCACGCCGAGAACCTTCTCCAGCTTCTCCTCATCTATTGTTATCCCCTTCTGTCTGGCCATGTCCACCTGGTTGATGCAGATTACCATGGGAACCTCCATTTCCATGAGCTGGAGTGTGAAGAAGAGGTTCCTCTCGAGGACAGATGCGTCAAGCACATTTATGACAACGTCAGGCCCTTCCTTGATTATGAAGTCCCTTGATACTATCTCCTCCATGGAGTACGTTGAAAATGAGTATATGCCTGGCAGATCGATTATGTGGATGTCCCTTCCCTGGAATTTCAGGTAGCCCTCTGCCCTTTCAACGGTTTTCCCGGGCCAGTTGCCGACTATCTGGTTTGAGCCTGTCAGCTGGTTAAAAATAACACTTTTCCCCACATTGGCGTTTCCTGCAAGTGCAACGGTTATCTCAGATTTTTTCATTGCCAAGACCTTCTAACTGTTCTATGAATACACATCTGAGGCTCAGTCTTCTGTTTCTATGAAGACGTTATCTGCTATGTTCCTTCCCAGGGCCACCCTGGATCCCCTGATCTCCACCTCCACGGGTCCCTTGAGGGGCGCCCTTTTTATCAGGGTGAGGGGGGCTCCAATGGTTATCCCCATGTCCATTAGCCGCCTCACAACCCTGTAGTCACCCCTTATGAAGGATACCTTTCCACTCTGGTTTTCATCCATCTCTGTGAGGGATTTCAGATTTTCGTCACGGCAGCCTATTTCCTCGATATCAGCTTCCTTCATCTCAATGCATTCTTCGCATGTCTGGAATTTGAATTCGCATGCAGGGATGGGCTTTTCATCCGGGCATTCTCCTGGCATGTTAAGAAGATGGCACAGGGCCCTTTCAGCATCATCTGAGAGTGAATGTTCCATTTCACAGGCCTGTCTGTGTATCCTCTCCCTTTTTATTCCCAGAACGTCATGGAGGAATCTTTCAAGGAGCCTGTGCTTTCTTGTTATTTTACGGGCGATCCGGTATCCCCTATCGGTGAGGACGGCTCCCCTGTATGGTGAATATTTAACATATCCATTTGAGTCAAGTTTTTTAAGCATCTGTGTTACACTTGCAGGGGCGATTCTCATTTCACGGGATATATCTGTCGTGGTAACGGGCTTCCTTGAGTCTGAGAGCCTGTAGATGGTTTCAAGGTATTCCTCTATATTTTCACTGAGATGCTTCATTAGGTTCACCTAAAGCATTGCTGTTACTTTAGTTGAACCTAATTCAATATAAGGTTTTCTAAAACAGGCGAAAAAAATTAGTGAATGGTTTCCCCTAAGGAATTTGAGTGGAAACCATTCATGTTCAGATGGGTAGGATGTCCCTTCCATGGGTCTCGTTTATAACCTCTGCAAGGCCCACGTACATTGCGGCTGCACCGGTGAATATGCCCTCATAACCAGCTACAGATGTTATAAGTGTTGAACCGGTAATTTCACCAGCAGTGAGCAGGAAGAAGAGCACAGCAAGGCTTATGAATATTACCTGGATGCCCCTTTTGAGTTTGAGGGTTGCTATGAACATCACCAGGGTGAATAACCCCCACATGAAAAGGTATGATGCCATTGCAACCGGGTCGGCGCTGGCTGCTGCAGTCCCTGATGTTTCAAGGAACTTGAGGTTAGGGATCACCAGGAGGAGCACCAGTGACCACCAGAACAGACCATATGATCCAAATGCAACCGTACCGAATGTGTTACCCTTTCTGTATTCCATCACACTTGCAAGTATCTGGGCTATACCCCCATAGGCGAACCCCATTGCAAGTATCATGCTGTTTATGGGAAAAAGACCTGCGTTGTGCAGGTTCAGCAGTACGGTGGTTATACCAAACCCCAGAAGTCCAAGGGGGGCCGGGTTGGCGGTTTTATCTGATATAACCACTTCTGTTTCACGCATATTCTCACCTCATCTATCAATATTATGAATGGGCATGAGATGGTTCATTCATCTATTCCTCGAGGGTTGAGGTATCGCCGAGGTCCTCTCCTTCCTCCCTGGCCCTCAGTATCCTCCTCATTATCTTACCGGACCTTGTTTTTGGGAGCCTGTCAACCTGGACCATCTCTCCTATAACCGCAACGGGTCCGAGTTCATGGCGAAGGTGTCTTTTCAGTTCCTCGATGAGGGCGGCGTTCAGTTTATGGCCCTTCCTGAGTATGAGGAACGCCTTTATGACCTCCCCCTTGATTGGGTCGGCCTTGCCTATAACCGCGGCCTCTGCAACTGCAGGGTGTGCCACAAAGACGGATTCAACCTCCGCAGTACCTATCCTGTGCCCTGCTATATTCAGGACGTCATCTGATCTTCCCTGGATCCAGAAGTATCCATCTTCATCCTTCCTTGCCATGTCACCTGCGGTGTACACTCCACCAGGGATCTGATTCCAGTAAACATCGATGTACCTCTCCTCGTCGTTGAAGAGGGTTCTGAACATGGCGGGCCATGGCTTTCTGATCACGAGGAAACCGCCCTTACCCAGGGGTACCGGTTCGCCCTTCTCGTCAACCACGTCGGCCTCTATGCCTGGCAGGGGCTTTGTAACTGAACCCGGTTTAAGGGGTGTCACAGGTAGGGGTGCTATCAGGTGCATCCCTGTCTCGGTCTGCCACCAGGTGTCAATTATCGGGCACTTCTCCCTTCCTATGTTCCTGTAGTACCACATCCATGCCTCGGGGTTTATGGGTTCACCGACCGTGCCGAGTATCTTTAGGGACTCAAGGTTGTAGCGTTTCGGGTGCTTGTCACCGAACCTCATGAGGTGCCTTATTGCTGTTGGCGCCGTGTAGAACTTGGTGACACCGTATTTCTCAACTATGCTCCACCATACGCCGGGGTCGGGATAATCAGGCGCTCCCTCATAGATGAGTGTTGTGGTTCCAAGTAGCAGCGGGCCATAGACAACATAGCTGTGACCGGTTATCCATCCGATGTCTGCTGTACACCACCAGAGGTCCCCGTTGTGGATGTCAAAGGTCATCTCCAGGGTTGATGCGACCCCCACCATGTATCCGCCTGTTGTGTGCAGAACACCCTTTGGTTTCCCGGTACTTCCTGAGGTGTAGAGTATGAATAGTGGATCCTCTGCATCCATCTCCTCTGCATCGCAACGGTCCCCTTCACCCTCTATGAGCTTATCAAAGAGTATTTCACGGCCACTTATATCGGACATTTCAATGTCAATGTCTGTGTGCTTCACAACCACAGTTGTTTCTATGGTTGGACACTGGAGTATGGCCTCGTCCACTATGGGTTTTAGTTCTATAACTCCGCCCCTTCTGTAGGTCCCGTCGGCTGTTATTATGATCTTTGCCATGGCATCGTTGAGGCGTTCCACCAGGGCCCCCACGCTGAGACCGGAATATATGACGCTGTGGACGGCGCCTATCTTTGCGCAGGCAAGCATTGAGATTACAAGTTCAGGACACATTGGAAGATACAGTGCAACTGCATCGCCCTTCCTGATTCCGAGACTTTTGAGGGCATTTGCGGTCCTGTTAACCTCACGGTACAGTTCATAGTAGGTTAACTTCCTTTCATCTCCCCTCTCGTTCACATAGAGGATGGCGACCTGGTTTCTCTTGTCTGTGTTAAGCCACCTGTCAACGGCGTTGTATGTCATGTTGATCTTACCGTTGACGAACCACTTGTAGAATGGTTTGTTGCTATCATCGAGGACCTTGTCCCATTTCCTGAACCATTCGAATCTTTCAGCCTTCTCGGCCCAGTATTTCTCATGGTCCTTTCCCTTTTCGAGCTCGGCCTCCCAGTTTTTTATGTGGGCCTCCTCCACAACTGTGTAGTGGGGTTTGAAGACCCTGTTTTCTTCCAGGAGAACTGAGGTATCCTTTGACATTTTTCATACCGCCATCTTTTTCTTGGTTGATAGTAGTAAGTTTCTCACAACTTATATATTTTACTATTATTAATCATGATAGATAATATTTATAATGTGAATTTTATTAATAACTTCGAAAAAAAGAAGTGGGTTACATCATGGGGGGCATTCCACCCATTCCACCCATTCCACCCATTCCTTCCATATCATCCTCGTCCTTTGATGAGACATCAAAGCCCCTGGCGGCTATCATGTCATCGATACGGAGGATCATCTCAGCTGCCTCAGCTGCAGACTGGATGGCCTGCTTCTTGACCCTCTGGGGCTCTATCACTCCGGCCTCCTTCATGTCGACGATTTCGCCATCGAAGACATCGATTCCCATGTATGGTGACTCCTCATGAGCTGCCCTGAGGTCAACGAGGACGTCGATGCTGTCAAGACCTGCGTTCTCTGCAAGGGTCTTTGGCACGATTTCAAGGGCGTCTGCAAAGGCTGATACTGCCAGCTGTTCCCTGCCGCTTATGGTGTCAGCATACTCACGCAGTTTCCTGGCGATTTCAACCTCAGGCGCTCCTCCGCCTGCAACAACCTCCCTGTCCTCAATTGTGGATGCAACGACTCCTATTGCATCCTCAAGGGCACGCTCCATTTCCTCTGCAACATGCTTGGTGCTTCCCCTCAGTATTATGGAGATGGCCTTGGGGTCCTTACATTCTTCAATGAACGTGAGGACTTCATCAAAGATCTTCTTCTCGTAGATAACGCCGGCCTCTCCCAGGTCTTCTGCTGTGAGGTCATCGATGTTGGTGACGAGCCTTGCGCCTGTGGCCTTCTCAATACGCTTGATGTCTGACTTCTTGACCCTCTTGAGGGCCATTATTCCCTCACGTGAGAGGTAGTGGAGTGCAAGGTCATCGATACCCTTCTGACAGAACACGACGTTGGCGCCTGAGCTCTTTATCTTCTCAACCATGTCTCGGATCATCTGCTCCTCCTGTTCTATGAAGGCCTGCATCTGTGATGGGTCTGTTAGCCTTATCTTGGCATCGGTTTCAAGGTCCTTAACCTCTATCGGGTACTTGAGCAGGGCTATCCTGGCGTTTTCAACTCTCTTTGGCATTGATGTGTCTGCCCTTGACTTGTCAATCACTATACCGTTCACGATTCTTGACTCGTTCACTGATGCTCCCTGTATCCTCTGTATGTTAATGTTGTCCTTGTCGATTTCACCGTCCTCTTCGACCTGCATTACTGCGTCAACAACGAGTTCAGCAAGTTTTTCCTTGGCCCTCTCTGAACCCTTTCCTGTCATGGCTGTTATTGCAACCTTCATGAGGGTGTCCCTGTCGCTTGCTTCCATTGATATTTCTTCAAGTATCTCCTGGGCCTTCAGGGCCGCATTCCTGTAACCAAGTGCTATGATTGTTGGGTGCACACCCATTTCAATTAATTTTTCAGCTTCCTTGAGCAGTTCACCCGCTATTATTACTGCAGTGGTTGTGCCGTCCCCCACCTCGTCTTCCTGGGTCTTTGCGACCTCAACCAGCATCTTTGCTGCGGGGTGTGAGATGTCCATTTCCCTGAGGATCGTAACTCCATCATTCGTAATCACGATGTCTCCGAGGGAGTCCACCAGCATCTTGTCCATACCCTTGGGTCCAAGGGTTGTCCTCACGGTTTCCGCGAGTATTTTACCTGCAAGGATGTTGATTCTCTGGGCTTCTCTTCCAACGTAACGGCTTGTATTCTGTGGTAATATGAATATGGGCTGCTGTCCCTGTGCCATTAAATCACCTCTTAAATAAATAGCATGCAATTATCCATGGGTTTAAGGTTCTATAAATAATTTGTGTAGAAGATGCTGGAAGATCAGGGCTTGAGTTAAATTTTTTTGGAAGATAGAATTCTGGGAGGTTTCAGCAGCGGTCAGGAGATGGAAGATATCCCTACTTCATAAGATAATTAAGAGTGAAGAAGGGATTTGATTAACGGTTGGGGAATATCTTCGGCAGGAAGGTCTGGCAGAAGTCAGGTGTCAGCTTTGAGGTTTCATGCTCAAGTTTTTCAACTATCTCCTCTTCAAGTTCGGGTGTCCTTGATGTCTCAACAGTGAAGGCCTCGTTGTCGATCCAGAGTCTGAGTGACTCATTACCCATGGTCATACTGAATTCAACGGTGTTACCCCTCTCAATATCACCTATTATGTCCTCCATGATCTCATCTGAGAGTTTCAGGAGCTTCCTGCCCTCAGGTTCATATGTTCTCTTTGATGTCCTGATACTGGTTATGCGCACCGGTGCGCACCCCTCCTCCCTTATCGTCTTTCGGACGGTCCAGAAGAGGCTCACAACAATTTTCTTCTCAGGGTCATGGCTGCCCTTAAATTTGATTGATTTCATTAAATCACCGCATCCTTCATCGTCAGTCATTTCTTTGAATGCTACATTTTCCTTATCCTCTCACCGATGGTCTTACCGATGCTGTAGCATTCATCCAGGTCTTCCCCGGTGGGGACATAGTTGACCTCAAAGGTTTCAGCAACCTCAAATCCTGCACCTGAGAGCTCCTCCTTCAGGGTTCTCACTGCACCTCCACCCCACCCCTTTGATCCGAATACAACCGCAAGCCTTTTAAAGCCTGTACGATCAAATGTCAGTCCCCTGAGATAGTATATCAGATCGCCAAGGCTTGGAAATGGTCCGTTGAACATTGTGGGGCTTCCGATGAAAACTGCCTTGCTCTCAAGGATGTTCTTCACAATCTCGCTCCTCTCATCCTCATGAAGGAAGTGCATTGACACGTCCACGTCCGCCGCCATCAGACCCTCTGCCATGGCATGTGCCATCATGGCTGTGGAGTGGTGCATGGTGTCATAGATTATGGTGGCCTTATCCCTGCACTTACCTGTTGCCCAGTCAGTGTATGCCCCTATTACCTTCATGGGGTCAGTCCATATCTGGCCGTGGGAGGGTGCTATCATCCCTATCTTCTCAAGGAGGCCCAGTTCCTTGACCTCATCCAACTTCCTGAGTACCAGGGGGGAGAGTGGTGTTAAAAGGTTTGCGTAGAATTTCAGGGCAGCATCCATCAGTACAGCGTCAGGAACGTCCCTATCAAAGCGTTTGCTGATGCAGAGGTGCTGTCCGAAGGCATCATTTGAGAATAGAATACCGTCCTCCTCCAGGAGGGTGAACATGCTGTCTGGCCAGTGTAGCATGGGTGCCTCAAGGAATGTGAGGGTTTTTCCCCCGAGATCGGTGCTGTCCCCTGTTTTAACGGTCTGAAATGGGGTATCCTCTGGTATGGGATAGTGCTGTCTGAGGCCCTCAGCCGCCTTTGCAGTGCAGATTATCTCTGAGCCGTACCTCTTCAGGACCTCCATGATGGAACCGCTGTGATCCCTTTCAATGTGGTTCTGGATTATGAGGTCAATCCTTTCATCCCTTCCTTCCCTTTCAAAGGCGTCACTTATTCTTCCGAACATCTGTGAAGAGGTTCCAGGGTAGGTGTTGTCGACCAGCGCCACCATCTCATCCCCAAATATGAGGTAGGTATTGTAGGTTGTGCCCTCCAGGGTGTAGCCATGGTAGCTCCTTATGTCCCAGTCCATCACACCAACCCAGTAGACACCATCCGCAATTTTCACCGCATCAGCCTTCATATTAAACACCATCTGTTTATATGTTGAAACTCATTATTAAATTATGCAAGTTTTTTATGGGGAGTGGACTCATGGCTGATCTTGATTTGAATTTTTTTTGTGATGATAAAGGAGGTTCTCAAAGATTAGGCCTTATCATTTGTCCTTTCTTCCAGTTTCTGCCTTAACTTCATGAATTTTGATCGGACCGTTTCATAGCCCTTACTGTAGAATGGACAGCTCTCTATGCAGTAGGTGCATCCCTCACTGCATCCAAGGCATCTATCCTCAAGGAGCAGAACTGTGGATCCACAGCAGGTATCTACCTCCACCAGGGCATCCTCAGGACAGGCCTTTATGCATTTACCGCACCTTGAACAGTACTCAGGGATCCATGAATGCTCACTGGCCTTCTGAGGAAGGTTGGATATGCTCGTGAGCACTGCGGATACCTTCTGGGCCGGGCCATTCTCTGGACCTATGAGAAGGCCGTTAGTCCCCTTAAAACCAATACCTGCATTCTGGGCCAGGGATGTGAGATCCAGGAGTCCACTCATGGGGTGGATGGCCACGGCACCGTATCCATTCTCTCTGAGGTAATCTGAAAGCCTGAAGGTTAAATCGGCAAGTTCATCGTAGAGTCTGTCATTCAGGGACTGGGCCTCCTCACCGGGAGGGGTGCCTATCAGTTCATCATCCATCTTCAATGTGAATACCACAGCATTTCTGTACTTAAAATCATCTGCAAGGATAACCGCAGGGGTTATGGGCGCATAACCTATGTTGACTATACCGAGTGAACGTGCGTAATCCTCAAGTCTGCTCAGGAATTCTCTGCTGGCTGCGGTGGATGGTGTTTCAGGTTCAGGAACCTCTGACTGGTCAGGGTACTCAAGAAATCCACAGCTGCAGCCGCATCCACTGATGGTCTTCTGTGCATCTCCACAGCAGTTATTTTCATCCATTTAGTCACCTCAGTTTACATGTGAATGGATGTTCATATTTATATTTATGGATATAATGGCCATGTGTCTTCAGTTATCAGGTATGGATGTTTGCCCGGTTCACTCCTCTATCTCGTACTCAAATTCCCAGAAGGGGGTGCCCCTCGATTCATCACCCTCAAGGTGCTCCATCTCATGGGCAACGCCATAGGCACCTGATCCTGTGAACTTGAGGGGTTTTTCCAGCCTTTTAAGCCGGATCTTAAGGTCAAGGGGGTCAAGGACGGCCCTCAAAATGTAGTCACCATCCACAACAACACGGTAGGGTCTCATCACAAGCTCCCTCTCGTTCCTGGAACCGCACTTCTCAAAGCGGTAAACTGTTCCCTCCTCACTGATGATCCGGGGATTCAGAAAAAGGTACACTATCTCAAGGGTCCGGCCGACCATCTCATCCTCATCAAAGCGGGTGACCTTCTCCTTTATGGCCATGAACCTGCCGGAGTTCTTCCTCAGACTCCAGTCCCCACCGAATCTTATGGAGAAAAGAAGGGGTAGGAAGGCATCAGGGGGGATCTGGAGTTTCTCAATAACCCTCTTCTCAGTGAGGGTGAACCTGAGGAGTTTCTTCAGATCAGCATCGTCCAATAACATCCCCCTCTGGTCTGCAGTGATACATGGGAATTCATGGAGTCTTTTTAAGGTTGAAGTCGGCTATCGCCCTTTCCACGACGGAGATTATTGCCTCATCAAGTTCATCCTGGGTACCATCTTTAACAACGGGGATGTTGTCACAGTAGATGACCTCGAGTCCGGCCTCAAGGGCGTCCCTGGTTGCAACGTCAACTGCAGCTGCCTTGAGTTCAGTCAGCATCACATCAGCGTCACCTATGTACCTCTCTATGTCCCTCTGAAGGAGGGGCCTGTTTGATAGGTGCGGTGTGGTGCCCACAACCCTGCAGCTGTACTCTGATTCAAGGTATTCAACCAGGAGGTCCTTCACTGAGTCAGGGGCTGTTGTTGCAAAGAGCACATTCTTACCCCCAATTTCGCCAAGGGGCTTTGGCCTGAAGACCGTTGTTATGACCTCAGCTTCGGGGTTTATGGATTCAATGAACTCGACTATCTCCCTGACCTTTTCCTCCCCTGCCATGGGCTCCTCGCACATGGTGACTATCACAAGATCCGCAAGCTTGATTCTGAAGGGCCCGAAGAAGTTCTTTATGTTTATGAGGGGCTGGTTCGCGCCCACAAGGACTATGTGGCGGTTTGATTTCACGGGGGGGATGGCTGCACCGCTTCCTTCAAGGATAACAAAGTCTGCGTCCAGTCTGTTGGCGGTTTCGGCGCCACGCTTCATGTTGGTTATGAAAACATCCCCCACCATACCGCCCCCGCATCGTCTGCAGCCAACAGTGAGTATCCTGCTCATGAGGGCATCCTCCCAGTGGTCAGAGGCTGCATGCACACCCCTATCTGACTGCTCCATAAGGAACTCGGGGGTTATCTCGATCCGGTCGCCATGGACTATTTCAGGTTCCTCAGGGCCCCCACGGCCCATAGCAACGACACATGGGTTGTACTGGCGCTCATGGATCAGACGGGCGGCATAGGCGGATACTGCAGTTTTACCTATCCTCTTACCTGTGCCAAGTATCTTGAGTGAGGGCTTCTCAAGTATCTCATACTCTGTCAGGGGCTGGAATTCGAAGTCAGGGCCCCGGTAGACTGCACCCTCACCAAGGACGACTGAGGCTATCCTGAACCTCTTGGAGTAGTCAAGGACTGGCTCATCACTGAGGTCCATGACGGTGTCTGCCCCATACTTTCTTATGAGTTCTCCTATGAGTTTGTAGGGAATCCTGTGGGGGTCATCACCGAAGTGGACCGGCCTTCCCATCATTTCAGTGTATTCCTCAGGTGAGGATGTCCTGAGCTTCTCTGTCCCACCAATGAAGATCAGGGCCTTCACATCAATGTGCTCCATTGAGTCAAGGGTTTCAACAGCTGCCCTTGTCACAGGCAGGTAGTGCTCTCCATCAACAAGACAGATCATGGTTTCTGTGGCCTTCATAAATAAACACCTGCTAGTATCTCTGTTATTAGGTATGGGTTTAGGTGGTATTAAAATAGGAGGCTGGTATCGTAGGAATATTGTAGATTTGAGTAATATTTAGCTGGCTGGCACCACTCCTGGATACCAGAGGAAAATGGGTTTTTTAGTGAGAGTAGAAACCTGTTTACTTGGCCTCGAGTTTGGCCTCCATCTTGACTACTTCTTTCCTTGATCTCCTTGCAAGCTCTGAGAGGCCATTCACAACATTTGGTGGAAGATTGTTACCTTCCTTCTTGGCGAGGATCTCGGAGATGGCGCTTGAGAGCACAAAAATAGCGTACTTATGTTCGGCCTTGGTACGGTGAATGTGGTGGGGGCTGATGTTCAGAGAGAAGTACTCCTCGCATTCATCCTTTATATCATATCCATTCTCAAGGTACTTCAAGACATATACCAGAAATTGGTGCAGTTGTATCATTTCATCCTTATACATGGTTACCAGCCTCAGTCTCCTTATAAGTGTGTATTAAACTTATTATTTAAAAATTTTGGTCTAATGGATGCCCCCTTATCAAAATTAAAGAAGGAACATAGATTAATATAAAAATTGCAAAGAGTAGTCTTTTCCATGAGATAAATTCCAGCCATCAACTAAGGTTTAAGTCAAAGCATATAAATAAATGTTTATATTACTGAAATTATTCAAATTATTAAGCGGATGGGGTGCTTCCCTAAATTCTTAAAAGGGAATGGCTCCATAAAACTAACCATTCACCCTAACTTTTTCACTGGAGGATGCTGATGAAGATAACAGAATTTGATCACAGACGGATTTCTGAACTTGTTGAAAGAGCAAGGCTTGACGTTGATGAGGTCATCGGACCAGTGGCAGACATCATATCCATGGTGAGGGAGGGTGGTGACGGCGCCCTCCGGGAACTCACCCAGAAATTCGATGGCGTGACCGTTGATAACTTCAGGGTCAGCCAGGAGGAGATAGATGAGGCCCACGAAAACCTCGACCAGGGGGTTAAGGAGGCCCTCATGGAGGCAGCCATGAACATTGAGGAATTCCACAGAATGCAGATGCCCTCCGATTGGATGTCCGAGGTTAGACCGGGGGTCATGGCTGGCCAGGTGGTGCGCCCCCTTGAGAGTGTGGGCTGCTACATCCCGGGTGGAAGGGCTGTGTACCCCTCAACGATACTCATGACCGTGATACCTGCAAGGATAGCAGGTGTTGAGAGGATAGTATGCTGCACCCCGCCGGCAGGGGACGGTTCGGTACCCGATGCGGTTCTCGTGGCAGCCGACATGGCGGGGGCCCATGAGATCCACCGTGTTGGGGGAGCACAGGCTGTTGCAGCAATGGCCTACGGCACAGAAACCATCAGATCGGTTGATAAAATCGTAGGACCAGGTAACATCTTTGTAACCGCTGCAAAGAAACTGGTCTACGGTGAGGTGGACATAGACTTCCCTGCAGGACCATCAGAGGTCCTCATAATCGCAGATGAAACTGCCATCCCCGAGTACATCGCCCTCGAAATACTTGCACAGGCAGAACACGACCCCCAGGCTGCAAGCGTCCTTGTAACAGACTCCAGGGACCTTGCCCTTGAGGTGAAGGGGATGGTCCATGAAAACATTAAATACATGGAAAGGGCCAATATCATAAGGGAGTCCCTTGAAAGGTACGGGATGATAGTTTTAACAGCCGATATCGATGAGGCTGTGGAGTTCAGCAATGCATACGCCCCCGAACACCTTGTTATAATGACGGATTCTCCAGAAGAAACACTGGAGGGTATCCGTAACGCCGGATCCATATTCCTGGGTGACCTGTCCCCTGTGGCTGCAGGGGACTACGGGTCAGGCACCAACCACGTGCTTCCAACCTCAGGTTGTGCAAGGATGTACTCGGGTCTCTCCACAGAATCCTTCATCAAAAAGCCAACCGTACAGAGGATAACCCGGGAGGGCCTCCAAAACCTCAAGGGAAGCGTCCTGAAACTTGCAGAATACGAGGGCCTCCAGGCCCATGCCGAATCCTTCAGGAGGAGGCTCAGGGACTGATTACTGAGTTGATCTAAAACTCTGATAATGCACAGATTCATCAGAGACCCTAAACTCACTTTAAACTGTTAGAGGTGATTGATTGTTACTTGGAGATCTTAGAAGGACTCACTACTCAAAGGACATAGAACCGGAGATGGATGGAGAGGAAGTCACGGTTATGGGATGGGTCCATGAGATAAGGGACCTTGGAGGGATAATATTCGTACTCCTCAGGGACCGGGACGGACTCATACAGATAACCGCACCCAGTAAAAAGATTGAAAAGGAACTCTTCAAATCCATAAGGAAGCTCAAAAAGGAGTCAGTGGTTGCCTTCGGGGGGAGGGTGCAGGAGTCAGACAAAGCCCCTGGTGGATTTGAAATAATACCCTCCTTCCTCAAGGTGCTTAACACATCAAAGCAGCCACTCCCACTGGACCCCACAGAGAAGGTTAAGGCCGAGATAGATACAAGACTCGATGCAAGGTTCCTTGACCTCAGAAAACCATCCGTAAGTGCCATATTCAAGATAAAAAGCAGAATGCTGCATTCAGTCAGAGTATTCCTTGAAGAACAGGGATTCCTTGAGATAAACACCCCAAAACTAGTTGCATCTGCAACAGAGGGTGGCACAGAGCTTTTCCCCATAACCTACTTTGAGAGGGAGGCCTTCCTCGGACAGAGCCCACAGCTATACAAGCAGATCATGATGTCAACCGGCCTGGACCGTGTCTACGAGATCGCCCCCATATTCAGGGCAGAGGAACACGACACCCTCAGGCACCTCAACGAGGTCATATCAATAGACATCGAGGCATCCTTCGCAGACCACGAGGACGTAATGAAGATACTCGAAAACCTTGTTGTGAGGGTCATTGAGGATGTGAATGAGCACTGCTCTGACGCCCTGGAAACCCTTGGAAGGACACTGGAGGTGCCTGAAACACCATTCGAGCGCCTTGAGTATGACGAGGCCGTTGAACTGGTTAACTCAAAGGGGGTCCCAATGAAACACGGAGAAGACCTTCCCAGAGCTGCTGAGAAGGCCCTTGGTGAGATCATGGATGGCTACTACTTCATAACGTCCTGGCCAACCGCCATAAAACCATTCTATGTCATGCCAGATGAGGATGACCCTGAGAGGAGCCACGCCTTTGATCTCATGTACAGGGACCTTGAGATATCCTCAGGGGCCATGAGGGTACACCAGCACGACCTCCTTGTTGAGAAGATAAAGAGACAGGGCCTGAACCCTGATTCATTTGAGAGTTACCTTGCAGCCTTTGAGTACGGCATGCCACCCCACGCAGGATGGGGCCTCGGGGCTGAAAGGTTCAACATGACCCTCACTGGAGTTAAAAACATAAGGGAGACGGTCCTCTTCCCGAGGGACAGGAGGAGGCTCACGCCGTAGGTGATAACTTGATGGGAGCATCCACAGGTCAGGGCTATGAGATAGCAAGGAAGAGCAGGGAGATAGTGAGGGAACTCATCTCCAGGGACATATCATCTCTGTCTCCAGGCGAGGCAGCCATAGTTGAGAGGATAGTCCACTCCACAGCCGACCCGGAATATGCCCGGCTAACAGAGTTCAGCAAGGACTTTGTTGATGAGGCACTGAAATCCCTCAGGAATTCAGGGGGGGTACTCACAGACATTGAAATGGTCCGAGCAGGCATATCACAGCCCTCCCAGTGCTACATAAGGGAACCTGCTGTGAGGGAGCTTGCAGCCGAGAGGGACATCACAAGGGCCGCGGCATCAATGGAGTACGCCGCAAGCCATGGATTCAGGGGGATTGTGGTCATAGGCAACGCACCGACAGCCCTCATGAGGGTGATTGAACTCACACTTGAAGGCCTGCTGGATGCCGAGGCAGTCATAGGTGTGCCGGTGGGCTTTGTAGGTGCTGCCGAGTCCAAGGAGGCCCTCAGGGGCACAGATATACCCCACATGATAACCAGGGGCCCCAAGGGTGGTACGCCCGTGGCAGTTGCTGCTGCGAACGCACTTATTGCATTATCCAGTGATAAAGAGGTTTAGAGGTTTTGAAATGAAATCGGAGGAACTCTTCAGAAGGGCCAGTAAAGTCCTCCCAGGTGGTGTGAGTTCACCTGTGAGGAGGTTCGACCCCCACCCCTTCTTTGCAGCGGGGGCCAGTGGATGCATGCTTGAGAGCGTGGATGGTGAAAGGTACATCGATTACTGTCTGGCCTACGGCCCCCTGATACTGGGACATGCCCACCCACGTGTAGTTGAGGCAGTTAATGACCAGATAAAGAGGGGGACGACCTATGGTGTGCCCACAGAGGGGGAGATAGAACTTGCAGAGGCCATCATCGAGAGGGTGCCATGCGCCGAGATGGTAAGATTCACAAATTCAGGGACTGAGGCAACCATGGCGGCTGTGAGGCTCGCCAGGGCCTTCACAGGAAGGGACAGGATAATTAAATTTGAGGGATCCTATCACGGTGCCCATGACTACGTACTTGTGAGGCCAGGTTCAGGGGCAGCCACGGCACCTGATTCACCGGGAATACCCGTGGATACTGTCAGAAACACCCTGACAGTACCATTCAACAATGAGGAGGCCATTGTTGAACTGATAGAGGCAGTGGATGATATAGCATGCATACTTGTGGAACCTGTCATGGGAAACATAGGGTGCATAGAACCTGAAAATGGCTATCTGCAGTTCCTGAGGGACATAACACGTGAAAATGATATCCTCCTCATCTTTGATGAGGTGATAACGGGCTTCAGGCTTGCACCAGGGGGCGCCCAGGAGTACTACAGGGTGGAACCTGACCTTGTAACCCTTGGAAAGATAGTTGGAGGTGGCTTCCCGATGGGGGCCCTTGCAGGCAGGAGGGAGATAATGGAGAATATTTCACCTGCAGGTAACGTCTACCAGGCAGGTACCTTCAACGGGAACCCTGTATCTGTAACTGCAGGCCTTCAGACCCTCAGAATCCTTGATGAGGGGATGTACTCTGACCTTGAGAGAAAGGGGTCGATGCTGAGGGCTGGTCTTCGTGACCTCCTCTCTGACATGGACCTCGAGTACCAGGTCGCAGGTCCCGCGTCAATGTTCCAGATCTACTTCACCGGGGAGGAGGTCAGGGACTATCAGGACGCGAAAAAATCTGATACAGGGCTTTTCATGGAGTACTTCCGTGGCCTCCTTGAGAGGGGAGTCTTCATACCACCCTCACAGTTTGAGTGCTGCTTCATATCGGCTGCCCATGAGTCAGAGCACATAGAGACTACCATTGAGGCTGCAGAGGATGTCCTCAGCGGCCTTAAAAATTAATTATTATTTTTTGGCTGAAATTTACAGAATGGCGAATTAGCAGCATGTCATGTGGGTTTCCACGCAGGGAAGAACACCTGTTTTTCAGGTTAGCTTCATGGCTATGAAGAAGTAGAGGAAGCATATAACGATGAATATCAGGAGTGCGGTGACGGCGGTCCTGAGGAATCTGCTGTTGAGTGCGTTTCCCTCACCCTCAGCCAGGAACTCCCTCTGCTCACGCACCTGTGATATGAAACTCTCTGCCTCCCTGCTTCCACCACTCACCAGCCTGCTGTCGATGATCTCCTCATCAAGGAGCTCGTTAACGATCTCCTTCTGCTCCTTAACATCATCGATTATTTTCTTCTCAGCAACGAATTCCATCAGGGACCATTTCCCTGTCTTTATCTCCCTGAGGGTTTTCTCCTCATTTTCTATGCTTTTTGAAAGATCCTCAAGGAGTTTAATCCTTTTACTTTCATCATGTGGTTCACCTTCAGTCTCCTCTGGTTCCCCATCCAGCTCCTCCTCATAGAAATCCTCGAGTGTGTCATAGTATTCAAGTGAACCCCCACATTCACATGATGAAAAATCAGATGGGCTCTCATCCTCCTGAAGATGGTAGTAGCCCCCGCATTCTGTACATATAATGTAGCCCCTTGTTTTTGAGATGCCTTCATCGGACAACTGGATCCCCCAGAACTACTATTTACATTATGGTAATTAAGTTTTGTGCATCATTCAATGAAATTCATTATAATATTAAGAAAATTTAATAAAAAAGAAGGTGGATCAGCTCACCCTTTCAAGGCCAGTTGATATGAGGAACTGCACAACGGCACCCTCAGGCACAACGACGATGTTGCCCTGCTGGTACTGCTGTAAACCGGCCTTCACCATTGCAAGGTACTTTGAGCGGTCCTTTGTTGCATTGAACATGGCCTTCATGAGGGACTGGACCGCCACGCCCCTGGCTGCGCCCTGCTGCTGTTCCTCCCTGAGGAACTGTATGCTGTTTCCTGAAACATAACCCTCGCCCTCGACGTAGACGGGTCCTATGGACTGCAGTATGCCGTCAACGGCCTGGGGGGTTACTATGACCACTATATCCGTTTTTATACCTGTATTGTATTCCACTATCTCCTGCGCCAGTCTGGCACCCCTTTCGGTGTCATTCTCCCAGAGGGCATCATGCAGGAGCCACCTGCTGACGCCCTGTGCCCTCAGTGATGCAGGGGGCTGTGCTGTGGGGTGGGCCATGTTGTGGGGGTACACGGCTGTCACATTGGTGATGTTACCCTCATTCATGGTTATTATGAAGGCCATGTCAACGGCCCCTATACCTGGCCGTGGCTCGCTGGGATCGGCACAGAGCAGAAGCACGTGTTTCTCTCCAACAAAGACGTTCTGTGAGTTTGTAATGTAGTTCTCATAGGTCACAACGGAAAGTCCAAGGATTACAATGAAAAGGCCGATGATTATCTTATTCTTGGTATCCATAATTCTACCTTCCTTTCAGTGATTTCTAATGTGTCAGCGGGAGCACTCATTAAAAAATTGCGCTTTGATATTATTTTTCTGTTAACCTAAATCTTATGCAGAAGATATTTATATAGTTATTTGCTGTCATCCATTAAAAACTGAATATTTAATACTCATGACCCATATATTAATCTTGCTATTATGTGGATGGTGGAGCCATGAGGATAGTGGCTGGTGTGGGTGAGAACAGGAACATGGAGAGGGCTGCATCCCTGGTGGACTTTGAGGTTGAACTCGTCCACTCAGAGGAGGAATTCATAGAGGAACTCAGAAGGGGTGGTGATGCCTACGTGAGAGGGTCGCTCCCAGCCGCCAGCATAATGGCTGAACTCAGAGGAGGAGGACCCCTGAACAGGGCGTCATGGATAGAGGTGGGTGACACTGGATTCCTCCTCTCCCCGGTGGGTATAGATGAGGGGAGGACGGTTGATGATAGATTCAAAATTGCGGTCTCAGCCTCTGAGTTTCTCCAGAGAACCGGCAAGGAGCCCAAAGTGGGCGTGATATCAGGGGGGAGGAGGGGGGACCTTGGAAGGTCACCCGAAGTTGACAGGTCAATCCATGAGGGTGAACTCCTCACATCAATGATAAAGGATAAATATAGGGTGAGGCACTACCATATACTGATAGAGGAAGCCGTGGCTGATGGCTGTAACGTCATCATAGCACCAGATGGTATAACAGGCAACCTCATATTCAGATCACTGGTTCTGGTTGGCACTGCCAGGAGCTATGGAGCGGTTGCCCTTGGATTTAATGGAATTTTTGTTGACACATCAAGGTCACAGACAGTTGAAGGCTATCTGAGGGCACTTGAATTCGCCCACTGGCTTGCCATGGGATGGAATGAAAATTGTGAAAGCTGAACTTATAACTGACTGGATGGACAGAAATTATTATGGGTAGATTGGAGATGTCACCTTTAAAGCCCCTTTACAAGCTGTATGAATGGTACCTATCCCGCAACCTCAGAAGGGACAGGATGCCAAGGCATGTAGCCATCATAATGGATGGTAACAGGAGATACTCAAGGCTGCAGGGTAGTATGAACCCCATAGAAGGTCATAAGAAGGGCATAGAAACCCTTGAGAAGGTCCTTGACTGGTGCGTGGACCTCGGGATAGAGATAGTGACCGCATACGCCTTCTCAACAGAGAACTTCAAGAGACCAGAAAACGAGGTTAAGGGCCTAATGAAGCTCTTCAAGGAGAACTTCGAGGCCATAGCAAGCAATGAGAAGATACATAAGAACAGGGTGAGGGTCAGGGCAGTTGGAAAACTTGAACTCCTCCCTGAGGATGTCAGAAGGGCCATAGAGGTCGCTGAGAAGTCAACAGAGCATTATTCCGACCGCCTTGTGAACATAGCAATAGGATATGATGGAAGACAGGAGATAGTTGACGCCACAAGAAAGATTGCAGAGGACGTTAAGGCGGGTTTGATAGATCCAGAGGACATAGACGAGGACATGATAAACAGGAACCTCTACACCGCGGGCCTTGAGGATCCCCACCTGATAATAAGGACCAGTGGTGAGGAAAGGCTCAGCGGGTTCCTTCTCTGGCAGTCATCCTACTCGGAGCTCTACTTCTGCGACAGCCTCTGGCCTGAACTGAGGAAGGTTGACTTTTTAAGGGCCATAAGGTCATATCAGCAGCGGGAGAGAAGATTCGGCGTCTAGCACAGCCCATTGGTTCATGGGAGGTGTGTAGACGTTCTCTGTATTAATCACTGATTATGGGAGGTATCATCATTATAGATGTTCACTGTCACCTTGACTTCAAGGACTTCAACAGGAACCGTGAAGAGGTAATCGAAAGGGCCAGGAGCAAATTGAGGGCTGTTATAGATTCAGGGGTTGGTATTGGAGGTAACAGGAGGGCCCTTGAACTGGCATCCCTCAACCCGGGTTTCATATATCCTACCATGGGTTTCCACCCGGTTGATGCATCAAAGGCGAGACCAGACATCATAGGGGAGGTTGTATCGCAGATAGAATCAAACATTGACGCTATAGTGGCCGTTGGGGAGACAGGCATGGACTTCCACCACACACACGATGAGGAGGGCAGAAGGAGGCAGGAGGAGACCTTCAGGGTATTTGTGGAACTCGCAGCTGAACATGAAATGCCCCTTGTGGTCCATGCAAGGGACGCTGAGGAGAGGGCCCTTGAAACTGTCCTTGAATACAGAATACCCGAGGTAATCTTTCACTGCTACGGTGGAAGCATTGAAACGGCCCGCCGGATACTGGATGAGGGGTATCACATATCCATCTCGACGCTTGTGGCATTCTCAGAGCACCACATGGAACTTGTAAGGGAAATTCCTGTTGAGGGCATGTTAACGGAGACAGACAGCCCCTACCTTTCACCCTTCAGGGGGAAACGTAACGAGCCCGTCTTCGTGGAGGAGGCTATCAGGGTGATAGCCATGATCAAGGACATGGACATTGAGGATGTTGACAGGATCACAACAGCAAATGCAGAAAGAGTGTTTGGTTTATAGTGATCCCAGGAGGCCCAGTATTATTCTCCTTTTCAGAATCAATTCCCTGACAGTTTCTTCTCAATGAAGCAGTGGTGTCAGTAGCTTTTCTGGCAATGGATTTCGTGTTCAACAGGGTCATTTCTTCTCCATGAAAACCTCCTTAGCTGCAAGCACACCATTTATGGCTGCAGGGAAACCCGCGTATACGGCCATCTGTATCATGACCTCTATGATCTCCTCCTCACTGCACCCTGCGTTGAGGGCTCCCCTCACATGGCTCTTCAGCTGATCCTCAGCCCCCAGGACTGTGAGGGCTGCAAGGGTTAGAAGCTCCCTTGTTTTAAGGTCAAGCACACCACGGGAGTAGATATCACCGTATGCAAATTCAGCAACAAAGCGTGCAAGGTCCGGTGCAACATCCTCAAGTTCCTCCCTGAGGGCGCTGTAGGATTCCCTGTTTATCCTGTTGAGTATCTCCATCCCCCTCCTGTACCTCTCCATTGTTCAACCTCCTCATGATTTATCATTTTTTTGACCTGAAATTCCACATTAATTTATAGGATGACGTCTATAAATAGGTCCGAGGAGGAAGGCCATGAGACCCTACGTTATACTCAACGCAGCAATGACCCTGGATGGTAAGATTGCAACTGCAACAGGGAGCTCTGAGATATCCGGCGACGAGGACCTCAGGAGGGTCCATGAACTCAGAAGGGAATGTGACGCCATAATGGTGGGTATAAACACGGTACTGGCAGATGACCCCCGCCTCACGGTCCACAGGGTCGATGCCGCACCCGGCGATAACCCGGTCAGGGTCGTGGTTGACAGCAGGGCCAGGACCCCCCCACACTTCAGGGTACTCAACGATGAGGCCCCAACGGTTATAGGTGTCTCAGAGAGGGCCCCGGCTGAAAGGGTTGCTGAGCTCAGAAAAAGGGCTGAAGTGGTGGTTGCAGGGACCAGTAGGGTTGACCTCCAGCTCTTACTTGAACGGCTGCACGGTATGGGGATAGAGAAACTTATGCTGGAGGGCGGATCAACACTCAACTACTCAATGCTGAAGGAAGGCCTCGTGGATGAGGTCCGGGTCTGCATAGCTCCCATGATCGTCGGGGGCAGGGATGCAAGGACCCTCGTGGATGGTGAGGGTATAGATGAGATGGCCGACGCCATAAGACTTGAACTTAAACGGTCCTACACCCTGGGTGAGGACCTCATAGTGGAATACACTGTAAAAGGTTAGACGTGGTTTTCATGCTCGAGGACATATATGAGAGGATATTGAGGATCAGGGAAGATGGCTGCAGGGAATGCCTGAAGGTTGTCTGCAGGATGGATGATTTCCAGTTCAACCAGCTCATGTCAAGGCTTGAGCTTCAGATCGAGATAACATCAAGGTACAGTCCACCGGTGAGGCCCGCCCTGGACCCAATGATATCAACGGAGCTCGGTGTCTACCGTGGCGACGATGAGAACATAGGCAGACTCCTGGGATACCCTGAATGCTGCATCAGGAGTTTCTCCCAGAATACAAGGTACGCAATCGACGAGGACCATCTCTCAGAGGTCAGTGAACTTGAAGTCCCGGAGGGTAAATGTGCCATCATAATGCCATCTGGTTTCATACCATGCAGCCTCAGGTGCAGGGAGGCCTGGGAGAGGAAACTCATAGGCTTTGCAGACAGGGATGAATTCAGGAGGATACTTGAACTTGAGGATGAACTCAGGATGAGACTCCCCCACTTTCACCTGGCCTATGATGAGTACTTTGAGAAGATAGTCCTCGAGTGAAAAATCATTTTAGGGGTGATCATGGACCAGATCATCCTAAAACAGCTCCTTTTTTCTGGTGAAAACTGAACCTCACTGAATGAGTATTACATTTCACCTTCATTTTTTAAGATAATTCATACTTTTAATATTTTAATTAAGATTTAAGTATCGTGGAGTCCAATTCTATTACGATATAACACATTAAAATTATGATAAAGTTAAGGAGGTGAAAATATGAAGAAATTTCTATTCATTGCATTGATTCTGCTACTGATTTCAGTCCCATCGGTATCTGCAGCAGACAACAACACAACGTCTAACAATGACTCAAAGATGCTGAAGGATACAGAGATGGTTGTTCTACTGACAGGCTGCGTTGTGGGGACTGTTGACCCCATAATGAATGAAGCCTACCAGAGGGACCTCCTGCCCGCTGGCTACAACTTCACACTGAAGATCTACACCATGGACACCTTCAACCTCAACTCCACGGCATCCAGCAGGTTTAAAGACGACCTTAAGACTGCCGACATATTCTTCATCTTCACAAGGCCAGGTTACCCCACGACCGGTATGAGTTACGGCACAGAATTCGATGCCCCTGTCGACCTCCAGGCCCTCGCATCCAGCCTTAAACCAGGGGCCAGGATATTCGTCCTCGGCCCTGTGAAACCCAATGTGACCGGTGTGAACGTGACAAACCTCCCAGCCTACGGGCCGGTGGCTGCACCTGCACTCTCACGTGAGAACATAAAGAGGACGCTCCTTGAGGTCCTGAGGCTCAGCGGGGCCGTGAACCTCACAGCCAATGATACAAGACTTGTACCTGGACTGCAGGACTTCCTGTACCATCCACTGTCACCACAGGTATACACAGACAGGGAAGCCTACAGGGACTGGTACAGGAACACAACCCTGTACAGGCCAGGGGCCCCATGGGTGGGCGTGGCAATACTTAACCGCTACTACCTGGCCGGGAACATGGACGTCTATGAGACCCTGATCCAGAAACTTGAATCCAGGGGACTCAACGTGATACCCTACTTCTACTGTTCAGACCCGATAGGGGCATCAAGGCGCTTCTTCATGGTCAACAACAGTTCAATCATAGATGCGCTTGTTGCATGTGTCCAGTTCGGGTACTGGCCAGACAACCAGACCATAACCTTCTTCACAGACCTCAACGTACCGGTGCAGGGACCACTCCCGGTCTTCCTTCAGACATCCCTCGACGACTACCTGAACAGCACACGACAGCAGGGCCTGAGGGGCCTCGAATACTACTGGCTTGCAATGTTCGAGATGCAGGGACGGATAGAGCCCATACTGATAGGGGGAAACAGGATATCAGGCTCCGATCCGCTCACAGGCGTGACACTGAAGGAGTACGTGGCCTACGAGCCAGGCATAAACCAGCTTGTGGACCGCACACTCGCCTGGGTGAGCCTCAGGAAGAAGGCAAACACTGACAAGAAGATAGCAGTGGTCTACTTTGACAGCACACACGATGAGGGGATGCCAGCAACCAACGGCCTCAACCTCTACAGAAGCCTCAGCAACATACTCCTCGCCATGAGGACGGCAGGTTACAGCACAGGCAACGGGAACCTGACACAGGAATCCATCTATGAACTCATAAACAGGGCCGGAAGGAACCCCCGGAACATGACGCAGGCTGAACTCAGGAGACTCGTTGATGCAGGCTGCATCACCATCCCGGTCTCAGAGTACCTCCGGTGGTATTCTAAACTGCCAGCATCACTCAGAGGGAAGGTGGAAGCACTCTGGGGACCCGCACCCGGGAACATCATGGTATACAATAACAGCATGGTCATCCCCGGGATAATGATGGGCAACATACTCCTGGCGCCCCAGCCGGTCTGGAGGTGGAACGGCACACTCAACAACGGTACACTGCCACCGACACACCAGTTCATAGCCTTCTACCTCTACCTCCAGAACGGATTCAGGGCTGATGCAGTGGTCCACATAGGACAGCACGGTACACTGGAACTCCTCCCGGGGCACGTGAACGCCATGACAGAGGATGACTGGCCAAACACCCTGATCGGTTCGATTCCAAACATACACCTGCTCAAGATGGAGGATCCCCTGGAGGCGGTCATAAACCCCACAAAGAGGAGGGCATACGCCGTCACAATCTCCTACCTCATCCCACCGGTCATGAGGACAGAACTCTACGGTGTCTACCAGGAACTCTCAGATCTCCTGGGATCCTACAGCACAGCAGAGGCATCAGGTGATAGTGAGAGGATGACCACACTCCAGTCCCTCATAAGGGATGGTGTGAGGAGGGCAGGACTTGAATCAAGGCTCGGTGTGAACAGCTCAACATCCTTCAGTGTCCTGAGAGACAGGCTCCACGAGTACCTCGAGGAACTCTCAGGGATACTGACACCCTACGGCCTCCACACCTTTGGAGAACTGCCGGACAGTGAAACCCTTGAGAAATTCATAGACGCAATAATATCCTTCGACCCGGCGAACAGGACAGCCAGGAGGGATGAGATAAGGAACCTCCTGATTATGAGCGCCAGCAATGAAATGAACTCACTCCTCATGGCACTTAACGGTGAATTCATACAGCCAGTCCCGGCAAGAAGCCCGGTAATCAACCTGCAGACCCTTCCAACGGGCCGCAACATGTACACCTTCGACCCATCATCAATCCCTGACCCGGCGGCAGTGGTCATGGGATCCAGGGCTGCCGAGGAGATGCTCAGGCGCTACAGGGATTCCAGCGGCGGAAGGTACCCTGAGACGGTGGCCGTTGATATAGCTGACGTTATATCGACGGGTGGCCAGAGCATAGCAGCGATATTCTACTTCCTTGGGGTTAAACCGGTCTATGAGAGCGGAGCCCTCATAGGCACAGAGATAATACCCCTCAGTGAACTTGGAAGGCCAAGGATAGACGTTGTGATAAGCGACTTCCACAACTTCCGCGGCGCAATCCCCGGGACCATGGACGTCATCGACAATACAATAAAGAGGATCGCCAACCTCAACGAGTCATCTGAGATGAACTATGTCAGGAAGCACTACCTCGCACTTAAGGCAGGCATCTTCGCCGAACTTGTTGCATCAGGAATGAACACTTCTGCTGCAGATGCCCGGGCAGATAGACTTGCAAGGACAAGGATCTTCGGACTTCCACCCGGTGCGGACCCCCATGGAGCAGGTGTCGACAGGATACTCTGGTCAAGGGACGACTGGACCCCAGAGCAGCTTGCTGAGACATACCTCAGCTACTACTCCTATGCCCATGGAAGGGATTTAAACGGAGTCCAGAGCCCGAAACTCCTAGAGTCACTCCTGCGCACAATTGACACCACCATGGTCATAATGCCCTACAGGGCACCCGGTGAGGGCACCTGCCTCTACAGGGTATCAGTCACAGTGAACTTCATGGTGAACTACCTCACAGGGAGGAACATAAACAGCTACATCGCAAGGACAGCCTACGGTACACCCCTTATAAGGACACTGCAGGAGTCAACCTATGATGACCTTGCAGTTACACTACTCAACCCGACATGGGTACAGGGCAAACTCCGTGAGGGACCATCCGGAAGTGTGTCAGTAGCACTGCAGGTGAGGGATCTGTTCACGAGTGACGCCCTGGTGGATGTCGCATCCCCTGACGTCTGGAGGAGGATCGCCGAGACCTTCCTCTTTGACAGCTCCGTCAGGTCACAGTTTGATCCATCAGCCCTCCAGATGATTGCAGGATATGTGAGGCAGGCCCATTCAAGGGGTCTTGTGTACCTTTCACAGGAGGAGCTTGCAGCCATCTCAGGGATGCTCGGCGAGATATCCGGCTCTGATGGAAATGACCAGGGAACCACCACAACACCAGGTGGTGGCACAGCAGACGGTTCAGTGACATCAGGTGGAAGAACAGGTAGTGGGTCTCCAGGGCTCTCTGCAGGTGTATCAGGCGCCCCATCCATGGTTTCAGAGTCCACAGAAACAGCATCAGCTTCTCCAGGCAAGGGGCAGGTGAAGGCGGGGCACTCCTATGAGATATCAACACCCGGAGCTGCCGAAGCATCAAACAGTCCCCTATACGCCATTGTGGGTATACTTGGAATATTCTGTCTCCTGGGACTGGGTTACTACTTCGGTCCCATGAGAAAATAAATTTATTTTTTCCTTTTTATTTTTCACTGGGAACCAATTACACGAGATGTAGTTATTTGATTGGCACCTGGATAATTATGTGATGATTGATGTTCCTATGCACCGAAATAATGATTAAGGCAACTCAGGAGAATCTCCTGAAGAGATGTGGTCTGAGTCCTGCCTCCATCAGCACCCTTCTGTCATCCCCTGTTAAATCTGATTCACTGGTCGGTGGTACCGGTTTACCCCTCCTTGCAAGGATCACGCCACCACGCCTCTGGGCACCCATGAATTTTCCTGCATCACCATCCACGATGAGATAACCACCCCTCATGTCTATACCCGAGAAGTCGTCACAGTCCCCATGGATGATGACTGTACCTCCACTCAGGAGCGCCCCGGTATTCTTTCCTGCGTCACCCATGACACGGACGGTCCCCCTTCTCATGAGTATCCCGGTGGAGAGGTCAACGTCGCCTCTGTGTATTATCTCCGCATCAACATCCAGGCGGGCTCCGAGGGTGTCACGGACATGACCATCATCTATGACCATCCTCCCATGTTCAAGGGTCACATTTATGGGTTCAGCCCCCGGACCATTTCTGATGATGTCAGTGACTGACATGAACTTTTTGTAGCCCCTCCTGTCGGATCTGACCTCAACGATGTTCCCTATGGGGTCCCTTACCCTGCCCTTCACGTATATGATGCCTGAGACCATGCTTATGCCCATGCGGGTGTCAACATCCCCCTCAACGGTAACGACCCCTGCGTCCATCACACCTCCGCCGCCCCCGAAGTAGGCGAGGTCTGCACCCATGCTGGAGGCCAGTCTGTGCCCGGCATCACCCCTCACAATGACCTCGCCACCAGCCTTGAGGTGTTCAACAACCTCCCTGAAGGTGTGGCTGGCCCCGGGAATCCTCTCATCGGGGTCCAGCTTTTCACCCAGGTGCTGCCAGTAGAAGTTGTAGGTGAAATCTGCTATGCAGTCAACAGGACCGTCGGGTTCAACCTCAATAACATCCCTCTCGTCCCTCCTTCTGCCAAGAAATCCAAACATTGATGCACCTCCATTATCAGATTTCCACCCCAACCGATAAATACCCCTCCCATGAATACATGGGTTCAGGGCTGTGACTGATGTCTCCCATGAATGGTCTCTGGATTTTCAGGAGATGGTATGTTGGCTGAAAGGAGTGAATTGCTAAGGTTCCTCTCGGATATAGGCGTTGATACGAGGTTTGTGAGTGTAATGCCAGACGAGGTCCTCATAAACAACCTGAGGTTCTCCAGGTTCTCCAGGAGGAGGGAGAATCTATTCAGGGAGAGGTTCCCTGACGTGGATGTTGTGAGGTCCAAGGTATTCCAGAGGATATGCTCAAGGGCCTCCAGGGTGCTCTCCTCCAACCTCAGACCACGCTCAGAGGTGATGATCGATGCAGATGGTGAGATGGCCACAGTACTCCACATCATACTTGAGCCCTACACCAGGAAGTACGGTATAGGAATCGGTGAAGGTGATGTCAGGGTGCTCCCGGGGACCCTTGACCACTCCATAGCAGCCGCACTTGAGGATATGCTCTCAGGTGAAAGGATAGGGTATCACATGAGATCAACACCCATAAGGATATACCCCCTGTCAGGGGTCCCTGCAGAGTGGATTGAGGCCTGGCGCGGGACCAGAATCGAGGTAACAGAGGATCCACTGGTTAAGGAGTTCCTTGAATTCTTTGATGGGAACATCCCCCAGTTCAGGGATAGGATGAAGAGGTCCCTTGAGTATCTGGGGGAGCTGGATGACTCCTGTGACATTTCCATGGATGCTGAGGGTTGATTTGTGCTGCCCTCAGCAGCAGCCTGCAATTAAAAAAATGTTGGTCCAGGATACCTTTTGAAGCCCTTTCTGGAACTATGAGAACTGGAAGAGTGATGTCTGTTTTTCTTTAGGCTTCTTATCATCTGAACTACCGGATGATTCATTCTCAGGGGACCCATCATCCTTTTTAGAGGATTTACCGGGATTCTTAGAAGTTTTGCGGGATTTATTATCTTTCTTCTGACTGTAAAGGGGCCCAACCTTACTTTCAGCTTTCCTGGGGGCATTCTTCCTTTTAGGGGCCTTTATCTTCCTCTTCCTGAACAGTTTGATCTCCTCATCGGTGAGCTCCAGGAATTCACTGATATCATAGGCCATCTCATCATTCTCAAAGAGGATCTCCATGTAGGGGAACATTGATATGGCCACCCTGGGTGAGATGTGCATCTTCCCGGCCATCTTGGAGGCGACACTGTCCCTGAGGCTCCTCTGTTTGCGTGTCTTCCCAAGTATCCTGAAGGATGATGAACCGGTGTAGCGGACGAACTTCCTGTAGGTCTTCTCCTTGGCAAGGGCGACGCCCGGCCCCATGAGTTCAGAGGCGTATCGCCAGTAGGTGTAGTTCCGGGTTCTCACGGCCCTCCCGAAGAATATGTCTGCACGTGAGAGCATATCATAGGCCCTGCTGATCTCCTCTGGCTTCTCATATTCCCTGGGAACATTCTCTGCTATGAATTCAAGCACAAGGGTGGGATCATCATCCACCCTCATGGCCTCCCTGACCTTTGAAACGTCACGGCTCTTGAGGACGGCCCTGACGGCATCGAAAAGGTTTGAGGTGGCATCCTTCTCCCCCATATTCAGGAGCTCCTCACCGATGCGCTCCTCACCCTCTGCCATGGCCTCAAGGTCGTTGATGGCTGAACGCAGGTCACCACGCGACCTTTTTGCCAGTTCCTTGAGCACATCATCCGGGCACTCGATACCCTCAGCACGGCATATCCTCCTGAGGGCGGCTGCTATGGATGATGTGTGGACCTTTCTGAGGTTTAAGACCCTGCATCTGGGCTTTATGCTCTGCAGCCTCTTGCTGTAGGGGTCGTTTGCTGTGAGGACCATGGGGTGTCTGCTCTCCTTTATGATCCTGTTTATTGCCTGGACACCACCACGGTCCTCATTTCCATGGATCCCATCAACCTCATCAAGTATGATCAGCTTGAGGTCATGGTTGAAGAGTGAACGGGTCGCCGAAGCCTCACCTGCGGTCCTCATCAGGGCTTCCTGGGAGCGCCTGTCGCTTGCGTTGAGTTCAAGGGTATCAGAGAACTCCCTGCCTATGATGTGGGCGAGTGTCGTCTTACCTGTCCCGGGGGGGCCAAGGAGAAGGAGTGGCTTCTGGGGCTTCCCTGCCTTCCACCCTTTGATCCACTCCCTTATCTCGGCTATGACCTTCTGGTTCCCGACCACCTCATCGAAGCTCACTGGCCGGTATTTCTCTGTCCATGACATTTAATGTACCTCTTTAGGTGTGTTCCAGGAACCTTGCAAGGAGGGCCTCGAGCTGTATCCTGGGATTGGCGCCCTCCCTTATCCTGAAGTCGTATTCGCCGATGGCGTCTATCAGGCCTATGTACCTCTCACCATCCACCTCTCCCTCCATCGCGAGCCTTGAGAGCTCCTGGTAGATCTGGGTGACCATGTCCTCTCCACTTATACCCTGGAGGACCATGATCTCCCGGAGCATGTCCCTGGCCTCCATGAACTTACCATCAAGGATGGTCTTTATCATCTTCCTCACATCCTTGGGCCGGGCCCTTGAAACGACATCGTAGATACTTGACTCTGTTATCTTCTCACCAAGGGATGCAGCTGACTGGAGGAGGTTTATGGCCTTTCTGAGATCCCCCTCAGCGAAGTAGACGATGGTATCAAGGGCCTGGGGCTCGTATTCAAGGTTCTCCTGCTCTGCGATGTACTCCAGGCGTTTGATTATCTGGTGACCCTTCAGGGGGAGGAACCTGAATATGGCGCACCTTGACTGGATGGGGTCTATTATCTTTGAGGAGTAGTTACAGGAGAGTATGAAGGAAGATGTCTTTGTGTACATTTCCATCTCCCTCCTGAGGGCGTGCTGTGCGTCCTTTGTCATGTTGTCAACTTCGTCGAGGAATATTATCCTGAAGGGGGCGCCCACCGGTTTTAGGCGGCAGAAGTTCTTTATGCTGGTCCTTACGGTGTCTATACCCCTGGCGTCTGAGGCGTTGAGTTCAAGGAAGTTCTGCCTCCAGTACTCACCGAGTATCTCCCTTGCAAGGGACAGGGCCGTTGTTGTTTTACCGACACCTGCTGGACCCGTGAACATGAGGTTCGGCATGCTCTTCTCTTCAACGTAACGTTTGAGACGTGGTATTATGTGTTCCTGGCCTACTATATCATCAAGTTTCTGTGGTCTGTATTTCTCTACCCAAGGTCCGTTCATAATGATCACCGATAAGGTTTAATGGAGTTTTCACTGTCCATGGACCGCGGATCCATCAACTGTGTTTTTCATGGACTGGATCGTTATAGGTTTGTCATCCATCAATATAGTCAATTATCCTGGGACCCCTGATTCGTGTTAAGGGCCCTGCTCAGGGCGTCCTCCATGACATCCAGGGGCGGATCCCTTCCTGTCCAGATCCTGAAGGCCTCAACGCCCTGGTAGAGGAGCATACGGATCCCTGAGACGGGAATGGCCGATGCCCTCTCAGCCTCCCGCAGGAGGACCGTCCTCAGGGGGTTGTATACGAGGTCATGGACCACAAGGCCCTCATGCATGAGTTCAGCCTCCACCAGTGGCCGGTCATCTGTGTTGGGATACATGCCCACCGGTGTGGTGTCTATGAGGATATCGGCTGATTTAACGGAGCCGGGGATGAGTTCATAGCCCCCGTATGATGCCTCAAAGCCCAGTTTATCTGCCATGTCCTCTGCGAGGTGCCGGGCCTTCTCAGGGGTCCTGTTCAGTATGGTTATATCCGAGGCTCCCCTCTCTGCAAGCTGGAATGCGCAGGCCCTTGCAGCGCCACCAGCCCCGAGTATGAGGACGGATGAGCCCTCAACGGATGTCACCTCCTCAAGGGCCTTCAAGCACCCGGAAGCATCGGTGTTGTATCCCCTGATGGTTCCGTCATCAAATTTCAGGGTGTTAACAGCACCTATCAGGGCTGCTGTTCCATGGATATCATCAATGTACTCCAGGATGGCCTCCTTGTGGGGTATTGTCACGTTCACTCCCTGCACTCCCATGGCCCTAAGGCCCTCAACCGCTGCCTTGAGGTCAGGGGACCTGACAGGGAATGGTACATATACCCAGTCCATCCCGAGGCTTCTGAAGGCAGAGTTGTGCATTATGGGTGAGAGGCTGTGCCCCAGGGGGTGGCCTATGATTCCGGTTACACGGGTTTTTCCAGTTATCAGTTTATCACCCCATTATAGGTAATATTATCTAAAGCAGGTGTTGTGTTGCCCAGTAAACTGATTTTTTTACATTTAGCACATGAGCGGCATTTCGGTGAAGGATCTGGTTTTCCTCCTTCCACTTACAATATTTATTTACCATCAGCGATAAATATTCCTTCTGAAGTTACAATAAATCCGGGGAGAGTGTGACATGCTTGCAAAGCAGAGATTTGTACTTGATACAACGGCCTTTACAGATAACCAGCTGCGGGAACTGCTGGGTGACGGCGACCTCAACATTTCGGTTGACAGGATGCTTGACCTCATAGCGAGAAGCAGGATAAAACTCAACATAAGCTGTCACATGCCCCCCATCACCTACAAGGAATTCACAGATTACATGACACGCTACGACTGCCCGGAGGAGACCCTTATAAAGGCCGAGACATGGATAGTTAAGAAGACACCCAACCGCTACGACACCCAGATACCCTCCCAGATATTCTATGAATACGTCCATGATATAAGGGAGAGGATGAACAAGGGCCTCAGAATCTCAGAGACACTGCTCTGGGAGGCAGGCATACAATCCATCATAATGGCCTCCCGTGACGTCAAGAAGACAGAGATAGAGAGCGAGGTGCTTGGGAAGGCCATAAAGGACCTCAGGAAGAAGTACAGGTCAGCCCTCCGGAAGGGGACCCTCGATAGCGCCCCTGACCTTGATGTGCTCCTCCTTGCCAAGGAACTGGGGGCAGGGGTCGTGGCGGCCGATGATGGTATAAGGGTCTGGGCTGAGCGACTGGGTCTGAGGTTCCTCAATGCCACATCCTTCCCCAAGATGCTCAAGGAATACCTTAAATATTATGAATGATGAATCTCTCATCATTCCCTTTATCATTTTTACTGGAGGAATTGCTGTCATGGACATATCAAGACCGAGAGGAACAAGGGACTTCCTTTTCGCTGAAATGAGGAACAGGAAAGAGGTTGAAGGCGTACTCAGAAGGACATTCGAGACCTATGGCTACCATGAGATCAAGACACCAATATTTGAGGAACTCAAACTCTTCACAGTCAAATCCGGTGAGGAGGTGGTGAACCAGATCTACCACTTCACCGATAAGGGCGGCCGGGAACTGGCCCTGAGACCTGAACTCACAGCACCCGTGGCAAGGCTCTACATGAATGAGATGCAGAAAAAACCAAAGCCGATAAAGATGTACTACTTCGGGAGCTGCTTCAGATATGAGAGGCCGCAGGCTGGCCGCTTCAGACAGTTCTGGCAGTTCGGATGCGAACTCATAGGTGGAAGCTCTCCCCTTGCAGAGGCTGAGGTCATATCCCTGGCATCCCGGTCCCTCCATGAACTCGGCCTTGACGGATTCGAGGTCCACATAGGGCACCTGGGAATACTCAGGGGGATCCTGGGCAGGGAGGAAATTTCCCCTGGACTGCAGGACAGGATAATGGGTGTCATAGACAAGGGCGACGTGGAAGAACTTGAAGCACTCCTCGGGGAGGTTGAGGTATCTGGAGAAAGCCGGGAACTCCTCATGAAGCTCATAGGTACACAGGGGGGCCCTGAGGTTCTGGACGAGGTTGAAGAATACCTGGGGGGCTACAGTGAATCCCTGGAGGCCCTTGAAGAGTTCAGGAAACTCGTTGAGACCCTCCACTACTTTGGTGTTGAGGACTACCATGTGAACCTGGGGATAGCAAGGGGCCTAGACTACTACACAGGGATAGTATTCGAGATCTACGTGCCGGAACTCGGGGCCCAGAAACAGATATGTGGCGGAGGAACCTACAACCTGGTTGAAACATTCGGTGGGGAGCGGGTCGAATCAACGGGATTCGCCTTCGGCTTTGACAGGCTCATGAACGCCCTGGGAATGGATGAGGAGAACATGAGGATGGTTGATGTCTTCGTGATACCCATACAGGACTCCACTGTCCCTGAGGCCATAAGGATCACCCAGGAGCTCAGGGCTGCAGGGGTATCCGCTGATCTCGAACTCGCGGGCAGGAAGCTCAGGAAGGCCCTCTCACACGCTGACAACCTTGGAGCCAGGTTCGCAGTTCTGACAGGTGAGAGGGAACTCCAGGAGGGTAAGGTGACGGTAAAGGATATGGAGAGGAACTCCCAGGAGACCCTGCCAAGGGATGAGATGGTTGATAAAATCAAAGGGAGATGTTAACATTTTACTTAATTTCAGACATAACATTAATGGCGAAGACCTCATAATTGCAGTTGCACAGGACCACGAGACCGGTGAGGTCCTCATGGTGGCCTACATGAATCGTGAGGCCCTCAGGAGGACCCTTGAAACAGGCACTGCCCACTACTGGAGCACATCCAGGGGCAAGCTGTGGCTGAAGGGTGAAAGCTCAGGCCATGTTCAGCGTGTGAAGGACGTTCTTGTGGACTGTGACGGTGATGCGGTTGTGCTGAAGGTTGAACAGGAGGGTGGGGCCTGCCATACAGGTTACAGGTCCTGCTTCTACCGCAGGATTGATGGAGATGAACTCAGAGTCAGGGAGGACGCCGTGAAGGTCTTTGACCCTGAAGAGATATATGGAGATGGTTAGATGAAGATTGTTCCAGATACAAGTGTTATTGTTGACGGCAGGATCACCGGGATAGTCCAGGAGGACGAGTTCAGGGGCAGTGAGGTGATCGTGCCCGAGGCAGTTGTATCTGAACTCGAATACCAGGCCAACCGTGGAAGGGAGACAGGTTTCAATGGCCTGGAGGAACTGAAGAACCTCCAGAAGCTCCACAAGGAGAACATAATATCCATGATATTCGTGGGCCGCCGCCCCACAGTGGATGAGATATCCCTCTCAAGGGGTGGTGAGATAGATGCCATGATAAGGTCCACGGCAAGGGAATATGATGCGCTTCTCATAACAAGTGACCGGGTCCAGGCCGAGGTGGGGAAGGCCCAGGGCCTGGACGTCTTCTACATCAAACCGGAGGTTCTGGGGTACGAGGAGCTGGAGATAAGCAGGTACTTCGATGAACACACCATGTCGGTACACCTCAAGGAGAATGTCGTCCCGATGGCCAAGAAGGGCCGGCCAGGTGAAATCCAGCTGGTCGAGATCGATAAAAGACCACTTAAACATTCAGATATAAGCAGGATGGCCCGTGAGATCGTGGAGAGGGCCAAGAGTGATTTCAAGAGCTTCATAGAGATCGAGATGGAGGGCGCCACGGTCGTACAGTTCCGTGAGTACAGGATATCCATTGCAAGACCACCATTCTCAGAGGCCTTTGAGATAACCGCGGTCAGGCCTGTGGCCAGGGTTTCACTGGAGGATTACAGGCTATCAGACAGGCTCGTGGAGAGGCTCAGGGACACAGCCAAGGGCGTGCTCATTGCAGGTGCCCCTGGCGCGGGTAAGAGTACCTTTGCCCAGGCGGTTGCAGAGTTCTACAGCAGGGAGATGAAGGCTGTTGTGAAGACCATGGAGTCACCCAGGGACCTCCAGGTCGGTGATGAGATAACACAGTACGCACCCATTGAGAGGGACATGCAGAAGACAGCAGACATACTCCTCCTTGTGAGGCCCGACTACACCATCTATGATGAACTCAGGAAGACCCGTGACTTCAGGATATTCGCTGATATGAGGCTTGCAGGTGTGGGTATGGTGGGTGTGGTTCACGCCACGAGGCCCATAGACGCAATACAGAGGATCCTTGGAAGGGTCGAGCTGGGTGTCATACCCTCAGTTGTTGATACAACCATATTCATCGAGGATGGGGAGGTTAAGGCCGTCTACGATGTCTCCCTCACCGTGAAGGTGCCCACCGGTATGCAGGAGGCTGACCTTGCAAGGCCGGTCATCGAGATCAGGGACCTTGAGTCAGGGGAACTCATGCATGAGATATACACCTACGGCGAGCAGACGATAGTCATGGACGTCTCAAAGGCCTCCCCTGAAAGGCGCAAACCATCAGCCCACAGGATAGCTGAGAGGGAAATCGAGAGGGAGTTCCGCAGGAGGATCCCCGGTGCAAGGGTTAGGGTTGAACTTGAATCCGATGAACGTGCAAGGGTATGGATAGATGAGAAGTACATACCCCAGGTTATAGGTAAGAAGGGCAAGACCATCGAGGAGATCGAGAACAGCATAGGTATAAGTATCGGCGTGGAACCACTGGAGGAGAGGGAAATCGAGGAGACCGTCGAGGTCCCTGTTGAACTTGCAGGAAATTACGTGGTCCTGAACTTTGGCAGGGACGCTGTTGGAGTATCCTTTGATATACTCGTGGATAACGAGTATCTGTTCACAGCCACCGTAGGGAAGAAGGGGACCATAAAACTCAGAAGGGACATAGAGCTGGCTGAGATCATAATGGAGGCCGTGAAGAAGGGCATACCTGTAAGGGCCAGGGTCAGGCCAGAGGCTTAAAGGGTGGTGTGATGAGGATAGGTGTCTCAACCCTTGCACTCACACCGTCCCCACTGGGGGAGATGCTGGAGTACATCGAGGCCCTGGGGGCTGACTGCTGTGAAATCATATACGAGCACCCCCTCTCTGAGGTGGAGGTCACAGACTCCTACAGCCTTGAATTCACGGTTCACGCCCCAATCTCGGATATCAACATAGCATCCCTCAATGACACCGTAAGGGAGGCCTCAATCAGGGAGGTTGAATCCGCAGTGGACCTTGCAGCTGAACTTGACTCTGAGGTGGTGGTGGTCCACCCGGGCACCGTCCCCTTCCTGGGGAGGCCCTACAGGGACCTTATAGCTGAGAGGAACCTGGAGTCCCTTGCAGCAATATCAGAATACGCATCTGATAGGGGTGTCGGTGTATACCCTGAGAACATGCCCCGCCTGGAGGGGCCGCTGCTCAGGGAACTTGAGGAGCTCTGGGTGGTTGCAGAGGAGCTCGGAATCATGGTAACCCTCGACGCGGCCCACGCAGCCACCATGGGTTACTCCACGGAGGAGATGGTGTCACCCCATGTGGGACATGTCCACCTGTCTGACAACAACGGTGAGGTTGACAGCCACGACGCCCTGGGCGAGGGATCACTGGACATCAAGGCACTCCTGGATGGACTGAAGGGCGCAGGCTACAGTGGAGTCCTCACAGTTGAGGTCAAGACACCTGAAGAGGTTAAACGGAGTGTTGAGTTCCTGAGGGATATTATCCTTTGAGTGTATTGTTCAGTTCTCTGGGAGAATCAGAGTTCACTGGATATTTTGTGGATTAAGGTGATTGTTATGAAGATAGCAGTTATTGGCGGAACAGGAGACCAGGGCCTTGGACTGGCCCTGAGATTTGCATTAGCAGGCGAAGAAGTAATTATAGGTTCAAGGGACGCTGAAAAGGCATCCAAAGCAGCCTCTAAGGTCCTTGAGATCGCTGGAAGGGATGAACTTAGTGTTGAGGGTGCCACCAACCCTGATGCGGCAGCCTCTGCAGATGTGGTGGTGCTCACGGTTCCACTCCAGGCCCAGATGGTTACACTGTCCTCAATAAGGGATCAGGTGAGGGACAAGGTCCTCATAGACGCCACAGTACCCATAGACAGCTGCATAGGAGGCTCAGCAGTCAGGTACATTGACCTCTGGGAGGGTTCAGCGGCTGAGAGGGCTGCAAGGTTCCTCGGTGATCAGGGCACAAGGGTCGCAGCCGCCTTCAACAACATAAGTGCCTCAGCCCTCCTTGAAGTATCTGAGCCAGTGGACTGTGACTGCCTGGTGGCATCAGACCACAGGGATGCCCTTGAAGTTGCAGCTGAACTTGCAGAGAAGATAGAGGGTGTCAGGGCCATTGAATGCGGCGGCCTTGAGAATGCGAGGATCATTGAGAAGATAACCCCACTCCTCATAAACCTCAACATAAAGAACAGGGTGAGGAATGCGGGTATAAGAATCACAAACCTTCCAGATAGGGACTAGGCACAGGTGGCATCAAGATACTCTGCCCAATCCCTCCTGGATTCACAGATCAAATAACGTTCAAGTTGATTGAAATGGAGATACTAAGGAATACTGTTCAGAAGATAGCTAAACACGCCATTGAGGCGATAGACAAGGTTGATGAAGCTGAACTTGAGAGGATGATCTCAAAGATAATGGAGGCAAGATCAGTTTTCATCGTTGGAACAGGCAGATCCGAGCTGATAGGGAAGGCCTTTGCAATGAGGCTCATGCACCTCGGATTCACGGTCCACGTGGTGGGTGACGTTACAACACCTGCCATAAGGGACGAGGACTGCCTGATAGCCATCTCAGGGTCCGGTGAAACCAAGACAGTCACACTGGCGGCTGAGACATCAAGGTCTGTGGGTGCAACGGTGGTGGCTGTGACTGCAACACCTGAGTCAACCCTCACAGGTTACAGTGACGTGGTCATATGCATCCCCAGCAAGACAAAGGAGCCCTGGAAGTACTACACCTCGGGTGTTCTCAGGGGAGAATATGACGACCTCACACCCATGGGCACACTCTTTGAGGACAGCACCCACCTCTTCCTGGACGGCCTCATAGCCGAGTTCATGTCAATCCTTGGAAAGAGGGAGAAGGACCTCAAGGAGAGGCACGCCATAATAGAGTAGTCACTTCAGGGAGGTCTGAGAGTGGAGGGACAGCTCGGGGACGAAGTGGTCACCATAAAGGCCAGCTCCATAGCAAGGAGGCTTCATGGGAAGAGCCACTACGGTAAGATGTATGAGGACAGACTTCAGCTTTCACTCATCGAGGCCGCCTACCTAATGGAGAGGGGTAAACTAAAGCTCATGAAGGACGAAGATGAGGTGTCCCTTGAGGAGTTCATATCCCTCCTCGGTGAACGGGGACTCTACAGCAAGTACCTTGTCTACAGGGACCTCAGGAACAGGGGATACATAGTTAAAACAGGATTCAAGTATGGTGCAGAGTTCAGACTCTATGAGAGGGGAGGGGCTCCGGGCAGGACCCACTCAGCCTACCTTGTGAGGGTGATATCAGAGAATGATACCATCCACGCCCTGGACTTCTCGAGCTATGTGAGGGTGGCCCATGGGGTTAACAAGAAGCTTCTCATGGCCTTCCTCGACGATGAGGAGGACATAACCTACTACCTTGTTGACTGGATAAGACCATGAAGTGCCGCTAATCAGGCTTTAGCAGGAAACCATGAAATAACGGTGCTGCAGGTGATATGATTGATAGACCCTTGGGGATCAGCAAACCTTGAATACCAGGATCTTATTGAGAACTTCGGCGTCAGACCCTTCAGTGAGGTCCTTGACCAGGTACCCGAACCATGCTGGCTCATGAGGAGGGGCATAATCTTCGGGCACAGGGACTACGATAGGATAGTCAGTGCCATGAGGAAGGGCCAGGACTTTGCGGTTGTAACGGGGATGATGCCAAGCGGAAGGATGCACATAGGCCACAAGATGATCGTGGATCAGCTCAGATGGTACGACAGGATGGGGGCCGAGATATTCATACCCATAGCAGACATGGAGGCCTACTCAGCCAGGGGGGTGGACTTTGAGGACTCAAGGAGGATAGCAGTGGAGGAGTACATTGCAGGGTACATGGCCCTTGGACTTGACCTTGAGAAGGATAACATACACGTCTACCTCCAGTCAGAGAACCTACTGGTGGAGGACCTTGCCTACGTCCTCGCAGGGAAGGTCAACTTCAATGAGCTCAGGGCCATCTATGGCTTCAGCGGATCCACCAGCATGGCCCACATGTACGCCCCCATCATACAGGTTTCAGACATCCTGCACCCGCAGCTGGAGGAACTGGGGGGCCCCAGACCCGTCCTTGTCCCTGTTGGCCCGGACCAGGACCCCCATATAAGGCTGACCAGGGATATAGCAGCCAGGTTCAGGGAGAAGTATGGATTCATCCTCCCATCATCGACATACCACAGGTTCATGGGGGGACTGACCGGGGGTAAGATGTCAAGCAGCAGGCCAAAATCCGCCATATTCCTGAGCGACACACCTGAGGAGGCCGAGGAGAAGATAAGGAACGCCAAGACAGGGGGGAGGGAGACCCTGAAGGAGCAGAGGGAACTCGGTGGGGTCCCTGAGGAGTGCATAATATATGAGACCCTCCTCTACCACATGTCAGGTTCAGACTCCAGACTCCAGGAGATCTATGAGTCATGCAGAAACGGTACACTTATGTGTGGTGAGTGCAAAAATAATACTGCAGAGTTTATCAGGAAGTTCTTTGAGGAACTTTCAGTGAAAAGGGAGAAGGCCCTTCCTGCTGCCAGAAGGATTCTTGAGGGATGAAAATGGGAGATCTGATGGGGGCTCGAAGATGAGAGGGAAGGAGAAATATGAGGGCACCCTGAGTTACCTTATGAGGAACAATGAGACCTTTCTAATGGCATCAACCTTCCTCTTCCTCATATCTCTCTTTGGAGGGTATCTGTTCTCGGGATCCATTGGGGACCTTATAAGGCCTCTCATGGATGAGTTTAGGAGGAGCGTGGCCGAGGGTGAGATTAAGCTTTCAACGGCATCCATATTCATCCACAACCTCCAGGCTGCTCTTCTGATATATGGTGGAGGTTTGCTTCTAGGTGTTTTCACGGCCCTCTTCCTTATTGTGAACGGCCTGTTCATAGGATTCTTTGCATCCCAGGTGCCACTGGGGGATTTCATCTTCCTTACACTGCCCCACGGGATATTTGAGATCCCTGGTCTTATAATCGCCGGGGCCGCCGGTTTCAGGCTTGCAAGTTTTGTCTACCACCTCTTCAGTGACCTGCTGACAGAGACATGGTACGGTTCCTTCACTGAGAGGCTGACCCACTTCCTTGGCAGAAACCAGGATGAGCTTGTGGAGTCACTGCTTCTCTTTGGGGTGGGGATAATCTTCCTAGTTGTTGCAGCATTTGTGGAGGCGAACCTCACACTGGGGATATACAGCTACATAAAGGGTTCCATATAATGGTCTTTATAACAGTAATGACAGACAAATGAGGTGGACGCCGGATCCATTGCTGATCCTGAGATTTACTGAATGTGAGAGAATTATTCCTATTAATAGAGTGGATGGTGAATCTGTGATAAGGTGCATATCATGCGGTAGAGAGTACCCTCTGGATGAGATCATATACACCTGCAGGGAGTGCGGGTCAGTACTTGAAGTTGAATGTGACGTTGAGGTCTCAAGGGATGTCTTCAGGGGCAGAAGGCAGAACATGTGGAGGTACAGGGAGTTCATGCCTGTGGACCCCTCCAGGATAGTCAGCCTTGATGAGGGGGGAACACCCTTTGTCAGGTGTGACACCATAGGATCTGAACTCGGTGTTGAGCTCTACGTGAAGGTTGAGGGATCCAATCCCACAGGGAGCTTCAAGGACAGGGGGATGAGTGTGGGGATCACAAAGGCCCTTGAACTTGGAGTGGATACCGTGGGCTGCGCCTCAACCGGTAACACCTCAGCCTCACTTGCAGCCTACGCTGCCAGGGCAGGAATGGGCTGCGTGGTTCTCCTCCCATCAGGTAAGGTTGCCCTGGGTAAACTTGCCCAGGCAATGTTCCACGGGGCCAGGGTCCTCTCGGTGAAGGGGAACTTTGACGAGGCCCTTGAGGCTGTTACAGAACTTGCGCTGATGGGTGAACTGTACCTCCTCAACTCCGTGAACCCCTTCAGGCTTGAGGGTCAGAAATCAATAGGCTTTGAGATAGTGGACGACCTCGGCTGGGAGTCTCCGGACCGCATCATACTGCCTGTGGGGAATGCCGGTAACATTTCAGCCATATGGAAGGGTATCTCAGAGTTCCACAGGGCAGGGTTCATAGATGAGAGGCCAATGATGACCGGTATACAGGCTGAGGGGGCTTCTCCGGTGGTCGACGCCTTCAGGAAGGGTAAGATGGAGATTGAACCGGTCAGGGACCCTGAAACGGTTGCAACAGCCATAAGGATAGGGGCCCCTGTTAGCTACCTCAAGGCCCTCCGGGCCATCTATGAATCCGATGGTTATGCTGAATCTGTGACCGATGAGGAGATACTCTCGGCCCAGAAACTCCTTGCAAGGAGGGAGGGTATAGGTGTTGAGCCGGCATCAGCGGCATCCATTGCAGGGCTCATAAAACTCGTTGATGAGGGTGTTGTTGACAGGGGTGAACGTGTGGTCTGTGTTGTAACTGGCCATGTACTCAAGGATCCTGACACTGCCATAAAGGCATCAACGGAACCAGTTGAGGTAGAACCTGATATAAATCAGTTAAAATCCATTATAAGGGGTATGGGCTCATCCTAGCCCCCCTATTTTTTGAAAACAGTTTTCTCTTTTTTAAGCTTTTCTATTTTTCATTGGGCAACATTGGGTTAATCTCTAACCCTCCAAGCACTTGTGGATATAGTGTCGGGTTGAAGGTGCCCCATGCACCAACCAATGGCTCAGAAAAACCTTAAAATTAGCGATATATTTATATAGGATTATATGGATAGATAATATCACATAAAATGAGGTGGTTAATTATGGAATTGCCAATAGCTCCAATTGGAAGAATAATAAAGAATGCCGGTGCAGAGAGGGTAAGTGATGATGCAAGGGAGGCCCTTGCAAAGGTCCTTGAAGCAAAGGGTGAAGAAATAGCTGAAAACGCCGTTAAACTTGCAAAACACGCTGGAAGGAAGACGGTTAAAGCTTCAGACATTGAACTGGCAGTTAAAAGGATGTAACGCTCATTTGCATCCCCCATTCCTTCCCTTTTTAATTGGCGGCAAAACTTTATATGTGATGAGGCTTTAATTTCTATTAATCCTTGTTTTCCTGGGTGTCTCACGGGATGATCCGGGATAATTCAGAATACGATTTCTCATGAAAATCTGTATCCAGCAAGTTTTATATACCGAGAACATATAAAGGTACTCACCCACTTCATGTTAATCCATAACTTGGATTATTGATCCAGATTGGTGTAATTACCGATGGATGGTAGAAAAACCAGATGAAAAAGGAGGTAAACAGCATGGCAAAAGCAATATACGTGAAATTTGATGTACCAAAGGAGCTGGCTGACAAGGCCGCAGAGGCACTTGAAATAGCCAGGGAGACAGGTAAAGTATCCAAGGGTACAAATGAGGTCACCAAGGCTGTCGAGAGGGGAGTTGCCCAGCTCGTATTAATAGCTGAGGACGTTGAACCTGCAGAGATCGTTGCCCACCTTCCACTCCTCGCCGAGGAAAAGGAGATACCCTACATATACATCCCAACAAAGGATGAACTGGGTGCAGCCGCAGGTCTGAACGTTGGAACAGCATCATCAGCCATCATTGAGGCAGGCGACGCCGAGGACCTCATAAAGGAAATAATCGAAAAGGTCGAAGAACTCAAAAAATAGATGAAAGGCATTAAAAGCCTTTCAATTTCAATTTAATAAGGTGATTTAATGGATGACGCAACTCCAGCAGAGGTTATTGAGGTTCTCAAGAGAACCGGGATGACTGGAGAGGTAATGCAGGTTAAATGCAGGATCCTTGACGGAAGAGATAAGGGAAGGATACTGACAAGGAACGTTATGGGTCCCATAAGGGAAGGCGACATCCTGATGCTCCTCGACACCATCCGAGAGGCAAAGGAAATAAGGACCCCATAATCAGGCAGGTGTTTACCAATGAGAGTCTGTTCATTCTGCCATGAAGAAATAGAGCCGGGTACTGGCAAGATGTACGTTAAAAGGGACGGTACAATCTATTTCTTCTGCAGCAGCAAATGCGAGAAAAACATGATAAAACTGGGAAGGGTTCCAAGAAAAGTTAAATGGGTTAAAAAATGATGGAAAAAAGCTTTGTAATGTTAAAACCTGACGCAGTAAAAAGGCGCCTCGCAGGAAGGATAATATCCAGATTCGAGGATAAGGGACTCAAGATAGTTGCCTTCAAGATGCTGCAGATCCCTGAGGACCTTGCAATGGAGCACTACCAGGAACACAGGGAAAAGCCCTTCTTCAGGGACCTGGTGGACTACATAACATCAGCACCAGTCATTGCAATGGTCATCGAGGGCAGGGACTGCATCTCACTCATAAGGAAGATGGTTGGAGCAACCAACCCTGCAGAGGCAGACCTCGGGACAATCAGGGGAGACTTCGCCCTTGAAACAGGTAGAAACATAATACACGCTTCAGATTCTCCAGAATCAGCCGAAAGGGAGATTAAACTTTTCTTTGATGAATCGGAAATTTGCAGTTACGAGATGCCTGATAGAGAAATGATATACGAGGAATAAACGCGGAGATTCCAATGAAGATCAGATCACCCATCGTCTCAGTACTCGGACACGTGGATCACGGGAAAACCACACTCCTTGACCATATAAGAGGCAGTGCAGTTGCCTCAAGGGAGGCTGGTGGTATAACCCAGCACATAGGGGCCACAGAGATACCCATGGATGTCATTGAGGGGATCTGCGGAGACTTCCTCAAAAAATTCTCGATCAGGGAAACACTACCAGGACTCTTCTTCATAGACACACCAGGACATGAGGCATTCACAACCCTCAGAAAACGTGGAGGAGCCCTGGCGGATCTTGCAATACTCATAGTCGATATAAATGAGGGATTCAAACCCCAGACACAGGAGGCCCTCAACATCCTCAGGATGTACAGGACACCCTTCGTGGTGGCTGCAAACAAGATAGACAGGATCCATGGATGGAGGGCCCACGAGGGACGCCCCTTCATGGAGACCTTCAGCAAACAGGACATCCAGGTCCAGCAGAAACTTGACACAAAGGTCTATGAACTTGTGGGTAAACTCCATGAGGAGGGCTTTGAATCAGAGAGATTCGACAGGGTCACAGACTTCGCCTCACAGGTCAGCATAATACCAGTAAGTGCCATAACAGGCGAGGGCATACCTGAACTCCTCACCATGCTCATGGGACTTGCACAGCAGTACCTCAGGGAGCAGCTCAAAATCGAGGAGGATTCCCCTGCCAGGGGCACCATCCTGGAGGTGAAGGAGGAGACAGGCCTCGGCATGACCATAGACGCCGTAATATATGATGGGATACTCAGAAAGAACGACACCATAGCCATGATGACGTCAAAGGATGTCATATCCACAAGGATAAGGTCACTCCTCAAACCAGGGCCCCTTGAGGAGATGAGGGAATCCAGGAAGAAATTCCAGAAGGTCGATGAGGTCGTTGCAGCAGCAGGTATAAAGATAGTGGCACCTGGCATCGATGACGTCATGGCAGGCTCACCCCTAAGGGTTGTAACCGACCCTGAGAAGGTGAGGGAGGAGATACTCAGCGAAATCGAGGACATCAAGATAGACACCGATGAGGCAGGCGTCGTGGTGAAGGCAGACACCCTGGGGTCACTTGAGGCTGTGGTCAAGATCCTCAGGGACATGGATGTCCCCATAAAGGTGGCAGACATAGGGGACGTCTCAAGGAGGGACGTGGTGAATGCAGGCATAGCCCTCCAGGAGGACAGGGCCTACGGGGCCATAATAGCCTTCAATGTTAAGGTGATACCCTCAGCAGCCCAGGAACTCAAAAACTCAGACATAAGGCTCTTCCAGGGCAACGTCATCTACAGGCTCATGGAGGAATATGAGGAATGGGTCAGGGGCATTGAGGAGGAGAAGAAAAAGAAATGGATGGAAGCCATCATAAAACCTGCAAGCATAAGGCTCATACCCAAGCTGGTCTTCAGGCAGAGCAAGCCAGCCATTGGAGGAGTTGAGGTCCTTACAGGCGTCATAAGGCAGGGCTACCCCCTCATGAACGAGGATGGAGAGACAGTGGGTACCGTGGAGAGCATGCAGGACAAGGGTGAAAACCTCAAATCAGCCTCACGCGGCCAGAAGGTTGCAATGGCTATAAAGGATGCTGTTTACGGTAAGACGATCCATGAGGGAGATACACTCTACGTTGACATACCCGAAAACCACTACCACATCCTTAAAGAACAGCTCTCAGGGGATCTGACAGAAGAGGAAATTGATCTCCTGGATAAGATAGCTGAAATCAAGAGGAAGAAGAATCCTGACTGGGGAATGAAGGCACCATTTTAAAATATAAGGAGGAGATATATTGGCATTTAAGGTTGTGATTTCAGACAAGGAGAAGAGTGTCCAGATGGAGGTCGACCCATCAGAGTCCAGGGGCCTCATTGGCCTCACCATAGGCGACGAATTCGATGGATCAATAATAGGCCTCAAGGGATACAAACTGAAGATCACAGGTGGAAGCGATAAGAACGGTTTCCCGATGAAGAAGACAGTGCCCGGTGCAAGGAGGATAAGGAGCCTTGTATCAGGCGGTGTGGGCTATAAACCCAGACGCGACGGCGAGAGAAGAAGAAAAACCTTCAGGGGAAACACGATATCCGATGACATAGTCCAGATAAACACCGTTGTCATTGAGAAGGGTGAGAAACCACTCGAAGAACTCCTTGGCGCCGATGAAGAATAATAAAAGAGTTTATAGGTGTAATCTGTGAAAAATCAATCCGAAATAAACATTGGTCTTGTGGGGCACGTGGACCATGGTAAAACAACCCTTACAAAGGCACTTTCAGGTGTCTGGACCGACACACACAGCGAGGAAACCAAGAGGGGCATCTCCATACGTCTGGGTTATGCTGATATAACCTTCAGGAAGTGCCCGCAGTGCGAAGCCCCCATGTGCTATACAACGGCGGAGATATGTGAGAGGTGCGGCACAGAGACAGAGCTCCTCAGGAAGGTTTCCTTCGTGGATGCCCCGGGCCATGAAACCCTGATGGCTACCATGCTCTCTGGAGCAGCCCTGATGGACGGCGCCATACTCGTGATAGCTGCAAACGAACCATGCCCCCAGCCCCAGACAAAGGAGCACCTCATGGCCCTCGATGTTATAGGGGTGAAGGACGTCATCGTCGTCCAGAACAAGATAGACATAGTTTCAAAGGAGAGGGCACTTGAGAGCTACAGAGAGATCAAGGAGTTCGTGAAGGGTACCTGCGCTGAGGATGCACCTATAATACCGGTATCTGCTCAACAGGGCGCCAACATTGATATTCTCATCGAAACCATTGAGGAGAGAATCAAAACTCCTGAGAGGGATGTTGATAAACCTGCCAGGATGTACGTTGCCAGGTCCTTTGACATAAACAAACCTGGCGCAGACCCTGAACACCTTGCAGGAGGAGTTATAGGGGGCTCACTGGTCCAGGGCAGGCTCAGGGTTGGAGACGAGATAGAGATAAGACCCGGCATACAGGTCAAGAAGGACGGTAAGCAGTCCTGGATGAGTCTGCACTCCACCGTCACAGGCCTCGTTGCCGGTGGAGAGGAGATGGAAGAGGTTGGACCCGGCGGACTCGTGGGTGTCGGGACACTCCTGGATCCAGCCCTCACCAAGGCGGACTCACTCTCAGGGTCAGTTGCCGGGGAGCCAGGCACACTGCCACCTGTAAGGCACTCATTCACAATGGAGACACACCTCCTTGAGAGGGTTGTCGGTACCAAGGAGGAGACCAAGGTGGAACCCATAAAGACAGGGGAACCCCTCATGATAAACGTGGGTACCACAACCACCGTGGGTGTTGTCAAATCTGCCAGGGCAGATGATGCTGACGTGGTCCTCAAACTCCCTGCATGCGCAGAGGAGGGTCAGAGGATAGCCCTCTCCAGGCGTGTTGGTGCAAGATGGAGGCTGATAGGATATGGTATCATCAAATAGGGTGGTCATAGACACCAATTTTTTATGATACCCTACCAGTTCAGAGTCGACATCGTATCCGAGCTCCGGAGACTCTTCCCAAAACAGGACATTCTTGTCCCATCCTTCGTCATGGGGGAACTTGAAGGTATAAAGAGGCATTCAGGCGGCGATGCGAGGATAGCCGCGTCCATTGGGATGGCACTCGCAAATAAACCCCCCTTCAGGGTTGTTGAGGAGGAACTCCTTGAAGGCGAAACTGTTGACGATGCGCTTCTCCGGATCTCAGATGTCCTCTGCACCAGCGACCGGGAACTCAGAAGAAGGGCAAGGTCGAGGGGGATACCCGTTGTTTATCTGAGGCAGAAAAGATATCTTGAAGTGGATGGGCATATATTGGAGTAGGAGGTTTACTACTATGAATCTTTGGAAAGATATTGAACCGGGACCATCAGTACCCGAGGTTGTCTATGCAGTTGTTGAAATACCAAAGGGTTCAAGGAACAAATATGAATACCACAAGGATCTTCAGGCATTTGCCCTTGACAGGGTACTATACTCAACAGTATTCTACCCTGCAGAGTACGGTATAATACCACGGACGCTCTACGATGATGGTGACCCCATGGACATCCTTGTACTCATGGATGAACCAACATTCCCGGGGTGCATAATAGAGTCAAGGCCCATCGGTCTTTTAAGGATGATCGATGGGGGCGACCAGGACGATAAGATCCTGGCAGTGCCTGTGGCTGACCCACACTTCACCGATGTAAAGGACATCTCAGACATACCGGAGCATAACCTCAAGGAGATAGCAAACTTCTTTGAGACCTACAAGAAACTCGAAGGTAAAAAAACAGAGATAATCGGATGGGAGGGCGCTGAAAAGGCATTTGAAGCAGTCAACCACTCCATAGAACTCTACAGTGAAAAATACATGGAGTAATTCTTTAATGGGGGATCCCATTGTATTATGTAACACAGATTGTTGATACAGTCAGAATACCTCCAGACCGCTTTGAGGAGCCACTGGAGGAGGTCGCCATAGAGGTTCTAAACGAGACCTACGTTGGGAGGATGGACAGGAACCTCGGGCAGCTGATAACCGTCAAAGAGATAGAAGAGATAGGTATAGGGAAGGTTATAATGGGTGACGGTGCTGCCTACCATGAGGTGACCTTCACAGCCCTCTTCTTCAAACCTGAACTCCACGAAATCGTTGAGGGTGAAGTGATAGAGATAGCAGAGTTCGGAGCCTTCGTGCGCATAGGCCCTGTGGACGGTCTGGTGCACGTTTCACAGGTAACCGATGACTACATAACCTACGACCCCAAGAAGGGCTCCCTCACAGGTAAGGAGTCAGGAAGACGCCTCGACGAGGGCGACCTTGTAAGGGCGAGGATAGTGGCCCTCAGCCTCAAGGGCCGAAGGGAGGGCGTAAAGGTGGGCCTCACCATGAGGCAGCCTGGCCTTGGAAAATTTGAATGGATTGAAGAAGAGAAGAGGAAGAGTAAAAAATGACTGAGAAGGCATGCACAAGGTGTAAGAGAATCACCAGTGACGAAAGATGCCCGGTCTGCAATGTCCTGGCATCCACCAACTGGAGCGGACTCCTCATAATAATCGATCCAGACAAATCAGATATAGCCAGGGAGCTCAACATAACCCTGCCTGGTGAATATGCGCTGAGGGTCAGATAGTGTACATACTGCCAGAGGAACTTAGGGCGGAGCTCAAGAGGCCACTTGGAGAGCTCCACAGATCATTCAGTGACGTTGATGTTGGGGACTCATTCCTCATAACCGTTGGTGACGTCACAACACGCAATGCACTGGAGCATGGCCTTAAACCCGATGTCAGCATAATAGATAACAGGATCCAGAGAAGGGACTCTGAACATGAATTCAGGGATACAGCAACCATTCTCAGATCCAGGAACCCGCCGGGTACAGTGACAGAGAGCCTCTGGAAATCCATCGAAGAGGCCATAGAGGGCGCCACAGGAAGAGGAGAGCGCTTCATGATAGTTGTTGACGGCGAGGAGGACCTTGCCGTTTTACCATCAATAATTCTCGCCCCACCCGACACAGTGATCCTCTACGGACAACCAGATGAGGGCGTTGTGCTGGTGAGGGCCGGTGAAACATCCAGTAAGGCTGAAGAACTCATGAAAAAATTTGAGGAGGCATAAAATGGAAATTAACATAATCGAGGAAAAGGAAAACCCACTCTTAAACAGGAAGGAGATAAGGTTTGAATGCTTATACGAGGGTGAATCAACCCCAAAGGTCCTTGAAGTTAAGAACAAACTCGTTGCAATGCTTGACGCTGATAAGGACCTTCTCGTGGTTGACAAGATCGACCAGGGTTTCGGTGAACCGAGGGCAGCAGGATATGCCAAGATCTATGAGTCAGCTGAGAAACTCGCCGAGATAGAACCTGAACACGTAATAAAGAAGAACACTGAGGCATCAGAGGAAGAGGAGGAGGAGGAATAGATGAAAAAATTTGAGCTCTACGAGGTCAAGGACGGTAAACTCGTTAGGAAGAACCCCTTCTGCGTAAGGTGCTCAAACGGTGTCTTCATGGCAGACCATGGGGACAGGTACGCCTGCGGTAAATGCGGATACACCGAATGGAAAAACAGGGAATAGGTGGAAACTTGAACCTGAGGGCTGGGAGATTGAATAGGGGCATGGAGGATGAGGCCGCCGAGTTCACCTCGTCCCTGACATTTGACCACCACATATTTGAGGCCGACATCGAGTGTAACATGGCCCATACACGCATGCTGGCCCATGAGGGTATAATCCCTGAGGAAGTGGCCGCTAAAATCATAGAAGCCCTTGAGAACCTCAGGGAGGAGGGTATCGAGGCCCTCGACATGGACCCGTCCGTCGAGGACATACACATGGCCCTCGAGAACTACGTCACGGCCAGGATCGGTGAAGAGGCAGGATTCATGCACACAGGCAAATCCCGTAACGATCAGGTCGCAACCGATCTCAGACTGGCCCTCAGGGATAGGATAAGGACCATAAGCCTTGAACTCCTTGATTTTATTGACAGGATCTCAGACCTTGCCCTTGATCACACCGAGACAGTCATGGTGGGCTACACCCACCTTCAGCATGCCCAGCCAACAACCCTCGGCCACCACCTCATGGCCTACGCCAGCTCCCTCAGGAGGGACTACGAGAGGCTCCAGGACACACTTAAGAGGGTTGACCAGAACCCCCTGGGATCCGCTGCCATGACAACAACCAGCTTCCCCATAAACAGGGAACTCACAACTAGGCTCCTTGGGTTCTCAGATTACATGAAAAACTCCATGGACGCCGTCAGTGCAAGGGACTTTATAGCAGAGACGGTATTCGACCTCTCAATGCTGGCAGTGAACCTCAGCAGGATCGCAGAGGAGATGATACTCTGGAGCACCTACGAGTTTGGAATCTTGGAGATACCCGATGAGTTTTCATCAACATCATCCATCATGCCCCAGAAGAAGAACCCTGATGTTGCTGAGATAGCCCGTGCAAAGACCTCCACCGTCCAGGGAGAACTTGTAGCCATCCTTGGAATCATGAAGGCACTCCCCTACACCTACAACAGGGACCTCCAGGAGATAACACCCCACCTCTGGAGGGCCGTAGACACGACACACTCAATGATCAGGGTTGTAAGGGGGATGCTACTGGGCATCAGGGTTAACAGGGAGCGGGCCCTTGAACTTGCGGGTGCCAACTTCGCAACAGCCACAGACCTTGCAGACATCATAGTGCGTGAGCGGGGCCTACCCTTCAGGGTGGCCCACAGGATAGTGGGAAGGCTCGTTACGAGGGCCATTGAGGACGGTCTTGAACCAGGTGATGTGGATTCCGCTTACCTCGATGAGGTCAGCATGGAAGTCACAGGGAGAAAACTTGAACTTAACCCCGAACTTGTTGAGAGGGCCCTGGACCCCCTTGAGAACGTCAGGATGAGGAGGATACCCGGTGGACCCGCCCCGGAGATGGTTAAGGTGGCGGTTGAGGAGATGAAGTCCTTCGTTGAATCTGAGAGGGCGGAGGATTGATATTCTATCGAGATTTTCCAGAAATGGTTTCCTTTAATTCCTATGGGACCTTCCCGGCGATTTAAGCTAGATGATTTTTATTTATCTGAAGCATTTTTACTGAGGATCTTAGCAGGTTCAGCCTATTTTTTCATTTATCTGACCATTTTCCAGAAATTTTTATATATCCTTTTTGACAGATAATTATTACATGGAATCTGAAAACGAAAACAGGATAGTGGGACTCCTTGCAGTGCTGATAGGTATACTGATGATAATCTACCCCCAGCTGGTTGGCTACCTCGTGGGAATATTCCTCATAATCTACGGGGTACTTAAGATATTCGGCTGAGGGTGATTGGATTCAGGGAGTTCAGATGCTCCAGATGAGGTCAAGGGCCTCGCCGGGTTCAAGGACACCTGCCCTCGTCTCCCGGAGGACCCTCTGGATGGAGTAGCGCCTGAGGTGTGGATGCCTCCGGTGCACCTCCCCCACCAGGGGACAGCCGAACCTCATCGAGGACCTCACACCATGGGCCGATGCCACTGATCTAACCTCCTGCTTCGAAGCCGCGAAGAGGGCAGGCATGTTCACCCTGAGGATGCCATCGTCCACATTGACCGACTGATAGCCAGTGGAGAGAAGGTCACCGAATATTACGGTGTCAATTCCCATATCCTTTATTTTATCCATAACTGCATTCTCAATCAGTCCTGAACAGCGCCCACATGGGTGGAATCTCCCATCAAGGGCTCCGATCTGGATATCACCCAGCTCTGCCTCTATGTACTCATGCCTCACTCCGAGGAGACCTGAGAGTTCCTCCACGGATCTCCTTAGGTGACCTGGAAGTATGATTGTGCCGGGGTCAACTGTGAGGGCAACTGCTTTCAATCCAAGTTTAACCGCGGCTATGAGTGAGAATGAACTGTCCACCCCACCCGATAGTGCCACAGCCACCTCGGGACCATCAGAGTATGGTTTAACAAGGTCAAGTATTAATTCGAGATCTGATGGATACTCCAGGCGCATTTTAAGGGGTTCCTCAAGTATTTTCAGGGCCCTGAATGATCCTTCAAGTTCACTGATCCTCTCAAGGGCAAGGCCAACCCTGTGCCTCCTTATGATGATGTCGGTCTCTGCTTCAACATGGACCCTCCCGACACCCAGCTTTTCCCGCAGCTTACCGACCACCCAGCCACCCTTACCTATTATAGCTGACTTATCGGAGCGATCGGGTGCAACGATTAGGAGACTGTCTTTTTTCTCATTGAAGATAACATCAACTATCCGTATATCCGAATCTCCATGACCTATGCCCTTCCGGATATCCCTTATCATCTCTGCAAGTTCATCTGCATCCATGAGAATACTTCCCGCCTTAACATGTATCTGTTGGAGGATTTCAGTTCAACACAAAATATATTATGGGCGCCGCCGATATTAATATATAAGATGATTGTGAGTGGTTTGAAAAAAATGCTGTTACGGGATCTGCAGCAGGTGATGGCCAAAACCTTCTGAGGGATGGCAGCGGATCTGCTTAAAAATCTCACCGGGGGATGAATAGTAAGATGCCAAACATAAAAAGTCTTCTTTTTGGTGACCAGGAAGATGAATGGGGTTATAAAAGGGAAAGTGAGAACATAATTGTGGGTTATGGCTATAAGAAGTTCAGCAAACCCCCTGTTATAGGTAAGAACCCCCTGCTCCGCTCAAACACCGTCATATACAATGATGTCACCATCGGTGATAACCTCAGAACAGGGCACAATGTCCTCATAAGGGAGAAGACAACCATAGGCGATGATGTCCTCATAGGTACCAACACCGTCATCGAGGGCCACTCCAGGATAGGGAGCAATGTTAGCATACAGTCTAATGTTTACCTGCCCAAGAACAGCTACATAGAGGACAACGTGTTCATAGGTCCCTGCGCATGCTTCACCAATGACCGCTACCCCATAAGGGTCAAGTACAAGCTGAGGGGACCAATAATAAGGCAGGGAGCATCCATAGGTGCCAACTCAACCTTCCTTTCAAGGATTGAGGTTGGTGAGGGTGCCATGGTGGCTGCTGGCGCGGTTGTAACAAGGAACGTCCCGCCATGGTCCCTTGCAATAGGGGCACCGGCACGTATAAAGGCCCTCCCAGCGAAGCTGAGGGTTCCCAATAACATCTGAAGTTCCATTAAACTGGCACCCCTGAAGTTACAATTAAAGGAACCTTTTACCTTGGATTCTATTTTAAATAAAGGTTTTTAATCAGTATTCAGAGCCTGGACTCTCTACTAAGTTATTCGGTAATCTCCAGGGCGGTTCACTGAGGATCCACTCAACCACGCCGGTAGAGTCCTACGAGTTCGGCCTCACTGAGGACGTGGCCCTCCATGGCATCAAGGACATCCTCCTTACTGGCTCCGGGTTCCAGGTCAAGGACGGTGTCAAGGGCATACAGCCTGAAGAAGTACCTGTGAACACCTGAAGGAGGGCACGGTCCCCTGTATCCAATGGTCCCTGAATCATTGTATCCCTGGACTGAACCATCAGGTAGCCTCCCAGCATCAGGGACGTTCTCCTCCAGGCCACTGGAGTCAGGGGGGATGTTGAATATGACCCAGTGGGTCCAGACCCTGGAGGGCGCGTCCGGGTCTTCACATATCAGTGCAAGGGACTTCGCCTCCCCTGGAACCCCATCCCAGGATAGGGGCGGGGAAATGTTTTCGCCATCACAGGTGTACCTTGAGGGTATCCTTCCACGGTCATTGAATGCACGGGTCTTGAGGTTCATATCATCACCGTACAGTTATATGTTGAAGGGTGTTAATTATTATTATGGATTACAAGGTCAACTCGGCGGATGATAATAACATATTCATAGAGACAGAACCGTACCGGTGCCTGCTTGGAGCCATCAGCTCCATGAAGGATGTTAGGGGCGAGATACTGCATGTCGTCGGGGCGCCGGGGACAGGAAAATCAGCCAACATATACAGGGCCATCAGTGAGGCTGACCTGCACGTATATGAGGTTCCATGCAACCTTGAATCCGCGGACCTGAGTGCAGATGACGTTCTCCATCAGTTGGTGGATGGTATGAAGGAGGAGCTGGATGCGGATACAGTTACCGATATCTACCGTAGGTTCACAGAATTTGATGCTGTGCTCTTCGCCGACAGGTTCCATGACAGCCATGAATTCTCCAGTTTCACGGGTTTCAGCCAGTGGACTGCCAGGGGCAGCCTGGAGCCACTCAGGTTTTACTTTAAATGTATCGTGGAGTACCTGAGAAACAGGAGGATCCTCTCGGAGGTTAACATCATCTTTCAGACAGCATGGAGGTTCTACTTTCGCGGTAAAAAGTACGACCTCTTCACGGATATCCCGGTTATTTCATCTCTGCTTTTCCATACCCTTTCAATCCCCTTCAGGGCGATTAAAATAGATTATACGAGGGAGGAAACCTTAAATATTATAAGGGCCCACCTTGATGCTGATGAATCTGAGGTACAGAGACTGATTGACATCTACGGCTGCAGACCAAGGATTATACTGGAGAAGATGGGATCATGCTGAGGGCACTGCTTCGTTCAACAAGGATGAGCTGGGGCGCCAAGAACATCCACATGTACCTCCTTGCCCTCACCTATGCATCGGCTACGGATCCCCTGAGGTTCCTCACGGGTCTGATTCTCGTAACCCTCCTTTGGGGAGCCCTCTACTCACTGAATGACCTCACCGACATTGATGATGATAGAAAGGACAGGATGAAAAGGAAGAGGCCATTCATAGAGAACCATGTGGATCCCCGCGGTGTACTTTTCTTTGTGGGCCTCCTCCTGGTGGCGTCTCTTGCCGGTGCCTACCTCCTGGACCGCTTATTCTGTCTGATCCTCTTCCTGATGGTCCTGAACCAGTTCCTCTACACACTGCCACCTGTAAGGCTTAAAGACACTGTCCTTGCACCCCTTGCAAGTACTGCCACTAACACTGTCCTGAGGCTTGCATCTGCGGCTGTACTAGTGGGGGGTATCCTGGTGGTGCCTGCACCGGTATATGTGCTCATGTACCTGGCGGGCATGGGGACATACCTCATGTACAAGGAGATGCGTGGCTTAACAACTGTGGTATCAGTAACATTCTGCATTTTACTCGCCATATCCTACCTCTCGGGGTACATCAGCATGCTGCAGATCATCCTGGTCATAGTACCACCCTTCATTGCAGCGGTACCCCTCTACCTTTCAAACTTCATGGAGAGGGAGCGCATGGTTGAGGTGGCCGATGTGATCTACCACAGGGTTCTTGTGGCCATCTACATCGTCTGCATCCTGGTACTCCTGTTCATGAGGTGATGAAGGCCTCATTCAGAATTTTAAGTAGCCGTTGACGGATTTTTCAGCGGTGTACTTGTTCAGAAGGCCTCAATTCTTCTGGAGGGAAATTTAGGCAGAAACCTTAGTTTATAATCATCTCATTGTATTTTGATTCCATAGTACTACAGGTTAAAACTTAGTTTATAATCATCCGGAGAGGGGTATATGCAATAGTCTGTCTTTGTGGAAGAAGATCCCGGGGGCCTTTTAGGGTTAGGCAAGCATACACCGGTCTAAAATTTAGTCGGCCCCCGGTACATTAAAGGTCTGGAGGGACCCTCCAACGGCCAAATCACCTACTGGAGCCCTGGGCTCAGGCACCCTTTCTTATTGTCTGAAAGATGGCGAATATGACCAGCAGGTAGGCTATGCTACGGATTATTATGAGTGCCACTGCATTGCTTGGGTATCCTGCCAGCTGGGCAAGGTGTGATACTCCAAAGAGTCCGAAGGCTATCCCGATGTAAACCAGAAGAGGACTTTCAAGCTTCCTGAACCCAAGGTATCCCATTACCAGGATTATCATGCAGAATATGAAATTAATGGTGAGCACGGGCTCCATGATAATTGACATTCCAGATCACCCCCCTATAAATAAGTGTTGATCCTTTGTCTCTTCTCTTATTTAATTATTGCAGTTTTATTAATATTGATCATGCATTCTGGATGAAACATTACATTTATATACTGTGTGCTACACAGTACTGTGCACAGCACATATATGTGCCGTATCATGTGAGGGATCATCCAATGAGCAGTGTCTGTGAAAGATTTGAAAGGGAGCTGAGGCGCGGTGCAATACAGCTTGCAGTGATCTGTCTCCTTGAAAACGAGAGATACGGGTATGAAATTGTCAAAGAACTCAAAGAATCAGGATTTCGCGTCGAGGAAGGGACCCTCTACCCCCTCCTGAGAAGACTTGAAGGGGAGGGAATCCTCACAAGCAGATGGAATACAGATGATAAAAGACCAAGAAAATACTACAAAGTGACAGATTATGGTAAGAAAGTCAGAGAGAAGTGGCTTGAACTCTTCAGATCAATAAACAGGTCCCTTGAAGACCTCACGGAGGTTGATCAATGAATAAACTTGATGAATTCATAGCAGATGTAACCAGAAGGATGCCCCCCGAGGAGAGGGAGGAAGTTGCACGTGAACTGGAAACCCATATACTTGACAGCGCAGAGGCAATAGCAGCCAGCAGAAAAACCAGTGTGAATGATGAGGTGATCAGGGAGGCCATCTCACGTATGGGATCCCCGGAGAAACTCGCCAGAATGTACCCCCCTACCAGGAAATGGAAACTTGAGGGAATCGTCGAGGGTGGAATCTGTGCAAGGTGCGGGACCTGTGCAGTGATATGCCCCAACAACATCCTGAGATTCAATGGCAGGCCAGAACTAAAAGATGAATGCCTGAGAAATGGTCACGGGATGTGCTTCGAGGTATGCCCCAGGGTCTCATCAGGCAAATACCAGATAGGGATACGGGAAAACTTCAGGGAGGATATCCTCCATGGCAGGGGCGCTGCCAGGGGACAGGATGGTGGAGTGGTAACCTCCTTCCTCAGGTACCTCCTGGAGAATGACAGGATAGACGGAGCCATAGTCGTGGGCCATGAAAAATGGAAACCGGTGTCCATGGTCGTCCAGAGCGCAGATGACCTCGAAGGAACAAGCGGTTCAAAGTACAGCATATCAACCCTTGAAGCACTTAAAACAGCTTCAGAACTGGGCATTGAGAGGGTGGCGATTGTTGCGCTGCCATGCCAGATAAATGGACTGCGCAAGCTCCAGTACTTCCCCTACCTTGCAAAGCATGACCCTGAACTTGGAAGGACAGGTAAACCCGTGAAACTCCCTGAGATAAGGTACCTCATAGGCCTCTTCTGCACAGAGAAATTCGAGTACACTGACCTTCGGGATGCACTCATGGATGAGGGCATCGATATCAGCGACGTCAAAAAGT
>Ga0272448_1000421_pt1 | contig 66055 bp, 47 predicted proteins | sample YNPCB0191_FD_202220 | JGI IMG/M metagenome (GOLD analysis project Ga0272448, IMG submission 202220) | Hot spring sediment microbial communities from Yellowstone National Park, WY, United States - YNP-CB-019-1 | ecosystem: Environmental > Aquatic > Thermal springs > Hot (42-90C) > Sediment... | reverse complement strand
GTCGGTGTCTCCTGGGGGTGGGATTGTTGTTCAACCAAGCCATACCCCAGGACACCACCGACCAAACCTAAATCATCTTAACTAAAACGATTTTTTTCCTCACCACCCAAATGGCTAAACTTCAGGGAATGGTACCCCGGATATCCAGGGATTCAGTATCATCAGAGAAGAAATGGTCACTGTTCAGCACGAGCATAATGATATGGAGCCAGTGAGTGGATGACGCATTGCAGGCGCGCCTGCAGGAGTTGGAAGAGGAGAATCGCGCCCAACGGCGGGAAATCGCTCGCCTGCACACGCTCTATCAGACGTTGAATGTCGGCGTAGTGGTGCAGTCGTGCGACGGCAGGATCATCGAGGCCAATGCGCGGGCGGCGGAGGTGCTGGGATTATCCATGGATGAACGGCTCGGACGCATCTCGCTGGATTTACGCTGGCGAACGATCCATGAGAACGGCGACCCATTCCCGAGTGAAACGCATCCTGCCATGGTGACGCTGCGCACCGGGAAGCCGCAGCATGAGGTGGTGATGGGTGTCTTCCACCCCGCCGAAGCCGCCTACCACTGGCTACTGCTCAACACCGAGCCGATCATCGATACAGAAACCGGCACGGTGTGTGAAGTGGTGACTACCTTCAGCGATATCACCACGCTGCGGCAAGCTGAGACAGAGCGTGAACGCCTGCTGCAGGAAGTGGAAGCGGCGCGCTTCCGACTTGAGACGGTGATCGAGCAGATGCCCGCCGGCGTGCTGATCGTGGATGCCCACGGGCAGATTATCGAAGTCAACGCGGCGGCGGAACGCATCTACGGTGGTTCCGCGCCGTTGCCGGCCCCGCTTCCCGAGTATCGAGTCGGGAAAATGTGGTGGGCAGATTCCCACCAGCCCGTGCAACCTGACGAGTTGGCCTCGTCCAGGGCAATTGCCAGCGGGCATGCATATGTGAATGACGAGATCCAAATATTTCGTGCAGATGAGACCTGCGGTTATGTGCTCGATTCCGCAGCGCCATTGCGCGATGCGCAAGGCCATATCACCGGCGCCGTCGTGGTGGTGCTGGATATCACCGAGCGGAAGCAGGCGGAAGAGGCACTGCGCGAAAGCGAAGCACGCTTCCGCAGCTTGTTCGAGAATAATCATGCGGTGATGCTGCTCGTCGATCCCAAGACCGGGCGGATCGTCGATGCCAATCCGGCTGCCGTTGATTATTATGGCTATATGCTGGAGCAGTTACGGCAACTGACCATTGATCAAATCAATCTGCTTCCCCGCGAGGAAATTCTCCACCGCATGGCGGGGGCCATGGATCGGAAGCAACAGCATTTCCGTTTCTGCCATCGACTGGCCAGCGGTGAGCAACGCGATGTCGAAATCTATTCCGGTCCAGTGGTGGTGCATGGTCAGGAACTGCTCTACACCATTGTGCATGATATCACTGACCGCGTGCGTATTGAACGGGAACGCGAACGGGTATCGGCAGAACTGCGTGCCACCTTCACCGCCATCCCGGATGCCTTGTTCGTGAATGATACCGCCGGGGATATCTTACGCTTGAATCCGTCTGCTGAACGGCTCTTTGAATATTCCGAGCAGGAATATAATCTGGATATTGTCACCCGCTGGGAGATGCTGCACATCGAGCATCCGGATGGCACCCCGGTTGCTCCGGAGGAGATTCCCGCGATACGTGCCTTGCAGGGGGAGGAGATCACGGGGGAAGTCTTCGTGATCCGTCGTGCGCCGGAGCATGCTATCTGGGTGACCACCAGTGCAGCGCCCATTTGCCTGCCCGATGGACAATTAATTGGTGCGGTAGCCATCTATACCGATATCACGACAATGCACGATCTACAGGAGCAACAGCGCATCCTGCTGCATACGGTCTCGCATGACCTGCGCGCGCCGTTAACGATCATCGATGGGTACGCCCAATTGCTGAGAGAGCATGCGGAAGAGGAGCATGGCCCCGGCCCATTGCTGGAGAGTGCCGAAGCCATCCTGCGCAATACCAAACAGATGAATACCATGATCCAGGATCTGGTTGATGCCGCGCGCCAGGAAGGCGGGCAACTGGCACTCAATTGCCAGCCCATCAACCTGGCGCAATTCGTGACGACCTTGCTCCAACAATCCCTCCCGGAGAAAGACGCCCAGCGCATCCAGGTGCATCTTCCTCCCGATTTGTCGCCAGTCAGTGCGGACCCCAATCGGCTTGAGCGGATCTTTATCAATCTCATCAGCAATGCGCTGAAATACTCGCCACCGAACACCCCCGTGCTGCTATGCGCCCAGCAGGAAGGCAACTATGTGGTGATCTCGGTGACGGACTTTGGCTCGGGTATTCCGCCGGAGGAAGTGCCGCATCTCTTCGAGCGCTTCTTTCGCGGCCAGCGAAGACGCCGCACGGAGGGGGTCGGTCTGGGCCTGTATATCACCCGCATGCTGGTGGAGGCCCACGGTGGAGGCATCTGGGCCGAGAGCGAAGTAGGCAAAGGCAGCACGTTTACGTTCACCCTGCCAATCGCATAATCTGGAGCGCGAACTTCCCGGTGAGCCAGGAGCGGCATTGAGGTATCGCTGATTTCTGGCTCACCGGGAAGTTTGCATTCCAATACTGGGCAACAGCAGGCCGTTTGGTATAAGATGCAGCGGGGAACGGTTTGTATGACTTTTGCTTGTACCACCAGGTTGCATATTGCCCTGCTTGTGTTGCTCCTGCTGACCGCCATATCGGCTTGCCGTGCGTCGGATTGGCCGCAATTTCAAGGACCGAGCCGGGATGGGATCGCCGTTGAACGCGGCCTGGCACATGCCTGGCCGGCTGATGGGCCGAAGGCGCTGTGGGCGGTGCCGCTGGCGGAAAGCTACGGCGGCGCAGCGGTGCGGGATGGGCAAGTGTTCATATTGGAGCGGATGGGCGAGGGTGTGCGGGGAAAGGACACCCTGCACTGCCTGGCGCTGGCGGATGGCCGGGAGTTGTGGCATTTCACCTATCCCGCACCGGGGGAGTTCGATCTAGTCGGTGCACGCTGCACCCCGGCGGTAGATGCCCGGCATGTCTACAGCATCAGCCCGACGGGCCTCGTCCTGTGCCTTGATCGCACAACGCATCAGCCGGTGTGGCGCATGAATCTCATCACCGACTTCTCCGGCGAAATCCCACGCTGGGGCGTGGCGCAGTCACCACTGCTGTACGGCGATTGGCTCATCGTGGCGCCGCAGAGCAAGACGGCAGGTGTGGCGGCGCTGGACAAGGACACCGGAAAAGTGGTGTGGCGCTCTGCCCCCATCGGCATCATGGCCTACGCTTCACCGATACTCGCCACCATAGACGGCGTGCCCCAGGTGGTGATGCTGACGCAAGGGAAGACATACGAGGGCAACAACACCGTGGCGGGCATCAATCTGGCCGACGGTACGGTATTATGGCAGTATACGGATTGGCGCACGCTCATCCCCATCCCCTGCCCCACCCCGCTGGGCAACGGCCGCTTCTTCCTCACCGGCGGCAACGGTACGAAAGGCACGATCTTCAAAGTGGCACACCAAGGCGACCAGTGGAATGCAACAACGGAAATCGCCGGCATCCCCGGTGAGTCCAACTTGCAGAACGCGCTGTGCTACCAGGACCACCTCTACGTCAACAGCGCCAACAACGGCAAAGGGCTGCTTTGCCTTGACCTGCAGGGGCACCTCTGCTGGCAGCACAACACGACGCCACCGCTGGAACAAGGCGGCAATCTGCTCATCGCCGATGGCTTGATCATCTACGAACATGGACGCACTGGCGAGCTCTTCCTGGCAGAAGCGAACCCGACCGCCTACACGGAACTCGCCCATGCGAAGCTGCTGGCCCCCGCCAACAACTGGGCGCCGATGGCGCTGGTGGATGGGAAGCTGCTGGTGCGGGATAAGGGGATGTTGCGGTGTTTTTCGATGAAATAGGGAGCTTTATCCAGGCCGACTTCCGTCTGCGCAGCCCCACCCCGGATGCTCGCGACCGGGTGGAAGACGTGGACAGCGGAGAAATTATGGAAATCGATGGTGATATGCTGAACAATGCTGGCCTGTACACCACCCTTGAACCGCGCGAGAGCCGATTGATTTTCTACTCGAAAATCAAGTAAGCCCGTTTGTAGTACTCGACCAAAGACCTTTTGCGGGATCAGCATCCTGGAGCGCGAACCTCCTGGTGAGCGGATTATCGACCCGCCACCGCATCTACAATCCGCTCACCAGGAGGTTCGCGCTCCAGGGGAATCACATTCCACAGAATATGAATCCCGGGGAATAGCCAAAAATCCTCTGCAACTTATCCTTCATTTAATGCGTATTACGATACAATAGACCATAGACTCCTATTCCGGGAGGAACAAGCGTGATCAGCCGAAGGTGGTCGTTATTGTTCGTCGCGCTGCTGCTGGCCTGTGCCGCGGCCTTCGCGGCGGGTCCGTTCGAAGGCGAGAACTGGGCCGTGCCGGAAAACAGCGTCGATGTGCGGGTGGAGGCGACGTTGAAGCAGCACGGCGCTCAACTGCGCAAGCCGTGTTCGGACGAAGTGTTCATCCGGCGCGTCTACCTGGATCTCATCGGCACGTTGCCGGAGCCGTCAGAAGTCGATGCTTTTCTCACCGACCGCAATCCGAATAAGCGTGCAGCATTGATTGATACTCTCTTCACGCGCGATGCATTCGCGGATTACTGGGCGATGAAGTGGTGCGATGTGCTGCGGGTGAAGTCGGAATTCCCCATCAACCTGTGGCCGAACGCTGCGCAGGCGTATCACCACTGGATACGCACGGCGATCCGTAACAACATGCCATACGACCAGTTCGCCCGCGAGCTGCTGACCGCCAGCGGGAGCAATTTCCGCGTGCCGCAGGTGAACTTTTACCGCGCTTTGCCCGCCCGCGATCCCGCCGCCATCGCGCATGGCGTGGCCTTGACGTTTATGGGCACGCGCCTGGAGAACTGGCCGCAGGATCGACAGGCAAATATGGCGGCTTTCTTCTCACGCGTCGCTTACAAGAAGACGGACGAATGGAAGGAAGAGATCGTCCTGCTGAATCCGGAGCCGGCGCCGCCGTTGAAGGTGCTCTTCCCCGATGGCACCACGACGACGCTCCCCGCCGACAGTGACCCGCGCCAGGCGTTCGCCGATTGGCTGATCACCCCGAAGAACCCCTGGTTTGCGCGCAGTGTGGTGAACCGCCTCTGGGCGTGGATCATGGGCCGCGGCATCATCGACGAGGCGGATGATCTCCGCGCGGATAATCCCCCGGCCAGCCCGGAGACGCTCGCCTGCCTGGAAGACGCGCTGGTGAAATCTCACTATGACCTGCGGAGCGTTTACCGGTTGATTCTGAATTCGCGCACCTACCAGCAATCTTCCCTGCCGGAAGGCGACACCACGGATGCCGGGGTTCAGTTCGCGCATTACGCGATTCGCCGGCTGGACGCGGAGGTATTGCTCGATGCCCTCTGCTGGCTGGGCGGCGACGGGCAAGGGTATACCAGCGCCACGCCGGAACCCTACACCTTCATCCCGAAGGAGAACCGGACCATCGCCCTTGCGGACGGCAGCATCACCAGCGCATTTCTGGCGACGTTCGGCCGTCCGGCACGCGACACCGGGCTGATGTCCGAGCGCGACAACCGCTCGACGGACACCCAGCGCCTGTACCTGCTGAACTCCTCTGATATCCAGCGCTGGATCTCGCGCAGCCCTCGCCTGCGTAAGGTGATTATGGCGAATATGAAAACCACGCCGGCGCTGGTGCGCAACCTGTATCTGATGATCCTCTCGCGTTATCCGACGCCAGAGGAAGTCGCCACCGCCAGGCAATATATCAACACCGCCGCGCAAGGCAAAGGCCCTGCCGCTAATGATCTGGCCTGGTCGCTCATCAATAGTAAGGAATTCCTCTTCCGGCATTGAGCCGGCGTTGTGAAGGAAGGAAACATTCCGATGGTAATGCGTAATTTAGTGTGGGAGTGTGGGAGTATGGGAGTGTGGGAGTTTCATACTCGTCATACGGTTAAAAGACTCTTCACCCTCATTTCGGCGTTTTTGCTCTTCGCCTGCGGCTGCGCCATGGCGCAGGTCGCTACGCCGGCAACGACTCCAGTAGCGACGACCGTGAAACCCAAAGCTAAAGCGGTGATTCAAATCTGGATGTGGGGCGGGCCGTCGCAGATCGACACCTTCGACCCCAAGCCGGATGCCGGCCAGGCGTACACCGGGCCGCTCAACAAGCCCATCCCCACCAATGTGCCGGGCATCCAGATCAGCGAGTTGCTGCCCCTGCTGGCGAAGCAGGCGGATAAATATTCCCTCATCCGCAGCATGACCCACGGCAACAACGGGCATGAGACGGCGGCGTATATGATGCTGACGGGGCATAAGCCAGGCGACGGCACCGTCTATCCCTCCATCGGCTCTATCGTCTCGTATTTCAAGGGGTATGGCCATGGCTACACCGGGCTGATTCCGCCGTTCATCATGCTCACCGAAGGCTATGGCCGGTTTGCCGAGGAGGGCTTTCTCGGCCCGCTCTATAAGGCCTATGCCACCGGTGGCGATCCCAACCAGAAGCAGTTCACCGTGGAAGGAGTGATCGCGGCGGGCATCACCGATCAGCGGCAAGGCGACCGGCGGAAGTTGCTGCACACACTGGATGCACTGGGCAAGGCCATGCCGGACAACCAGGACTTCAGCGTGCTGGATAAATGCGAGGATAAGGCCTACGAGCTCATCCTCGGCGATTCGCGCAAGGTCTTTGACCTCTCCCAGGAACCCGATGCGGTGCGCGACCGCTATGGACGCAACAAGTTCGGCCAGTCCTGCCTGGAGGCACGCCGCCTGGTCGAATACGGCGTCCCCTACGTCGCCATTAACTACGGCGGGTGGGATACGCATAAGCAGCACTTCGAAACCATGAAGCGGAAGCTGCCGGAATTTGATCAGGGATTATCCGCTCTGCTGCAAGACCTCGCCGACCGCCACCTGCTCGACACGACGATTGTCTGGTGCTGCGGCGAGTTCGGGCGCACGCCGAAGGTCGATTGGGAGGCCCCCTGGAACGGCGGGCGCGGGCATTTCGGCAACTGCTTCTCCGTGCTGGTCGCCGGCGGCGGCTTCCAGGGCGGCCATGTCGTCGGCGCCTCGGATGCGAAAGCCGAGAAAGTCGTCGAACGCCCCGTCTACCCGCAAGACCTCATCGGCAGCATCCTCGAACTGCTGGGCATCGACCCGGATGCCAAACTGCCGAACCCGCGCGGGCTGGACTTACAGGTGATGCCTTCCGCAGATAACGGACCGGGGCGGGGGCGGCTGAAAGAGATCATGTAACACCGGAGTCAGGATGCAAAATAGTAACGAAATTGCTGGATGGTCGCATGCTCAGCACTGTTTGGAAGCCGAAGTCCTTCGCGCTCCGGGTGGAAGAGATGTGCATTCGGACGCGTCCCATAGAGTGAAAACGAATGCAGAAATACCCATCCGGAGCGCGATGGGCATCGGCTTCCAAACAGTGCTATACATGCATCCGGCAACTGCCGACGGTAAGAAAACAAGGTAATCAGGGGGAATCTCCATGAATCTACATAGAAGATGTTTGCTGGCGCTAATAGCAGCAACTTGTGCGGTGACGGCGTGGGGCGTGACTCCGTACATTGGTTACGTCTACCCCGCGGGCGGACAGCAGGGCACCACGGTGCGCGTATACATCGGTGGCCAGCATATCAACGGCGTCCGGGATATCGTGTTCACCGGCACCGGGGTGAGCGCCAAATTCATCGAGCATGAAGGCGCCGGCGGGCCATTGAACGCCGCACAACGCGATCTGCTCAAGCAGCGGCTGCAGGAGCTGGCGGCGAAGTTCCGGCCTGCCTCGGCGAACCCCAAAGGCACAACTGCCCCGGCGACGCCTGCCAGCACGACGACCCCGCCGGCCACTCCGACAACGACACCTGCCACGCCGGCCACTCCGCCTGCGACACCAACAACGCCGCCAGCCACAACACCCGCGACCTCCCCTGCCCCATTGCCCAAGGTCACCGTCACCTTGCCTGATCTGCCGGATTTGCGCAACCTGGATCAATTGGGGCCAAAAGAACTGCGGAAGATTGCGGACAAATACCTCAACCGGCAAAAACGCACGAAACCGCCCATCGCCGAGAAAGTGACGCTGGAGATCACCATTACCCCCGATGCGGCACCTGGCGACCGGGAGATCCGCCTGCGAACGCCGAATGGGCTGACCAACCCGATGATCTTCCAGGTCGGCGCCGTGCCGGAGCTGCGGGAGAAGGACCGCGAGGATGAAGAGGCGGTGGACCCTCCGCCGGCCAGTGCGCCGGTGGTGCTGAACGGCGTGGTCATGCCCGGTGAGGTGGACCGCTTCACGCTCAAACTGCGCGGCGGGGAGAAACTGGCCGTCACGGCGCAAGCCCGCCACCTCATCCCCTATATGGCCGATGCCGTGCCGGGTTGGTTCCAGGCGGTCATTGCGCTCTATGATGCCAGTGGCAAAGAGCTTGCCTTCGCGGATGACAATAACTTTGACCCCGATCCCAGCTTCGCCTGCCAGGTGCCGGCGGACGGCGATTATCAACTGATCATCCGCGACGCGCTCTACCGCGGGCGAGAGGACTTCGTCTACCGCGTGAGCCTCAGCGAGCAGCAGCCCGGCGAATCCCCCTCCTCCATCGTGAGCCCGGGCAAGGCAACGCCGGATGGCATGGCCGCCGATGCGAACCCCGCGCTCCCGTTCATCGACGGGCAATTGCCGCTCTGCGAGGAGATCGAGCCGGATAACACCGTGAAAAACGCACAGAAGGTCGCCGTGCCGCAACTGATCAAAGGCCGCATTGCACAAGCCGGCGACGTGGATCTCTACCAGTTCACCGGCAAGGCCGGCGACATGGTGGTGGCGGAGGTTTACGCCCGCCGGCTGGGCTCCCCCATGGATTCGCTGTTGCGGCTGATGGATGCGACAGGGAAAGTGCTTGCCTGGAACGATGATTTCGCCGACGGCGAGATCGGCCTCATCACGCACCAAGCCGACTCGTATCTCTCCGCCAAGCTGCCGGCGGACGGCGTGTACTTCGTGCAAGTCTCGGATGCCCAGCGCCACGGTGGCGATGCCTACAACTACTACCTGCGCCTCGCGCCGCCGCAGGCAGACTTCGCGCTCCGCCTGACGCCATCCAGCGTCAACGTCTCCGCGGGCGGCTCGACAACCATCACCGTATATGCTTTCCGCAAAGATGGCTGGGATGGCGACATCATGGTGTCGCTGAAGGATGCCCCCGATGGCTTCGGCTTGAAGAACGCCCGCATCCCCGCCGGCAAGGACCACGCCGACATCACCCTGACCGCCCCGCAACGGCGACTCGACCAACCGGTCACCCTCCACCTGGAAGGCCACGCCTTCATCGACGGCAAAATGCTCACCCGCCCCATCGTCCCCTGCGAGCGCAAAATGCAGGCCTTCGCCTACTACCATCTGGTGCCGATGCAGCAGTTGCTGGTGATGGTGACACGGCGGGGTGGCGGAAATTAGCCACAAAAGGACACAAAGAGCACAGAAATGGGCCTCGGGGAAATGTCGATACCGAGGCCTTCTTATTTTGCGGTTGCCGGCAAGCTAACTATCACCGGATTTACTTCGGAAGGATTTGCCGATTGTCTGTGGAAAATACTCTGCTGAACGTTTACTGAATGGAGAGGTTTTCCTGATGCAACACGAGAACGAGCTGCAAGTGGTTGTGGCCGGGCATATCTGTTTTGACGTCATTCCGGCGTTTCGCGGCACCGACAAGACGGAGATCAAAGACCTGTTTGTGCCGGGGAAGCTGTTGAATATGGGTGGGGTGAAGGTGTCGACCGGCGGGCCGGTGTCCAATACCGGGCTGGGGCTGTGCATCCTGGGCATCAACACCAAGCTGATGGGCAAGATCGGCAACGACTTCTTCGGCGAAGGCGTGCTGGAACTGCTGAAGCAGCGCAACGCGGCGGACGGCATGGTGGTGGTGGACGGCGAAGATACCTCCTACACCATCGTCATTGTGCCGCCGGGCTTCGACCGCATCTTCCTGCATAATCCGGGTGCCAATGACACCTTCCGCGCCGACGATATCAATTATGATGTGGTGAAGCAGGCGAAGATCTTCCACCTCGGCTATCCCCCGCTGATGAAAGGCATGTACGAGAACGACGGTGAGCAGCTCATCGAGATCTTCAAGCGCGCGAAAGCGTTGGGCGTGACCACCTCGCTGGACATGTCGCTGCCTGACCCGGCCTCCGATTCCGGCAAAGTGAACTGGAAGAAAGTGCTCACCGAGTTGCTGCCCTACGTGGACATCTACATGCCCAGCGTAGAAGAGACGATGTACATGATCCAGCGCGACATGCTGGAGGACCTGCACAAGCATGCCTCCGGCGACCCGCTGCTCAACCTGGACATGAACGTACTGCCCGGCCTCGGCAAGCGGCTGCTCGACATGGGCACGAAAATCGCCGTGCTGAAGAGCGGCATCCGCGGCTACTACATCCGCACCAGCGGCAAAGACGTGCTGGCGGCCATGGGCCCGGCGCAGCCCGGCGACCTGGACAACTGGGCGAACAAGGAGCTCATCGAAGAAGGCTATGACGTCCCGGTGGCGGCGGCGACCGGCTCCGGCGACAGCAGCATCTCCGGCTTCCTCGCCGCCTACCTGCGCGGCATGTCCATCGAAGACACCATCCGCTGCGCCTGCGTGGTGGGCGCACAGAACGTGCAGGTCTTCGACGCCGTGAGCGGCATCAAAACGTGGGACGAGACGCTGGCCATGATGCGCAGCAACATGCCCAAGCACAAATTCCCCATCGCCGGCGATTATTGGAGCTGGGACGCGGAGAAGGGGAATTGGGTCGGCAAGCTGGATGTGCCGGCGCTGGCGTAGGTGAAATAATTCACCACAAAGACACAAAGAACACAAATGGAAGGAGAAGGTGGTTATCTGGCTGCCTTCTCTTTTTTCGCCTACGCTATTGCTCGAGCCAGCAGATAGGCGGCGCCTGCCGCCAGGCCCCCGATAAGCAGCGTTTGCCAGGCGCTGCGGAAGGGGGATACGCCGGTGTAGTACCCACGGATACCTCCGAAGACCGCGAGCGCGCAGAGGGTGACCAGCACGGAGATGTAGAAGCCCTCCTTCACAGTCGAGGCGAGCATATAGGGAGCCAGGGGGATGAAGCCGCCCACTACATAGGCCCCGCCGATAGTCAGGCCGCTGATCAATGCCTGACGAGGATCAGGCTGCTCGAGGCCCAGTTCAAAGCGCATCATGAAATCCACCCAGGCCTCGGGGTGCTGGCAGAGGGTAGTGACGATCTGCCGGCTTTCCTCTTCCGGCATCCCATACGCGCGCAAAATTTGATTCACCTCATCCTTTTCCACCTGGGGCACTTCCGCGATCTCCCGCTCCTCGATGCGCCGCTCACTGTCATAATGCTCAACATCGCTCTTCCCCGCCAGATAGCCGCCCAGCCCCATGGAGATGGACCCCGCCGCGATTTCCGCCAGCCCGGCAATCACGATAATGTGCGCCGAATGCACCGCTCCGGAGATGCCCGCGGCCAGCGCGAACGGCACCGTCAGCCCGTCCGACATGCCGATGATGATGTCGCGGACAAGGGTGTTGCCGGTGAAATGCTGTTCCCGGTGTGAACGTGACGGCATCCTGCCTCTCCCTCTATGTATCAGTGCTACCCATTGGTATATCTATATTATCCACCACAAAGACATGAAGACACAAAGACTACTGCGAGCATAAAGGGGAGAAGGTAGCAATTTAGATACCTTCTCCCCTTTATGCTCATCTTATTGCCCGTGCAAAATGCTCAGCAGTGTTGGGCATTTTGCACGGGCTGTCAATATTGCAGATGGTGTCTGGAATTTTCCATCCGAGGTAGCAAGCCAGTCAGATAACCCGGGCGGGGCTGCTGCCGACCTTCCAAACAAGAATCTCCTTTGGTCACGACAATTATTTCCGTGTGGAAGTAAGACTCTCAGTTTGGAAGGTAGACGGCAGTCCCGCCCGAAAAGCATAGGCCCCTTACTTCTCGAACTGCACCCCCACAGTGATGATCTTCTTATGCCCCACTTCCAGCTTCACCTTGCCGCAGCAGCAAGGCAGCTCGTCCTGCGCTTCTTCCAGCAGGTTGAGCGTGCACGCTTTGGCGATGGGGAAGACGGAGCTTAACGTCGCGTTGACCGCGTGGTCGGTGGGATTGTAGAAGCGGACGACCAGCGACTGGCCGTCTTCACCGCGCTTCACCGCGCTGAGCACCAGGGAGGACGGCTCCAGCGTGAGGAAGCTGCCGGCGGGCGGGAGGGTGCCGTGGCCGCTGCAGCCGAACTCGAAGCTCTTCAGCAGCGTGTTGTGGCGCAGTGCTTCCTGCATCACTTCGCCCTCATCCCAGGTGTTGGCATGCGGGTAGATAGCGAAGCGGGCTTCGAAGGCGCCCAGGCACTGCGAGTCCACCTGGTCCGGATACTCGATGCCGCGCACCGAGTTGCGCTGCTGGAAGGCGCGGATGAGGGTGATGGCGATGGTGCGCGACGGGTCGTCGGTCACCTCGTATTCCATCAGGCCTTCGGTGATGATACCCACGCCCACCGTGCCATCGCTGATATCCATGAACTGGCGGTGCGGATGCGTGTGCGGCATCGGCTCTACCCACTCGCTGGTGTCCGGCAGCGTGATATCGCGGGAAAGCACGTCGAGCTGGCTGCCTGCCTGCGAGGTGGTCGCGGCCAGGAAGGTGGGGAAGAGCACGCGCAGGCGGTGGTCCTTCGCGGTGTTGTTGATCTTCACTGCCACGTCCAGCCGCTTCGCGCCTTTACGCAAGCTGACGGTGGTGACGATGTGCAGCGGGGTGAGCGTCTTGCTGCGCGACTTCAGATCCTGGGTGACGCTCTCCGGCACCAGCAGGTCCTGGGTGATCTCGAAGGAGGTGAGCAGCGGCCCGGCCTCTTTCACCGCCACGGACACCGGCTGGCCACTGCTGTAGACCGTCGGATTGTCCAGCGGCGTACGGCGCACCCACGGGTCGCCGGTGTCGCCGCCGTCTTCATAGCAGAGCAGGCCGCTGTAGCTGGCGCCGGTCGCCTTGTCGGTCAGCGCGATGGTGCCGTCGGAAGCGACCGTCACCTTCAGGTAGTCGTTCTCCATGGTGTTCGGCGCGGTGAGCATGGTGCCCCATGGATGCTTCTTCGTCTTCTCCGGGGTGACCTTGAAGACTTTGTAGCCGAAGGCCGGGATGTCGTCCGCGGCGAAGTGCACGATGAAGCGGTCGCTGAAGAACGGGATGGGCACATCGGTGGGCTGCTGCACCATCAGGTCGCCGGTCTCGCGGAAGCTGGCCTGCACGTCCTTCTCGTTGCCGTCCATGTCGGCGATGCCCACGCGGATGGCGCCCAGGTCGCGCTGCACTTCGATGGCCGCCGTGACCACCTCGGAGCGCGGGAAGGGCAGCGGGTTGAAGACCGCCAGCAGGTAGTCGCCTTTCTCGCCGGCGTCCACCTGCGTCAGCACATGCGCCACCGACTCGCGCAACAGCACGTTGCTGATCTCGTTGGTTTCGGAGAAGCGGTGCATCACGTCGCGATGGATCTTGTCCAGCGCGCAGCCGCCGATGCTGTCGTGCGCCTGGTTCTCCAGCAGCATCTTCTGCGCCAGGTTGAGGAAGGCCTGCGGATACTCGCGGCCCAGCACCCAGGCGAAGGTGGCGAACGGCTCCGCCCAGCGGAAGAAGTTCGTCTCCTGCTTGAACGCCTCGATCTTCATGTACGAGCGCGCGCCCAAGATGCCCCAGTAGAGGTCGGTCATCAACCCGTTGTAGCTGGCGTGGCGCATCTCGCCCTTCACCACCTTCAGGTCATCCGGCTGCTCGGCGCGATATTCCTGCATGTATTCCGGCAGGTTGGCGAACTTCAGCTCCACGTCCTCGCGCACTTCGCTGGCCCGCTTCACCAATTCGGTCAGCCGTCCATTCGGCCCCATCTGGTCGTCGCCGGCCATGCCCAGCTTATGCCGGGTGGTGGACTCTGAGAGCTCGTCCATCAATTCGCCCAGCGCGCGGTCCATGTTGTCCCAGTTCACCGGCTCAGTCGCCTCGATGAGCCAGTATTCTTTGTTGTAGGTATCAAGGTCGGCGGGATGGAAGGGCACGCCGCCCTCTTTCCAGAAATACTTGCCACCCTCGCCGAAGAAGCGGTTCTTCAGCACCGGGCGATAGAGCAGATAGTGGAAGTTGTAGCGGCTGAACTGGCCGAAGCGGAAGGCCAGGCACTGCGAGCCGTCCGGCGCTTCCCAGATGAACTCGGACTGCGGCGCCGCCACGCGGTTGATGCCGCGATAGAACATCACCGTGTCCAGCCCGAAACCGCGGTAGATCTGCGAGGTCTGCGACACCTGCCCGAAGCCGTTCGGCGTATAGCCTACTTTCATCACCTGGCCGTACGCGGCAGCGGCCTTGTGCCCCACCAGCAGGTTGCGGATGAGCCCCTCACCCTCGGTCATGGTGGCGTCCGGCAGCGTGTACCACGGCCCGATGAGCAGCCGCCCACTCTTCACCAGTTCCACCACTTCGTCGCGCTTCTCCGGACGGATCTCCAGGTAGTCGTCCAGCATAATGACGTGCGAGTCAAGGTGATAGTAGGCGAAGTCGGGGTTGTTCTTCATCAACTCCAACAGCCCGTCCATCATCCGCACCAGCATCATGCGCGACTGCTGAAACGAAAACCGCCACTCGCGGTCCCAGTGGGTATTGCAAATGACATGCACGACCTGCTTCGTCGCCACGCCGGTTGCCTGCTCGGTTGCCATGGTATCTCTCTCCCATTTATGGTATATGTGTGCAGCAAGTCGGAATGGTTGCTGCTAATGTTACGCAAACGAAATTGCCGGAGGCAATCTAGCACATCATGGAGGGAGCGTCAAGGGATAAGACGACTTGCCTTCCTGCGGTTGCCCGGTTGTCGAACTCGTGGAGGCCGGGAAGGCATAGAACGTGGTGAGATTTTCGCGGCTTTTATGGTAGCTTTGATGGTTGCGCCCGCATCCGCTCTGCCAACAACTCGCACACCTCCTCGAAGACCGCCTTTGAAGGCAGCTTCGAGGAGGTGATAGTGAATTTACCACCTGAGTGTGTGATGTACAGGAAATAGATTCCCTGGCTCACGGTCGTGGACACATCCTGAATATCCCGGTAGGCGATCTCCTTTTCCTCCCGTGACCACTGTGATACAGGAACTGTCATGGCATCCGGGCCGAAAACGATTCGCTGCCGATAGGTGAGCCGGTGGTAGGCGATCAGCACGTTCAGCGCAACAAATCCAATGCTGCAAACCGTGAGAAACCAGAAGAAAACGGTTGCGGCACCCGGCCCCAGTTCGATGATGCCGTTGATGATCAGACCATGATGATTGTGCGCAGCCGTGTTCCCCAAGATAGCAGCGCCTGCCCCGAAAAGAACCGTGCCGAACACGATTGATGTCCATCTGGGCTTATACTCGAATTCCCGCGTTCCGCTGTCCACCTGTAAGCCTCCGTCGCTCATAAGAAGATGCTGTCTGAATGATACAGTAGCGGCTCGACGTTGACCTGTCAACGCTATCTTTGTGAATTTATCCCCGCTCAATCTCCCTGTAACAGCATTGTAATGCCTGCTGCGCTATACTTATCGTACCGCCATTCCGTGTAACGAAGGATGCGTGTGATGTTGCGCCATATTGTATTGTTATCTTGTATGTTGCTTGCCGGCACGCTCTTTGCCGCCGCACCGGCGCCGGCAGGTGTCGTGAAGGGGACGCTCGCACACGGCGCAAAGCCCAACGCCGCTGATGCTGCGGTCCGCGACACCAGCGAGCATGACCCCCTCTTCTGTGCGGTGAAGCAAGGAGACACTGCCGGGGTGGAACACCTGCTGGCAAGCGGTGCGAATATCAATACCGTACTTCGTAACAGTGGAACGCCACTTATTGCCGCTGTCCGCGCACGCAATGCCTTCATGGTTGCGTTCCTGCTGGAGCATGGCGCCGCAGTGAATAAACCGGAACCGATCTGGGGGATGACCCCGTTGCATATCGCGGCCGAGTTGAATGATGTGCCCATTGCGCGCTTGTTGCTGCAACACGGTGCGGACGTACACCGGCGCGGATACGAAGCGGACACCCCGCTTCATGCTGCGGCATTCAATGACAGCATCGACGTGGCGCGGCTGTTGCTGGCGCATGGCGCGAAAGTGAATCCCCCCGAATGGCCGCCGTTGCAGGCAGCGGCGCATGGAAACGCTGTGCGCGTGGCGCAACTGCTGATCGCGCATGGTGCTAGCATCAATGCCCGTAACAGCGGATACGGCTGGACACCACTGCACGACGCCGCATATGCCGGCAATACGAAGATGGTCGCATTGCTCCTGCGCCATCACGCGAAGGTCGGTGTCCGTGACAATATGGGTTCGACGCCGCTGCATCTCGCGGTGATGAACAAACACCGCGAGGTCATTCGTTTGCTACTACGCGCCGGTGCAAGCATGAATGTGCGTGATCATGAAGGCGTCACACCCCGCGATCTGCTGACGAAAAACACGCGCCTCATTGCGCCAAGCGATGTGCGATTTGGCGGGGAAAAGTGAGCGAACGGATTTGCGACAGTGAGAAATCTGTTACAATATAGGCGTGTCGGATTCACGTGTCTATCAAGCTACGGCCATCGTGTTACGCTCGCGTGATTATGGCGAAGGGCATCGGATGATCTCGCTCTTCACGCGCGATAAGGGGAAGGTGCTCGCCGTCGCCAAAGGTGTGCGGAAACCGCGCGCCAAGCTGGCCTCGGCGCTGCAGCATTTCATGCTGGGCGAGATGCAACTGGCGGTGGGACGCCGCTTCGACGTCATCACCCAGGTGCGTGTGCTGGAACCATTTTACGGATTGCGCACGCGCATGGAGACTTTCGCCTACGCGAGCTATTTCGCCGAGCTCTTTGACGAATCGCTGGAGGAGCGGCAATCGCATCCGGCGCTGTTCGATTTGCTCGGTGACGCGCTGCACCGGCTGGTGCAAGGTGATCCGCCGGACCTGCTGGCGCGCTACGTGGAGATCAGCCTGGCAGCCATGCTCGGGTATCAGCCGCAGTTGTCCGTCTGCGTGCACTGCCAGCTTCCGCTGTCGAAAGTGGGCGAAGATGACCGCGTGGTGTGGCCCACCTGGCTGGGATTTTCCGCCAGTCACGGCGGCGCGCTGTGCCCGGCGTGCCATGTGCAGGTGCCGGGTGCCAAGCGCATTGCCGCGGGCACCGTGCAGGTGGCGCAATTGCTGCTGACACATGGTGCCGTAGCGCTGGGGAGCCTGCATCTCTCGGATCGCCTGCGCCGAGAGATCGAAAGCACCTTCCGCGATTATCTGGAATATCGCCTGGAGCGAAAGCTGCAGAGCACACGCTTCATCCGGGATTGGGATGAAGATACGCAGGTCACGGCGGCATCCGATATGCCGGAATCCGTCGCACAACTTGAATAAGAGGCTTGCGTTCTCCCTCACCCCCCAGCCCCCTTTCCCAGGGGTAGAGGGGGAGAACTGTGATCATAAAGCAGGTGCTATCATTCAATGCTAGCACCGCTACGCCCCTCTCCCGCTGGGAGAGGGGCTGGGGTGAGGGAGAATGCAAGCCGGAAATCACACAGGAAGTACAGATCACATATGTCATCACAGACGCTCAAACTTAGATCAAGGAAGAAAAAGTCATCGCGGAATATCCGCCCGGCGCTCGTGCTGCTGGTGGGCCTGGGCCTCTTGTTCGGTGGGCTCTTCACCATAACGATGACGATGCTCCCCCGGGACGCGAATATCGTCTCGGGTGTGCATGTCGGCAGCATCGCGGTGGGCGGCATGACGCGGGCGAAGGCCCGGCAGACCCTCGAGCGCGCATTGACGCGCGATGAGGAGATCACACTGACCGCCGGCTCGCAGCAGCGCACGGTGGCGCTCTCCGACCTCGGCATCGCGCCGAATGCCGATAAGCTGGTGAAGCAAGCCTACCAGATCGGCAGGCAGGGTTCCTTCTTCTCCACGTGCTACCAATTGCTGCTGGTCCATACGAAAGGGGTCACGCTGAAACCGGTCTATGCTGTGGATACTGCGCAAGCCGAAAACGTGCTCAACGACCTGGGCGACGCAGTGAATACCCCGCCGGCTGATGCCACCGCACGTTGGGATGCGAATGCCGAACGCGTGGTGCTGACGCCAGGACATGAAGGTGCCAGGCTGGATGTTCCGGCATCGTTGAAACTCATCAAAGGCATCGCCAACAATGAGCTGGCGGCAGGCCGTCCCGCGCCGGCAACGCTGGCACTGCCTTATCGCGTAAAAATGCCGCATGTGAACGCGGACATGCTCGCCCAGGTAGACACCGTGCTCGGGGCATTCAGTACGTCGTATGCCACCAGCACGCGCAGTCGCGGCACCAACATCGAGACGGCGGCACAGTCGATCGATGGGATGGTGATGCTGCCCGGCGAAGTCTTTTCCTTTAACAAAACGGTGGGGCCGCGCAACTCGGAGAACGGGTTCAAGCTCGCGCCGGTGATCATCGATGGGCAGTTGCAGGAAGGCACCGGGGGCGGCGTTTGCCAGGTATCCACCACGCTCTATAACGCCGTGCTACTGTCGGACCTGAAAGTGACCAGCCGGCGCCATCACTCGATGCCGTCGCATTATGTCTCGGCGGGCCGTGATGCCACCGTGGTCTACGGTGCCATCGATTTCCGCTTCAGGAACACGACGGATGCCCCGATCGTCCTGCAGGCGACCACGGCAAATCGCCGCCTGACTGTGCGTGTGCTCGGCAAGGGGCCGGCGCCGGTGGTGCACATTGTGACCGGTGATCGCACTCCACGCCCGGGCCACACCATTACGAAAAACGATCCGTCGCTGCCCGCAGGGACACGCGTGGTGAAGAAAGGGAAAGGCGGAGTGGCCGTGACTGTGTCGCGTGTCGTCGGCGAAGGCCCGGATGCGCATAGCGAGGTCATCTCTCATGATTCTTACGCCGGTGAGCCGACGATTGTCCGCGTCGGCACCGGCCAGACGACCTCTCCTGTCGAAAACGTCACGGACTCAGTTCCCGCGGGAGTTGCGGGAGATTAATGTAAAAGAGGAGACCCGGTTATGAGCCAGCAGATGCAAAAGCCGCCGTCGCTTTCCGAGGTATTGAAGAAGCGGAAGACGGTACGGAACGTCAACCTGCAGCATAAAGAGCAGCTCACTAAAGTAGAGAAGCTGGCGATTTTCATCTCCGACCATGTCGGCACGCCGGGTTTCTTCTTCCTCGTCATCGTCTGGACGATCTTCTGGCTGAGCTGGAATTCACTGGCGCCGATGAAAATGCGCTTTGATCCGCCCATGGCCTTTGTGCTCTGGCTGTTCATCTCGAACATGCTACAGATCTTCCTCATGCCGCTCATCATGGTCGCGCAGACGCTGCAGGACCGCCATTCGGAACTGCGCGCGGAAAACGATTTCGAGATCAATGTGAAGGCCGAACGAGAGATCGAGGTGATCCTCAAGCATCTCGAATATCAGAACGCCATGCTGCTGTCGCTGGTAGAAAAACTCGGCGTGAACGTGGAAGAAGCACTGGCCGCGCAACAGCGGGAGAAGAACGAGAAGGATGACGAAGGTGAAAAGCAGCCCACACCATAACGTACAAGGCCAGATTCAATATAAAGATACGCGGCTCGGAGTATTTTCCGAGCCGCGTATCTTTATATTGCACGAGGTGTACCGAATTTGCGACCCCATGGGGACGTGTGTGAGCAACTATTTCTTCTCGGTCGGCTTTTCCGGCAACTCCAGCGTAATGGCCAGCAGGCACACTTGCGACATCTTTGGCAGGACGATGGCTTTGACGGTCTTCGCCGGGTCCAGCGGCAGGCGGTAGGCGAAGGCGGAACCCTGCAGGTACCAGTCGTCGCCTTTCGGTGTGCGCAGGTAGCGGGTCTTCAGCATGATCGGTTCGCCATAGGCGGGGTCATCCATCCAATTGGAGATTTTCACCGAAAGTGTCTGCTCGGTGTTATCCGTGTAGCGGACGGTGAGTGCGACCGGATTGACATAATCGGTGTTGAACGCCACGAAGTGCAGGGCGGCGGCGGCGATTTCCGGCAGTCCGATCGTTTGCCCGGCTGCGCGTATCATCGGCGCTTTTCCCTGCCGGGGGAGCGCGAAGTGGAAGCCGACCGATGTCGCCGTGGACGACTGTGGGATGAATTGCGGCTTATAACCGAGCGGGGGGTTGGTGGCATCCGGCAAGAATTCTTCCAGGGGGAAGGCGTTCCCGCGCCCGTCCACATCAGCGCGGTTGACTATGGTATCCGATGTCGCCGCCGCGTCGTTGTAATCATCCTCACGCAGCTCGACCGTGTAATACTTTTCCGGGCGCAGCCCGGTCTGCACCACCGGCATCGTCATCGTCGCGATACTGGTCTGGAACACCGCGGTCTGTTCGCCGCGCGCAAGGCCGAAGGCACAGCGATAGATGCCGGTGCCCGCAGGCAAGGCAACCATCATGCGCAGCGTGGTAGACCCACCCGCTTTCACGTTCTCAGTGAGCGCTGTGGAGCCCGTGGCGCCGGGAATAGGCTGCCCATCCCAGCCCAGCCACTGGTAGGTGATGCACGTTTCTTTTGCCGGCCAGGCCGTGAGTCCCGGGTTGCGCAGCGCGACAGGCACTTCGATTTCCTTTTTGCCATCGGGGATGGTGGTCGGCAGGTCGATGCTCAGGAACTGGACGCGCAGGTCAGCATCGGTCACCAGGACATCGACATTGCCCACCTCCCGCGGTTCGCCTTTCGGTTCCTGATAATCAATAAGCAGATGGTACCAGCCGGCAGCCGGCGGCGCGGGGGGCAGGTCGCCGTGGACGGTAACTACATCGGCGGGGTCGACTGTCTGCTTCAGCGCCATGACCTTCGGTTCGGCAACCGGCTCGCCGGCACTATTCGCCCAGCGCAGGCGGAAGGGGGTCTTCCCTTTGCGCCAGCTAGAGCCAGTGAGATTGCGCAATTGAATGTCGATCGGCGCGGTCATGCCAGCCGGGATCACCTCCGGCATCTCGGTCTGAATCAGTTGCACCGGTTCGCTCTCCTTGCCGACCGTAAAGGGGATAGTGAGCGTGCCCAGGATCTTCGTCATGAGAGGCAGCGTGATGAAGGGAATCCGGTTGCGGCGGAAATCGAGATACAGTTCATATTTCCCCTCCGGAAAGGGGTGGCTGTTGTCTGCGCCGGTGAAGAGGTCGAAGCGAATGCGTGCGCTTGACAGTTCCATCAGCACAATCGTCTCGGTCGCAATGCCTGTGGTGAGCTGTTGTCCGTTGTGCATGATGCGGTAATCGACGCGGAAGCCTTCGTGCGTGACGATCTTCTCGACACTGCTGTTCTTCACCACCAGTTCCACCGGATAATGCCGGCCCGGACGCAGCACAGTGGGCAGCGTGTGGCGCAGGATGCGCACGCCAAAGCCGCGATGATTGGCCAGTTTGAGCGTGGCTAATTTGGTGCTGTCGATATATTGGTAGCCATATTGGCGCGACGGGGCGATTTCGCTGCCATGCGCGTAATCATTCCAACTGCGCACGATCACAATATCCGGGCGGGAGCCGATGACTCTCATCCAGCCATTCTCGTATACCTCGCCTTCGCGGCGGGAGGTATATTCGGTGCGCGCTGTATCCGTTCCCGGCGCCACCATGACGGCCAGCAGCGGGCCTTCCCCTGTCTGCACCCCGCTGGTCGTATCCCAGTTGCAGTAGGCCAGCACGCCCGGCTGCGACGTATCCGTCTTCCAGGCGCGGTCCAGCATCCAACCGAGCGGCATCCCGAGCTTTCCGCGCAGCCGGTCACCCAATTGAGTGAGGAAGGCGAAATCGGGTTTCTTCCCTTTCGCCGGCGCGGTGAGGACCACCGGATAGCAGAGATGCTTCTCCGGGTCGGTGACCGTCGTCCGGTATTGCGGCGGCACCAGGCGGAAGAAATCGTCAAGTACGACGGGCGTCGATGCTTGTGCATCGTCGGCGGAAAAATCGACCACCGGGAACACGGTGGGTGTGCTGCACTGAAATTCCGTCGAGGTGGCGTGGTCGTATTCCTTCAGCGCGTTGACCAGCGCGAGCAGCCGCCGGCGCATGGCCTCGCGTTCAGCAGCATCCGCCGGCAGCACGACGGCCATGGCGTCGATGCCCGCACGCTTGAGGTCGCGGATTTGCTGCTGGTGGTAGAGCGGTGAATCCGCCCCGACCAGCGGGCCGCACGGCTCAAATGGCTGGTGAGCATCTTTTCGCTCGGGGGTATTCAGCAGGTACCAGGCTGCCAGGAGACTGACATTCTGCCGGCCGGGCTCAACGATGGTCGCCTCACCCCAGCGCTTGCGGAACACCTGCACGCCGGAGGTCAGCCAGTCCGAACTGTCCATCTCACCATTGATCACCGGGTCACCCTGGGTCAGCGAGGCGGAAGCGAGTGGTTCTTTGCTGGACATCGGCTGGAAGTTCTGCACGAACTGCAACTGTCCCCATTTCGTCGGATGATCCAGGTCGGCTTCGCTCAAGTTCTGCGGCCAGCAGGAGACGGACTGCATCTCACCCTGCGAATAACAGGCCATGGCAAATCCGATGGCCGGCAGCGGATCGGAGCGATGCTCACGGAACGGGGGGAGCACACCAAGGGAAGCCCACGACAGGCCGACCTGCACTTTATAGCCTTCCGCTCGATGCGTGGTATCATTGAGCGTGCCCAGCACCTTGGTCCCGAGGCGGATGAGGTCGTGATTCGGCGCCATCCGGAACCAACTCGGATCGTCTCGCCATTCACCCTTCTCGCCGCGCTGCACCGTCGCGCCGCCGGCGGCGCTGACCACCACGCGTACGCAGTTTTTATCGATGGCATCGCCGTGATTCGGATCCAGATCGAGGTAAAAGGCGACGGCATCATCGAGCCAGGGCTGGCTCATCGGTTGCGTCTGATTGCCGACAACCAGGGGATCTTCCACACGAAATGCGACATACAGGGTGGTTGGCGACCAGGCAGTATAGGCAATGACGCGCTCATTCTCTTCGGGTTTCGGGGGCTTCGGTTTGGCCGCGAAGATCGGGGCACAAATCAACAGCAGCGTGACGAGTATCAGTACAGGCCGCATCGGTAATCCTTTCAAATTTTTACCTGCCCTCCCGGCGCCTTTCCCTGCAAAGGAAGGGGGGGGGAAGGCTGGCAGGTTCTATCAGAACCGGGAGATCATCTGGTATTGGGTGCTCCCTCCCGATTCATCGGGAGGCTGGGGGTTAGGTATTTTCATCATCCGGGAATTCATCAATAAGTTCACCCGATTGCGCTTCTTCATGGAACGCTTCGATCAATTCACGCGCACGCTGCTCATCCTCGGCGCTCACCAACAGCCGGCTGTAGCACTGCTCGGGCATGATGCCGCCGTACCCGATGATCTCCATGGGCTGCTCGATGACGGTAATGCCTGCCTCTTCCAGCATCGTGCGGTAGAGCATCGCCTCGACCGCGTCTCCCGCCTCGAACACATCAATGAGTCTTTCTTCCGCCATCGCCGTATCCTTTCGGTTCTATTCTACGCTGATCCCGTACCTTCGGCCCCGCCGTCCGGGGTTTCTTCGGCCAGTTCACCTGCCTGGGCTTCCTCGTGGAACTCTTCAATCAACTCGCGTGCACGGGCTTCATCTTCGGGACGCACCAGCAGCCGACTGTGCAGCCAATCCTGGGTGACCCCGCCGATGCCTTCAACTTCCAGTAACTGCTCCTCGACATCAATGCCGGCCTCTTCCAGCATGGTGCGATAAAGCATCGACTCCACCGCCGTTTCCGCGCCGTATACGACAACGAGATTCTCTTCGCTCATGAGCTTTCCCCTTTCACGCAGAATGTGCAGAATCCCGCACACGTTTCCGTTATTCGTCTTCATCGTCGAGGGCGAGCGCGCCAGCCTCGAGTTGTTGCTGGTATTCGCGGATCACCAGGCTTGCGCGTGGTGCATCTTCAGCTTTGACTAGAAACTGACTGTAGAGTTGGTCGATGTTTCTGCGAAGCCGACCGAATTCGCTGGTAAACCGTTGCTCTACAAACTGAATGCCCGCCCCGTCCAGCACCGCGCGTAAATACATAGCCTCGATTTCATCCTCGGCACCGCAGACAATGACCAGTTCATCATCGGTCATCCTGATAACCCCTTCGCCACTATCTCGCCACGACGAAATAGTCGGCGTATGCTACAATAGGAAGATGCTTTGAGTATACCTGACTGTCAAGTGCACGTAAAGGTATTCATACGATGATTCCGGCACGTGTGCAAAGCTTCTCGCATTGTAGAGCGATTCTATGACCAATGACTTCTTTAATCCGGGGATCTGGGCCTTCACCCTGGCGCAATTGTTGATTGCCATGGTGTGTGGCGGCATCATCGGCTACCAGCGGGAGAAGCAGGAATCGGCTGCCGGCTTTCGCACGCATATCCTGGTCTGCGTGGGGTCGGCCATCTTCATGCTCGTCTCCGTGTCCGTGGCCGGGCCGACATATGATCCCGGGCGCATCGCGGCGCAGGTGGCGAGCGGCATCGGCTTCCTTGGCGCCGGCACCATCATCAAACAGGGCAGCATCGTGCGCGGGCTCACCACCGCCGCCAGCCTGTGGGCGGTGGCAGCCATTGGCTTAGCCATCGGGTATGGCGGCAAGACACTGGTCATCGCCATCCTCGGCACGCTGGTGGTGTTCATTTCGTTAAGCCTCCTGAAAGTCATCGAGAACTACATGGCGCGCGCGCATAACTGCTATGTCACCTTCGCGGTGACCGAGCCGAATAAGCAAATCGACCGCATCCGCAAGCTGCTGGCTGCCAACAATATCGATGTGCATAGCCTCGAAATCCACCAGGGAGAGGAAGGCCAGGAGGAAATCGCCTTTGAAGGGCGGGTCTTCAACCGGGAAGACCTGGACCACGCCATCAGCCAGATCGCCCGCACCAGCGCCATCCGCAATGTGCGGTGGGAATACCGGTGATCACTCGGGGTGCAAAGGCTTGGGAGGGAAGAGTGATTAGTAATTAGTGAGTAGTGATTAGTATTCGGTTGTCGTGCAATAGAACTAATCACTACTCACTAATTACTAATCACTCTTACCCCCGCGGTTCCATCGGATACGTGTTGGCGAAGATCTCTGCCGGATCGACGGGATTCCGCAGTTTATGCAGCCGAATGGTGGTGAGGTTGATGCTGCGCCAGATGTCGAAGCACATCAGGGGAATGCCCAGTCCCACACAGAAGAAGGAGAAGGCGGCGATGATGAGCAGGGCGACGAACACGCGCAGGTAGGCTTTGAGCAAGGCCATCGATGTCGTCGTGCTGCGACTGGACACGAGCAATCCCTGGGCAGCACAAAACGCACTCGCCGTCAGCACCAGCAGATAGCCAAGAATCATCTCAGACGGCGAAACGCCGCCGTAGATGAAGACGATAATGGACATCACCGGCACGCCGGTGAGCACCAGCAGCCAGAGCAGCACGGTGCAACCGAGCAGTTTCCCCACCACCAGATTGCGCGTCGAGATGGGCGTGAGCAGCAGCGCCTCAAAAGAACCACGCTCACAATCGCCAATGATTGCCGTCGCGGTGAGTGCCGGAGAAATGAGGAGCGTAATCGCGAGTTGCCCCACCATCACGATCAGCCAGAGTTTATGCCCGAATGCCGGCCATTCCTTCGGATCGCTGCCGGGATGGACGAGATAAGTCACCCCAAGCAGGATGCCGCTGAATACCGTGAGGTAGATCAGCGCGGCGAGGTAGCTCTGGCTGTCCCGCAAACGGCGGCGCAGCTCATCCCAGAGCAGCGGATGGTCATCAGGCAAATACCAGCGCATAGAAACAACGTCACCGTTCCACAGGTTCGTCCTTCATGCTCATACTCATCCTCTTACTCATGCTTAAAATTGAATCGCAATCTCTCTATTGCGCACGAATTATGAGTATGTGCATAAATAACGCTGCTAAAGTTCATTCGCCGGTTAGCTAAGTAGTTCCTGCTATCATTACTGATGCAAAAACCTCGGCATGCGCAATTGCGGTGCCGGTGCTGGCGTAGCCGCTATCGCCTGCGCACGGTTGATGGCTTCCGCCGCGCGCATGGCATCCGTCTGCCGGTGCTGTACCGCGCCAAGCTGTGTGAATATGTCGCGCACGGCGCATTGTTGCTGCGGGTCGCTGATCGCCAGCGCCTGCGCAACGGCGCGCGGTGTCTCCCCCTGGAGGAAGAGCATGGTAGCGAACTCCTGGTGGTAGTCCGACGTGAGATCGGATGGCGGAGTGAGCGCCTTCAGCATCTCCCAGCCTTTCTCATAATCCGCGCAGATCTGCGCGACCTGCGGATTGGCCCGCAGATCATGCCCTTTGGCCATCTCATCCTGGAACTCCTTCTGATGGAACTCCAGCAGCAGATGGGCGCGCGCGCCGGGGATGTCGGGGTTTGTTGCGTCAAGTTCCTCGGCCTGCGCCACCTGTTGCAAGGCCTCGGGGATCGCCTGCGTTTTCCCTTGCTCTTTGAATACCCGGTACAGCACCTGGGCATAGAGCAGGCGCACTTCCGAACTCTTCGGCTCGTGGGCAAGCAGCTTGCTCGCAAGTGCGCGCGCATCGTCAATCCGCCCGTCTGCCAGGTATTCGCTGATCAGCAGGCGCGGCACCTGTGCTTCACGGTCGAAAATGCGCAGCACCTGGGTGCCGGCTCTGAACATCGCGGCACGGGTTGTTGCCACCTCCGCGCGCACGGCTTTCGCATCCTGCTGTCGGCTTTCCAGCGCCGCCGCCTGCGCCTGCAGCACAGTGGCCCGGGCGCTGTAGGCCATGGTGAGCGTGGCGTAGCCGAGATAATCCGGCAGCGGGACGAGGGTCAACGCGGTGGTGAAATCGTCCACGGCTTCCTGGCTACGGCGCGTCGCCTCCGGCCCATTTTCCCCCGCCAGTTTCATCAATTCCCCGGTAGTGTTGATGCCTTGCGCCAGATACCACGTGCCCAGCATCTGCATACAGACAACGATGACGACCCCCGCAGCCAGTGCCGGCGCCATCCAGCGCGGCGGGGCGACGCGCGCGAGCACGGGGGCCTCCTTCGCCGTCAGCGCCGCCAGCAGGCTCAAGCCGATCCAGAAGAGCCCCATGGTCGCCGCGTTATCGAAGGACAGCAGGTTGCTGATGAGATTGGCCAGCAACATGCCGGTGAGTCCCATGGCCAGCCAGCCGGATGCGGCGGGCGAGGCCGCCAGACGGCAGCCAGTGATGAGCACGAGCAGCAGGATGGCGAGGAAGGGGAGCAGGCCGATCACGCCCATCTCCGCGGCGGTCTGCAGCAGCAGGTTGTGCGGGAGGGCGGCGGAATAGCCGCGGTTGAGCGGCAGGTTGTTCTCCAGCACATGGCTGGAGGGTCGGAATTGCGGATAAATCTGCCGCAAGGTGCCGGGGCCCCAGCCGGTGAGCGGGCGTGCGCGAAACGCGTTGAGTGCGCCGGCCATATAGACGAGGCGCGTCTGCCGTGTTTCATCCTGCCGGTTGAAGATAGTGCCGATGCGCTGGCGCACCTGCGGGAGCAACAGTCCTGCCGCCAGCACCGCGATAATGAGCAACCCGGCGCCGCCTAACACCGCCAGCGCAGCAACCTGCCGGGTGGCGAGCAGGCGCACGCATACCAGCACGATGAGCAGCAGTATCGCCACCGCCAGCCCGATCCAGGCGCTGCGGGTTGCCGTGAGCAACAGCGCGAAGCCCATCAGCGCCAGGCAGGTGAACATCCACGTGCGTCGTTGCTCCTGGGCAGTGCCGAGTAACACGCTGATCGCCGGCGGGATGCACATGGCGAAGAAGGTGGCGGTGAACATCGGGTTGCCGAGGGTGGCCACCAGGCGGCGCGGGCCGGCAGGCGGCGCCCCGGTGAAGGCGGGATGCAGGCCGAGATGGCCAAAATAGTCGACCAGGCCGATCAGCGCCACCACGCCGCCCACCAGCACCATGACAACCAGGAGATCCTCGATATCCCCCTCGCGGTGGATGAATTCCTTCACGCCGAAGTAGAGCGCCACGCCGATGGCCAGCGCCGGCAGCGTGGTGAAATCCTGCACCCACAGCGCGCTGAACAGCGAGACATTCGGATAGGCCCCCAGCACGCCGGCGATGACGGCGCCGAGGAGAAACGCCAGTACTGCGATATCCAGCGCGTGGCGGTGCAGGCGCACCTGTTTCGCGCTGGACCAGCCGTAGCAGACCCCGGCCAGCAGCAATCCGGCGACTAACGCCAGCAGCAACCGGCGCGGCATATCCGTGGGATTCGGCAAGGCCACATCCGGCGAGAGGAAGATGAGCGGCATGAGGATTACTAACGCAAAAATGCCCCAACGCGCCCAGCGCTGGAGCCATGCCATCGATTCAGGGGCCGCAAGTCCGCGATCCATCGCAGGAGCAAGCCGGCTGCGAGTTTTTCGTGTCATATGCCTTAATTTCTACACCATCCGAATAAAACCCTTCGCATTTTTCGCCGCAAGTCTATATGACTACATTTGCCTCCCTCACCCCTCTGCGTTCCCTCTACGTTTCTACGCTTCAGCGGTGAAAAACCAGAAATATGCGACATCTGCGGTTTCTAAAGTAAAAAAAGCGACCCGAACCGGTTGACAGCAGACACGCGGTTTTGCTATATTTGACACCGTGTTTGCGCGGGCGTAGCCCGTGCTGAAGGAGAGTAGGATGTACGCGATTGTAGAAACCGGCGGTAAACAATACCGCGTGACGCAAGGCGATACCTTCCGCGTTGAAAAACTGCCCGCCGAACGCGGTGCCACCGTGGAACTCGACCGCGTGTTGATGATCACCGGCGATGCCGGCGTGCAGGTCGGCACCCCGCTCCTGGAAGGCGCCGTAGTGCGCTGCACCGTGATGGAGCAGGACCGCGGCAAGAAAATTTTCGCCTTCCGCTATAAAGCGAAGAAAAATGTGCGCGTAAAGCGCGGCCATCGCCAGTATTACACGGCCCTGCGCGTCGACAGCATCGAGGCCTGACGCCAGAAGCAAGGAGAGAGATCATGGCACATAAAAAAGGTGTAGGCAGCTCGCGTAATGGTCGCGACAGCAAACCCAAATACCGCGGCGTCAAAATCTATGACGGCCAATTCGTTGTACCCGGCAACATCATCGTCCGCCAGTGCGGCACGAAGATCCGCGTGGGGGAGAACGTCGGCCTCGGCCGCGACTTCACCATCTTCGCCCTCGTCCCCGGCACCGTGAAATTCGGCTGGGCACGCAAGGGCCAGAAAGACGTCTCCGTCATCCCCCTGCAGCAGGCTTAACCGGCAGGCATGATGATCTGATGTTCAACCCCCGCGGGGAATTTCCTGCGGGGGTTGCTTTCGTTGGTGGATGCAGCTCGCAATAGATGCGCTGGTTTCGGGGACTGACATCGAAACTCCGGTTGTTGAGATGCGGCCGGTTGCAAAGGAACATGATAGGTTGAGAGCCATGGGGAGTTTCGGTGTCTGTCCCCGAAACCCTATAAAGCACCCCCTTTTCGAAATACGGTCGTTTCTGGTGCCGGAGGCGATGATAGGGTATTGGGACAGACACCGAAACCCCATAAACACTATCGGCGACACGCTTATTGTGCCAGCTTCTTCAGCACCGGCTGCCCGGTCGTCGGATCGGTATAGCCGATGACGTCATTCGATTGCCACCAGCAGTCCGCTCCTTCCTTTGACGCCTTGCTATTATTCGGCCAGGTCACCGGAAAACGCTGCGTCGTCCCGGTGCGCAAATCAAACACACAGAAATCTTTCCCGGTCAACAGCAGCACTTTTTGTCCATCAGGAGAGGCATACGGATGCCTTGTCCCCCCGGACTCGAATCGGTGTGAACGTAATTGGCCATGATCCAGCCAGGTGAGTAAACAGCCATCGGATATCTTACCGGTTACCGGATCAATTGTTTGCGTGATGAGGCACTCATTGGACGCCCAGGCGAGAAAAAACTGATTCTCCGGCAAAGGAAGAAGACGTTTATTGCGCAGGTCGAACCAATAGCCTTTCCACGCGTCATACCAACGCCTCGCAAACGCACTTTCTCCAGACGGGCTGACTATTTGTACAGAGACGATTCGCTCGGCAAGGCGGTTATTCTTCCGCAATGCGGGAAGGAAGCCGGCAGACGAGATAATTATCAATGGAATCAGCACCGCCAGGGCGAAACGACGCAGGCGCGCGCCCGGTGACAGCGTGATCCCGAAGCGGGCAAGTACCACAACCGCGAGCAAGGGGGTGACTATATAGCCCAGGAATACCTCGGAGGGATACCCTGATACTTTCGCGAGCAGGGTGCTCCCGAGAAAAACCGCCCCGAAAAAACCGAACAAGACCAATATACTGCCCGCCAGCCCGGACAGCACGATCGAGCAGCCAAAGCCGGCGAAGAACGCCATTCCGGTGAAGCTCATCATCCACAGTGCGCCGGACAGGAGATTTACCGGCGTCATGAAATGCGTATACGGGGCGTGCGCAGACAGGCGGAGAATGCAGGCGGAGATGAACGGCGCCCCCACGAGCACGGCCACCCCGGGCAACAGTTTCGCAAGCAGCACCTGCTTCCAGGAGAGCGCGCGGGTATACAGGAATGCTGCGCGCCCGCCGGCCAGCTCGCTGCCGTATGCACCGAGCCCGGCGAGCAAGGCCAATGCGCCAGGCAGCAGTATCCATGTCGATCCATTCGGCTCAAAAGATCCGAAAGGTGATTGCGTGTGCGCGAACACACCGACGCCCACCTCCGCCACGGCCCACAGCAACAGCCAGATGCGGCGTTCCTGCCATTCTTTCCAGAGAAGCTGTTTCATTCTTTCCCCTCCTGCGCCAGTGGAGCCGGCAGTTCGATCATCTGATCGGTTGCCATCGAGACGGCGTACATATTGCCCATGGCGAGAATCGCCTCATTACCATGCCAGCCGGTGATGTCTGAAGGTGAGCGGATGAGCGGTTTGATCATGGTGACCGAACGCTGCTGCAGGTCGATCTTCCACAAGTCGTAATCCTGATACCAATAACCGCCCCCATACGGGGAAGGCACGAAAATGATTCCGAAGCGACCACCGGGGTCAAATGAAGCGAGCGAGTAATAGTTCAATGTGTAGGTTAATCCTTCAGGGCGTGCCGGGAGAGAGGCAAACGGCTCGACGGCATCGGAATCCAGCGCCCAGCGCAACAGCGTCACCCGCGACTCCTTCTTCAGTTGCTGTGCCAGGATCACCACATTTTTACCGACAAACCCGAGCGGCTGTACGGCCTGCCGAAAACGATGGGTGAGCGTACGCAGCCGGCGATGATCGACAAGGCGCAAATCAACTGAATCACTTTCAATCACCGGCGCTTCCACGACCAATGCACCGTCGCTGGACGCGAGCCGCACTGGGATGTTCATCCTGGCATCCTGCGGGAGATTGTCTTTTACAAATTCTTTAATCGGAATAAACAATAGGCCGATGCCGAACAGGACACAGGCCAGCACACGGCGCGTTTTGAGGCTGAAGCGCAGCATGAGCAGGTAGCACAACACTGCGAAGAAGGACAGGATAATCGCCATGCCCATATACAGCACGACGGTGTCTTGACCATTAAAGCCGAGTTGATTCGACGCCAAGGCGTTGAAGGTCCACGTATTCACCAATCCACAGAGAATCCCGGCCACCATGCCGACCGGGGGTGAGAAAAGCAATGTCAGACCATACCCTGCCGCAAAGGTGCTGCCCACATAGAGCAGGCCCAGGAACGGATAATTGTCGTAAGAATATAGACCACCCATCCGCGCACGCCAGTAACCGATACTTATCCCGATGACCAGCGCCACACTCCCTTGCAACAGATAGGTGACCAGCGAAGCCAGCCCCGGGTGCTGCGGGAAATGGATGCCGGCATAGGATTGCCGCCCGCGCGCATCTTTCGCAAGCATGCTGGCCCAGACGGCCACGCCGACAATCAACACGAAGAGGGCGATGGTCGGCATGTCGAACGTCAGTAGTTCGACGTGATCCAGCATCAAGCTGAGCGCCAGTGGCGGCAGCAGCAGACCAAGGAGGAGCATTAGCCAGCCCTGGCGCAGTTCTTTCCAGCAGAGGCGTTGGAGAATCGGTAACATCACTCACTCCTTCCCTGCCCGGCAAGGCGTATCAGCACCGGTCGTCCGGTTGCCGGATCAAGGTAGCCGATGACAGCGTCCGATTGCCACCAGCAGTCCGCACCATCATTTGAGATATTGCCCACGGGAAAGCTTTGCGACATATCAGTTGGCAGGTCATACACCACGAGACCTTCATCTAACGCCCACAGCACTTTTCGCCCGTCGGGAGATGCGTATGGATGCCTTGGCCACCCGAATTCGAATCGATGATGTCGCAATTGCCCATGATCCAGCCATGTCAATAGACAGCCGTCAGCGATCTTCCCATTCGAATCCACTGTTTGTGTGATGAGGCAATCGTTGGACGACCAGGCGAGGAAGTATTGATTATCCGGCAGAGGGAGAAGACGTGTATGACGCAAGTCAACCCAATAGCTGTGACGTGACGGAGAATCCCATCGCATCACAAACGCACTGCCTCCGGACCGGCTCACGATTTGCATCGGGAAGTTACTGACCGTTTGATCGAAACGATGTTCGGTCTTCCGTATTGCAGGAAGGAACCCTGCCGTCGAAATAATAATGAGCGGAATGAGCACGGCCAGGGCAAACCGCCGCACGCGTGCGCCCGGTGACAGCATAATCCCGAAACGGGCGATGATGATCCCACCCAGGAGCGGTGCGAGGGTCAAACTAAGAAAGAGCAGAATCGGCGGGTAATGAAATACCTTTGAGTGCAAGACCATTACCAGAAATACGGCACCGGAATACCCCAACAACACCAGTATACTGCCTGCCATACCGGACGACACGATAGAGCAGCCAAAGCCGGCAAAATACGCTAGCCCGGTGAAGAGCACCATCCACGATGCCCCCGAGAAGAGATTCGCCGGCGTCATAAAATGCGTATATGGAGCATGTGCGCACAGGCGGAGAATACCGGTGGTGATGAGCGGCGCCGCCACGAGCACTGACAATCCGGGCAATAGCTTGGCAAGCAGCACCTGCTTCCAGGAGAGCGCGCGAGAATAGAGAAAATGGGCACGCCCGCCGGTCAGCTCGCTGCCATATGCACCGAGCCCGGCAAGCAAGGCCAGCGCGGTGGGCAGCAGCATCCAAACTGACGTATTCCGAAACAATCCGAATGGAGGTTGTGCATGCGCAAACACGCCTACGCCCACTTCCGCCAATGCCCATAACAACAGCCAGATGCGGCGTTCCTGCCATTCCTTCCAGAACAGTCGTCTCATTCTTTCTCCTCCTGCGGTATTGCCACCGGCAGTGCGGTCATTTGGTCGGTTTCCATGGAAACGGCATAGAAGTAGTCACTGCTGAGAATCGCCTCGTTGTCTCGCCAGCCAAATATATAGGAATACGACGGACAAAGCGGCTTGAGCAGGGTCACCGAACGATGCTGCAGGTCGATCTTCCACAAGTCAAAACCGGAGGGTATCGGATGATCAACATCGCCATAAGGGGAAGCGATGAACATCACCCCGTAGCGACCATCAGGAGCAATTGATGCAGGCGAGTAGGTGCGAAATGTCAGGGCTAACGAATTCGGATGCGCCGGGAGGGTGGCAAACGGCTCAATCGAATCAGTATCCAGTGCCCAGCGCAACAGCGTCACAAGCGGCTCCTTCTTCAGTTGCTGCGCAAGTATCACCACATTGTCGCCCATGAATCCGATGGGCTGTATGGCCTGCGCAAAGTGATGCGTGCGCGTATGCTGCCGACGATGATCGACAAAGCGCAAGTCGACCGAGGTCCAAACCGATGATTGTTGATTAATATAATCGACGGTGAGTGCCCCGTCATTGGTACAGAGCCGTGTCGGAACATTATCCGTACAATCAAATTGTCGAGTGTGGGTCAGCGATTCCCAGAATCCTTTAGCCGGTATGTACAACACGCCGATTCCGAGCAATACGCAGGCCAGCACCAGGCGTGTCTTGCGGCTGAAGCGTAGCGTGAGCAGATAACACAGCACCGCGAAAAAGGCCAGGACTATCACCATACCCATATAGTGCACGACGGTGTCTTGCATAGCCAGATTGCGGTGATACGACGCCAATGCGGTGAAGGCCTGCATGTTCACCAATGCACCGAGAATCCCAGCCGCCATACCGACCTTGGATGAGAACAGCAGTGTCAGGATATAACTCACCGCAAAGGTGCTGCCAACATAGAGCAGGCCCAGGCATGGAAAATTATCAGTATAATATAGCCCACCCATCTGCGCGCGCCAGTACCCGATGCTGAGCCCGATGACCAGCGCCACGCCCCCCTGCAGCAGATAGGTGACCAGCGAAGCGAGCCCCGGGTGCTGTGGGAAATGGATGCCGGCGTAGGATTGCCGCCCGCGCGCGTCTTTCGCGAGCATGCTGGCCCAGACAGCCACGCTGATCATCAGCACGAAGAGGGCCATCGTCGGCATGTCGAACGTCAACAATTCGAGGCGATCCCGATTCAAGCTGACTGCAAGCGGCGGCAGCAGCAGGCCGAGGAGGAGCATCAGCCAGCCCCGGCGGAACTCTTTCCAGCACAGGCGTTGAAGGATCGGCCACATCGCTCACTCCTTCCCCTTCCCCACCATGGCGACGAAGATGTCTTCCAGACCCAGGTCTTCCACCTGCAGCGCGACGGGGTGTAGCGTCTTCACGCTGGCCAGCGTCTCCTCGCTGTAGTCGCGCACGGTGAGCAGCAGCTCTTTGCCCACCGTCTCGGTGCCCAGCAGGCCGGGGAGGCGCGGCGGGGCGGGCGGCGGGGCGGTGAACTGGCAGACGATGCGCCGCGTGCGCGCCTTCAACTCCTCCATCGGCGCGCAGTAGATGAGCTTGCCGTCATCCAGGATGCCCACCCAGTCCGCCACGCGCTCCACCTCGTGCACGAGATGCGAGGAATAGAAGATGGTGCGGCCTTCCTCCTGAATGAGCTCGATGACCTCCTCCATGAAGTCGCGCCGCACCACCACGTCCAGCCCGGCCGTCGGCTCATCAAGGATGAGCAGCTCCGGGCGGTACGCCATCGCCAGCAACAGCGCCATTTGCGCCTGCTTGCCGCGGCTGAGATCGCGCACCTTCATCTTGCCGGGTAACTCGAGCTTCGCCTTCAATTCGGCCACCAGCGCGTGGTCCCACGTGGGGTAAAACCCCTGGCAAAACCAGATATGCTGGTCCACCGTCATCCATCCGTACATCTCCTCGTTCTGCGCGACATAGCCGATGCGCCGGCGGATCTCCCGCGATTCCTTTACACTGTCCAGCCCGAGGATCTGCACCTCACCGGAATTCTTATCCAGCAGGTCGAGCATAATGCGGATAGCGGTGGTCTTCCCGGCCCCGTTGCGCCCGAGGAAGGCGAAGACGCTCCCGCGCGGCACGCGCAGCGAGAGGGCATCCAGCACGGTTTTGCGTCCAAACCGTTTAGTCAGGTTACTGGTGGTAATCGCATAATCACTTTGCATGAAGACGTTCTCCTTCTTCTCCATCAGGGGTCGGGTGGTCTGCCGTTTGTTCTTCATCCAGCGCTTGCCGGCGTTCGCGCGTCAGCGCGAGGATATCCTCCAGCGAGGCGCCCAGTTGATGTGCCTCGATGAGCATGCGGTCGATGATTTGCGCCAACGCCTCGCGTTTATACTGCTCGCTGAAGGTGTTGGAGCCGGCGGTGATGAAGGTGCCGCGCCCGTGCTCGGTGGAGGCAATGCCCAGCGATTCCAGTTCGCCATACGCTTTCTTCACCGTCAGCGGGCTGATGCGCAGCCGGGTGGCCACCTCGCGCAGGGAAGGCAGCACCTCCCCCGGCGCCAGCGTGCCGGCGGCAATGGCATGCTTCACCTGCTCCACGAGCTGCGCATATATCGGTGTTGAACTGGTTGGATCTACCGTAAATCGCATGAGCTTCCCCACTACTGTTATGTAGTTGTATTACAGTATAACACAGTGTCTGGAAAATGCAAGAGGGGAAGAGAAGGCAAAAGGAAAAAGGTAAAACAGCTATGGAGACGAACAATCGGTTTCGGGAACTGAAGTAGGCCGCGCCCACCGTGGCGCGTGTGCGGAAGTCACCTCTCCGTGGTCGCTAGCTCGAAGCCGGTGGTGGTGTTGTCGAACACGGAGTAGAGGCTTCCACCAGCGCGCCACAGTGGGCGCGGCCTACCACTATTCACGAAACCGGCGACTCTCGATCGTCAACCTTTCTCTTCCCTCTGCGTCTCTGCGTCTCCGCGGTGAAAAGACAACAGGAGAGCGTGGCATTGCGGCGAATATAAGTATGCATGGGTACCGTGTTTACGGTTGAGACGGCACGATTACGGTCGGTGGGGCAATTGCACGCAGACGCCGCGTGGAGCATGGCGTCGCATGTGCATCCGCACTGGGAGTTCGTCTATTTCCTGCGCGGGTGTGGGCGCATTGATATGCCGCACGCCACGTTACGCCCGCAGCAGTTCTCCCTGTCCGTGTTTCCGCCGGGACTGCCACACGCGGAAATGGCGGATCCCATTGATCCCGAGGAGACGATCTTTTTCGGCGTGGATGTCGATGGCTCGCCGCCCATCGGCGCGCATCTGTTACTGCCGGATCAAAAGGGCGAACTGCGCTGGCTGGTGGAACACATGCTGGCGGAATACCAGCTGCTGGGCGTGACGCCGCTGTCGGAGACCTATACCCGCGCCTTCCTGCACCTGGTCGAGCGCGCGTGGGAGTCCGGCATGCCGGTGCAGCATGACATTGTCGATTTCGTGGTGCAATACCTGCACGCCAATTATGCGCAGAGCCTCACGCTGCGCGCGCTGGCGGACGCCGTGCACGTCACCGAAACGCACCTGGCCCACCGGTTCAACGCGCGCATGGGCACCAGCGCCATGCGCTACCTGCGGCACATCCGCCTGGAAGCGGCAAAACGCCTGCTCATCACCACCACCTTCCCGGTGAACGAAGTCGCCGTACGCGTGGGCTTCGACGACCCGCTCTATTTCAGCCGCCTCTTCACCCGCGCCACCGGCCATCCCCCCACCGCCTACCGACGCCAACAGCACAGCGCAATTTTGTCCATGTCCGGCACAACAATATCTATTCCGCAGGAGAGATAGTGAGCGTATTATCGTGATTGTCTGAACCATGATTTAAGGATTAAAGGATTTCCTTGATGGCATTATACGCATCCTGCTCGTAATAATCCCGCAAGGGTAATGAACACCGCAGGAACAATCAAGCAATTCCTAAAATCAAGTGAATCAAGGCTCAAAAACTAATACCCGTGGACGAGGTGGGTGCCGCACAACATTCCGCATTCCGCAGTCCATAATCCACATTTCTCAAGGGGGACGTCTGTGAAGATCGCCATGATTGGGGCGGGAAGTATCGTGTTCTGTAAGACGCTGTTGAACGACATGCTCTCCACCCCGGCGCTGCAAGGCGCCACCTACGCGTTAATGAGTCCGACCGAGCCCAAGCTTCGTCGTATGGAAGCGTTTGCGCAGCGCATGGTGCGCGAGAACGGGCTGGCCGCGGAAGTCTATGCCACCACCGACCGGCGCGAGGCCATCAAAGATGCCGATTACGTCATCTGCATGGTGCAGGTAGGCGGCGTGGACGCCTTCAAGTTCGACTACGAGATCCCGATGAAGTATGGCGTTGACCAGTGCATCGGCGACTCGCTGGGCCCTGGCGGGGTGATGCGCGGGCTGCGCAGCGCGCCGGTGATGTCCGAATTGGTGAAGGACATGGAGGAGATTGCCAAACCTGGCGCCATCCTGCTGAACTATACCAACCCGATGGCTGCGGTGTGCTACATGCTGGGCAAGGTGTCCAATGTGCCGTATATCGGGCTGTGCCACGGCGTGCAGACCACTCTCGACCTCATCTCCGGCTACGTGAACGTGCCGAAAGCGGAGATCGATTATCTCTGCGCCGGCATCAACCACATGGCCTGGTTCCTCAAGCTGGAACACAACGGGCAAGACCTTTACCCGCTCTTCAAAGCGAACTGCGAGAAGCCGGAATACTACGTCAACGAAAAGGTGCGCATCGAGGTGATGCGCCAATTCGGCTATTTCATGACGGAGAGCACCGGCCATCTGTCCGAGTATATCCCCTGGTTCCGCAGCAGCGAGCGCGCCCTGAAAGCATACTGCGATCAGCCGGCCTTCGGCGGGGAGACGGGCGCGTACTATAACTACTGCGCCGCCCTCGCGCAGAAATACGCGGAGGTCGACCCGCTCTCGCTGGAGTCGTCCATCCTGCAGCCGCGCAGCGCGGAGTATTGCTCCTACATTCTGGAAGCGAATGCGACGGGTAAACCCTTCCGTCTGCAAGGCAATATCCGCAATGACGGCTACATCACCAACCTGCCGCAGGGATGCTGCGTGGAGGTGCCGGTGTATGTCGATCGCGAGGGGCTGCACCCGCTGCGCATCGGCGACCTACCTATCCAGTGCGCCGCGCTGAACCAGAGCAACGTGACCGTGCAGGCGCTGGCGGTGGAAGCCGGGCTCACCGGCAACCCGGAGTATGCCATGCAGGCCATCGCCATGGACCCGCTCACCTCAACACGCTGCACACTGGCGGAAATCCGCGAGATGACCGCCGAGTTGCTCGCCGCCGAAGCGCAATGGCTGCCGCAATTCGCCGGCAAGTCACTGCGCCCGACGCCGGTCATCAGCGTCCCGACCGATGTCGTCCCGGCAGAAGTTCCCATCGACCCGGCCCTGGCCATCAGCAAACGCTTCGGCACCCTGATCACCCAGGACACGGGCGTGAAGTCGTAGGAGCACATTTTTCTTTTTGACAGGATTAACAGGATTTTTTATTGTTTGTGTACTGAAACCGGCTTGCAAGTTGATGGGCTAACCTGGTGATCGATGACTTTATTCACACGGGTGAGCGATGCAGCAGTCGTAAATAGGTTTGTACAGGTTATCAGACCATGAAAACTAATAATCCTGTTAATCCTGTCAAAAAACACTATCCATAGGAGAGTTCACATGTCAAAGGTTAAGATTGGTTTTGTTGGTGTGGGTGGCATGGGGCAGTGCGCCCATTTGAAGAATTATGTCACCGTGCCGGATTGTGAAGTAGTGGCGATTGCCGAGCTGCGCACGGAGACGGCGAAGCAGGTGGCGACGCATTACCGCATCCCGCGCGTTTATGCAACGCATGAAGAGATGCTGGCCAATGAGCAACTAGACGGCATCGTATCTTCCCAGCCGTTCACGCGCCATGGCATCCTGGTGCCGGAACTGGCGAAGGCGGGCATCCCCATCTTCACCGAGAAGCCGCTGGCCGGCTCAGTTGAGCAAGGCGAGAAGATCCTGCAGGCGCTGGCACAGAGCGGCACCTGGCACATGGTCGGGTATCATAAGCGCAGCGATCCCGCCACCATGTATGCAAAAGCGGAAATCGACCAGCTGGTGCAGACCGGCGAACTGGGCCGGCTCACCTATGTGCGCATCCTGATGCCCGCCGGCGATTGGGTCGCCAACGGTTTCCTCGAACTCATCAATGCCGGGGATCCGGCTCCTGAGCTAGCCTGGGATCCCCCGGCGAGCGACATGGACAAGGCGACGTACGACCAGTATGTCGGCTTCGTCAATTATTACATCCACCAGGTGAACCTGCTGCGTCACCTGCTGGGCGCACCGTACAAGGTCTCCTACGCTGATCCCTCCGGCGTTATGCTGGCGGTGACGGCGGAGAACGGGGCGGCGGGCGTTATCGAGATGTCGCCGTATTGCACGACCGTCGATTGGCAGGAGTCGGCCTTTGTCGCCTTCGAGCACGGGTACATCAAGATCGAGCTGCCGGCGCCACTAGCGAGCAATCGCCCGGGCCGTGTGGAGATCTTCCGCGATCCCGGCAACGGCGCCACGCCGCAAACCATCGTCCCCTCCCTGCCGTGGGTACACGCCATGCGCCAGCAGGCGATGAATTTCGTCAGCGCCCTCAAAGGCGAGATGCAGCCGCTCTGCGTTGCGCAGGAAGCCATCGAAGACCTGAAAGTGGCACACGATTACGTCCGCCTGGTGAATGCAGCGAAAGCGGGGATTGTCTGAACCATGATTTAAGGATTAAAGGATTTGAGGATTCACATGCGTGTCCGGGTGGATAATACCTTAACTGATGTGCAATAACGCGATCCGGAGATTTGCGTGTGGTATATATGCGCCGGGGCAAGAGATCAGCGCCGGTTGAATGCCTGAATCCTTCAATCCTTTAATCCTTTCAATCAAGGTTCAGACAAGATACAGGAGATTATATGCCAGATTTCACCTGCGGAGAGCGTGTCGTGCGTTGTCTACTCGGCCAACCGGTTGACCGTGTGCCCTATGGCGTCGGCATCGGCTGGTGGCCGTGGGGGGATGCGCTCGAGCGCTGGCGTGCCGAATCCGGCCAACCGGAGTTGGATATCTTCCAGAAGTTCGGTTTCGATTACAGCTTTGCCGGACCGGAAATGCGGTCCGGCATCTTCCCGGAGTTCGAGCCCGCGGTGCTGGAAGAGACAGACGACTACATCATCAGCCGGGATGGCCGCGGCATCGTCACGCGCAACCGGCGGGATTACGGCTCGATGCCGGAGTTCCTCGATTACCCGGTGAAGACGCCGGAGGATTGGGAACGGCTGAAAGCTGAGCGCCTGCGCATCGACGAACCGGGGCGCCTCCCGCAGGACTGGGACGCCTTCCGCGCGAAGATCGCCCAGACCGGGGAAGCCGTGCAGGTTGGCTGGTTTCCGTACGGCGTCTTCGGCACCCCGCGCGACCTGATGGGGGCGGAAGAACTGCTCATCGCCTTCTACACCGAGCCGGAAATGATCCGCGACATGATGGAACACCTCACCTCGCTGTGGATTGCCTTGTGGGAACAGGTGGCCGCGCAGGTGCAGATCGACCACATCCACATCTGGGAAGATATGTCCGGTCGACAGGGCTCATTGATCTCACCGGCGATGGTGCGGGAGTTCATGATGCCGTGCTACGACCGCATCGCGGCCTTTGCCAAATCGGCCGGCGTGCGCATCGTCTCCGTGGATACCGATGGCGATTGCGCCGAACTGGTGCCGCTGATGATGGCCCACGGCATCAACATGTTCCTCCCCTTCGAGGTGCAGGCGGGCAACGACATTCTGGATTATCGCCGAAAATATCCCGAACTGGGCATCATCGGCGGGCTGGATAAGCGCGCGTTGGCCGGCACGAAGGCCGATGTTGACCGGGAGATCGCCAAAGCCGCCGAGATGTGTCAATATGGCCGCTACATCCCCGGCTTCGATCACCTCATCCCACCGGATGCGACCTGGGAGAATTACCGCTATGCGGCGGAACGGGTGAAAGATATTTGCTACAGTGTTACCGTCTAATGTTCGATATTGGATATTTAGATGTTCGATTTTCCGAACTTTGGAATGACCATCCAGCATCCAGTATCGAACATTCAACATCAAATTAAGGAGACATTTCATGCCCCTGAAATTTCGCAAAGTCTGGATCGCCGACGATACGTATGAATCCGTCGGCGTCTTCGATGTCAATAATGACGGCATTCTCGACATCGTCTCCGGCGCCTTCTGGTATGAAGGGCCGGATTTCAAAAAGAAGCACTACATCGGGGAAGTGAAGCCCGCGGGGGAATACTTCGACGATTTCTCCGACATCCCGCTGGATGTCAACGGCAACGGCTACCTGGATTTCATCACCGGCGGCTGGTGGGGCAACACCCTGCGTTGGCGCGAGAATCCGGGCACGGCGCCCTTTGAAAACTGGACAGAGCATGTCATCGCCGAGACCGGCAACATTGAGACCACCCGCGCGTGGGATGTCGACGGCGATGGGATGATCGAGATTGTGCCGAACACCCCGGGCATGCCACTGGTGATCTACAAGCTCATCACCGACGCCAACGGCAAGGGCACGGGCAAATTCGCCAGCTATAAGATCTACGATCAGCCGCAAGGCCATGGCCTCGGGTTCGGCGACATCACCGGCAATGGCCGCGGCGACTTCGTGCTCTCCGGCGGCTGGTTGGAAGCGCCGGAAGATCCGTTCAACGGCGATTGGAAGTTCCACCCCGACTTCAACCTGGGGTGCGCCAGCGTGCCCATCCTGGTGGTGGACGTCAACGGCGATGGGCTCAACGACCTGATCGTCGGCCAGGCGCACAACTATGGGCTGGACTGGTACGAGCAGGTGCGCGACAGCGCCGGCAACATCTCCTGGAAAAAGCATCCCATCGACCCCTACTATTCGCAATATCACGATATGCAGTGGGTGGATATCGATGGCGATGGCCAGCCCGAATTGGTGACCGGCAAGCGCCATCGCGCACACTGCGGCGGTGATCCGGGCGAATGGGATGACATGAACGTGTGTTATTTCAAGTGGAATGGCGAATCGTTCACCAAGTGTATCATCGACTTCGCACGCATCGGCGAGCACCCGGCCGGCGTCGGCATCTACTTCGAGACCGCCGACCTGCGCGGCACGGGCCGCCTGGACATCATCGCCCCGGGGAAAGAAGGGCTGTATGTCTATTACAACGAAGGCATGTAAGACTACCCCCATGCCCCAAGGGGCATGGCTATCCGATCAAGCCAGGTAAACCCGGCTCTTAGTAAGCATCCCGCTCCATAGGAGCGGGATGCTTACTAATCACTAATAACTTATCACTAATCACTCTCTCTACTGCCGCGACTTCTTCTTCCGCTTGCTCACCGCCTTCTCACGGCGTTCGCGCATCTGGGTCACGCGGGGCTCCAGCGAGCGGCAGAGCTCTTCCAACTGCTGTTTGAAGCCTTCCAATGTGGTCGGCTGGCCCATCTGGCCGCCTGCCTGCTGCAGCGTCGGCAGCAGCATCGGGTCTTTCGGGGCCAGCGCCAGTGCCTTGCGTGCCGAAGAGAGCGCCTCCGGCAATTTGCCCGCCGCCTGCAGGAAGAAAGCGCGGGTGTAGAAGATGTAGGCGCTGTCCGGCGCTTCCTTCATGACGCTCTCAAAGCGGGACAGGGCTTCCTGCGTCCGCCCGGATTGCATCAGGTTCGGCAAACCGTGCAGTTGGGATTCATGTTCCTTGAAATACTTATTGAACTTGTACAGTTTCAAAAACGTCGGCAGCACCGACGCGGCGATAATGGCAATAAGTGCGATCAAAAAGCCGAGGAAGATCCATCCCCAGCTTATGCCGAAGAACCTCAACCCGGAGCGAAAGAACAGCACATCAGCACCCACGAGGATAATGACGACCGCTGCAATCGCCGTGATAATGAGCCAGCGAGGATAACGCGATTCCATTGAGCACAACCACCTTCACTGATAACATCGCCCGACATCTCATGTCGGTTTTCGCCCGCTATTATACACAAACCGTGCCGGGAAAGCGACTCCCCCGGACAATTTGTTTCACCATTTGCCTCATACGCCTACATTGCCGCAGCCAAAGCAGGATTGATATTGATGAGATAATAACTTGCGTTCACTGTGAACTATTGTACATGACTGGCAAGGCAAGGGGTGATATACTGGTCGCTGAATTTCCAATTTATTCACAGGAATCGTGGGCGATGTGAATGCCGGCAACATTCCGTAGTCCGCAGTTCGTATTTCAAAGGGGGAATCAACTATGGTGAATATCCTTGTCGTCTACTACAGCACCTATGGGCATACTTATCAGCTTGCGCAAGCTGAAGCGGAAGGGGCGCGGGAAGGCGGCGGCACCGAGGTAAAGCTGGTACGCGTGCCGGAATTGATCCCCGAGGAGGTCATCCAGCAGAATGCCGGAATGCTCCAGGGCCGGGAGATGCAGCGCGATGTGCCCCTGGCGCAGCTCAGTGACCTGGAATGGGCACACGGGATCGCCTTCGGTTCCCCCACCCGCTTCGGCAACATGGCCGCGCAGATGAAAAATTACCTCGACCAGGCCGGTCCGCTCTGGTTCAAAGGCGCACTGGAAGGCAAACCCGGTACGTGCTTCACCTCCACTGCCACCATGCACGGCGGTCAGGAGAGCACACTCATCACCATGTGGCTTCCGTTGATACACCTCGGCATGCTGGTGCACGGCATCCCCTACTCCGTGCCGGAAATCAACACCACTGACCGTGGCGGCGGTCCCTATGGCGCCTCCACCCTGACCGGCTCCCAGGGTCTCTGGCAGCCGAATGCCTGCGAACTGACCATCGCCCGCATCCAGGGAAAGCGACTGGCGGAGATTACAAAGAAGCTCTGTGGGTAAATATAGCTCAGCGGTAACATGTGGCACGGTCATCCTGACCGTGGGTCGCACGAGCATCCTGCTCATGCGATGTCGCCTTGGCTTCCAGCCAAGGCAGTGGCGGAATTATTGACGCGCCTTGGCTGGAAGCCAAGGCGACTCACGGGCTGGAAGCCCGTGCCACATATGCGTACCACCTATGATGGAATATAATTATGCAGGGGTTTCAATATTTAAAGATAGTGGACCCTGGAATTTAGACATTTAACCTATTATCGAAGGAGATCCTGTTGCGCCTGCGCCGTCGAACCGATGACCGTCATGCGCTTGGCGTCCTATCGCCCTGGCTCACCCACCTGCTGCTCATAGTGATTCTCACCATTGCCCTCGCCGCGACGGCCCTCGCCGCGGTGTGGCATTCGAACTGGTCGGAATTGCTGCGGCGGGTTGCTGTGCTGCAACTGCGCAACTCGCTGCAGCGCGAGGTGAGCCTGCAACACCTCTCCATCGATCTGCAAGGACGCGCCGTCCTCACCAACCTGGTCGTCCGCAACACTCCGGTCTCCCGCCGTCCGCTCTTCAGCGTCAAACGATTGGAGATTCATTTCGACCCTGCGCGCCTGCTGGCCTCGCCGGGGCTGCCCGCCAGTTCCTTCCGCCAGGTTATCGCCGAATCACCATTCGTTCAGCTCACCCGCAACACAACCGGCACCTGGAATATCGACGATCTGCTGATACAAAAAGAACCGTCGAAGGATAAATTTTGCGGTGAAGTGGTGGTGCAGCACGGTGAAGTCATTTATCAGGATGCCTGCGGATGGACAGCCAAACGTACCCCGTTGAACGAGCACCTGGTGAACCTGTCCGCCCACCTGACGCAGGCCGGCGATTATATGCCATTTCAGGCATCGGCCACCATTACCACCGGCGATGTGCGCAATTTCGCGATCACCGGCGGCATACGGCGCGCGAAGAATGATCTTCAGTGCGACATCCGTTATGGCGATATCAACCTCCCCTTCGCCCAGCGTCTCATTGCGAAAAAACTGCCGGTAACCTTCCAGGCGGGGCATGCCGACGGTCATTGGCAACTCGCGCTCACCCACGCGCCGAAGACCGGCAAACTGGAGTGGAAGATGACACTGCTGGCCGATCTGCATGACGTGCAAGGCACCATCAAAATCGTCCGGGAGATGCCGTATACCATTGCCCACGGGCAGGTTCGCCTGGCGGATGATGCGCTGCAGTTCGTCGATACCCGCGGTACCGTCGGCGGCTTGCCGGTGGAAATCAACGGAGATATCACCAATTTCGCAGACCCGGTCTTCTCCCTGCAGTTAAAAACGACCAGCGCCGACACGCCCACGCTCATTCATCTCGTTCCCGGCGTCGGGAATCTCCCCTATCGCTGGGGCGGACGGACGGATGGCTGGGCGCAGATCACCGGCCCGCTGGGAGCACTGTCTGTAGTCGGACACGTGCATGGTCCCTCGGTCGCCGCCAAATTCGGCAGTTATACCGATCTCGACGGCGATCTCGCCTATACCGATAGCGCACTCACCCTGTCGAACCTCACCGGTCGCGGCTTCGGGGGCACTCTCGCGGGCAATGTATGGGTTTCCCTCGCGAAAGGCAAACTGCCGGCTGTCCTGGCGCAGGCCCAGGTTGCCGATGTCGACGTGCACCGGGTGATGGCGCAATTTATACCCATAACTGCCACGGCTGCCGCGAGCGCCCCTCCGGTCTCGCTGCACGACCTTCGCGGCATCCTCTCCGGTCCGGTGACGGTAAAAGTGGCAACCGATGGGCAGATCACCGTTATTACCCAGGCACGCGGCGCGGTGAGCGTGAAAAATATCACGCACGCCGATGTCGATGCCGGCCTGCAGTTGAACATCACCGATCAAGGGGTGCGCACGCGCATCCAAAACCTGGATGCGCTCGTTCCCGAGGTGCATGTGCAGGCGCAGGGGGAAGTCTATTCGACCGGCAGTGTGCATCTCTCCGTGCGCGGCAGCATGGTGGATATCAACGCCCTCGGCGCCCGCTTCCAGCGGAACGACCTCGGCGGCACCGGCTTTTTCAGCGGCGATATTACCGGCACCCTGGCACAGCCGCACTTTGCCGGCACCATCCATGCGAAAAACGGCGTGGTGGCCGGGCACAAATTCAACGATTTCTCCAGCGAGGTCCACGCTTCCCTCACCCCGGCGCTCCAGGTTTCCCTGCAGAAGATCTACCTGCTCGCCGGCGGCAACCAGATGCAGCTCAGCGAATTGGCCATCCCGGATTTCACCAAGATGGATTGGGCGGCAAACGGCACATTGCTGCTGCACCCGACGACCTTCGGCGCGCTGAAAAGCGTCACCGGCGTGGATATTCCGCTGAACGGCGTTGTCCAGGCGGAGATGCATTTCACTGATGACGATGACCCGGCAGGCACCCTTGAGCTCTATCATCCCTGGCTCACTATCGGGAAACAGCCGCTGGAATTCGATCGTGCCACGGTGCATTTCACCCTCAGACCGGAAGAGGTGGAGGTCACCGATGCCCGCCTGGTTTATCACGGCGCGGCGCTCTCGGTCAGCGGTACCGTCCCCTTCGATCAACGCACCCTCGCCCCGCAAGCGTGCTATCTACGCATGCAAGCGAACGCACTGAACCTGGATGATTTCACCACTCTGGTTGCATGCGACAGCCCGCAGGCTGGCCGGGTGACCACTGATGGCCGCCTGGCGCTCCCGCTCGATGTGGCCGGTCAACTCAACCTGGATGCGACGCTCACCGCGCAATTGACGCCGGGTAAAAACGAGACGCCGGCGGAGACCCTGGCCCGCACCCTGGTGCTGAAGACGACCGTAGAGAACAACCAGGACATCGTAGTAGCCGGCATCCCCTATCAGCAATTACATGCCGCACTGGAATATCGCGGGGAGAGCCATACCCTCGCGCTGACCCAGTTCGCCTTCGCGCGCAATGACGCAGGAGGCGGGTACGCCATCACGCTCACCGAACCCGGCAACCTGAACCTGGCCAACCATGAGGTTGACCTGCATGCGGCGTTACAAGGCGCTCGCCTGGTTAAGGAAACGCCATGTGATCTGGAGCGCTTCCGCACCGACCTGCTGGCCATCGCCGCCAACACCATCGGGGATTCCAGCGCGCTGAAGCAGGTTGCTGCCGGCAATCCGCCCGCTGACGCAGTGATGGAACACCACCATTTCCCCGCGTACATCGCGCAGGTGGTGCAGGCGCTGCAGCAGATTCCGATGCCATTTGCCGGCAAAGGAGCATTCAAAATCGACCTGGAAGGGGCGCTCCAGCAACCGGTCATCACCACCGATCTGGCGTGCACCGAGATGGTGATCGGCGGCAACGCCGCGCCGAATCTGGAAGGCAGCGTGATCTATGACACCGCACCGCGCATGATCACCATTAAGCGTCTCCTGGCCAGCGGTGGCCCCGATCCGAATGCCTCCATCACGCTGGGCGGCGCCATCACCCTGCCGCTGATGGACGGTCATGGATATGAAAAAGGCTCCGACCCGGTGAACCTGAAGCTGGAAGCCCAGAATATCAACCCCAGCCTGCTTGGCGACTGGCTGCACAACTCCTGGTTGCAGGAGCTGAAAGGCGAGGTCATGGTCGTGGCGACGATTGATTCCACCGTCACCGACCCGCATCTCGTCGCGTCCATCGACGTGATCAAACCGAGCTTCCGGCAACTGCAATTCGACTCCCTGACGCCATTAATAATCACGCTGGACAGCGAAGGGCTGTGGATTGGCGACTGGATGAAAGCCAATGATGCGCGCCTGGCGGCGGATGCCGATCACGACGGCGCACGCCCGGTGGTCATCGGTGACCGTATGATCTACCCGGATGCCGGCGCCCCGCTGCAATTTATAGGCGCGGATGCCGCCCCGATTGAACCGTTGGAAATCATCGGCCATCTCCCCTTCCATTGGAAAGGGTTGCTGCAGCCTTCCGTGCCGGTGGATGAGCCGGTCTACTTCTCCTTCCACCTGCCCAGGCAGGGGCTGGATGTTGTCAAGTCGTATCTGCCGCAACCGCCGCCAAAGGCACTGCAAGCGAATGACGACAAGCTGCTCTGTGCCTTTCCGCAGGGAGATGATTGGAGCAAGGCCTTCCGCGTCTACCTCACCCAGCCGCCGCAGCAGGCCGGCACCGTCGAAGGAGACCTGGAGGTGAAAGGTACCCTGGCGGAACCGCAAGTCGCCAACGGGATCTTCCGCATGCGCGCCCCGGAGATGCGCTTCTCCGTGGATGACAAAGACCTGCCGGATCGCATGCGCGATACCGTGGTTGACCTGGGCTTCTCATCGACGGGCACCAAAGACCACCGGGTGAACCTGGTGAAGGTCAACGACCTGTCGACGATCTTCGACCGTTCAGGCGACAACAAACAAAAGACGTCAAATCGGTTCCGCTGGTTCGAGAAGCTGTTCGGCATCTCGACGCCCTCAACCACCCCACTGCAAGGATCGCTGGTGGCGCAGGGTACCATCCAGATTGATCCCCGGCGGCTGTTCAACCAGGGAAAACTCCTTCCAGCCGATAAGCTGCTGGATCAACTCGATTACGACCTCTACGCGAAGTCCGTGCGTACGCCGATGAACTGGCGTGATCTGTTCAACGGCGTGGTATCCGGCTATGTGCGACTGGGCAATGACCCGGATGCCCCGCACCTGCCGCAACTCACCGGCGTGCTCTATGTGGAGAACGCCCAGTTGAAATATGGCGAGATGGCCGGCGCACCCGGCAAATTCGTCATCCCCTTCAACCCGGAGCTCTCGCTGGCCCTCCAGGTGGGGCCGGATGACATGTTCAAGCTGGCCGATGGCAATTTGACCGAGTTCTACTTCACCCCGACGGACCTGTACCCGCCGTTCTCGCAGGCGGATAAGGCCTTCTCCAAACCCGGCATGACCGGGAAACCGGCGGTGGAGCGCGACCATCCTGCCTACCGCTACACGGAGAACACGCTGCTTGCCTATGGCGGGTCGCATGGCCGCATCACCGGCACGCTGTTGAATCCCACTATCCAGGCTGACTTCATCGTCGTCCCGGATGCCTCGCAGATCCAGTTCCCCGGCGGGGTGCTCACCGTCGACGAAGGGATTGGTGATCTGCGCTTCACGCCGAACGAACCGCTGCGGCTCTACGTGAAACGCGGCAGCGCCTCGGGCATGCTCGGGGAATATAAAGTGTCCGCGCAGATCGACGGCGCCAACGTCTTCCAATCGAGCGGACAACTCCCGATACACTTCACGACCGTCTCCACCCCGCCCGGCGTGCCCCCGCTGGAAGACAAGGAGATCGCCTCCCGCCTGGTGGGCGTCAACAGCCTGACGGATGTCCTGCAGGGGAAACAGCAGGCCTGGGCGCCAATTTATACGATCGGGGAGGATTATCTCTTCCACGGCTGGCTGGCGAAAGCCGTGCGCAAGGTCGGGCTTGACACCTTCAACGTCAAGATGCACCCCGGCCAATTCCCGGAGATGACGCTGACCACCCACGAGTTTGCGAAATCCAAGTGGACCGCCTTCCGCCTCGGCACGTCCCGCGTCCTCTCCACGCCCCCCACCTGGAAACTCTGGCTCGACTACCGCCTGCCGGACTCCCGCCTCCTCCGCAACCTCTCGGTCACCGCACAGACCAACGAGTTGCATGAGATGGATTATAATTTGCGGTATCAGTGGGAGTTTTAAGCCGGGTTGTTGATAGCTTAGCATAATTATGCTGAAGCATGGCTGCAGTGATTATAATTTGCAGAGTATTAAGCCTCTCTCTGGGGTGGATACAAGACAACGCGTCTCATTCGGGAAAAGGATGAATCTAAACCAGTACTCTTCACCAGACGGTCCTTGCAATCTGTAGGTATTATTTAATTCTCCCTCGGAATATTGTGGGTATCCGGTTCCTGAAATTGAATTATTGATAGTGCGGCCCAATGAAAGCGACTGCACCATTCTGTTTGCATCAGCCAACACAGTTTTCGGTACATAGTTACTGCAAAATTCACCGAATAACGGCACTGTCCTAACCCAATGCCCGAACCGGTCAACGAATAAGAGTCTCACTCTGGCACAGTATTCCAGGTTTTCCAGTATCACCGCTTCGACATAATAGGAATTCTCAAGGTCAGTAATATCAGGATCATCCTTATCGGTAGTAGGAATCACCAGGTTAAGTTGACTATCGACTGCTCGATCTAGTAAGAAGGAGATGAAATCGACACCATTTACTCCATCAATCCAGACCTCCCATCCCTTGATGAGCGTGTCTTCAGTCAGCATCGGCGATTTATCACAAACCGAATCATCGCCTTCAACGGGATCATAAAAATAATCGATATGAATCATAGATCCTTTCATTATGACCCACTGGTGGATTTTTTCGAAGAGGCGCTGCAGTTGGCGGAATGAGCCGTTCGCTTGCGAGTCCATCTGCCGGATGCAGTATTCAGCGCTCGTGCCGATGCTCCTTCGAAAATAGAGGAGGCGCGCGCATTACGCTGCACGGCTTCAGCGCGCTGCCTGGCGGTTCCTAGATGCTTGTTCGATTTTGCCAGTGACAAGGAAGCCTCCCTCACGCAATGGGCTGTGTTACACTATTATATCTGAATACCCTGCAGACGGCATGCAACTATCGAGAATATAGCTCACCATCGTGCATCATATCACTCGAATCCTGCACCCTGAATCCCACATCTCCCCTCGCCCCGCCTTGCTCCCCTTATTGAGATCATGGTATAGTTGACACATCTCGTGTGCGAGGATTCCCCACGCCGGTCGTCCCAGGTATATGAGCGCGACTGAGCGTGGAATTGGGGTAGTAGAGGAGGAAATGGTGACCGAGCAGAGTTTGCCGACCGCGTATGAGCCGCGTGCAGTCGAAGAAAAATGGATGAAGTATTGGGATGAGCAGGGGTATTTCCATGCCGAGGTCCGCCCGGATAAAGAGCGCTATTGCATCACCATCCCGCCCCCGAACGTCACCGGGGAACTGCACATGGGCCACGCGCTGCAGCATGCCATCCACGATGCGATTATCCGCTGGCAGCGCATGCTGGGCAAAGAGACGCTGTGCGTGCCGGGCACCGACCACGCGGGCATTGCCACGCAGATGAAGGTGGAGCGGCAGCTCGCGGACGAAGGGTTGACGAAATACGACCTGGGCCGCGAGCGCTTCCTGGAGCGGATGTGGCAGTGGCGTGAGCACTACGGCGGCACCATTCTGCGCCAGTTGCGCCGCTTCGGCGCCTCGTATGACTGGTCGCGCGAGCGCTTCACTCTCGACGCGGGATACACGAAAGCGGTGCTCGCCTCCTTCATCCACCTCTACAACGCGGGGTTGATCTACCGTGGCACGCGCATCATCAACTGGTGCCCGGGCTGCGAAACGGCCATCTCCGACCTGGAAGTCGAGCACGAGGAGCGCCGCAGCCACCTCTGGTATTTCCGCTATCCCTTCGAGGAAGGCGACGGCGGGATTGTAGTGGCCACCACGCGCCCGGAGACGATGCTTGGCGACACCGCGGTGGCGGTGAACCCGGAGGACGCGCGCTACAAAGGCATGATCGGCAAAATGGTGCGGCTGCCGCTGATGAACCGCCCGATTCCGATCATCGCCGACGAGTTCGTCGACCCGGCCTTCGGCACCGGCGCAGTGAAGGTGACCCCGGCGCATGACCCGAACGATGCGGAGATTGGCCGCCGCCATCACCTGCCCGCGCCCATCGTTATCGGTAAAAAGGGCGAGATGACCGAGGAAGCGGGACCGTTTGCCGGTCTCGACCGCTATGCCGCACGCGAGGCTGTCATCCAGGCGATGCAGGAACTCGGGCTGATGGTGGAGATCCAGGACCATGTCCACTCCGTCGGCACCTGCTGCCGCTGCAGTTCCACCATCGAGCCGCTGCTCTCCGAGCAATGGTTCGTGAAGATGGAGTCGCTGGCAGAGCATGCGCTGAAGGCCATTCGCGACAATCTGGTCGAGTACCAGCCGGAACGCTTTGCGCGCTACAGCGAGGAGTGGCTGGAGAACATCCGCGATTGGTGTATCTCGCGCCAGCTCTGGTGGGGGCATCGCATCCCGGTCTACACCTGCCAGGATTGCGGCCATGAGTTCGTCGATATCGAGCGACCGGAGAAGTGCCCGCAGTGTCCGAGTTCGAATATCGAGCAGGACCCGGACGTGCTGGACACCTGGTTCAGTTCGGCGCTGTGGCCGTTCGCGGTACTCGGTTGGCCGGATATCACCCCGGAACTGGAATATTTCTACCCGACGAACCTGATGATCACCGGGCGCGACATCCTCTACCTCTGGGTGGCGCGCATGATCTTCAGCGGGATGGAGTACCTGCCCGACTTCCCCTCGCACGGCATCCCCTTCTACCGGGTGTATGTCCACCCCACCGTACAAAATTTCGAGGGGAAGCGCATGTCCAAGTCGCTGGGCACCGGCGTGGACCCGCTGGAACTGATGGACAAATACGGCACCGACGCCACACGCTTCGGGCTGTGCGGCATGGCCACCGCAACGCAGGATGTGCGCCTGCAGGAGGCGCGCGAGCCGAACTGGGATCCGAATAAGCCGGATGTGGGGCGCTCCTTCCCCTTCTTCGTGCAAGGACGCAATTTCGCCAACAAGATCTGGAACGCCAGCCGCTTCGCGCAGATGAACCTGACCCCGGAGACCGAGGCCGCGCCGGCGCCGAAGACGCTGGCGGACCGCTGGATCCTCTCGCGCTTCACCGCGACGGTAGACGGCGTCAGCCAGGCGCTGAACGCCTACCGGCTGGACCAGGCCACGCAACTGCTCTACGATTTCTTCTGGAGCGAGTTCTGCGATTGGTATCTGGAGATGATCAAACCGGCGATGCGCGGAGAAGATCTCGAGACGGCGAACGCCTCGCGCAGCACACTGGCCTATGTGCTGGAGAACGCCCTGCGCCTGCTGCACCCATTCATGCCGTTCATCACCGAGGAGATCTGGCAGCAGTTGCCACACGCCGCCGGCGCGCTGGAGAGCATTATGATCTCCACCTGGCCGCAGCCCATCGACGCCTTGCGCGACCCGGAGGCCGAACGCGAGATGGCCTTCCTGATGGAAACCATCGCCTGCGTGCGTAAACAACGCGCCGACCAGGGCATCGCCCCCGCGCAAAAGGTGGCCATCCGCGTGGCAACGGATGCCGATGATGTGCATCAACTCCTCGCACAGAATGAGCAGATCCTCCTCGCGCTGACGCGCGGGGAAGAGGTATCGCTCACCGGCACGACCGCCGAGGCGACCGGCGAGCACATCTACTGGCGAGAGCAGCCGGTGGAAGTGACCATCTCGCACGAGATGACGCCGGAAGAGCGCAAACGGGAGACCGAGAAGCTGCAGCGCGAACTGGAAAAGACCATCGCGGAAGCCGACAAAGTCGCAGCCCGCCTGGCCAGCCCGAACTTCACCGAAAAGGCGCCACCAGCGGTAGTCGAAAAAACCCGCGCCGACCTGGCAGAGCTTCAGCATCGGCGAGCGAATCTGGAAGAGCGGTTGAAGGGGCTGGGGGGATAGCGGCAGCGTTTTCCCTCACCCCCAGCCCCTCTCCCAGGGGTAGAGGGGAGTGGCGGCGTTGAAATTTGATGCCAGTTTTCGATAATTATGAGCGTACTCCCCCTCTACCCCTGGGAGAGGGGGCTGGGGGGTGAGGGAAAACGCGGAGGGCGAAGTGGCTAAACTCGACCGACAACAATTTGCCGATTGGCTGAAGCGGCAAGGCGCCTTTCACCGGCGCATTGTCGTGTTGACGGGGGCCGGCATTTCCGCGGAGAGCGGCATACCGACATTCCGCGGGCGTGACGGGCTCTGGCGCAATATGGACCCCTCCGATCTCTTCACCCCGGAAGCGCTGATGCGTGACCCGGTGCTGGTGTGGGAGATGTATGACGAATTGCGCACGCGGATTGCCGCGGCATCGCCCAACGCCGGGCATTACGCCCTCGCCGCGCTGGGCCGCCGGCGGGAGATGACACTGGTGACGCAGAACATCGATGGGCTGCACCAGCGTGCCGGCAGCGAGCGTGTCTACGAACTGCACGGCAGCCTGTGGCGCATCCGCTGCACCAACTGTGACGACAACTGCGCGCATACCCACACGCCATTATCCGTGTTGCCCCCGCGCTGTGGGCGCTGTGGCGCCGTGATGCGCCCGGATATCGTGCTCTTCTCCGAGGCCCTGCCGGAAGACGTCCTGCAGTACGCCGACCAGGCGGTTGAGCAGTGCGACCTGATGCTGGTGGTGGGGACATCCGGCGTCGTCTACCCCGCCGCCGCCCTCCCGATGACCGCTCGCCGCCGTGGTGCGCTGGTGCTGGAAATCAACCCGCAGGATACCGCGCTGACCGGCGAAATGGACTACGTCATCCGCGCCACCGCCGCCGACGCCCTGCCGTGGGTGGTCGAGGTGCTGGTGGATGAATGGTAATTATTGATTGAACCACAAAGACACAAAGAACACGAAGAGAATTTTTACTTCGCGTTTTCGTCCGCTTCGTGTACTTCGTGTCTTCGTGGTGAAAAATTCATCTTCCTTTGACTCGCTTGGCGTCTTCGCCTACAATAGAGCCCGGAGGCTATTGTCTACGTGTCCACTGATGCGCTGACCCCGATGTTTCGCCAATATCAGGACCTGAAACGCCAGTACCCGGATGTCATCCTGCTCTTCCGTTGCGGAGACTTCTATGAGCTCTACGGGGAGGATGCCGTCATCGGGGCGCAGGCGATGGATATCTCGCTCACCTCGCGCGAGATGCGCGGGCAGCGCCTGCCGATGGCCGGGGTGCCGTTCCACGCCATCGACCGCTACCTGGCGCGCCTGCTGGCCGCCGGGTATAAAGCCGCCATCGCCGAACAGATGGAAGACCCGAAGCTGGCCAAGGGGCTGGTGAAGCGCGACATCACCCGCATCATGACCCCGGGCACGGTGGTGGAAGACTACCTGCTGGATGAGCGCTCCAACAACTACCTCCTCGCGCTGCACACCGAGCACGGCTACGCGCTGGCGATTGCCGATTGCTCCACCGGCGAATTCCTGGTGACGGAAGTGGACAGCACGCGAGCGCGCGACAAAATCCTCGAAGAGATTTCCCGCCTGCAACCCTCGGAGATCCTGCTCCCTGATGCCAGCAAGAAGGACCAGGCGCTGCTGGACGATCTGCGCGCGCGGTGCAACGCGGTGATCACCACGCCGGATATGAGCGAATACGGCTGGGAGACCGCCGCCGAGACGCTCACCCGGCATTTTGGCGTCAGCTCGCTGCGCGGCTTCGGCTGCGAGGAGATGCCATCGGCGGTGGAGGCGGCGGGACTGCTGTTGCGTTATCTGCAGCAGACGCAGAAGACCACCGTCGGGCAGATCCGCAGCCTCAGCACCTACTCGTTGGACGAGTTGATGCTGCTGGACGCCTCCACACGGCGCAACCTGGAGCTGGTGACCTCGCTGCGCGACGGCGGACGAATCCATTCGCTCCTCTGGGTGCTGGACGGGACGCGCACCGCGATGGGGGCGCGCCTGCTGAAGAAGTGGCTGCTCGCCCCGTTGCTCAGTGTGGACGACATCAACCGCCGCCTGGATGCCGTAGAAGCGTTCCGCGAAGACGACTTGCTGCGCGCGAAGGTGCGCGAGGAGCTGCACGGCATCAATGACCTGGAGCGCCTGCTCTCCCGCGCCGCTTCCGGCACCGGCAACGCCCGCGACCTGGCGCAACTGCGCGACTCGCTCACCGTCATCCCGCGCCTGCTGGCGCTGCTGGAAGACGCCTCGCCGATGCTGAAGACGCTGGTAGAGGGCGCTGATGTGCTGGCCGACCTGCGCGATACACTGGCGACCGCGCTGGTCGATGCCCCGCCGATCTCCGTGCGCGACGGCGGCATGATCCGGACGGGCTATCACGCAGAGCTGGACACACTGCGCCGCGCCACCACCGAGGGCAAAGACTGGATCGCCGCGCTGGAAGCCACCGAGCGCGAGCGCTCCGGCATCAAGTCGCTGAAGGTCGGCTTCAACAACGTCTTCGGCTACTACATCGAAATCAGCCGCACCAACCTGGACCTGGTGCCGGCAGACTACATCCGCAAGCAGACGCTGGCCAACGCCGAACGCTTCATCACCCCGGCGCTAAAGGAATACGAGGCGATGGTGCTGGGCGCGGAGGACAAGCTGAAGGAGCTGGAGTTCAAGCTCTTCACCGCCCTGCGCGGCGCCGTCTCCATGGAGGCGGAGCGCATCCAGCAACTGGCGCGCACCATCGCGCAGTGCGACGTGCTGGCCAACTTCGCCGAGCTCGCCGCCCGCAACCGCTACCGCCGCCCGCAGGTCAACGCCTCCTCCACCGTCTCCATCACCAATGGACGGCACCCGGTGGTCGAGCTGACGATGGCCGGGGAACGCTTTGTGCCGAACGACACGGAGTTGGATAATGCGGATAACCAGCTCATCATCCTCACCGGCCCGAACATGGCCGGCAAGAGCACGTACCTTCGTCAGGTGGCGCTCATCACGCTGATGGCGCAGATCGGTAGTTTTGTGCCCGCGGATGAGGCAGAGATCGGGCTGGTGGATCGCATTTTCACCCGCGTGGGCGCCAGCGACGACCTGGCCACCGGGCAGTCCACCTTCATGGTGGAGATGACCGAGACGGCCAACATCCTCAACAACGCCACCTCGAACAGCCTGGTCATCCTGGACGAGATTGGCCGCGGCACCAGCACCTTCGACGGCCTTTCCATCGCCTGGGCGGTGGCGGAATTCCTGCACGAGTCGCCGCGCCTGGGCTGCAAAACGCTCTTCGCCACCCACTACCACCAGCTCAACGAATTGGAACACACCCTGGCGCGCGCGAAAAACTACCGCATCGCCGTGAAGGAAGGCCCGGACGGCATCGTCTTCCTACGCAAAATCGTCCCCGGCGGCACCGACCGCAGCTATGGCATCCACGTGGCCAAGCTGGCCGGCCTGCCGCAGGAAGTAGTCGACCGCGCGCAGCAGGTGCTGCAGTCGCTGGAAGAAAACGACCAGATCGCCGAACACGCCCGCGGCCTGGTGGACAAACACGCCACCATCCCCCCACCCCCACCGCGCACCCAACTCACCCTCTTCGAAATCGCCGAACACCCGGTGGTCGAAGAACTCGCCGCCGTGGACGTCGACGATCTTACCCCGCGGCAGGCGCTGGATATGCTGGCGAAGTTGCAGAAGAAGGCGCGGCGGAAGTAAGCTATATTTTCTGATCCGCTCATCGATAATTACAAGGTGACGGCCTGGAGCGCGAACCTCCTGGTGAGCGGATTATGGTCCCGCTACCTCATCTATGATCCGCTCACCAGGAGGTTCGCGCTCCAGGCCAGGACAAATAGGGACCATGCGCTGAAGTGTTTAACTGCCTCTACAATCTGCGGATAGGCGTAAATCAGAACCCTGATTGTCGCAAATTGAGTAACCCAAATTTGACACTCACCGCATGCCAGGGTATCCTTTACGCTTGGGTATCCCCCTGATTATCCTTGAAGAGTCCGGAGTATAACATGTCAGCCCACGAGCGTTTTCGGTTTCACAGCATCGACCAGTTCCAGCAGAAAATTACCGAGCTTGGTCTTGATATCCCGCTGAGCGAGCGGTTTGATATCCTTGGCACCCCGGTGCCGTTCGGCGCGTTGACCGTGCCGAACCGGATGGCTGTACAGCCGATGGAAGGATGTGATGGCGACCATGAGGGGCGGCCCAGCGAGTTGACGCTGCGGAAATATGCGCGCTTTGCCGCCGGCGGGGCGGGCATGCTCTGGCTGGAGGCCTGCGCCGTGGTGCCGGAAGGGCGCGCCAACCCGCGGCAGATCTGGATGACCCGCGAGAACCTGGACAGCTTCAAGGGGCTGGTGGAGCACATTCACGCCGCCGCGCGCAGCACCATGGGGAACGACTTCCGCCCCGTGCTGGTGCTGCAGCTCACCCACTCGGGCCGCTACAGCAAGCCGGAAGGCGTGGCCGCGCCACTTATCGCGCATCACTCCATCATCGACAGCAAGTCCTGCGTGACGCCGGATACCCCGCTGCTGACGGACGAGTACCTTGACAGCCTGCAGGAGGCCTACGTGCAGTCGGCGCTGCTGGCGCGCGAGGCCGGCTTCGATGCAGTGGATATCAAGGCCTGCCACCGCTACCTGATGTCCGAGCTGCTCGCCTCCTTCACTCGCGAGAACTCCCGCTACGGCGGCTGCTTTGAAAACCGCGTGCGCCTGCTGGTGGAGACGGTGAAGAAAGTACGCGCCGCCGTGCCGGACATGGAAGTCTCCTCCCGCCTGAACCTCTACGACGCGCTGGAGTACCCGTACGGCTGGGGCGTGGATCAGCAAGATGCCGGGAAGCCGGACTTCACTGAGCCGAAGCGGCTCATCGCCATGCTGATGGAGCTGGGCTATCACGGGCTGAACACCACCATCGGCAACCCCTATTACAACCCGCATTTCGGCCGCCCGTTCGATTTCCCCATCAACGGGATGTATACGCCGGATGAGCACCCGCTGCAGACGATGGCGCGCTTCCTCGGTATCACCCGCGAGATTCAGCAGGCCTTTCCGGCGCTGACGGTGGTGGGCACCGGCTACACCTGGATCCGGCAATTTTACCCGTATGTCGCCGCAGCGCTCATCGAGAATGGGTGGACTTCCATCGCCGGCCTCGGGCGCGGCGCGCTGGCCTACCCCGACTTCGCGCGCGACATCCTGGAACACGGCAGCATGGAGCCAAAGAAGACCTGCATTACCTGCTCCGCCTGCACGCAGATCATGCGCGACGCAGGCCGTTCCGGCTGCGTGGTGCGCGATGCGGAAGTCTACGGCCCCATCTTCCGCGAAGGCCGCCGGCTGAGCCAGGACCGCAACCGTGAACTGGCGGCGAAGTGCCGCATCTGCGCGACACCCACCTGCAAGGAAAAGTGCCCGGCGGGGGTAGACATCCCCGGCTTCATCGGCAAAATCGCGGACGGCGACGAGCGCGGGGCCTATGCCCTGCTGCGCCAGGCCAATCCGCTGCCGGAGATCTGCGCCCATGTGTGCCCGGTGGAAGTGCAGTGCGAGTCAGGCTGCGTAGAGCAAATCTTCTGCGGCACCCCGGTACCTATCCGCCAGTTGCAGAAATACGTCTCGCTGGTGGCGCGCAAGCAGGGCTGGTCCGGGCTGACGCTGCCGGAGCCGGTCGGCAAGCGCGTGGCGGTGATCGGCGGCGGGCCGGCGGGCATCGCCTGCACGGCGCGCCTGCTGGAACTCGGCTACCATGTCACCGTCATTGATGCCAACGAGCGCCCGGGCGGGACGGTGGATGCCACCATCCCCGCAGCACGCATGCCGAAGGATGTGCTCCGCGACGAGATCGCCGGGCTCCTCACCCTCTCCGACCCCGCGCGGCTGGAGTGGAAGGCTGGCCGGACGCTGTCGCCCGATTTCACGCTGGATGACATCCTGGCTGACGGTTATGACGCCGCCTTCATCGGCATGGGCCTGCCGCGCTCGCAGCAGCTCGAGTGCCCGCGTCCCGCGCAGGGCGTGATGGATGGGCTGGAATTCCTGCGCAAGGTGAAAGACGGCGGGATGGCCTCGCCCAAGCGCGTCGCGGTGATCGGCGGCGGCAATTCGGCGATGGACGCGGCCACCTCTGCACTGCAGGCCGGCGCTGATGATGTCTACCTCATCTATCGACGCTCATTCAGCGAACTGCCGGCCTGGCCGGAGGAGCGCAACCACGCCCTTGACGCCGGCGTGCATTTCCTCATCCTCTCGCAGCCGGTCGCCTATCTGACCGATGAACAGGGCGCTCTGATCGGCGTGCAGATTCAACGTACGCGACTCGGCACCCCGGACGCCTCGGGCCGCCGTCGCCCGGAAATCATCCCCGGCTCGGACTTCACATTGGAAGTCGAACTGGTTATTGAGGCCATCGGGCAATTGCCGCCGGAAAACCTGTCGACCATGCTCCCCGGCGTCACATTGAGCCGTGCCGGTCTGATCATCACCAGTGCGGGCTCGGCGCGCACGTCTCGCGCCAATGTCTACGCCGGCGGCGACCTCGTCACCGGCGGCGGCACTGCCGTGCAAGCAGTGGCCGGCGGCATTCTCGCCGCAGAAGAGATTGCCGGTCTGCAGATTGGGGAAGAAATAAGTGTTAGTTAATATCATGACTGACTGAATACGGTTTTTTGACAGGATTTACAGGATGAACAGGATTGGGAATGCACCAGTTTTGGGGACTGACATCGAAACTCCACCTACGTAGTTGCTGATAGTTACGGAGCTACAGAAGGGTATCTCATCAGAGGGAGTTTCGGTGTCTGTCCCCAAAACTCTATCATGAGAACGACGTTCATTCACCATAACAAATGCACTTTTTGCAACATCAGCCAATGTAATACGACCCCTCGAAGGCCGAGGGGTGCTTTTCCATCCGGGCATGGTATGCTACAATAACCGTCAAGACTGACCGAACCACAACCACGGGTTCACTGTTGCGTCGTTCATCGGCGTTTACGCCAGGCGACCACTCTACTGTGGGAGAATTGCATGACCGATACGGTACCGGTTCTTGAGCCACCCCGACAGAAACCGAATAATCCGCGCAAGCGAAGCCGCCGGACTTTTTGGCGCAGATTGCTCTTTGGGGTGGTGTTGCTCTTTGTCGTCGGCATTGCCGGTCTGATGGGATGGATGGGGCTTACCCCCGCGCAAGCACTGAAATTCCTCACCTTCGGCGCCGATGTTGCCCGCGCAAAAATGCATATGGCCCCGCCGCCCTTCGGCGGCAAGCAACATATTAATATCCTCATCCTCGGCGCCGACGTCACGACCGGCGGTGGTGATTGCCGCACCGATACAATCAAATTTGTCTCCGTGGATTTCGCCAAGCCCTTTATCTCGGTGATGACGATCCCGCGCGACACCTGGGTGGATATCCCCGACCACGGCCACGGGCGCATTAATACGGCCTATGAGCTTGGTGGGAAAAACGAGATCTATCGTGTGGCCATGGCGAAGACCGTGATCAGCAATCTGCTCACCGAGATCGGCGGGCAGCCGGTCTCCATTGACCGGTATATTCGCGTGCAGACCGGCGGCTTCGATCGCATTGTCGATGCCCTGGGCGGCATCGACATCGATGTGGATAAGCAGATGGATTACGATGATCCGTCCCAGTTGCTCTCGATCCACCTGAAGCCCGGCCCGCAGCACCTGAACGGGAAAGAGGCGGAAGGCTATGTGCGCTTCCGTCATGATGCCGAAGGGGATTATGGCCGCATCCGCCGGCAGGATAAATTCATGGAAGCGATGCGCGCGAAGTTGAGCAGTCCGGAAGGCAAATCGCGCATGGTGCAGTGCATCGGGCCGATCATGGGCCTGATGCTGACCGACTTAAGCGGCTCGGATCTGCTCGCGCTGAAGGAGTTATCCGAAAAGGTCAGTATTGGCAAGCTGCAGATCCCCACGGTACCGACGTATAAAGGGGCCGCCTCGGTGGTGGAAGTCAAGGATACCGCCGCCGCCGCACAGGTGATCAACGAAGCGCTCAACGGCCCGCGCCCGACGGTCACGGTGCTGAACGGTACCGGGCAGTCCGGCATGGCGCGCACGGTGAGTGAGTACATCGATATCAAGGCTTATAATGTCATTGGATTAGGCAATACGAAACAGCCGCTCCCGACGTCGACGGTGATCGCCTCCGACCAGTTCAAAACCGCCGCGCTGAGCCTGGCGACGCGCATCGGTGTGCAGACCGTCTCAACCACCGGCCCCGTGCCCGAAGCGACATTCGGCAAAGCTGATCCGCCGCCGGCAGCGGACATTACCGTAGTACTCGGCGGCAATTATTCCGGCTTGCCGCAGCACGCGCAAAACGGCGCACAGCTTTGAACGGGATTCAGGATGCATGATTCAGGATTCAGGCGCTTCACATGCAAGCCTGTGCTATTTTGATATTGCACTTTTGCGCCTTTGCGTGGAACCTAAAGGGGTGAGCGAATACTGCGAAGGTATCAGATTCAAAGAAACGTTTTCGCACCAGACACTTGAATCCTGCATCCTGAATCCTGAATCAACCAAACGGGCTGGTCTATTATCGCCGAATCAGGTATACTGCAGAGTAAATTACATTGTGGAGGAACGTGGCCGTTTGGATGCTGTAGTAAAAACACAATTGGTCATTCGAGCGCTGGAAGCGAAAAAAGCGCAGGATATCGTCTTGCTGGACCTGCGCGGTTTGACGATCATCGCGGATTATTTCGTGATCGCGACCGGTTCTTCCTCATTGAATATCCGCGCGATGGTGGAAGGTGTGCTGGAAGACGCGCGGAAGGAAGGCATCAAAGGCCTGCGCCCGGAAGGTTTGAATGATGCCACCTGGGTGCTGCTCGACCTGGGCGATGTGGTGCTGCATGTCTTCGACGCCGAGCATCGCGATTTTTACCAACTCGAACGGCTCTGGGCCGATGCCCCCCGCATCCCCGTGCCGGAGAACCCCGGGTAATTCACCGGGATAGCGGTCCCCCGACGCTGACAATTGAAGTAACCGTCAGAGTAAATTCATGCTCATACGGGATTCAGGATTTCCGATTCAGGATTCAGGATCTGTCGACGGAGATGAGACGAATACATCAGCACGCGTTCTCATCAATGTGATATCAACCGCAACAGGTGGCGATAATAGAAACGTGCATCCTGAATCCTGCATCCTGAATCTGTTAAGCATGAATTGGTAAGGATAGGCATGTGACTGAGACGCGCGTGAGGAGCTGTCCCTCCTGCCGGACCCCATTCAAAAAGGGCGATCAGGTGATCGTCTGCCCCACCTGCCAGACGATGTATCATCACGCCTGCTGGCAGCAGGCAGGCGGTTGCACAAAAAGTGGTTGTCCCGCCGCGGTGGTGCTTCCTCCTGCGCCCTCCCCTACTGCAGCTTCAGCCCCTGCGGAGATGAGCGCCATTCAGCTTCCATTGGAAGCGCCTTCTCGCTTGCTGATCGACACCGCGCCGCCAGTGCCTGCCCGGTCGGAACCGTCCGGTACGCCTCCCCCACCCCCGGCACCGATCCTCGAACCACCGGTTGCCGCCACTCCCGCACCGGCTGTTGAAGTGACGCCTCCCAGTACGGCTGCTCCTGCCGCAGAGGCGGTGGCAGACACACCGGCTGTTTCTTCCCCTGCCCCACCGCAGGAACTCTCGCCGGATGTCGAGCGGTTATTGAGCGAAGGTCTGGCGCAATTACGCCAGGGGCTCATCGCAGAGGCGGAAGCGAAGCTGGCGCAGGCGAAAGAACAGGTGCCGGAGCACCCGGCGGTGTTGGAACTGGAGGGCGACATCGCCTTCGAGAAGCGGCGGTTTTCCAAAGCGGAACAATGTTATCGCAAAGCCTTCCAGGCAGACCGCACCAACACGCGACTGGAGGAAAAATTCGCCACCGCGCTGGTGAAGGTGCATGAGCCGGAATTCCTCGCGCATGATGTGCCGGATGACTCCCCCTGGTCGAACCGCGTGCGCCGTGTGCCCGCCGCCTCCGGCGCCATGTCCATGCTGCTCCCCGGCCTCGGGCAATTCCACAACGGCGACTACCTGAAAGGCGCCATCCTGATCTTCTCCTGGGTCATGCTGCTCGTTTTCCTGGTCAAGTGGCCCATCATGCTCACGATATATCGCCTGCACGAGGCGCGTCTCCCCATCGACCCGACCGAGATCATCGCCGCCTGCTTCCGCGGTCCCAATCTCATCCTCGTCCTGCTCCTCCTCGGTGTCTGGCTGTATGGCATCATCGACGCGGCGATCACGGCGCAGAATCCGGGGTAAGAGTCGAGCGATATGCAAGGGACTCAATCACCGCTAAACCGGCAAGAAGCCTGAAGCCGTTCGGTGCATGCATCTTTGTCCAGGCCTCCCTGTGCGTTGCCCAGGATGAATAGAATCCACTCATCTTCAGCCAACTCGCACTCGTAACCATTGATGTCGAGGAAGGTCAGGCATGCCAGCATTGCGACCCGCTTGTTACCGTCAACAAAGGGATGATTCTGCATGAGATGATAGAGGTAGGCTGCAGCCATTGTCGGGATGTCTTCATGCAGAAATTGCTCACCGAAGCCAGCTTGTGGCATAGCCAGCGCCGACGCGAGCAGGCCAGCATCGCGCAGACCGGGGCTGCCGCCCGCCATTTCGAGCGCGACTTGATGCAAATCCCCGATATCGGCTTCGGATAGGAAATCCGGAATCGGCTTCATACGTCTTCTTGTCCCGCCAGCACCCGCATCGCCCGCGGGAATTTGCGCGCGATCTTCTGTCCGGTCGCGCGAATTGCCGCACTGCGCTCCTCGGCGGTGACCGGCGTGAGAATCAGGCTTTCGCCATCTGTGTGCAGTTGCAACGTGGTATTGTCATCGATCCCCAGTAAGTCGAGAATCGGCTTTTCGATCACCAGTGCACGGCTATTGCCATGACGGGCAAGTTTTTTCGTCATCATAGCATCATCCTCCCTAGTAATACGCAGGTTACTACTAATGTACCACAATCTGACTGCGTTGTCGCCATGGCGCAGCGCCAGCGAAATCGTTATGTTAATACTTCCGCGGTTTTCGCAGTATCTCAAATCGCCACTTGATAGCCCGGAGGAGTAATACCGTTAAGAGGCCTTGCACAACAATACATGCCGGGGTTGCATATCCAACATATTCGGGGGCTGAGATATCGAAAAGCTCGCTACCCAATAGCCAATGAAGCGTGGCCAGTGGATTGGCAAACAGTATCCAACTGGGAAGAGGAGTGGAATCAACCGTATACCAAAAAGTAAAAGCTACACCAAGCGCAATTGCTGCCATCACAAATTCGCACCAGACCGTTACGCGAAAGCCCGGTGAAGGCTCCTGCTTTATCCCCGCCTCGAACGCGAACATGATAAACGAGAGGCAAAAGTAGGAGATGAGCAGAAAGAACGCGGTAATGGTGATGAAGAGTAGCGATACGTGTATCGAATCATGGTGGCTGTATGATGAACCCGTCGTGATGAAGATCGGTGCGATCAGCCAGAACCCTATCGTGAGATAGGCCACCGCAATGGCAATCGACGTCTGCTTTATGCATGCGGAACAGAGCAGGCCGATTGCCCCGAATAACAACAGCGCTGAGAGTATCACCCCGAGTGATTGAAACAGCACCAGGAAGTCGAAGAGCTTACAGGCGCAAAGGCATACCAATATTGGTAGTATGAAGAGAAGGTAGAGCAATGGGAAGTGCAATGCGCCCAGCAGCTTCCCCCAGATGATACTGCCACTGCTCAACGGGGTCAGGAAGAGTGGCTCGATGCTCTGCTGTTCTCGCTCACGACTAATCGCCCCGCCGGCCAGTGCGGGAACAAACAACATACAAGCGACGAATGCCAGCAAGATCAGGAAGGTGCTATTCGACCTGGAGGGTGTAAAATATTTTGTGCTAATCCCTGAAATATGATACGTTTTGTATCTTTTCAAGGGGGCACACATGAACAAGTTAGTGACACGCGAGCAATTGAAG
>Ga0272448_1000419_pt1 | contig 66293 bp, 56 predicted proteins | sample YNPCB0191_FD_202220 | JGI IMG/M metagenome (GOLD analysis project Ga0272448, IMG submission 202220) | Hot spring sediment microbial communities from Yellowstone National Park, WY, United States - YNP-CB-019-1 | ecosystem: Environmental > Aquatic > Thermal springs > Hot (42-90C) > Sediment... | reverse complement strand
CCGAACAAGACCAGGAACAGGCGCGTGCCCTGCTGGAACGCTTGCAGCAAAGCCTGGGCGACGCCTGGCAGGACGACTGGCTGAGCCGCGGACTGCCTGCCGTACCCCGCCCGCTCCTGCCGCTGGCGCTGCGCGAAGGGCTGGAAGCCGCCCTGCGAAAGATGCAGGAAGAAGCCGTCGCCCAACTGCCTCCCGAAGTGCGCGAAGTGCTGGAAGAACTGGCCCGCAGCGACCGCGACTTTTTGCAGCGGGTCAATGCCCGGCTGGAGATGGTAGATGGCACGCGCGTCTTCGGCGGCCTCCCCGGCCCGGTCGGCTCCACCCCCGGCCTGACCTACGTCTGCCCGCAGTGCGACTACAGCCGTATTCTCGGCGAAGTCGGCGAGGAGCCCGGCGAATGTCCCACCCATCACGTGGCGCTCATCCCCCAGGCGCAGAAGGGGCGCTGAGATGTTGACCGACTTCCTCACCGAACTGACCAAAGACCTGCCCGGCAAGTGGCTGGAGCGGCTCTTCGGCCCGGCTTTTCTCTTCTGGGCGGGCGGCCTGCTGCTCGTCGTTGGCCCGCAGGGACTTGCTGCCTGGTGGAAGCAATTGCTCACCCTGCCCGCGCTGGCCCAGGTCGGCTGGCTGGTGGCGGCGCTGCTCCTCTTGAACGCTTCGGCAGCCGTCATGGAACGTCTGCGCCTGCCCCTGCTGCGCCTGTTAGAGGGCTACTGGCCCTGGCCGCTGCGCCTGCTCGAAGCGCCGTTGAGCGCCCTCGTCCGCCGCCGCGTCCAGCGTCAACGGGCGCGCTGGAGCGCCCTGGTGCAGCAGCGCGAAAGCCAGTCGCTCACCCCCGCCGAACGGATGGAACTGGCCCGCCTGGAGCAAGCCCGCCTCGATTTCCCGCCCGACCTGGCCGACCTGCGTCCGACTGCCGTGGGGAACATCCTGCGGGCGGTGGAGCGGCGCGTCATTCACCGCTACGGGCTGGACGCGGTGCTGCTCTGGCCGCGCCTGTGGCTGCTCCTGCCCGAAGATGCCCGCCAGGAGATCGCCGCCGCCCGCGAATCCCTCGACCGCCTGGCCGAAGCCTGGGGCTGGGGACTGTGCTTCCTGGTCTGGGCCTTCTGGCAGCCCTGGGCGGTGCCGATTGCCCTGCTCTGGATGCTGCTCGCTGCCTGGCTGGCGCGTTCCCCGGCGCGCACCTTCGCCGTCCTGGTGCAATCCGCCTTCGACCTCTACCGCTGGCGGCTGTACGAAGCCCTGCATTTCCCCGTGCCCGAAGAAAAAGGCGATGCGGAACGCGCGGCTGGCCAGTCGCTGACGCGGTATATCCAGCGCGGGGCGTAGGACGGGTCTGAAGACTTGTCCTACACTCCCGCCAGCCTGTGGGAGAAGTCCATGCCCGAGGCGGGGGAGGCCATCGAAACGACCATGCTCCCGCTAAAGGGCGCGTCGCCGTTCAACAGGGCGCTTTCGGGCCGTTCAGGCTCTTCAACGGGTAGGTGTACCAGATTTTTACCGGTCCAGTATCGAGGATCGCAAAAACAAAAAATCTGCCTCATCGGCAGATGTGTGTGCCCCCAAGCGGACTCGAACCGCTGTTTGGGCCTTGAGAGGGCCCCGTCCTGGGCCGCTAGACGATGGGGGCCGGTGCGGGCGTGATTTTATCAGACGGCGGCGAAATCGTCAATCACGCGCGTTCTGCCCCCGTGATGAGCGGCGGCTTATCCCGAGTAACAAGCAAACCTCCCTGCCCGGTCTGGCAGGGAGGTTCTCTCAGGCAGTAAGTGGCGCTCCGTCAGTGGGCAGGGGCGCGGTGTTGGCCGGGGAACGCGTGCCGAAGGCAGTGATCACCACACTGCCCAGCGCGGCGCAAGCCAGCAACGCTGGAAACACCCAGCCCACGCAACGCAGGACAGGCACGCCCATCAGGGCAAACGTGCTGATCGTCAGCAGGAACGTGCCCAGCCCAGCCGCGAATGCCGGATGCCAGTCCCATTTCCAGGCCCGGATAATGCGCTGACCAATTTCATAGCCAAGTACTATCCAGCCGAAGAGCAAGGCTGCGGCCAGCATCAGCACCACCAGCGGGACAGCGGGGATGAGCAGAATCGTCATGACCATGATCACCATCAGGAGCGGTGTGACCAGAATCGTAAGCAAACCAATTCCACCGGCGGCGACAGGTTGAGATACCAGCGTCTGAGAAACGCGTTCGGCTGGTTGGACCAGGAAGAGCATGAGCAACATCGCCAGCAGGGCCAGTCCGACCGACTGAATAAAGGCTTCCGGGATGCCACGCCAGAAGGTCGAGGCAAGGCGGAGAAGGCGGTAGAAGAGCAGCGGTGCGGTTGGCCATGAAGGTGAAACGGGCGATGATGGCGTGCCTGGCGTTGCCGGGGGAATCGTTACTTCGCCGTTCCAATCCAGGCCGCTCAGGGTTGTGCCGAGAATGTTCCCTGTGACGCGCGCTCCTTGCGCTCGCTGCAACGATCCTCCTATGATGGCCAGATTGCCGCTCACAGAGGCGGTTTCACTCAGGTGCACCATGCCGCCCACGACGGCTACATCCCCATTGATCTCGCCCTCCACCTGGAGCGTGCCGCCAATGACGGCCACATTCCCCTGCACTCTGGCGCCGGCTTCAATGGTTACCGGGCCGCCAATGACTGCCAGGTCGCCTGTCAACGTTTCACCGCTCTTCAAGGTGAACGGCTGACCGAAAATGATGTTCCCATCAAAGACCCCGCTGCTGGCCGAAACTGCGCGAGTTGGCAGAAACAGCAAAATCAGAGAAGCCAGGGCAACGGTTTTCCAGGAGATTTTCATAGACGAACTCCTTGCGGAATACGGGTCAATCTTGCCAGCGAAGCAATGCCGAACAGACAAACGAGACTCAGGAACAAAAAGGTCACTGTCCAGATAGCGGGAGAAATCAAGGACGCCCCGACGCGCACGAGCACGCCGATGGTGGCCAGCCATGTCTGGATGGTGGTGCAGACGGCGACCAGACGGAAGACCCATTCCAGCAGGGCGCGGCTGGGATTGGCGAGAAAGGAACTCAACAAGGGCCAGGATAGCCCAACCATGACGCCAAGCACGGTCAGAATCAGGAGAGCGAAGCCGAGGATAAATTGCCGGCGCTGCGTTTGTTGACGCGCCGCCAGTCGTTGACGGAAGCGGTTCACGAAGCCGCTGGGCGGCGGCACCAATCGAGCCGATTGCAGGGCCAGGCTGACTTCAGCGAGCGCAGCGCAGGAAGGACATTCGCGCAGGTGAGCCTCCAGCAAGCGCTTTTGCGGTGGGGTCAGAGGGCTTTCTTCGAGCAGCCAGTCTTCAAAAGGCAGGTGATTCATAGGGTTTCCTTCGCAATTTCGGGGCAGGGGTGTTCTGCTCCCACAAGCGGGCCAGGATATGCCGGGCACGGTACAGCCGACTTTTGACCGCCGGCACGCTGAGCTGGAGAGTTTCCGCGATTTCGGCTTCGGAGGCCTGGTGCCAGTAGCGCAGGATGATCGCGGCCCGATCGGTGGGTTCCAGCGCCTGTAGGGCGCGCTGGATCAGGCGTTGTTCTTCGCGACGGATGGTCTCGTTTTCCGGGTCGGGCGCATTTTGGTCCGGCCATTCCGTCTCGGCGTTTTCGTCGTCACCATGCCTGTCGTCCAGCGAGAAAGCGATGAAGCGTTGCCGCCGCAGGCGGTCAATGCAGTAATGGGCGGCAATCGAGAGCAACCAGGTGGCAAAAGGACGATGGCTATCGTATTGTGAAAGGTGCTGGAAAGCCTTGAGGAAAGTCTCCTGCGCCGCATCCTCTGCGGCTTCGGCCTCGCCGAGCATGCGATAGCAGAGGTTATACACCGGCGTCTGATAGACCTCCACCAGACAGGCAAAAGCCTCTTTATCTCCATGTTGGGCCTGGTTAATCCAGACCTGTTCCTCGGTCACGTTTGCTCCTCAGTCGCGTTCTGAAACCATATACGCACAACGCGCCTCAGACGTTGCGGGAAGATTCGCCGGTCGGAGATTGTTCGCGCACCTTGGCCAACAGCGGCAAACTGACCAGAGCGCAGCAGGAGCCGAACAGGAAAAGAACCGTGTATCCCAGCCACAGACCGGGGCGAAGGTTATTCAGGATGTCCAATACGGGACCAACCAGCCGGGCCAGCGCTCCGGCGCCTGCCGTGGCAATATTGGTCAACCCCAGGTATTTGCCGGCCTCCTGCACTGGCGCGAGTTTGTTCGCCAGCGCCCAGTTCGCGGTGAGGAACAGCCCCATGCCCATCCCCAGGATACTGCCATACAGGCCCAGGGTGAGGATGTCTCGCCCAAGCAAGAGCAACACACAGCCAATGGCGGTGAAGACAACGGATACCTGCAGGATGCGCCTGGCACCGAAGCGATCGGACAGCCAGCCACCGACAACGGCCAGGATCAGCAAGGCGCCGGTAATGGAGGCCAGCAGGATGCCGGTATCGCGCTGCGGATTGGCAACCTGTAACACGTCTTTGATATAGTACTGGGCAAACTGTTGAATGCCGTAGATGCCTAACAGAAAGACGAAACGTTGAGCGATTAACCACCAGTAAGAAGTATTTTGCCGAAAATCAATCTGAAACTGCGAGGCCAGATTGCGCCAGGCGGCGCGTTGGGCCAGCCGGGCCTCGGCTACATTGCCAGCAGGTCGTTCAGGGGTAAAGAGGACGGTGACTGCCAACGAGAATGCCAGCAGGCTCATCACGATGGTCATGATCAGAGCCGGATCGCGCGTTTGCGGGTCGAGCAGCAAACCGGCTGTCAGCGTGGCAATGGCCATCGTGAGCATATCCATAAAGATTTTCAATCCGCTGGCCGTGCCAATCTGGTTGGGCGGGACGCAGTCGGGCAACAGACCCTGGGCGGGCCCATGGGCGATGTTCGAACTGAATTGCAGACCGATGTAACCGATGAACACCCAGGTTAAACCGCCGGCCCAGGCCAGCAGCGCCAGGAAAACGAAGTCAATCAGCGTGCCAATGACGATAAGCGGACGACGACGCCCAAAGCGCGAACTCCAGCCATCCGATAGCGCGCCAGACACCGGCTGGATGATCATGGCAATCACCAGCCCGACAAAAGTCAGCAGGCCCAAATACGTGTTCTTCCGATCTTCCGGCACAAAGTTGAGCATCACTGCCGGTAAAACAATAGGATGGAGCGTATTCCACATGAACGACAGGCCTACCCAATAGGCATTGAGCGCCAGCAATTGCCAGATGGAAAGGGTTTTCTTCATAGGGCTCTCCTCGTGGAAAATGTCTGCCGGTGATAAGGCTGTGTCGGGAAAAGCATATTCAGGTCAGTTCGGGCCGGGCTAACCATAACCCGGTTTGCGCGGGATGCCTGACCTCAATCAGTTGCCCGTTGCGTTGCAAGGTGTTCAGGGTGCGCTGTACCAGTTCTGATGGCCAGCCGAAAAGGCGACCAATCGCGTGGGCAGGGGCGGCCCCAACCGAAGCGAAGAAGGCTTCCACCAGAGTCTGGCGGGCTTCGGCCTCACCGATGAAACGCGCCTGCTCTGGCAGTTCGGGCAGGTGACGGGCCGTCAGGTCGTAGCGATAGGCGTACTGCCAGGCGCCGGCCTCGGCCACGCCGACCGGCAGGATTTTGAAATCGGCCTGTAAATCCTCGAGCGCACGGTTGAACTCGGAATCACGGGCGTTGCTCAGGCGGGCGGCTTTCCGCAGAGAAAGGGTGTCCAGCGGCCCCTGGCGCAGCAGCGCCTCGTAGACCTGTTTCGCGGCCTGTGTCAGACGCCCCTCCTCGTAGGCGAGCAGGTAATCCTCTTCTGGATTGCCATAGTTCTCGGAGAGGGCATAGAAGAAAGGCGTCAGTTCCAGAGAGATGAAGGTCCCTTTGCGTCGCAAAATCTTGGCGTAGTACCAGAGACGTTTGCCCAGCGCTTCATCTTTCCACCCCCAGGTAACGTGACCGGGGTCATCGTGCGCCTCGGCCACCGCGCGTTCGCCGGCGACAGCCACCCAGAGAGAGGGCAGGTCAATGCCTTTGACCGGCCAGAAGAAGACGAACCCGCGCTGACGGACAAACTCCAGGGCGTCTGCGAAAGAAGTCAAAGGAGCATAGGGCGGCAGGCGAAACGTGCGTGCACGATAGGCTTGCCAGCGTGCTACGTCCAACGTGAGCATGAAGCGATTGTACCAGAGATAAGGCCCAGGTGGGGCAGGGGCGACGTAAAAAACGCACCCTGGCCCTGAGGCGGGTGCGATGCAGGTGGAGATGGCGGGAATCGAACCCGCGTCCGAAAGACTCGGCCCGCGGAAATCTACGAGCGTAGTCGGTCGACTCACTCGCGGTTGCGTGTTCGACCGACAGACCACGTCAACCGCCAGCCGCTGGAGCCCGAAAGCCCCTCTTTCGCGCAGGTAGCGGCGTCTTGCGCGGCACTCTGCCTTTCTCACGCCCACACTCTCCACCGGGCAGAGAGCGGGGAGAGGGGACGCGGCCTCTCCAGGGAGACCGACTGCTTCTGCACGCTACGGCTTACGCCGCGAGCGGCATGGCAGCATAGGAAGTGCGGTTGGCACTTGTTTTTTTGCGCTGATTTTTCGAGGTCGGCGCCTCTCGGCTCGCATTCCGGGACCAGCCTCTTCCGTCGAAGCCTGTCATCCCCGGTAGAAACATTATACTATAAATCCAGGCGAGGAACGCTCATAATCGCGGTACAATATAGCCCAACCACCATACTTGTTGTTCAGGAGGAAGGTGTAAGGCATGAATACCGGGAAACGGATTGCGGTTCTTACCAGTGGTGGAGACGCTCAGGGAATGAATGCGGCAGTGCGGGCGGTGGTGCGCACGGCGCTCTATCGCGGCGCGGAGGTCTATGCCATTTACGAGGGGTATCAGGGCATGGTAGATGGCGGTGAGCGTATCCGCAAAATGGACTGGGATTCGGTCGGCGGGATTTTGCATCAGGGTGGGACAATTATCGGCACCGCGCGTTGCGAGGCGTTCATGACGCGCGAAGGTCGCCGCCAGGCCGCCAGGAATCTGTTGGAACACGAGATAGACAGTTTGATTGTCATCGGCGGTGATGGTTCACTGACCGGTGCGAACATTTTCCGTCAGGAGTGGCCCTCACTCCTGAACGAACTGGTCGAGCGCGGCGAGATTCCGGCGGAACAGGCGGCCGCGCATCCCTACCTGTTAATCGTTGGCCTGGTTGGTTCCATTGACAACGATTTCTACGGCAGCGATATGACCATCGGCGCCGATACTGCCCTGCATCGCATTACCGAGGCTGTGGACGCGATCACCAGCACAGCGGCCAGTCATCAACGCACCTTCGTCGTTAAGGTGATGGGGCGCAATTGCGGCTACCTGGCGCTGATGAGCGCCCTGGCCTGCGGCGCGGATTGGGTTCTCATTCCGGAATCGCCCCCCGATGTGGATAACTGGCAGGACGTCATGGCCGAGCGGCTGCGCGCCGGACGTAAGGCTGGCCGGCGCGACAGTATTGTGATCCTGGCAGAAGGCGCGCGCGATCGCAACGGCAATTACATTGGCAGCGCGGATGTGCAAAAGGCGCTCGAGGAGCGCCTGGGCGAGGAAGTGCGCGTGACCGTGCTGGGACATGTCCAGCGCGGCGGGAGACCCAGTGCCTACGACCGCGTGCTGGCTACTTTGCTCGGCTACGAGGCGGTAGAGACGTTGTTACAGGCCAGAGAGGATCAGGAGCCGCTCGTCATCGGGATTCGCAGCAATCGCATTACCCGAATGCCGTTGATGGAATGTGTGGAGAAGACGCAGGAGGTGGCCAAAGTCATTGAAGCCAGAGACTATGAGAAAGCCATGGACCTGCGCACTTCCAGTTTCAAGGATGCTTTCAATACGCTGAAGACGATGGTGCGCGCTTTGCCGCATCCTCCTGTCGCCGGTCAGAAGCGTTTCCGGATCGCGGTGATGAATGCCGGCGCGCCGGCTCCTGGAATGAATACGGCAGTGCGCGCGGCGGTCCGTCTGGGGTTGGACCGGGGCCATATCATGTTGGGCGTGCGTAACGGGTTTGAGGGCCTGGCGCGGGACGAAATCGAGGAGATGACCTGGATGAGCGTCAGCGGCTGGGTCTCGCGCGGCGGTTCGGAACTGGGCACCAGTCGTCTGGTTCCGAAGGGCAGTGACCTGTACGCCATCGCGCGCGCGATCGAGGACAACCACGTTGACGCTTTGTTGATTATCGGCGGCTGGAGCGCGTATGAAGCGGCGTATAACATGTTGCTCAACCGCACCAATTTCCCGGCGTTCAACATTCCCACCATTTGTCTGCCGGCGTCCATCAACAATAACCTGCCCGGTTCCGAGTTCAGCATTGGGGCGGATACCGCGCTCAACAATATCGTGGAAGCAGTGGACAAGATCAAACAATCGGCGGTGGCTACGCGGCGTTGCTTCGTGGTGGAGGTCATGGGGCACTGGTGCGGTTATCTGGCGTTGATGAGCGGCCTGGCTACCGGCGCGGAGCGCGTCTATATGCACGAAGAGGGCGTGACGCTCAAAGATTTGCAGGCCGATGTCGAGCGTCTGATGCGCGGCTTTGAGGCCGGACGACGGTTGGGCCTGATGATTCGGAACGAGTATGCCAACCCCATCTACAACACCCAGTTCATGTGCGCGTTGTTTGAAGAAGAAGGACGCGACGTTTTCGACGTCCGTCCGGCTATTCTTGGCCATCTGCAACAAGGCGGCGATCCTTCTCCTTTCGACCGCATTCAGGCGACGCGTCTGGCGCGGCTATGCCTGGAGTTCTTGATTGACGAGTGTGAAAAGCAAGGGAACAGCAGCGCTTTTATTGGAATGCAGGATGGCCAGATCAAATTTCACGACATGCGCGATTTTGATCGCATGGTGGAGTGGCGTTTCCAGCGACCCAAAGAGCAGTGGTGGCTGGAACTGCGGAAGATTGCCAGTCTGCTGGCGCAATTAGGCCCGCAAGGGTAAAGGCGCGGTTGTCTCTGCGAGCGCTCCATAACCTGTGAGGCGGCACCGTTTTCTGGTACGGTAAGGCGGCCGTGCGTCGTCAGGTGGCGGACAGTGTCGCTGTCAACCGGGCTTTCCGGCCGACGTGAGCCATGCTGGAGCGGTTTTTGTTCGTGGCCGGCGCGTATCTCTTTGGCTCGATTTCTTCGGCCATTTTGATTACGCGCCTGTGGACGGGAAAGGATATCCGCACGCTGGGGAATCGCAATGCGGGAGCGGCCAATGTCGCGCGCAGTGTGGGAATCTGGCCGGCGGTTTGTGTCGGGTTGGTGGATTTCTCCAAGGGGGCGTTGCCGGTGCTGGTGGCGCGCGCCCTGGGGTTGGGGGAGACATGGGCGCTGGTCGGCGCGGCGGTGGCGGTCATTGGGCACAGTTATCCGGTTTACTTTCGTTTCCGGGGTGGAAAAGGGCTGGCGACTTCGCTCGGCGCGTTGCTGGCATTGACGCCTCTGGAGACCTTGCTTATCCTGCCTGTTCTGGGCGTGGTTTATCTGATCCTTACCGGCAGCGCGGTCAGCGGGGCGCTGGTCGGATTGTTGTTGCTGGTGGGACTGAACTGGTGGCGAGGCTATTCGCCGGTGGTGGTGTTATCGCCGCTGATTCTGCTGCTGGTGATGGGGCTATGTACAATTCCTCAGGTGCTCTATGACTGGGCGCGACGTCCGAATGCCGGCAAACTGCTGTGCTACTGGCTTTCCCCGAAAGAAACGTCTCTCCGGCCCCGGCCGGTGGCCATTGTCACCGATAGTATTGCCTCGCTGCCAGAGGAAATTTGCGTTCGAGAAGGGATTGCAGTTGTCCCTTTGAGTCTGATTCTGCCGCAGGGGGTGTATCGCGATGGGATAGATATAGACGCGCGCGTTTACTATCAGATGCTGCGGGCGGAACGGTTCTCGCCGCGTACCTCGGCTCCTTCGCCCGGTGAATATCTTTCGTTGTATCAGCGGCTGGCCAGCGACTACGAGGCGGCGATTGTCGTCACGCCGCCTGCGGCCCTGACACAAACCTGGGAGTCGGCGCGCCTGGCCGGCGAGATGATAAGGGAAACGTTCACCGTGCACGTCATTGACAGTCACGTGGCAGGGCCGGCGCAGGGTTTCGTTGCCCTGGCGCTGGCGCGTCTGGCCAGGCAGGGTTTACCCCTGGCGGCGATTTTGCAGGCCGCGGAAGTCGTGCGTCAACAGGTGGGCTTCGTCGGTGTGTTGAACACGCTTAAGTTCCTGGCTGAGGGCGGACGGGTAGCCGAGGCGCAGCAGTGGGTCAAATCTGCCTTGCACGTCTATCCCGTCCTTTCCATTGCTCAAGGGCGTGTGCGCGTGCTGGGCATGGCGCGGACGAAGGTTAAAGCCGTGAGGCGGATGGTGCAGTGGTTGCAGAATACGTTGCATGGGCGGGAACTGGCGCTGGCTTTCTGTCACACCGACGCGGCAGCGGAGGCCGAATCGCTGGCGCAAGAACTGACGGCTTGCTTCCATCCGAACCAGTGGTTCATCACCGAACTGACGCCGGTCATCGGCGCGCACGCCGGTCCGGGTCTGCTGGGGGTGGCCTGGTGGATACAGGGGGGCGACGAAGGCTGGTCGCCTTGTTGACAGCCAGCCCGTCCTGCATTAAACTCTCTCCCGTATGATTTTCTTGAGAGAGCATCTGGAAGAACTGGAAGATCAGCGGCTGGCGCCCTATGCAGTGCGCAGCCGTCATTCGCGCGGACGCGCTTATCTCGATCACGAGCCGGAATATCGCACCGCTTTCCAGCGCGATCGCGACCGCATTCTGCATACCACGGCCTTCCGCCGTCTGGAGTATAAAACGCAGGTTTTCATCAACTATGAGGGCGATTACTTCCGCACTCGCCTGACCCATACGCTGGAAGTGGCTCAAATCGGGCGCACGCTGGCACGCGCCCTGGGGGCCAACGAAGACCTGGTGGAGGCGATCTGCCTGGCGCACGATTTAGGCCACTCTCCTTTCGGGCACTCCGGCGAACGTGCTCTGGCCCGCTTGATGAAAGACTACGGCGGCTTTGACCACAACCGCCAATCGCTGCGTATTGTCACCGAACTGGAACAGCGTTATCCGGAATTCCCCGGCCTGAACCTGACCTGGGAGGTGCGCGAGGGGATTGTGAAGCACGAATCAGAATATGACGTTGCCAGCGCCGGCGAGTATGACCCGGAGTTAGGCGCGAATCTGGAGACGCAGATTTGCAACGCCGCCGACGAAATCGCCTACACCACGCACGATCTGGATGACGGGCTGCGTTCTGGCATGATTACCCCGGCGATGCTGGAAGGAATTGCGCTGTGGGAAGTTCTCTGCGAGGCCTGCCATTGGCGCGGCCCGCTGTTTCGCGATCTAGACCGGCACCGCATGATTCGTCATCTCATCGGTTTGCTGGTCAGCGATATGGTTCAGGCTACCGATGAACAGTTGCGGCAGAATGGCGTGCGCTCCGTGCTGGATATACAACAACTCGGTCACCCGGTGGTGGTTTACAGTGAAACGATGCAACGTCAGCACCGCGAATTGAAGGATTTTCTATACCACAACCTGTATCAGCATTACCGCGTGGTGCGCATGCAGGTCAAAGCCGAGCGTATCATCGCCGATTTGTTCCAGGCCTATTGTGAAAAGCCGGCCATCTTGCCGGACCATGTTCGGGAGTGGGTGGACAGGCGTGGTCTGGAACGTACGGTTTGCGATTACATTGCCGGCATGACGGACCGTTTTGCCATAGAAGAGCATCAGCGACTCTTTGATCCCTTTTTGCGTCCTTGAGGGCGATCAGGATAACATGACAGAACAACAGGCTATCTACCTTACTGCCGAAGGCGCGGCTCGCCTGCAGGCCGAACTGGAAGAACTGAAAGGTCCGGCGCGTCAGGAACTGGCGCAACGTCTGCGCGCCGCGATTCAGATGGGCGATCTTTCGGAGAACGCCGATTACCACAAAGCGAAAGAGGATCAGGCGTTCCTCGAAGGTCGCATTCAGGAGCTGGAGTATCTGCTGCGCCATGCGATTATCGTGGACGAGAACGATGGGCCGAAGGACATCGTCGCCGTTGGCCGACGCGTCACCGTGCAGGAGGAGGGTTTTGACCCTGAAGTTTTCCAGATTGTTGGCGCCAAAGAGGCCGATCCACGCCAGGGCCGCATTTCGAATGAATCTCCCATTGGGCGTGCCCTGATCGATCATCGCGTTGGCGATTGGGTGGAAGCCGAAACGCCAGCAGGAAAAATCCGCCTCCAAATCCTCAAGATCGAGTAATCCGTCCTCACCGTTCCCCTCTTTATTGTTTCTCCTATGACCTCTTCTCTCCGTATCATTCCCATCGGCGGCCTGGGCGAAGTGGGAAAGAATATGATGGCCTATGAATACAATGGCCGCCTGCTGGTTGTGGATGCCGGGTTGATGTTCCCCGACAACGACATGTTGGGCGTGGATTACATCATCCCTGATTATCAGTACCTGCGAGATCAGGCCGCGCGGGTAGATGGCATCGTGTTAACGCATGGACACGAGGACCATATTGGCGCCATTCAGCATGTGTTGCACGACATTACCGCGCCGGTCTATGCCACGCCTCTGACGCGCGGCCTGGTGGAAGTTAAACTGGCGCGCAACGGGTTGGCCGGCCATGCGGACTTGCGCACCGTCCGCGCGGGCGAAACGTTGCAAATTGGGCCGTTTCAGGTAGAGACGTTCCATGTCTGCCATTCCATCCCGGATGCCATCGGCCTGGGCATTACCACCCCGGCCGGCCTGATTGTCCACACGGGCGACTACAAGTTCGATCAGACGCCGGTGGATGGCTGGCCGACCGATTTTGCCAAACTGGCTGAATTTTCCCAGCGCGGCGTGGATATTCTACTGGCCGATTCCACCAACGCGGAACGCCCCGGCTGGACGCCTTCGGAGCGCGTGATCGGTCCGGCGCTTGACGAAGTCTTTCGTAACGCTTCGGGGCGGATTCTGGTGGCCACATTCGCTTCGCTCATCTCGCGCATGCAACAGGTGGCCGATGTGGCTGTACAACACGGTCGCAAAATGGCCTTCGTTGGCGCCAGCATGGTGGATAACGCCCGCATTGCTCGCCAGTTGGGTTATCTCAAGATTCCCGAAGAGACGTTGGTCAGCCTGGAAGAGGCGCTGCACCTGCCCAAGCACAAAGTCGTGTTGATGTGTACCGGTTCCCAGGGAGAACCTTCCTCTATTATTGGACGGCTCTCGACCGGCACGAATCGCCAGTTTGACGTGGAAAGCGGCGATACCGTAGTGCTTTCCTCACACCCCATTCCCGGCAATGAGGAGACGATTTACAAGACCGTCAATCGTTTGCTGCGGCGCGGCGCTCAGGTCATTTACGAAGCCATTGCCCCGGTCCATGTTTCCGGCCATGCCAGTTCAGAGGAGCAGAAATTGTTGCTCAACCTGGTCCGGCCCCGCTTCCTGGTGCCGATTCACGGCGAGTTGCGTCAGCTGCAACGCCATGCCTGGCTTGGGCAACAGGTTGGAATTCCTGCCGAAAACATCTGCGTGGTGGAGAATGGTCAGGTGCTGGAATTTGCCGAGGGGCAGTTGCGGGTTGGCGAACGCATTCCGGGCGGTTATGTGTTCGTGGAAGGGGAGAGTATTGGCGAGATTGACGATGACATCGTGCGCGAACGTGAACATCTGGCGCGTTCAGGCATTGTACTGGTTGCCATTACGCTGGATAAGTACTCCAATCGTTTGTTGCGAGAGCCGGAAGTGATCACACGCGGCTTCGTTTCGACAGAAGACGCGGAGGCATTGATTCCGCTCATCCAGAAGAAGGTAGATGATTTGATCAACGGCGGTGGCCTGGATGACGATAAACTGATTACCAGCGCGGTGCGTGCCTTGCTGTATAATGAGACACGGCGGCGTCCGATGGTGTTCGTTACCATAACGAAAGCCTGACAGCCATGCCGGGCGCGGCAGGTTACCCGATGCGTTCAGCCATCCGAGCTTTTTTTCTTTCGCGCCTGCGGGCCTTCCAGTATGCGTTTCATGGCTGGTGGTATGTCATTCGCACCCAGCGTAACGCCTGGATTCACACGCTGATGACGGCGTTGGTTGTGGCAGTCAGCCTGTGGTTACGACTGTCGGGTCGCGATTGGGCGGTGTTGCTGATGGCGATTGCGCTGGTCTGGACGGCAGAGTTTATCAACACGGCGTTGGAAGCGGTAGTTGACCTGGCCAGTCCGACCCGTCATCCGCTGGCGAAAGTGGGAAAAGACGTCGGCGCGGCGGCGGTGTTGATTGCGGCGTTGACGGCAGTGGGCATTGGTCTCTTGATTCTGGGCCCACCATTGTGGAGCAGACTGACCGTCTTGTTTACAAAAGGGAGTGTTTAATGGCTCTTTCCTTTCGCTTCGGCACCGTTGGCTCGCCGCTGGGCACTCCTCCTCGACCGGGGGGCACAGTTGGCGGCATCCGCTATACGGCCTCGCTCCATCTGGACGCGCTGGAACTGGCCTGGGTGCAGGGGGTGCGCGTTGGCGAGGCGGCGTGCGCGGCTATCAAGCAGGCGGCGCTAGAGTACGATGTAGCCCTCTCGGTCCACGCGCCTTACTATATCAACCTGAACGCCGAGGAGGCCAAATGGCCGCGTCTGCGCCAGTATTTGATGGATGCCGCTCACTACGGCCATCTGGCCGGCGCCACCGATGTTGTCTTTCACCCTGGTTCCTATTTTGACCGTTCGCCGGCGGAGGCGTTGCGCGTCGCCATGCCCCGCTTACAGGCCTGTGTGGAAGCCTTGCGTGCGGCTGGCAACCCGATTACGCTGCGCCCCGAAGCCATGGGCAAAGTGGCCGTCATCGGTTCGCTGGAGGATGTGTTGAAACTGGCGGAGATTCCCGGCGTGGTTCCCTGCCTGGACTTTGCGCATCTTCACGCTCGCGCCGGCGATGGCAGCATGAACACGTATGATGAATGGATGCGTGTGCTGGAAACCTATCATCGCGCACTCGGTGACGAGGCAATGCAGCACCTCCACATTCATCTCTCTGGCATTGCCTACGGCGCGCGGGGGGAAAAGAATCATCTTGTCATCGAAGAGGCCGATTTGGACTTTGCCGCGATCTTTCGGGCTCTGCACACCGTACACGGTAAGGGGCGGATCCTCTGTGAGAGCCCGGTGCTGGAGACGGATGCGCTGAAACTCAAACAACTGTGGCAGGAAGTCAGTGGAGAGGCCGGATCATGAAGACATATGCTTTTCCCGGGAACTTTGTTTGGGGCGTGGCGGCTTCGGCGTATCAAATCGAGGGCGCCTGGAACGAGGATGGCAAGGGCCCTTCGATTTGGGATGTATTCAGCCATACCCCCGGAAAAATCGCCAACAATGAGAATGGCGATATTGCCGCTGACCATTACCATCGTTACCGGGAGGACGTGCGCTTGCTGGCCGAATTGGGCATTCCGACTTACCGTTTTTCCATTGCCTGGAGCCGCGTTTTGCCAGAGGGAAGAGGAAAAGTCAACCCGAAGGGGCTGGGCTTTTATGATCGCCTGGTGGACGAGTTGCTGAAACAGCATATCGAGCCATACGTTTGTCTCTTCCACTACGACTTACCCCAGGCATTGCAGACTCTGGGTGGTTGGCCGGAACGCCAGACGGCGTACTTCTTTGCCGACTACGCGCGCCTGATGGTGGAGCGCTTGAGCGATCGCGTGCGTGTCTGGTTCACCCACAACGAACCCTGGGTCAGCGCCTTTGCAGGTTATTTTGCCGGCGAGCATGCTCCGGGTATCCGCAATCCGCTGGCGGCTGTGAGAGCATTTTACCATCTGCTCCTTTCCCATGGGCTGGCGGCAGAAGCCATGCGCGCGGCGGCCAGGCAGGCGATTGTCATTGGCATTACGTTGAACCTGAACCCGGTGCATCCGGCCAGCGATACGCCAAAAGATCGAGCGGCAGCAGAGCGGATGGATCTGGCGATCAACCGTCTCCAACTGGAGCCTTTGCTGCAGGGAACCATGCCGCTGGCTGAGTTTGCGCCGGCAAATCTCTTGTTGAAGGGGCTGATACAGGGAGATGATCTGGAGAAGATACGTACTCTAGACCTGCTGGGGGTAAACTACTACACGCGTACCGTGATCAGGCACGATGCGCGTGTCCCGCTGGTAGCGGCCGCGCCGGTGTATCCGCCTGGGAATGAATATTCTGCCATGTGGGAAATCTATCCGCCGGGGATGTACGAGTTGTTGCAACGAATATGGCATGATTATCACCCAACCTGTCAGATTATGGTCACCGAAAACGGCGTGCCGGTTCCCGATGGGATAGACTATGATGGCCGTGTGCGCGATGAGCGCCGCATTCGTTACCTGAAGCAGCATCTGATTCAGGTATGGCGCGCGATCGAGGCCGGGATTCCGGTGAGCGGTTATTTTGTCTGGTCGTTGCTCGATAACTTCGAGTGGGCTTTAGGCTATGCTCCCCGCTTCGGTCTGGTTTATGTAGATTACAAAACCCAGCAGCGCATCGTCAAAGATAGCGGACGGTGGTTCGCGCAGGTTATCCGCGCCAATGCCCTGGAGGATGACAGCGGGTAAGAGACTTACCCTGAACGGCCTTGCTGTTCCCACCAGCCCTGCAGGGCCACAAAGGCCAGCGCCTGGGTCTGGTCGCCGTAACGCCCGTTGTTCCAGGTGATGATGAGGTCTTTGCGGGCGCGCGTGATCCCTACGTAGAAGAGACGCAGCCGTTCGCGGACGTAATCCAGGCGTGCTTCCTGCGTGGCTTCCCCCTCGCGATACCATTCATATTCGCCGGTCGCGAGGGCGGCTTTTAACTGCGCCAACGCTTCGGCTTGCAGGTTGAGGCCATTGCGAATAAACCACTTTTCGGCAATGTAGCGATCGTTGGGCTGGGCAGCGGGGAAATCGTAATTGTTGACCGACATCAGGTAAACGCGGTCCCATTCCAGGCCCTTGGCCTTGTGAATGGTGGCCACGACCACCTTGCCGCGATGACGTTCCGGGTCGAAGCCTGAATCGTCGAGAGAAAAGCCGATGAAACGGCGTTCATTACGGGCGATGCGCTGCAATTCTGCGGCGAACTCGGAGAGTTGCCAGGCCGGATGCGTCCTGGCCGCCTGATCGAGGAGGAGCGCCAGTTTGTGCGTCAGGGCTAAATCCGCCGGCGAGGTGAACAGGTCTTGTCCCAGGGCAAGGATCAACTGGTCAACGGGCAACAGCGTGGCGCCCTGCCAGCGGCGCACCAGACGGCGGAAGGTTTCCAGTTCTTCCAGAGCAATCGCCCTCTCTTCAGCGGAGAGGGTTTGCGCGACCTCGCTCAGCCAGTCGCGTGCCAGCGTGGGGGCGATGAATGTTTCCACCTGAGGACATTTGCGAATCAGGCTGGCGAGATCGTCACGTCTGAGCGGAGAGGTTTCGTCCACCCACTCCGATGCGGCGGGTTCTGTCTGTTGCCAGGCGAGGTAGGCTTTGGCCAGTCTGGGCGCGGAGGTTGGCTCGGCCAGATATTCCAATATGGTCGCCAGGCGCTCTGCCGCCAGGCGGGTGGACGAAGTGCTGGCCAGGAGCTCGACGCAGGCGATATGCCGCTTCCGCAAGGCCTCAATGACAGCCGCGCCGCGCTGGTTGCTGGGTACCAACACGGCGACTGTAGCCTCCGGATGCTCCGGCAACCAGCGTTCCAGCGAGGCTACAACGGCATCGATTTCTGTTGCGGGGGAATACTTGCGGCCAACGAGCCTGACCCCGGCCCGGTCTTCCGGCGGGTTGGGCTGCGGGTCGTCGGGCGGGGCTGGCCGGATGTGGGGCAGGGTCAGGGCATCGCGCACGGCGGGTTCGGGGTGGGCTGTGCGTACCCAGTCAATCAAACCATTGGCCAGGCGGATGATGGCCGGCTGGGAACGGCCTGATTCGGGCAGTTCGCGTCGCGTTTGCGCTTCAGAGGCCAGAAAAGCCAGCAAATGACGTGGGCTGGCTGTGGTGAACGTCTCGTAAATGGCCTGATTGGGATCGCCAACGCGGACCCAGTTCCCTGCTGGCCCGGCTAACAGGCGCAAAATTTGTTCCTGGAGTTCCGATGAATCCTGTGCTTCGTCTTCCAGAATGTATGGCCAGCGATAGCGCAGACGTTCCAGGTATTCAGCATCGTTTTCCAGCAGATCCAGCGCCAGACGGATGAGATCGTCGAAGTCCACGGCGCCGCGATAGGCCAGAGCGCGCTGGTAGTCGCTGTAGATGGTCAGTCCCATCTCCGCCAGCGGCAGCGGCGCAGGCGCGGCGTTGAGGCGGGCGCGCAACTGTTCTGGGGTCAGGCGACGGTCTTTGGCGGTGCGAATGAAGGCCAGGGCCACGTCTTCCAGCAGTTGTGGCAGGTCCTGGCGGTAAATTTTGTTTCGCTCCTGAGCGCTTATGTCTGCTTGCAGGTAACTTTCCAGATGGGCGGGATTCGTGTGGAGGTAGGCCTGCACGGCCTCACGCAGGATGAGTGCGGCCTCGCGTTCGTCAACAATGGCGAAGTGTTCCTCCAGACCCACCGCCGCCGGCTTTTCACGTACGATGTCATGAGCCAGACCGTGTAGCGTGCGGACGCGGTATCCCAGGGGAACTGGCAGGCCAAGAAAGCCTTTGATGCGCCTCTCGAAGTTATCCACCGCCGAGTTGACCAGCGTCACGATGAGCACTTCCTGGTCTTCGGCCAGTTTCCCCTGGCGAATCAACTGCGCCGCGAGCGCCGAGAGGGTATGAGTCTTGCCCGAACCCGGTACGGCCGCGACGCCCATCTTGCCGCCGCGATACTCCAGAATTGCTTGCTGGGAGGGACGGGGAATGAAGGTCACACGTCTTTCAGGAGAGAGTCAATGAATACGCGGTTTCAGGTGGCTAACCAGTGGCAATGGCCTCAATTTCCTGCAATTCTTCCGCCGAGAAGGTGAGGTTGTCCAGCGCGCCCAGATTTTGCGCCAGTTGTTCGATGCGGCTGGCGCCGATCAGCGCCGAGGTGATCTGTGGCAGGCGGAGCACCCAGGCCAGAGCCATCTGTGCCAGCGTTTGGCCGCGTCGGCGGGCGATTTCGTTCAACTTGAGCACTTTTGGCAGACTGCGCTCGACGTCTTCTTTCGTCAGCCAGACGCGCTCGGTGCGGCTGGCGCGTGCCCCTTGCGGGATGCCGTTCAGGTAGCGGTCGGTGAGCAGGCCCTGAGCCAGCGGGGAAAATACAATACAGCCAATGCCTTCTTGCTCGAGGACTGCCAGCAGGCCATGTTCGATTTCACGGTCGAACAGGTTGTAACGCGGTTGATGGATGAGCAACGGCGTGCCGAGAGAACGTAAAATTTGCGCCGCGGCGCGCGTTTGCTCGGCGGAGTACGAGGAGATGCCAACGTAGAGCGCGCGCCCACTGCGCACAATGTAATCCAGCGCGCCCATGGTTTCTTCGAGCGGCGTTTCCGGGTCGGGGCGGTGGTGGTAGAAAATGTCCACGTAATCCAGCCCCATGCGTTTGAGCGATTGATCGAGGCTGGCGATAAGGTACTTGCGTGAGCCGAAGTCGCCGTACGGTCCAGGCCACATTCCCCAGCCAGCCTTGGTGGAGATGACCAGTTCGTCACGGTAGGGGGCAAAATCCTCGCGCAGCAGTTTCCCCAGCGTCTCTTCCGCGGAGCCGGGCGGGGGGCCGTAGTTGTTGGCCAGGTCAAAATGAGTGATTCCGTGATCGAAGGCGTAGCGCGCCAGGGCGCGCGCATTCTCGAAGGTATCTACGCCGCCGAAGTTGTACCACCAGCCCAGCGAAAGGCGGGGCAGTTTCAGGCCGCTGCGCCCGACGCGGGCATAGGGCATGGAATCATAACGGGTTTCTGAGGCAAGGTATGGCATAGGAGACTCCTTGAAGGTAGACGAAGAACGACAGACGATAGACAATAGCCGAACAGACCATGGCGCCTGGTTCAGGGGAGGGTATCTTCCCAGCGCCAGGCGCGCATGGCGGCCAACGCGGTATAAGCGGTCAAATCCAGTTGCAGCGGAGTAATCGAAACGTAACCGGCCTTGAGCGCGCCGAAGTCGGTGCCTTCGGCGGGAATGCCGGTCGGTTCTTCACCACCGATCCAGTAATATGGTTTCCCACGTGGATCGAGGCGCTTTTCGAGCGCGTCGCGGTACACGCGCAGCCCCTGTCGTGTCACCAGCATCCCTTTCCATTGCGTTTCGGGCAGGCAGGGCACGTTGACGTTGAGCAGCACTCCCTGCGGCAGGCCGTATTTCATCACCGCGGCCACGATGCGGCGCGCGACACGCGCCGCCGGCGCAAAATCGGGCTGACCATTTCCCGGCGAGGCTTCGAGCGAAACGGCGATGCCCGGCACGCCGGCGGTAATCACGGCCTCCATCGCCGCGGTAACAGTGCCCGAATAGGTGATGTCATGGCCGATGTTCTCGCGCGGGTTGATGCCCGAAACTACCAGATGAAACTTTTCAGGCACCAGCCCGAGCGCCGCCAGAGCGACGCAATCCGAGGGAGCGCCGTCGGTGGCATAGGCGGGAGTGCCATCGGCCAGTTTCACGAGGTTGACCCGCAGAGGTCGCTCCATCGTTTTCACGTGGCCCGAAGCGCTCCAGTTGCGATCGGGAGCAAAGACTGTTACTTGACCGATCTGGCGCAGTTCCTGTGCCAGAGCCAGCAAGCCGGGCGCCTGAACGCCATCATCGTTGGTGACAAGAATGTGCATCATGTTCCCGGAAAAGACAGGGTTCTTCAGCGGTTAGCAGAGGAGAAACATGCCCCAATTTTACCCCAGAAGGCGGGCGCTGATTTCCTGCACGTCGGCCGCGTAGCGATTGATGTCCTCGCGCAGCCGCATCACATCGCTGCCATAGCGCAAGCGACGTGCCAGGAAGGCAAATGCCTCGCTTTCCGGCGGCGGCAGAGTCACATCGCTGGCGTTGCCGCGCACCACGCGCAGGGCGTCGATCAGCCAGCGGAAGAAGGTGTGCGCTTTGCGCAGGCGGGTGTAGTCGTCATCAGAGAGGATGCCGCTGACGTGCAGCGCGTCGAGGGCGGCGCGTGTGTTCGTGGTGCGCACTTCGGGATGGGCGGCGCCATGGTTGACTTGTAACCCCTGCACCAGATATTCCAGATCGGCCAGGCCACCAGGACTGTATTTGGCGTTGAAGGTTCCGCCTTTGACCAGATGACGCATCTGGCGTTCGCGCATGGCGCGCATCGAGGTCACGTCAAAGGGGCCGCTATGGTATACGTAGCGATCGCGCAATTCGCAAATCTGACGGGCCAGCGTTTCGTCTCCCAGAATCGGGCGCAGCTTGACCAGCGCCTGGCGCTCGTAAGCCCAGGCCGGCCCATCTGGCGCATAGTAGCGGCGAAAGGCCTCCAGAGCGACGGCCAGATTGCCATGTTTGCCGTATGGTCTCAGTTGCAGGTCAATCTGGAAGATGCCATCTTGCCGTGTCTGGATTGTCTTCAAAAATGCTTCGACCAGACGTTCGAAGTACTCGCCGCTGGAAATTCGGGTGGGGCCATCGCTCATGCCGGCACCATCGTAGATGAACATCAGTTCGATGTCTGAAGCAAACCCCAGTTCCCTTCCGCCGAACTTGCCCAGGGCGCAAACCACCAGTGGACAGAGCGAGCCATCTTCCTGACGCGGCGCGCCGTAGTGGGCAAGCAGTTCGGCCTGGCAGCGTGCGACGGCTTCCTGAATGACAATTTCTGCCAGTTCGGTCAGTTCGGCGGCGAATTCCCAGAACTCGACGGTCAGGCCGAGGATATGACGCATGTCAATGCGGAACAATTCGCGGTCTTTAAAGGCGTTCAGGGCGGCGCGCCAGTCGGTATTGGAGGCATCGGCGGCAGTCAGAGCGTCTCGCAATTCCGCCTCCATCTGGGCGCGGGCTTTGGCGCTGCGCAACGCTTCCACGTCACGCACAACGGGGAAGAGGGCCGCGTACTGCATGCGCAAGAAATCTTCCCAGAGAAAGTTGCTGACCCCCAACACGCGCGCCAGAGCACTCAACACTTCGGGGCGTTCGATGGAAGCCAGTTCGTCAGGCCAGTTGGGGCGCTGGAACAATTGAAAGATGAATTCGCGGAAGTGGAGCAGGGCGGCTTCGGGATTTGGGGAACGCGGCAGGAGGTGGGTGAAGTGTTTGATGAGGACGGCGGCGGCGCGCAGTTCGCGTTGACGTTGCGGGTCGGTAATCTTGCGCCCTTCGCTATCGGTCACGTAGAGTACGTCCTGCACGCGCCGGCCGGCGGAGCGGACAATGACGCGAGCAATGTAAATGCGGTAGAAGGCCAGGGCGTTGGTAAATTCATACAGGAAGCCAATGGTATCGGGGGCGTCAATGCGCAAGACGGTGTAGCGCGGCGAGATTTCGTTGTCAATCTCGATTTCCACCGGCAACAGGGGCGTCTCGTCGCCAGCGATGGCGTCAAAGGCCGCGCCTACGCGTTTCGCCAGTTCGCCGCGCGCCTCGCGCCGACGCCCGGCGCGCATCATCTGGAGCAGGCCCGTGAGATCACGGGTATATTGCTCCCACTGGTCGGGAGTGAACGGACGCACCGGCTTGACGGTAAACACGTCCACGATCTTGCGCTTCGTGTCTTTCTTCTCCAGCCGTCCTGTGCGGCGCGGCCCCGTCTCGCCTCCCTGTTCTTCGGGTTCATAGGTGAAGACCAGACCATCCAGGATATTCATGCCGTAGACGAAGAGCAGGCCGCAAATCAGGGATAGTTCGCCCGGATAATCGTACGCCACAATCGTTACCCGCCAGCGACCGCCTTCAATCGGCACGGCCTCGACAACCGCCTGGCGCTCGGCGGTCAGTTGAGCGACCATGGTGGCGTGATGCCGAATATCTTCCGGCAGGAAGGCTTCCGCATACGAGGCGTCCATGCGCGCCAGATGTTGATCCACCTGAGCGGCATCGGGGCCGGGCGGAGTCTCTGCCGTTTCCTCGTGACGGAAGCGACGCAGGAAAACGGCGCGTATGGCCTGGCGGTGCTGTTCGTAGCGCGCGATAAAATTTTCCCCTGCTTGATGACCCTCGAAACCCAGACGGCGCGCCAGCCGCGCAATCGCCAGCGGATCGGTCGGCAGGGAGTATGTCTGCCGGTAGTCCATAATTTGAAGGTAATGCTCTACGGTGCGCAGGAAAATATACCCTTCGGTCAGGACAGAAGCCTCGGCGGGGGTGAGCAGGCCCGCTTCCCGCAGACGCGGGATGGCCTTCAGGGTCACGCGCGTGCGGATGTGAGGGTGCGTCATTTGCAATGCCTGAACGACAAACTCGATGTCGCGTATGGAGCCGGCCCCCAGTTTTACCTCGCCCCATTCCCGCCCTTTCTGGCGCAGGAATTCTTCGGTGCGCTGCTTCATGGCGAAAATTTCACGGCACACCTCTTCTGCGGATACGCGATGGATGCGCGCCTCAACCTCGTGCCGCAATTCCTCTCCCAGTGTCAGATCGCCGGCGATCGGGCGAAACTTGAGCAAGGCCTGCTTTTCCCAAAGACGGGCGTGGGTATCCAGGTAGCCTACGTACCCGGCGCGGGTTGAGACCAGGGGGCCGCTTTTTCCCCAGGGCCGCAGGCGCGTATCCACTCGATACAGGAAACCCTCGCTGGTGGGCAGAGAGAGAATTTCGATCAATTTCTCTGCCAGAGAAGCGTATCGTTCCGCATCTTGATCGGTGATGAAAAGGAGGTCAATATCCGAACTGTAATTGAGTTCATAGCCTCCCAGTTTGCCCAACGCCACGACGACGAAACCATCCGCGCCGAGGCCAGTTTGTTCGCAGGCGAGGGTCAACGCTGCGCGTGACAGGCCGATCGCCATGCGGGAGAGTTGCGAGAAGACGGTGCGCAAATCGTAAAGGTCGAGTACATCGCTGGCGCCGACGCGCAGTAATTCGTTACGGTAGTAACGGCGCAACGCGTCCAGTTTGCCGGCATAGGTAGCGGCGGCGTGCATGACCTCTTCTGCCTCGGCTTGCAGCCGGTCGATTGTCTTCCGCTCTGTCAGCGCCCGGCGGGTGTGGAACAACGCCAGCGCGGAGGGGTTCTGCAGCAGGATTTCGGACAGGAACTGACTGGCCGAGAAAAGGATAGTCAGGCTTTCCAGCGTGCGCGGGTGCTGCTCCAGTTCGACAAAAAGCGCCGGGCCATAGACTTCGGCGAGGCGCGCGAAGTAAGTCAGGGCGCGATCGGGATCGGCGGCGGAGGCGATGGCGTTCAGCAACCGGGGCGCGCCGGAGTCGAAGGCCTCACCATAACGTGCCTGCAGGTCGCGCCAGCGCGCCTGAGCCGTTTGAGCGTCGGCAAAGAACGCAAAATCCGCCGTATCCATGGATGATCATTATACCCGCACTGCACGATAAAAACATTGCCGCAGGGTACAACGACAGGTATAATGGCATTATCTTCTGGCGACGGAGTATCGGAGATGGACACAAAGACCAAACTTGAGACAGCCCTCAAAGAGGCGCTGAAATCTGGCGACGAGGTCAAAAAGCGCACGATTCGCATGACGCTGGCCGCCATTCATCAGGCTGAGGTGGACCGCCAGACCACGCTGGATGAATCGGCGGTGATCAGCCTGTTGCAAAAAGAGATCAAGAGTCGCACCGAAACGGTCGAGGAAGCCCGGCGGGCCCAGCGCAGCGACATTGTCGCGGCTACCGAGGCCGAGATTGCCATTCTACAGGCTTATTTGCCTCAGGCAATGAGCGCGGAGGAATTGACCGCGCTGGCGCAGGCGGTCATTGCGGAGGCGGGCGCGACCTCGGTGGCGGACATGGGCAGGGTCATGAAGGCGCTCATGCCGCGCGTTGCTGGCCGTGCCAGCGGCGATCAGGTCAGCGCGACGGTGCGACAACTGCTCCAGAACCGTTGAACGTATGGCTGCGCGCTTCGCCTCTCGTCTGCTGGAATTACTTCTCCTCCTCTCCATTGCGCTCCTGACGTTTCTTGTCCTGATCCAGCCCTGGGATTTTGGCGCCGCGAACCTGCCTTTGCAGGAAGGGGATGCCTCACCGCAGGACTTTCTGGCGCCGCGCGATATCCAGTATGAAAGTCAGGTGCTGACGGAAGAAGCGCGTCAGGCGGCAGAGCGAGAGGTGGAACCAGTCTATGCGCCGCCGGAGCCCTCGGTCGCGCGTCAGCAGATGGAGCGACTTCAGACCTCGTTGGATTACATTGCCTCGGTGCTGCTCAATCCCGAATCCTCCACCGAACAAAAGCGAGAGGCGCTGCGGCACACGCCGAATGCCTCTTTCAGCGACGAAGACCTGGGCAATCTTTTGCTCCTTACGCCCAACCGTTGGGAACTGGTCCAGAGTGAAGCGCGCCGCGTGCTGGAACGCGCGATGCAGAATCCCATCCGCAGCACAGATGTCGAAAGTCAGCGCCGCAACCTGCCCTCGCTGGTCAGCATTTCCTTAACTGAGCGCGAGGCAAGCCTGGTGGTAGCCCTGGTCTCGCCATTGATTACGGCCAACAGTTTCTATAGCCCGGAGCTGACCGAAGCGGCTCGCCAGACGGCCCGTCAGGCGGTCCAACCGGTGATTAAGTCCTACGTGCGCGGCCAGACCATTGTACGGCGCGGGCAGGTCATTACGGCGGCTGATCTGGAAGCGCTGACCATGCTGGAACTTGTCGAACCGCGTGATTCGCTGGCGTTAGCCGGCGCGGCAGTTCTGGTAGGCGCGCTGATGTTGATTGCCGTTCTGTTCTATCGCCGTACCCAGGCGGTGACCGTCAGGAGACTGCGCGGTTTGCTGGTTCTTTCGCTCTTGTTCTTGATTTTCCTGACGGGCGCACGCCTGCTTTTGCCGGGACATGCCGTACTCCCCTACCTGTACCCGCTGCCGGCGTTTTCTCTACTCGTTACGGCTTTGTTTGGGCTGGAAAGCGGCGTGGTGTTCAGCATTGCGATCAGTGTGCTCGCGGCCTTTGGCATGGCTGCCGATTTGCTGCCGTATTATCTGATGAGCAGTCTTTGCGGTCTGCTGGCGTTGGGCCAGGCGCGTCGTCTGGGGACGTTTCTGCGCGCGGCGGCGGCAATTGCGCTGGCTGGATCGGCGGTGGTCGTCGCCTTCCGGCTACCGTTCCGCGAAATCCCCTGGGATTGGTTGGGGCTGGTCACGCTGGCAGGTGCGGCAGCGATCAATGGCATCGTGTCCATCGGTCTGGCCCTGTTTCTGCAATTTTTACTGGCGCAGTTCCTTGACCTGACGACGCCTTTGCAATTGCTGGAACTCTCGCGCCCCGATTTTCCTTTGCTCCGCGAACTGCTGAATCGCGCGCCAGGCACCTATCAACACAGCCTGCAGGTGGCCAATCTGGCCGAGCAGGCTGCCGAGCGCATTGGCGCCGATGGCCTGCTGACGCGGGTTGGCGCGCTGTTTCACGATATCGGCAAACTGAGCAATCCGCTGTTCTTCATCGAAAATCAGCCGGCGGATCAACTGGACCCGCACGATACCATGGACCCGGTCGAGGCCGCGGAAGGCATCATTCGCCATGTGAGCGAGGGCCGCAAACTGGCTATTCAGTATCGCCTGCCGCGCCAGATCCTGGCCTTCATCGAGGAGCATCATGGGACGCTGCTGGCGCGTTACCACTACAATCGCGCCCTGGAAAAGGCAGGGGGCAATGCGGCGAAAGTGGACGCGGCGCGTTTTCGCTATCCAGGCCCCACGCCGGCTTCCAGAGAGACGGCGATTCTGATGCTGGCTGATAGTGTGGAGGCGCGCGCTCGCGCGCAACGCCCGAAGAGCGATGACGATTTGCGGGCTATTATTCAGGCGGTTCTGGAACGTTGCCAGAACGAAGGGCAATTTGTCAATGCGCCGCTGACCCATCAAGACCTGACGCAAATCGCCGAGTCTTTCCTGAACACGTTGCGCGGCACCTATCACCCTCGCCTGCAATATCCGGCAGAGCCTGTCGAGGGACAGACGCAACTGTCTTTCAAAACGGCTCTGTTTTCTTCCCAGAAGCCTCGCCAGAAGAGAAAACAGACCAAAACGAATGAGCCTTAACTTTCAACAGGTCTACGCGAAGATTCGGGAAATCGGGCAGACAACAGCCGCGCGTCAACAGCGGCTGGCCGAGGTGCGGCAACGCGCCCAGGCATGGCTCCAAAGCCTGGCTGACCAGAACGAGGCGCTGCGTGCCAGAATCGAGCGTGCACGAACCATTGACCCTGACCTGCGTTGCGCCCTGCCGCTGGCCGAACGACTGGACGCCTGCTATCCACCCGCTCAGGAATCGCTCCCCACGGTGCTGATTGCCGCCGATGGTTCGCAAGTCGCGCCGGATCATCACGCGCCGCTGCTGTATTCGCTGCTGAACGTCGGCGCGATTGTCCTGCAAACTGGCTCTGGGGAAACGCCACAGGTGTTTACCGATAGTACGTTGTGGTACGAAGAGGAACTGTACGGCGAAAACGGTTTGTGGAGCGAAGAAGTACTGGCGCAACGACGCGACCTGGCCGAACGCCGCAAACTGCTCGAACTGGCGCAGGCATTTCAGGGGACTGCGCCAGAGGCATGCCCGCTCATCACCTTGACCGACGGTCCGCTGGAACTCTGGGGCGCTAAAGAAGGAAGCGGCAACGAATACCGGCGCAGTCTGGAAACTTATCTGGCCGTTCTATCGCAGTTGCAGGCGCAGGGCGCGATTGTGGCCGGCTACGTGGACAAGCCCGGCGCCGATTTGCTGGTCAGGCTCCTCGAAATCGGCGGACTGGAGGATGAGAAGATGGCGGAGGTGCGTTCGTGGCGCCCGTTGCGCGGCGTCACGGATCGCTGGCTGGTGGGCCAGTTTCTGCGTCCCGGTTGTCGCTCGGCGATCTTTGGCCTGCAATCTGGCTCGTGCGCTCATTACCGCAACGCTCTGGCGCTGCACTTCTTTTACCTCAACGTGGGCGATGAGCGCCATCCCTATCTGGTGCGAGTGGAAATTCCCCGCTGGGTAGCCGAAGACGCGCCGCGTCTGAACGTATTGCACGCGGCGCTGCTTGAACAATGCCGGCTGATGGGCAGTCGCCCCTACCCTTACATTCTGCATCGCGCCCATGAAATCGCGGTGGTGACCTTTGAGGAGCAACACCAGGTTGAACATATGCTGGCCGTGGAGTTACGGCGCGCCGGCGGTGAAGTGGAGGGCGAGTCCTGCAAGCAATCTGCCAAAAACCTGCCTGGCCGCCTGCCTCGGCCATAGTGCCATGCTACCGTTGACTGCGGAGGTTCCATGAACGCTATTCAGATTGGCCATCTCTTGCGCGCCAGCACCAGCGGTTTTACCGTTGGTTGTTCGGTTTCCCAACTGGAAGCGCCCTCCTTTGGCGCGCTGGTCCGCGCCCCGCTGGGAAACGACTATCAGGTGTATGGCCTGATTTACGATATTCACATTGACGAAGACGGTCTGGTGCGACAACTGGTTACGGCTGGCAATATCAGCGAGGAGGTCATGCGCGATAATCGCGAACGGCGCATTGTGCCGGTAGAAATGTCTGCCCTGACAGTCGGGTATCAGGAGGGCGAGCGGATTCGTCATCTGTTGCCCCCGCGTCCGCCGTTGAGTCTGGATGTGATTTACCTTTGCACGCCTGAGGAACTGACGCGCTTTGTCACAGCCGGCCGTTTTGGCTACTTTCGTCATCTCCTGCGTGCCCGCGAGGCACCGCTGGGCGAACTGCTCGCCGCTCACATTCTGGAGGTGCAGCGTAAGACTCGCCTGCAGGAATGGACCGAGGCCGCGGTGCACGAGTTAATTACGCTCCTGCGCGATGATTATCCAACCCTTGTATCCGTGCTCGGCGCGCTGGGGGAAGTGGTGTCGTAGTCCGGCGGCATGGACGGTATGCGCAGGTTTATCCCGCCGGACGATAGCGCGTCCAGACCTTATGATCGAACAGGCGTCCCCTCCTTGACAAAGGCGACCAGTTCGCTGACGCTGTACTGTTCAATTCCCAGTTTATCCAGCGTCCGGCCGCGTCGCCAGTAATCCGTGCGGTGCAGAATACTTGCCAGACGAATGATGCTTTCCATGCCGCGTACCGAGACGCCGTAGCGCTGTCCCAGGGCGGCAATTGGCACCAGACTCATGGGCACGTCTTCGAAGATGTAGCGGTGGTTGAGCGTGCTGGGCGCTTTGATGCCATAGTAGCCGGGCTGGTTATGGATGGCATCGTGCAGGTCTATGCCGCTGGTGTTGTAGGCCAGTTGCAGCCACTCCATGGCGGTTCGGGCGCGAATGCCAAGAGAAGAAGCCACCGTCACCCGTTCCCGGTCCAGCACCTCCAGTACGCGCGCCACGCCGGGCGTGACGCCGTCAATGTAGAACTGGAAATTCCCGTAGGTTGCCTCAATCCAGCCGGCGTTCAGGATGGTGAGGGCCGGGTGGAAGATGGCCCCCATATTGTTGAGGCCGGTATGCAAGACATCCACGCCGTCAATGAACTGGGGGTAGGCTGGATGAATCGTCTCCAGCACGCGTGCGGTCTGGCTGGCCGGCAGCGCGGCCAGGGGCACGGCATCTTTGATGCGAAAGATATGAGCCTGGACCGGGCCATCGGAGCGGCTGGCGTAGATGAACGTCTCGGCCTCGGCGAGAATCACGTTCGCCCGGCAACCGTTATCCCGCAAAACTTTGTGAAACTCGATTGTCCCGCAAGTCCGGCCAGGATGCAGCAGGATAATCTGTCCATCGCGGAGGTAGGGCGCTACGCGCTGGGCCACCTCGCTGTGGGCGGAGGAGGGGACAACCACCATCAGGACGTCGCCCCAGCCAACCGCCTCTTTGATGTTCGCGGTGACGTTTTTCAGCCGCCCAAAGCCATATGGTCCCCCTTCGGAACTTTCGAGATCGATGCCGCCGCGTTGTTTGATGGCGGCGATGTGCTCAAAGGTGCGGTTGTACAGCGTCACTTCAAAGCCCATCAGGGCCAGGTGAGCGGCCATAGCCTTGCCGCCATGGCCGGCGCCGATAACCGTATAACGAGGCTGTCGTCGAGGCATACGTTGCTCCTTTTCCTGTGGAACGTGGTTAACGCAAAGCAAGCGCTGACAACCGTTGTGCTTCGCGGAGCGGCTTCCCGCTGACGGCGTCCACTGTCACGCAGGCGCCGCGTTCGTCAATGGCGGTGCGAATCGTTCCTCGCGCGAAGGCATTATTGCGTAGTTGCGGCGCGTCGAGGATGCCTGTCGTTACGGCGCGGGTCAGAATGGCGGCGTCGGCCCAGGGGTCGGGATGGGAAGCCGGGGCCAGTTGACGGATGGCCTCGAGGGTCAGGCGGGCTTCGCTCACCAGTTCATCCTTGCGCGCCTGCACGTGCGGATCGGCGGTCAGATCAGGCTGGCCGAGGGCGTTTTCGATGGCGCGGCGTGCCATGAGCGCGGCGTCAATGACGTCTTGCGCGGTGGCCGCGTGATGCGCCTCGGTATGTCCGACAATATGGACAATGTGGGGGCGCAGGGCCATTTGCAGGTAAATGCTGGCGGCGAGGTGAGCGCGCGCGGCATTTTCCTCGAGGGGATAGCTCAGCAAGCCGGTGCGCGTTTGCCGCCAGATGCGAAAGTTGGGGCTTTCGAGCGGGGCAATCAATTCCAGAATCGCCAGCATTTTGGCCAGGTCCATTTTGTCCGCCAGGCCGGGCGGGCTGTTAAACATCAACTGGGCCACGTAATCTCGGACGCCGAACGCTCTGGCGTTGTAGGCGGAGAGAAAGGCAGCCACCACGTAGATCACATCGGGCGCATCGCGCATGCCCCAGTGATGCGGTTCGTTGAGTTCGACCGGAATGCCGCGTTCGCCATACCAGGCCATGACTTTCTGGTGTTCGCGTATGGCACCTTCTAAATCCCAGGGGCCGCGTCCGTCCATCTGATTGAACCAGAAAAGGGGAATGGCGCACCAGGCAATATGAATTGTGGCGACGTACATTTCTGCCAGGCGGAGGAAATCATCCGTGCCTGAATAGGTGCGCAGCAAGGGATAATTGCCGCGCCGGGAAGCCTGATACAGGGCGCGATAATCCTCTGCCGAACGCACCGGCACACCCCCAGCGCCGCGCCGCCGCGGGTCCTGGCGTTCGGGGTGGAAAAAATTTTCCTGAGCATCCTGATCAATGCCGAGGGAGATCACGTCCAGAACGCGTGCTTCGGCAATTTGCTCGATACCCCGGCGCGTAGCCTCCATCTCGGGCAGGCCAAAGTGATGGCGCAGGATAGGGTAGGGCGCCTTCCAGCGAATGCGTTCTACCATGGTTTGAGGATAATCTGCCTCGCGCGGCGCTAACGGCTGGCCCCGCAAGTAAGCCAGCACTTCCTCTGTTCGTTCACTGCCGTCGAAGACACGCTCGAAAAAGCCCAGCCGGGCGGCGCGTTCGGCGACCGGCGGCGTACCGCCAAAGACGAAACGCACGCCGCGCGCATGGAGGTCGGCGGCTTCCTCGGCAAATTCGCCCAGCAGACGTTCGCCCGTTTCCGGCGTCAGGCGGTAGGAGACGCCGACCAGAATCGCATCCTCCGCGCTGGCGGCGGCCAGTACCTGTTGCGCCGTGGCAATGACCTGCGCGATAGGCGTCGCCGGCCCCAGGAAGATGGTGCGCCAGCCAGCCTGTTCAGCCAGGCGCAGGAAGCGCATGACACCGGCCACGTGGACGCATTCCCCCAGAGCAGCGCCAATCAGGGTTTTCATGTCGGCCTCCTGTCGGTGAACGCTTGGGTTAGCGGATGTTACGCTTCAGTTGTTCGATGCGCTCATGGGACAATTCGGGCAATTCTTCGTAGCGCTCAATGCCCAGGGCTCTACGCTGCGCCGTGCGCCACATTTCCAGGCGGGCTTTGATTTGCGCCTCATAACCCTGATCGGAGGGACGGTAGAAGTAGGTCCCGAGCAGTTCTTTGGGCAGGTATTGTTGTGGAATGAAGTGATCAGCCTGCAGATGGGGATAGACATAGCCTTTGCCGTGACCGAGGGCCGCGGCGTCGCGATTGCTATCCTTGAGGTGATCGGGGACTTCGCCTGCTCCTTCCTGTTCAATGCGCTCGAAGGCTTTGAAATAAGCAGTCGTGCTGTTCGACTTGGGGGCTGTTGCCAGGTAGAGCGTGGCTTCTACCAGCGGATAGACGCCTTCAGGTAGGCCCACGTAATCGAACGCCTGCGCGGCGGCGACGGCCATGACCAGTCCCATGGGATCGGCCAGGCCAATATCTTCGCCGGCCAGGATAATGAGGCGGCGCAGGATGAAGCGGGGGTCCTCGCCGGCGTAGAGCATCTTGGCCAGCCAGTAGAGAGCAGCGTCTGGGTCCGAGCCACGCACCGACTTGATGAACGCCGAGATGGTATCGTAGTGGGCGTCGCCGTCCTTGTCGTAGAGGACGGCGCGACGTTGAATCGACTCCTGGGCGACCTCGAGGGTGATGTGAATCACTCCCTGCTCATCTGGTGGTGTGGATTCGACGGCCAGTTCGAGAGCGTTGAGGGCATTCCGCGCGTCTCCGCCGGCGACTTCAATGAGGTGAGCGCGCGCGTCGGGGTCAAGGCGCACATGACGGGTGCCGTAGCCGCGTTCCGCATCGCTCAGGGCGAGGTCGAGAATCCGTCCAATTTGTTCTGGCGTGAGCGGGTGGAGTTGAAAGATACGCGAACGCGAGACCAGCGCGCCAATGACTTCGAAGTAGGGGTTTTCGGTTGTCGCGCCAATGAAGATGACGGTTCCGTTTTCCACGTGGGGGAGGAGGGCATCCTGCTGGGCCTTGTTCCAGCGATGGACTTCGTCCACGAACAAGATGGTGCGTTTGCGGTAGAGGCGATTGCGCTCCTGCGCCTCGTAGATGACGGCGCGCAGTTCGGGAATCCCGGCCAGAACGGCGGAAATGGTCACGAAGGCGCTTTGCGTGCGGTTGGCGATGATCTGCGCCAGCGTGGTTTTGCCGGTGCCCGGCGGACCCCACAGGATAATTGAGGAGAAAAGGCGATCGCTTTCGATGGCACGCCGCAGGAGTTTGCCCGGGCCGACAATATGTTCCTGACCCACGAACTCATCCAGCGTGCGTGGGCGCATGCGCGCGGCCAGCGGCGCCTCGCTTTTCATGCGCTCCTGCATGGCGTGATCAAAAAGGTCGGTCATACTTCGATTATATCCCAGATGACCGACCGGATGAACGACTGTCAGAACGTTGCTTTAACTGATAGACAGGCCACTGCCTTTCAGGGTGCGCTCGAAAATTTCTTCATTGACCGCCGGGTTCTTTTTACGACGTTTCTCCTGCCCGGCAATGTTCTTGCCGTTGGCCCGCGCCAGAGCCTCGCGGTAAGCAATTGCCATGGCAGTCGCTTCTGCTTCTTCTTCCTCGCTCGGGGCGGTTTCTGGCGCCGGGGGTTCTTCTGTCTTCTTTTTCCCCTTTCTTTGTTGTTTGCTGGCGGCGGCTTTCTTAACAACGGTTTCCTCTTCTGGCTGAGCGGCCTTGAGGCTCAGGCGAATCTGGCGCTTGCGGCGATCCACCCCTATCACTTTGGCTTCGACCTCCTGGCCTTCTTTCAGCACATCTGCCGGATTGCGCACGTAACCGTGGGCAATTTCGCTGACATGGACCAGCCCGGGCCGTTCGGCGCCAATGTCAATAAACGCGCCGTAGGATTCCAGACGCACGACTTTCCCTTTCACCAGCATATCGGTTTGAATCTCTTTCCAGTCCAGGGCCGGCGGTTGAATCATCGTCAATTCGACGCGGTCTTCGCGCACCCGCCGCACCCAGACGTCAACGACCTGCCCTTCTTTGACCACATCTTCGACACGGTTAACCGGCTCGGCGCTCAGTTGGGAAATATGCACGACCCCCGGCTTTCCCAGCCCAATATCTACCACAGCCCCTGCCAGGGTGGTTTTGATCACTTTGCCTGTTAAGTGCATCTTGGGTTGTAAAGCGCCTTCCGGCGCGCCAGTCGTTGTCATACTATCTCACTCCAGTCCATAAATTTAGCCGCATGATTATATCTCTATTGGAGGAATGCGTCAAATGGCGTGGGGGATACGCGAGCGCGTGCACGGTAACTGTTCAGAACCTGATGATGGAGTATTGTCTCCCTGTTGGCCAGCAGGGAGATGCTGGCATCGGCTTTTCTTCTCTCCGGCGAGCCCGGCGGTAGCGGGGCATGGCACATTTTTTCGGGAAAACGTAACTACCTGCCCACCCGCGTCATGGCGAGCTGCCGAAGGCGGCGAAGCAATCTCAAGTTCCACAGAAGCAATAAGAACATTCGTGCGACTCGCGAGGGGATTGCTTCGGCGGCGCCTCGGGCGAGCCCCGGCGTGACCCTGTGGCCGCCTCTTCCCCGACAGGCTGGAAAGCCTGTGCTACGGGCGTCCGCGCCGCATTCGTTTCCCCATTCGTTGACGGTCTTCCCCGACAGGCTGGAAAGCCTGTCCTACGAAAGCCCGCCCTACGAAAGCCTGTGCTACGGGCGTCCGCGCTCTGCTGTCCAGAAAGCCCGATTCTCAAGCGATGACTGCCCAACTTCCCCTGAAAATTTGAGCCATACCCCATTTTGCAACCGCACTTGCTCAGGAACGTAATCCCTTGTAGAATGAAGACAACTCGATTCTTTCCCAGTCAGGAGGTCTCCCATGAGTGATTTAAATGAGGTCGTGCAGGGTTACCAGGATGTTTTTCAGAAACTCCTGAGTTATGTCCCCGGCTTTAAGGGCTATATTCAGCGCAGCCAGCGTCGCGCGGCGGATAAACTGTTGCGCGATCAGGTTGCGTTACGGTATAGCGAACTGGCCTCGCGCGCCGGTCGTCTCCAAAAGACGCTGGTGGATAGCGGTGAATTTGATCTGCTGGATGAGGTCGAAGGGATTGCCTTGCGCTTGCGCACTTTTGTGGACCGCATTCGCAATGCTTCCTATGGCTATACCGGTTTCTTCGATGCGGTGAAAATCAACGAGGCGGAGCTGGCAAAACTCTATGCCTTTGACGCGGCGTTCTTTGAACTGGCCGATCAAATCGAGCATGGACTGGACAATCTGGAGAGCGCCATCGGCGGCGAAGGGCTGCCGGCGGCTATCCGCGCCGTCAGTGATCTGGCCCGTCAGGTCGGCGAGACCTATGATCGCCGATATCAGGTCATCACCGGAGCCGCGGAACAGTAAAGCGCGCCCCACTGTTGGGTCAGTCAGGCGTTCTCCTTCTTCGGCTATTGCCATAGCCCGTCCGAAAAATGTTCCGGTTTGGGTGGCGCGAGTGGCATCTTGCGCCACTTTGTGGTTAAATAAGGGTCAGGCTGCGATGCGAGGTTTCAGCATGTGCTCGAGGAGTGAGCCGATGCACACCCGCGCTATAGCACAAGAACAAGAGCGGTATTCTGGTGATTGAGGAAGGAGTGTGCCATGTCCAAATATCAGATGTGGCAGAAGCCAGAATTCAAACGACCTTATGATATTCATCCTGTCTGGCGTGTGCTGGGCTGTGTACTGATTCCTCTCCTGTTGTTGGTGGCCTACGCCGCGGCCGAGGTGATCGTGCAACATGGCGTTGCCAGAGGCTGGCCGCTCCTGACTCTTTTCCAGATTCATTTTCCGCCTTCGGTCTGGAAAATCCCTGTCCTGGCGGATATTTGCCGCTGGCTGCTGGAGCGTCCGCATTTGCCGGCGGTGATCGTGCTTTTCTTCTTGCTGGCCATAGGGTTGTTTTCTCTCCTCTCAACGGTGTATGCGATTGCCTATCGTTTTGTAGGCCCGCCGCCGTATACTCCCCTGGATGCTCCTCCGCCACGACGTCGTGCGCGGCCGTACCGGCGCTGACCAATCCACGATTGCGAGTACAATTAACTTCATGGATGCACTGCTGCGACATAAATATAAATTCGCTCTGGTTGCCTTATTGGGCGGAGCGAGCATCGTGGCGATTTTGCTGTTGTGGGGGCGTGTGGCCTACAGTAAAGCCAACGATTACCCTTCGCTGGTGCGGAATTTAAGCCTGGCCTGGATACCGTTCCTGGTGGCGCTGGCCGCTTATGTTATTTCCTGGTCGCGAGCATTACTCTATCTGGTTGTGCCGGTGTTCGTCCTCGTCTGGTTGATTTTCTTCCCCAATGCGCCATACATGCTGACGGAGTTCCATCACCTGCGCGTGGACACGGCGGCCGCGCCGCTCTGGTTGGATGTTTTGCTGCTCATCTGGTTCGCCTGGACGGGACTGTTCCTCGGCGTGGCCTCGCTTTATCTGGTACAGGAAATCGTGGCCCGGGCTTTCGGGGAGATCGCCGGCTGGTTCTTCGCGCTGGTGGTGATTGCCCTGGGCAGTGTGGGCATTTATCTGGGACGTTTCCTGCGCTGGAATAGTTGGGACATCCTGCAAGAACCAGTTCCGATTGCGCGCGATGTCTGGGGGTGGTTCCGGCATCCTACTTCTAACTTGCGCGCCTACGGTTTCACGGCCCTGTTTACCATTCTCTTTTTGTTCGTTTACCTGGCATTCCACGCGTTTGGACACATCATGGCAGAGAGGAGGCTGAAATAAGATGGGCGCCCTGGTTCTGATCCGTGGCGGAGGGGAAATCGGGAGTGCTGTGGCGATGCGTCTGGTACGGATAGGGGTGTATGTTCTTGTTACCGAGATTCCTCAGCCGCGTGCGATGCGGCGTACCACTGCCTTTGCCGAGGCGGTTTACGCGCGGGAAACGCTGGTTGAGGATATGGGAGGAAAAATCCTCCATGATGCCAGCGATACCCCGCGTCTGGTGGCAATTCTTACCAAACAACAGGTGCCCGTTTTGGTGGACGGGGCGTGTGCTTGCGTTCCGGGATTGCACCCGACCGTCATTGTGGACACGCGCATGCCGGAACGTCCTCCGACACGTCTCCGTTACGTTCCCCGAATGTACATTGGGATTGGGCCTGGCTTCGAGGTCGGTGTTAATTGTGAAGCGGCCATCGGCGCGCGCGCGGGTTTCGATTTGGGGCATGTATACTGGAAGGGCGGTCCACCGCCAGAGGCCAGGCGTGCCACCCATCATTTAAGCCTGCTGCGTGCGCCACAACATGGCCAGATGGTGGCTCACGTCTGTATCGGCGACAAAGTGACCGCCGGTCAGGTTGTGGCCGAAGTTCGGGACGAACAGGGTGCCTGCCAGACTGTCTGCGCGGTGACCGATGGTGTTGTCTGGGGATTACTGCATGATGGGATATGGATTGAGTCCGGCGCGGTGATTGCCGAGATAGCGCCGCCGGAATATCAGGATATCTGTCACCGACTCTCCGAGGATGCCCTGGCGATTGCCGGCGGTGTGCTGGAGGCCATGCTGAGTAAAGAGGCTGTGAGACGATTGGTCTGGGCTTAAACGGCTGGCCGGTTAAGAAAGGCTTTTTCGGTAGCGGTGCGACGGGTTGTGTTTTCCTGTAGGTGTTTCGCTTCCGGGGAATCCGCATGTGTTGACGCCTGCCTCGCTTGTCCTTGTCTGTATTCTCCCCCGGCCGCGTGATCTGGATATCGCGCGCCTTTTCGGGTGGTATCGCATTCCACTGCGCACGGCGCCAAAAGTGATTGCCGTAGATTATCTGGCTTTCTATCAGCCCTCCAGTTTTGGTGCGCACGGCGGACGAATCGAATATATCGCGGAAGTACGCGGGCACGAACTGGTCACACGCGCTGAACTCTTGCTGGAAGAAACCGATCACCCGCGCGCGGGCGAGGAATACTATAAAGTACAAATCGGCGCGCTGGAGCGCCTGCCGCAGCCCATCCTGGCTGACAAATGGCGGCGCTTGACTTTCCTCTACACCACCGGCGAGTACCTGATGCGTGCCCGTACGTTGAACGATCTGGTCGTTCACAGCGAGGAACGTTCGCTCCTCTGGCGTTCATTGCGGGAACGGGCCGACAGCGCCCAGACATATCGAGCCGATTTTCCCGGCCCCAATCCGCCGCCAGAGATATTGCTGGCTCTGTTGGGGTTGTCAGGCTGGCCATCGGAAAAGCAGAATTGACAGGGCCGCCAGAAAGCAAGTATACTCAAACCGCTGCGTTGTACGCCTTACGTTCTCCTCTTTCTCTGTCTGTCCTATGTCCATTCGTCCCATTGTGACTCTTCCCAACCCGGTGCTGCGCCGCAAAGCGCGGCCGGTCAACCGTTTCGACGCGGCGCTGCAAACGCTGATTGAGGATATGATTGACACCATGCGCGCCGCGCCGGGGGTTGGTCTGGCTGCGCCGCAGGTGGGAGTGTCGCAACGCGTCATCGTGGTGGAGTATGCCGAAGATGACGAGCAAGAGAACTCTCCCAAACGACTGTATGTGGTGGTGAACCCGGAACTCAAAATTGCTTCCAAAGAGACGGAAACCGGCGTGGAAGGTTGCCTGTCTATTCCGGGAGTGGCGGGGGAGGTCGAGCGGGCGCGGCACGTCCTGGTGCGCGGTTTCAACCGGCATGGTCAACCGCTGCGAATTAAAGCTCAGGGCTGGCTGGCGCGCATCTTCCAGCACGAGGTCGATCATCTCAACGGCGTGCTTTACACCGATCGCGCCGTCCGTATCTGGGAAATCAAGCCGGAAGAGGCCATGGCAGATAATGTGTAATGCCGTCCTTGTGCCTGTTCGATGTATCTGACTCACCTCTCCCTGACCAATTTTCGCAACTTCGCCCGCCTGGATATCGATGTCCCCCGGCGGGTGATTTTGCTGACTGGCAGGAATGCTCAGGGTAAGACCAGCCTGCTGGAAGCGATTTATTTTCTGGCAACGTTTACTTCGTTTCAGACCCATCTGGAGCGGCAGATGGTCAGTTTCCTGGCCACCCGGCAGGAACTGGCAGTGGGGCGGCTGGTCGCCGACTATCAACGTGGTCGCCGGGCGCACCGTCTGGAAGTGCGCCTGATCCTTGAGCCGAATGGCGTCAACGGGCAACGACTGCGCAAGGAGGTTTTGCTGGATGGGGTCAAGCGTCCGGCGAGCGAGGTCGTTGGTCATCTCAGCGCGGTAGTCTTTGCCCCACAAATGACGGCCATTGTCGAGGGCGGGCCGGAAGAGCGTCGTCGTTACCTGAATCTGGCGTTGGCGCAGGCCATCCCCCACTATGCGCGTGCGCTGGTTGAGTATGGCAAGGTGCTCGAACAACGCAACGCATTGCTCAAATTACTGGCCGAGCGCGGCGGTGACGCGAGTCAACTCGATGTTTGGGACCAGGCGCTGGCGCAGCCTGGCGCCGAACTTCTGGCGCGTCGCATGGAAGCCGTGCAGGAACTGGAAACCTTTGCCGCACGCATTCACCGTCAACTGACGCGTGAAACGGAAGTGTTACGTCTCCTCTACCTTCCCTCCTATGACCCTTTCCCGCCGCCGCCCGGTCAACTGGCCATGCCGCTGGCGACCCCCGTGCGGCGCGCCGGCCTGGATACGGAGCAAATCCGCCAGGGATTCCTGCAACGGCTGCAACAAACCCGCGCCGAGGATATCGCGCGCGGGGTGACCACCTGTGGACCCCATCGCGACGAGGTGCGTTTCCTTGCCAATAGCATTGATCTGGGGCATTACGGCTCGCGCGGTCAGGTGCGCACCGCTTTGCTTTCGCTCAAACTGGCCGAACTCGAGTGGATACAGGCGAAAACCAATCACTGTCCGCTGCTGTTGTTCGACGAGGCGTTGGCCGAACTGGATGCCCAGCGCCGCGCAGACCTGCTGGCTTACCTCAACCGCGTCGAGCAGGCTTTTCTGACCACCGCCGAGCCGAATGCGTTTGCCACCGGCTTTGCTACTGAAGCCGCCATCTGGACTGTGGATAGCGGCACGATTCGCACTGCCGCTGCGGAAGACAAAACCCTGTAATTACTTCGAGATTTGCGCTTTACGTTTCACATTTTCCTCAACTCTGCCGACTCTGGATGATTACCTCGCCGCAAAACCCGAAACTTAAACTCGTGCGCGCGCTGATGGGACGCGCCAGAGAACGGCGCGCGGCCGGAGCGTTTGTCGCCGAGGGGATTCGCCTGGTGGAGGAGGCATTGCAGGCAGAATGGCCGTTTCGCTTTGTGCTGGCCAGACCGCAGTTGAGTGAACGTGGTCAGATCCTGCTTGACCGGCTGCGCCGTCAACAGATAGAAGTCGAGATTATCTCGGAAGCGTTGCTGGATACCCTCAGTGATACCCGCACGTCCCAGGGAATCCTGGCAGTGCTGGCTTTGGCAGGGAAGACTCCGCCCCGCTCGGGCCCGGACTTTGTATTGATTGCGGATCGGATTCGCGACCCGGGCAATCTGGGCGCCCTGTTGCGGACGGGGGCGGCGGCTGGTGTCCAGGCGGTGTTCCTGCCGCCGGAGACTACCGATGCTTTCTCCCCGAAGGTGGTACGCGCTGGCATGGGCGCGCACTTTCGCCTGGCTTTGCATTCCCTGACCTGGCCTGAGATTCAGCGGGCGGTTGCGGGCTTGAACGTCTATCTGGCCGAGGCCAATGGTCAGCGCGTCTGCTGGCAGGCTGATTTCCGTTCCCCGCTGGCGCTTATCGTTGGCAATGAAGCCGAAGGTCCCAGTCAACAGGCGCGGGCCATTGCCAGTGAAACGATAAGTATTCCCATGCCCGGCGGCATTGAATCGCTCAACGCGGCCATCGCCGGCGCTATCCTGATGTTCGAGGTCGTCAGACAACGAGGTTATCCATGAAAATCCGCTCGATTACCTGTTTCTGCAGCCCTGGCTGGCCGCTGGTGGAGAAGCGCGTGCGCCAGAGTGGGGCCTTTCTGGCTCGAGCCAGAGAGGCCTACCAGAGCGCCGGCTACGAGGTGCAGACTGTCCGTCTGGCAACCACGCCGTTTGCCTCGGTCTTGAACGCCACGACCATCGGCGCAACGCCGCGTCTGGCGCAGGAATTAAGCGCGCTCTTGCCAGAGACGGGGATTGATTACGCGGCGCTTGGCCCGGCTCTTCCCTCGCTGCCGCAAAGTTACGCGGTGATTCCCTCTGCCATCGCCGCTTCTGAGAATGTTTTTTTCTCCGGCGTCATGGCTGAGGGACAGCATCTGTTTCTGGAGGCGGTTCGGGCCTGTGCGCAGGTTGTCGTGGAATGTGCCGCGCTTTCGCCGGATGGTTTTGCCAATCTACGCTTTGCGGCTCTGGCGAACGTGCCGCCCGGCACGCCATTTTTTCCGGCGGCGTACCATCGCGGTGGGCCGGCGGCTTTTGCTATCGCCTGCGAGGCGGCGGATGTGGCCGTTAACGCTTTTCATCAGGCGCGTTCGGTGCAGGAGGGGCAGCGAATCATGGTGGCCGAACTGGAAGAGCATGCCGAACGAATCCAGCGCGTGGCGCGCGAACTGGCGCGCGAGGAAAATGTGCGCTTTGGCGGCATTGACCTTTCCCTGTCGCCTTTCCCGCAGGAGAGTTGTTCGCTCGGTGCCGCGCTGGAGCGGTTGGGGGTCGCGCGCGTTGGGTTGCATGGTTCCCTGGCGGCGGCCGCGATCCTGGCCGAGACGCTCGAAGGCGTTCGTTTCCCCCGCGCCGGCTTTTCCGGTCTGATGATGCCTGTGCTCGAAGATAGCGTGCTGGCTGCGCGCGCCGCCGAGGGCGTCTTGACGGTCAAAGATTTGCTGTTGTACTCCGCCGTCTGCGGCGCCGGCCTGGATACTGTTCCGTTGCCAGGCGATGTCTCTACCGATCAGGTTGCCGCCCTGCTGCTGGATGTCGCCGCGCTGGCGTTGCGCCTGAACAAACCTCTCACTGCCCGCCTGATGCCCATTCCCGGCAAGCGGGCTGGCGATGAGGTCGCCTTCGCCTTTGCTTACTTTGCTCGAGGCGGCGTCCTGAGTCTGGAGGCGGAAAGCCTGACCCTGCCTCTGGCCGGTCAGGAGACGTTTGTGGTGCAAAAGCGCAGGTGGACATGAGCGGTGACGAGCGTGATCGGCAAAAGGCCGCGCGCTACGGTGAACCGTCTTACGTTTGGCGCGCGGGACAGGAACGGCGCCTGCGCCTGATCGTCGCCGCCGCTGGCGAGCGCATTCGCGGTCGCATTCTGGAAAACGGCTGTGGGGTTGGTATGTATGTGGCGCATCTCCAGCCATTCGGTGGGCAGGTGTTTGGTCTGGAGTATGAGTTTGGGCGCGCCTGCCTGGCCGGGCAGCGTTCGTCCCTGATCGTGTGCGCGGCTGGCGAACAGTTGCCATACCCTGCCGAAACCTTTGACCTGATTCTCAGCCACGAGGTGCTGGAACACGTTCAGGATGATGCTCAAGCGGTGTGCGAAATGGTGCGCGTGCTGAAACCGGGCGGGCGCATACTGATCTTTGTCCCCAATCGCGGTTATCCCTTTGAGACACATGGCGTTTACTGGCGCGGGAAATACTACTTTGGCAATATTCCGCTGGTAAATTACCTGCCCCGTGTCTGGCGAGATCGCCTGGCGCCGCACGTGCGCGTGTACACACGCCGCGACCTGGCGCAACGTTTGGCTGGCCTGCCGGTGCGCGTCCTGCAAAAACGCATCCTCTTTGGTGCCTATGATAATCTGATTGCGCGTTTTGGTCTTTTGGGCCGGATGCTGCGTACCTTGCTACAGGCGTTAGAACGCACGCCGCTGCAATGCTTTGGACTGTCCCATTTCTGGGTAGTGGAAAAGGTGGCCGGGCAGGAAAGATGAGCGGCAGACGTGCTTCGTGAGGATATTCTTTGTAACTACCTCGACAATGTTATATTTCGGCATAGTTGTCATGGCGAGGGCGTTCTCTGCCCGAAGCAATCCCCTGGTAATTGGGAGACTGCTTACCTTGAGACTCGCAAGGAGATTGCTTCGGCGGCTATCGCCGCCTCGCAATGACAAGGGACAGGTAATCTAACATTGTCGAGATAGTTACTATTCTTTGACAATTGCCTGACCGGCTTACGTTTTGATCGTTGACAGTCGCTCCTGAATCTCGGCGGCTCGGAGCGTATTCTTCATCAGCATGGCAATAGTCATGGGCCCGACGCCGCCCGGTACAGGGGTCAGATAGCCGGCCACTTCTCTGGCTTCTTCGAAGTTCACATCGCCGACCAGACGGTACCCCTTTGGCCTGGAGGGGTCGGGTTTTTCATTGATGCCCACGTCAATGACGGCGGCTCCGGGCTTGATCCATTCCCCGCGTACGAATTCCGCTTTGCCGATGGCGGCAATGAGGATGTCAGCCTGACGCACCAGGGCAGGTAAGTCGCGCGTGCGCGAATGGCACACGGTCACGGTCGCGTTCTTGCTGATCAGCAGCAGGGCAACCGGCATACCAACAATGTTCGAACGCCCTAACACCACCGCGTGGGCGCCTTCCATGGGAATGCCAGCCTGTTCCAGCAGGTAAATACAACCCGCTGGCGTGCAAGGCACGAAAAGCGGTTCGCGCCCCTTTTGCGCCAGACGACCGATGTTGATCGGGGAAAAGCCATCCACGTCCTTCTCGGCGCTGATCAGACTCAAAATGCGCTCCTCGTTGAGATGAGGCGGCAGGGGCAATTGCACCAGAATCCCGTTTACCTTCTTGCTGGCATTCAATTTCCGCACCAGTTTTTCTACCTCTTCCTGGCTGGCATTGGCCGGCAGATGATGGCTGATGGAGACCATGCCCAATTCCTGACAGGCCTTTTGCTTGGAGGCCACATAGGTAGCCGAGTCAACGCGGTCGCCGACCAGCACGGTGGCCAGACTGGGCGGCGTCTTGCCTTCGGCCAGTCGCCTGGCGACGGCGGCGGCTACTTCGGCGCGAATCTGTTGTGCAATCGCTTTCCCATCAATAATTCTGGCGGTCATGGTTACGCTCCTTGTCGGCTTGGAAAGGTATGCTACAGCCGGCGTTGTTGGTCTTCGGGGCCTCCCGCTGTCATTTTCGGCCCTGAATCTGGCGTGGAGAACGTCTGTTTCCCGTAAGACGGGCTTTGTCATTCCCGGCTCCGCTTTTGCCCGGCGGGGCGAGCCGTGATGAACCATGCTACGGCGCTCAAGGCGGGTGCTTTTACGGAACAGGAGTAACTGTACCGGCGCAGATTTTACCACACTGACTGCGTCGCCGCGGTGGCGGTGCACGGCCTGTGACGGGGGGGAGGAAGCAATCCGGCGTGCAGGCCGAACGAGGTGGGTGTGGCACGCTTCTCGGGAAAACGTCATGCCCTGCCGTGATTGTAATTGGAGGGGCGAACCGTCAACGAATGCCTGACCACGAATGCACGAATCACCGCGCCGCGTTCGTTTATTCGCTCCCTGTTCGGGGGCAGTCTGCTCCTGACGGGCTGGAAAGCCCGTCCTGCGGTTGTCTGCGGTCTGCCGTCCGCTGTCTGTATTCGTTGATTCGTTTTCCCCGAAAATGTGAGCCACGCCCGAACAGGGCGGTGCGCTGTAGCGGTAATGTATCCTTCGTTCGTAACTACCTCGACAATGTTATATTTCGGCATAGTTGTCATTGCGAGGGTGTTCTTTGCCCGAAGCAATCCCCTAGTAATTGGGAGACTGCTTACCTTGAGGCTCGCAAGGAGATTGCTTCGGCGGCTATCGCCGCCTCGCAATGATAAGGGACAGGTAATCTAACATTGTCGAGCTACCTACCATGGCTGATGGAGAACTCTCTGCCTCTTGTCATTGCGAGCGTAGCGCATGTCCCGAGCGCAGCGTGGGGAAAGCGATCTCCCGGTAAGCAAGGGGATTGCTTCGCCGCCTTTGGCGGCTTGCAATGACAGGGGTGGGTGGTGGACAGGTAATTCCTTTTGTTCTCAAATTTCCTGAAAAGATACACTACTACTGCTGTGTTAAGCAACTTTTTATACAAATCGGTCATCTCATTGTTTAGCGCAAATTCACCTGAAAGCATTGAACCGTTTACGTAGGACGGTCTTTCCAGGCCGTCCACCTGACCGACAAGCTGGAAAGACAGGCTGGAAAGCCTATCCTACGGAGAACGAACAAAGAGTCCCCAGGAGCGCAAAATCTAACCTAACGCGGCACTACTGCCTGAGCCGGCGATTTGTGGTATCCTTGAAAGGAAATCGGAGGTGCTATGAATCGAACCCAGGAATTTGCCAACCAGGTGATCGACAATGTTGAGCGCGTCATTGTTGGCAAGCGCGAGGTCATCGAGTTGCTTCTGGTCGCCTTGCTTTGCGAAGGCCATGTGCTGATCGAAGATGTGCCTGGTGTGGGCAAGACCATGCTGGCGCGCGCCATGGCCATCAGTCTGGGAGGGCAATTCAAACGCCTGCAATGTACGCCTGACCTGTTGCCGAATGACGTGACCGGCGTTTCGGTGTACAACCAGAAGAGCGGCGAGTTCGAGTTCCGCCCCGGGCCGGTGTTCGTCAATATCTTACTGGCCGATGAGATCAATCGTGCCACGCCGCGTACGCAGTCGGCGCTGCTGGAGGCCATGCAGGAACAACAGGTTACGGTAGATGGCGTGACGCGCCCGCTCCCACGTCCTTTCCTGGTACTGGCGACACAGAATCCGGTCGAGTACGAGGGCACCTTTCCTCTGCCAGAAGCGCAGCTAGATCGTTTCCTGATGCGTCTCGAGGTCGGTTATCCATCGCCGGAGGACGAGAAGTTCCTGTTGACCCATTTGGGTCGCGAGCATCCGATTACCCAAATTGGCGCGGTGGTGGATGGGGCGGCCATTCTGGATTTGCAGAAAGAGTGCTGGGATGTGTATGTTGATGAGACGTTGCGAGATTACATCATTCGACTGATTACCGCGACTCGTTCTCATCCTGACCTGGCACTTGGCGCCAGTCCACGCGCCAGTTTAGCGTTGTTCAAGACGGCACAGGCACTGGCGGCGTTGCGCGGTCGCGATCATGTCTTGCCCGATGATATAAAATATCTGGTTCCGCCTACGTTGACCCATCGCCTGATCGTTAAGCCTGAGGCGGAATTGCGTGGGCGCACCGCGAGCGCTATCGTTCGCGATTTGTTGACGGAAGTGCCGCTTCATTTGGGCGAGTTGCGTGGGTGATGTGACAGCGCAATACTGGTTTCTCCTGCTGGTTCTGGTCATTGTTGCGGCCACGGTACGCGGTAGTTTTGCCTTCACCGTGCTCTACTTGCTGTTGGGGGCGTATCTTTTTGGCCGTCTCTGGCTTTCGTATAGTCGAAAAAAGATTTCGGTGCGCCGTGTGCTGCAACCATACGCATTCTGGGGCGAGGAGGTTACAGTCAGGCTGGAATTTCGCAACCACGGACTTGTGCCCGTGCCCTGGATACAGGCACAGGAAAGTATGCCGGTTAACCTGGCCACCACCCGCGAGATGAAACGCGTGCTGGCGATTGGGCCGCGCGGCCATCAGGCGCTGACGTATCAGCTGCGGGCGCGTAAGCGCGGGTATTATCAGGTCGGGCCATTGTTTACGTTGATGGGTGATATTTTGGGCCTGGCGGGGGCTGAGGTAGGGGAAATTGGCGCGGATCGCCTGACGGTTTACCCGCGCATTGTGCCTATGCCTTACCTCACGCTACCTTCTCGTTCTCCACAAGGGACGTTGCGCCACACGCAACCGATTTTTGAGGACCCCACGCGCGTGCGCGGAAAGCGGGATTATATTCCGGGCGATTCATTGCGCCGTGTGGATTGGAAAGCAACGGCGATCAGTGGCCGTTTGCAGGTCAAACAGTTTGAACCGTCCATTGCGCTCGAAGTGGCGCTTTGCTTGAATTTGAACCAGGGCGAATATCCGTCGCAGTATCGCATTGACACGACGGAACTGGCCATCGTCGCCGCGGCTTCGGTGGCCAACCGGGTAGTGGCCCAACGTCAGGCGGTTGGGCTGGCCACCAATGGTCTCGATCCGTTGGAAACGAGCGAGGCCATGCTTTTCATTCCGCCGCGCAAAGGTCGTGGGCATTTGATACGCATTTTGGAGGTGCTGGCGCGCCTTCAGGCTGTGGAAGGCTATCCGCTGGTGACGGTGTTGAATGCGGTAAGCCCCCGGCTTTCCTGGGGGGCGACCCTGGTGGTAATCGCCGGTCAGGCCGATGAGGCGTTGTTTGACGAGTTGTTTCAGGCGCGTCGGCGTGGTCAAAATGTGGTGCTGATGCTGGTCGGCCGCGTGGTCAACATACAGGAGAGTCAGCGGCGCGCGGAACATTTCGGTATCCCCTTCTATGCCGTGCAGGAGGAAGATGACCTGACCGCCTGCCGGTGAGGCATAACGACAAACGAGTTGCGCGAATGGCAGAACGAAGCCGGTCTTTTCAGTACAACGAGCGCGTGTTTTTGACAGCGGCGCATTTGCTGGCCGCGTTGATGACGCTGTGCTTTGCCTGGTTGCTGATTACCTTCGGCGACTGGCTGTTCTACGGTTGGGAAAAGCGTGGCCTGTTGACTGCCTGTTTCCTGGTCATTGTAGAGGCCACCCTTTCATATCGTCTGGTCCGGCATTGGGATGCCACGCTGGCACAAAAGGTCGTCTATCGCCTGGGGGAAGCGATTTTGCTGGGCCTGTTGTTGAAACTGGTGACCGAAGCGCGGTATGGCTTTGAGCACTTTCTGGATAACCTGCTCGCCTGGCCTTTTGGCTTTGGCAGGTACTTTTTTACCGGCGAGTTTGTTTTTAACCTGATCCTTTTCTTCCTGGTCTGGTTGCTGGCCACGTTCTTTGCCGTGCGTTTGCACGAACTGGAGCACGTGGAGGAGATGTTTTACTGGGGCGATGTCCAGCGACCGTATCAGCCGGTACACCGCAAGATATTAAACCTCTATCTTACCGCCGGCCTTTTCATGATTCTTCTGACCGGCGTGATGCGGCAGGACTTTTTTGTCCTGAGCAAGCCTCCGCCGCGTTTGCAGGCAGATTTGCTCATTCTGGTAACGTATTTCCTGAGCGGTCTGATCCTGCTCAGCCTGGCCTATTTTGCCCATTTACGTGGGAAGTGGGGATATGAAGGGGCGCAGATTTCTCGCGACCTGGCCAGTCGCTGGTTGTTCTACGGCGCTACTTTCCTCGTCCTCCTGACGGGCGTGGCGCTGGCCCTGCCAACGAATTATTCGCTCCTGCTGCTCGACGCGCTGCGCCTGATGATCCTCTGGTTGGTGGCCATTGCCCAATTCTTGATGGCTGTGGTCGCTCTGGCCTTTCTTTACCTGGCTTCGTTCCTGTCCCGTTTGCTTGGCCGGGAGGCGGAGACCCTGCCGGTGGACGAGACGCCGCCCAGGCTGGAGGATTTTGCTCCACCCCCCTCGGGCGGCGGGGTACCTTTCTGGGAGACGCTCAAGGCGATTCTGTTTTGGGCGGCGTTGTTGACCGTAGTCTGGCTGGCGCTGCGTCAGTATTTACAGGCCAATCGTGAACTGGCCGAGACGCTGCAACGGTTTGCTCCCTGGCGGTGGTTGCGTGCCTTGTGGCAATGGCTGCGCGGCGGTTATCGTCAGGCCAGGCAGGGGGTGGGCAAGGCGGTGCGTACCGCAATCAACCGTTTGCGCGCCCTGACCACGCCGCGCCCGGCGCGACCAGGATGGCAATATCTGAACCTGCGTCAGTTGACTCCCCGTCAGCGCGTCATCTTTTACTACCTGGCGCTGCTGCGGCGCGCCGATGAGGCCGGCATTCATCGCCAGGACTGGCAAACCCCCCTGGAATTTTCACAGCGATTGGCTCAAGAGTTGCCTGAGAATGAAGCGCACGTCCTGGCCTTGACCGAGGCGTTCGATGAGGCGCGTTACACGGCTCATCCGGTCACGGAGCAAGATGCTGGCCACACGCGGTCGCTCTGGGAACAGATGCGCGTCCCATTGCAGCGACGGAAACGTGGCCGGCAGCGCACTATTCCCTCTTGACGTGGGGTAGGAGTATAATGGGAACAAATTGAGGTTGACATGGAAGCGCCGGTTCTTGTCCTGAATGCCAACTACGAGCCTATCCATGTTTGCAACACACGGCGTGCCTTGGGGTTACTGCTGGCCGGTAAGGCGAATATGGTGGCGAATGGACGCGGCTATATTCGCACTGTCAACCAGGTGTTCCCTCGCCCTTCGGTCATCCGGCTGGAATACATGGTTCATCGTCCGCGCCTGCGGGTTAAACTGACGCGGCGGGAAATTTTCCGCCGCGATGATTATACCTGTCAGTACTGTGGTCGCCGTACCCTCGATTTGACCGTCGATCACGTTCTTCCCCGCCATCTGGGGGGGCAACATACCTGGACGAATGTGGTCACCGCCTGCCAGGCCTGTAATCACCGCAAAGGGGGAAGACGCCTGAGCGAGGCCCACATGACCCTGCTGCGAGCGCCTCAGGAACCCCCTGCCAGTGCCAGATACATTTTCGAGCGCCACTTGCACGAGAATCAAGAGTGGGAACCTTACCTCCAGGGCTGGTAGAGGCTTACTGGTCGAAGTCTATGGTCAGGAAATCTTCTGCCAGGGCGATGGGGCCGGGGAAACGCGCCTGAGCTTGAGTGAGCCAGTCGTTTGCGGCTTTATCGCCGGCGGCCGGGTAGTGAATCAGGTAAAGGCGGGCAACGCCGGCGCGTTGAGCGATTTCGGCGGCTTGCGCGGCGGAGGAATGACCGGGCGCAGCCCCTGCCGCCTCGTGAAGCAGGACGTCGGCTCCCTGGGCCAGATGGACAACCGCCTCGCAGGGTTCTGTGTCGCAGGAGTAGGCCAGTGTCTTTCCCTGGGGAGTGAATTCGCAACGCAGACCGATGGCCGGTATCAGGTGCCTGACGGGCGAAGCGAAGATGCGCAGCTCGGCGCATGCCAGGACAGGGGCCATTTCTGCCTCGGGCAGGCGGTGAAAGATGACCGGATAGAAGTTGGGCCAGTCGCTCCAGCCATATAACTGAAGCAACGTTTCCAGACGGTCAAGCGTATGAGAAAGGCCATACACGTGCAGGCTGGCGCGACGTCCCAGCAGCCACAAGTCCATCAGCAATAACGGCGCTCCGGAGACGTGATCGGGGTGAAAATGGGTCAGGATCAAATCGGTCACGTGGTTGGGGTCTACGCCAGCCTGGGGTAGTTTCACCAATGGGTTGCTGGCACAATCCACCAGCACGGTGCGCTCCGCGCTGAGGATGACCATGTGGGTATTATCGTGATCGCGGGTGGGGATAGCGTTTGCCGAACCGAGGATGATCAGTCTGGCCATAGCCACTTCACGGAACGGAACGATCAGGGCAGAACGAAAGCAAGCAACCGGGGCGTGACGAAGGCCTCGATGACAGCCGCCAGGAGCAAGAGCGGCAATGCCAGTCCCAGCATTACTTTGGCCCAGTTAGCCCAGGTTTCAATGAGAATCTCGCCCAATGCTCGTTCTGGCTGGGGAGTGATTAACAGGGCGCCGGCATAGAGCACGCTGGCTACCACCAGCATCAGGGCCGGGATTTCGAAAATGCCATGCGGCAGGACACCGGCAAGGGCCACCAACCAGGGAGAGTATCCCATCCTGGCGATGACTCCAATTACCCCGCCGATGAGACTCATGTTGAGCAGGTAGAACAGGGCTCCCAGAACTCCAAAGGAAAGCATCCCCATGACCGAGATAGAGGTGACCGCGCGCAGGTTGTGCCAGAAGACGCTCCCCATGTTCAATTCCTGGCCGGGCCAGTTGGCGGCTGTTTCCAGGGCCTGGAGGAGCTTGTGCAGGCCCGCGTCGGATTGGATAGGTTGACTTTGTATCCATTGATAGGCCGCCTGCGTCCCCACCAGACCGAGAATCACGATCAACGCCAGCGCCAGGCGCATTTTTTGCAGGGACAGGGCGACTTCCTGACGGTACCATTGACGGAGTGACGTGGCGCGGCCGCGAAAATAAACCAGGAAAGTCTGCCAGGCCCAGCGCAGATTCAGAACGTCAATCTCTCGCCCCAGCAGGTATTCGCGCTTGAAGCGCGTCAGGCCGAGACGGATAATGAGCACGGCCATGATAGCAACTGCCAGGATGGTCAGCCAGACGCCGGTATGGTTGCCCCAGAACAGCATCAGACTTTCCCCTTGCAGCAGCAGGCCGACCGGGATCACGATAAAGGAAACGAGCAGATTCGCGCCGCGCACCGAAGTGGATTGGGTGGAAATGACCAGCGCCCCGCTGACCATCAGCACAGCCTGTACCAGACTGATGAGAATTGCCTGAAGCAGGGTCAACGTATCCGGCACTTTGATGTTCATCCAGTGAATCAGGAGGAGGTACAGCGTTAGATCGACAACGATGGCAATGGCCGGCAGGCAAAACCCCGCCAGCAGTTTCCCGAAGTACAGTTGCCAGTCGTAGAGAGGGGTGCTGAGCAGGGGTTCGATCGTGCCGCGTTCCTTCTCGCCAACGAACGATTCGAGGGCAATGACCAGGGAAACGGTCACCGGGAAGAAGCCTACGACCATGGTGAAGAACGGCACCACGCGCTCGGCTACACGTTCGGCGTTGTATTGCATAATATAGTCGGTTGCAATCCCTGTACCGGCCAGCATGAGGAAGGGGAAAAACAGGGTCAACGCGATGAGGGGGAGCAGAATGCGCCAGTCGCGCAACTGGTCACGCAGTTCGCGTCGCGTCAGCAGCCAGACAAATGACCAGCCTGTCATAATGATGACTCTCCTGGAGCGGTATTCAGGGTTTCCATGGCGCGCAGGTATACATCCTCCAGCGTGCGCGAGGTCTCTTGCACCGTGACGACCGGCGCCTGGTGAGCGAGCAGGAGGGCCAGCAGGGCCGGATTCGCCTGGGATGGATTGGCGACGCGGAAACGCAGATGCTGTGGCGTTTGCTCCAGCAGGGTGACGCCGGCGGGCCAGCGGAGGCTATCGGCAGACCAGGGAGCGGCTAACTGTACTTCATATTCTGGCGGCCCCAGCAATCGTTGTTTGAGTTCGGCCAGCGTGCCTTCCAGCAGGATACGCCCCCGGAAGATGATCGCAATCCGGTCCGCCAGGAGTTCTGCTTCGCTCAAATTGTGCGTGCAGAGGACAATGGCGCGCTGCTGGGAACGCAGGCGCGCGATTTCCTCGCGTACCAGACGGGCGCTTTCTGGATCCATGGCGGAGGTTGGTTCATCGAGCAGCAGTACGGGCGGATCGTGCAGCAAAGCGCGCGCCAGCGCCAGTTTCTGGCGCATTCCTTTGGAATACTCGCCGCAGCGCTTTCGCGCTGCCGTCTGGAGACCAAAGTATTCCAGCAAGTAGCGAGTGCGCTTCTCACGTTCTGAGGCCGATAGGCGGTAAAGCCGCCCGTAGAAGTCGAGGTATTCCAGGGCCGACATGCGCGCGTACAGGCCATGTTGTTCGGTCAGGACGCCAATCGCCGCGCGCACCTTCTCTGCCTGGGTGACGACGTCATAGCCGCCAACGCGGGCCCAGCCGCGACTGGGAACCAGGATGGACGTCAACATGCGCACCGTGGTGGTCTTGCCGGCGCCGTTTGGCCCAAGCAGGGCCAGAATCTGGCCTGCTCTCACCTGTAGATTGACCCCCTGCACAGCCCAGAAATCGCCAAAGCATTTGCCCAGGTCTTCCGTTTCAATCATTACTTGAATTATAATCTGCAAACTGTTTCGCGTCGCTACCTGACAGATTCGGTAGGCAGGATGGCCTGCGTCAGCGGCCTGCTGTGCACCACAGCCGCGCCGGAAGAGAAAACGCGCCGGCGGCCTCCTTGCCGACTTTTCAGGGCGGCTCTGCGGTAAACTGGGTAACGATTTAGCCCTGTCTCAAAACCGTTGTGGATGTCATGGCGAGGAGCGTTCTTTGCGACGAAGCAATCCCCAGGCGGTCCATTTCGCCTGATACAGGGGAGATTGCTTCGCCAAAAAACGGCTCGCCATGACAAGGCTGCGTAGTTACAAATCTGGATACTTGCCGGTGTAGAACGAGCGTAAATCTGGAGGCAATGATGGATCTGGACGATTTTCTGGCTTTCCCGCGTGTGGATACTCAGAATATGCTGGGGGAAATTGAGAATCTACCGGCGCAACTGGAAAAGGCCTGGCAGATAGGCCTGGCGGCAGACCTGGACGCGGAGACGCCGGTTTCCAGCGTGGTCATTTGTGGCATGGGGGGGTCGGGGATTGGGGCAGCGCTACTGGAGGCCTATGTGATGCCGGGTTGCCGTGTGCCGGTGCTGGTTCACCGCGATTATGGCCTGCCGGCCTGGGCGCGTGGAGCGCACACGCTGGTTATCGCCTCGTCCCATTCTGGGAATACGGAAGAAACGCTGGATGCGTTCGAGACGGGGCGGCGTCATGGCTGTCGTCTGCTGGCAGTGTGTACCGGTGGGGAACTGGAACAGCGCGCCCTCGCTTGTGGCGCGCCGGTCTGGAAATTCGAACATCATGGCCAACCGCGCGCCGCGGTGGGGTATTCCTTTGGGCTGCTGCTGGCGGCGTTTGCCCGTCTGAATCTGCTGGCTGAGCCGCTGGAAAAGACCGCGCAGGCCCTTGCCGGCGCCATCCGCGCGCTGCGGATGCAGGCGGCGACCTTGCGGGCCGATCTGCCATGCGCCCACAACCCGGCCAAACAGCAAGCGACCCGCCTGATCGGGCGCTGGGTCAATGTCTATGGAGCGGATTATCTGGGCGCGGTGGCGCGACGCTGGAAAGGCCAGATCAACGAATTGGCCAAAGCCGGCGCGGCCTTCGAAATCTTACCCGAAGCCGATCATAACACGCTGGCCGGTATCGAACGGCCGGAAGTCTTGCAGCAGACCATGACGCTTTTCCTGCGCGCCCCATCCAATCACCCGCGCAACCGTCTGCGCCTGGAATTGACGCGCCGGGTCATGCAGGAGGCAGGGCTGGCAACCGACTTGTATGAAGCGCAGGGCGATACCCCCCTGGCGCACATCTGGACCGCTTTACAATTTGGCGATTATCTGGCTTACTATCTGGCCCTTGCCTATGGGGTTGACCCGACGCCCATTGCCACGCTGGTGGAGTTCAAGGCGGCGATGAAAGCCGGCGGTCACGGATTCTCGCCGTCTTGAATCTCTGCCAGTTCCAGCGCGAAACACAGCGAAGAGAGGCGATTCAGGTATTGCAGGAGCAGAGGATTCTGGATTTCCTCGGCGTGCCACAGGGCGGCCACGCGCCGTTCGGCGCGGCGCACGGCGGTACGCGCCAGATCGAGGGCCGCGCTGGCAGGGGTCTCGCCGGGCAGAATGAAATCGGCGGGCAGGGTCAGGCTGGCGGTCAAATGGTCAAGTTGGGCTTCGAGCCACTGCAAGCGCTCGGCGGTCAGACGTTGGAAACGTTCGACCGTCTCCGGTGAGGCGGCCAGTTCGCTCATCAGGTGATACAGGTCGTGTTGTACGGCGCGGATAAGGGTGGCGGTGGCAGGCAGGCGTGTCAGGGCGCGCGCCAGCCCCAACGCCGCGTTGGCTTCGTCCACGGCACCCAGGGCCTCGATGCGCGCGTGATGTTTGGGCAATCTGCCGCGCCCCAGCCAGGCGGTCATTCCATCGTCACCATGACGGGTATACAGAGGAGACATCGCTGGTTCAGGCCGTAGCCGCCGCCTTCTTTTCCCGGCGCGCCTTCCACCATTCCACAATGGCCGGGAGCACCGAAATCAGCACAATGGCGATGATGACCAGTTCAAAATTCTTCTGGACGAAGGGGATATTGCCGAAGAAATAACCGGCCAGAGTGAACAGGGCCACCCAGGTCGTGCCGCCGATAACATTCCAGGAAATGAAATAACCGTAGGACATTTCTCCCACGCCGGCGACAAAGGGTGCAAAGGTGCGCACGATGGGCACAAAGCGCGCCAGAAAGATTGTCTTGCCGCCGTGCTTTTGGAAGAAGGCATGGGTACGTTCCATGTATTCCTTCTTGATCCATTTGATCTCGCCACTGTAGGCGCGTGCACCAATGGCATGACCAATCCAGTAGTTGGCGGTATCGCCGGCGATGGCCGCGCCGGTAAGCAAGGCGAACAGCAACCAGGGGTTCAACGCCCCGCGCGCGGCAAAGGTCGCGGCGGCGAAGACCAACGAATCGCCGGGCAGGAAAGGGGTCACCACAAACCCCGTCTCCATGAAAATGACAAAGAATAGCAACCCATAGGTCCAGCCGCCATACTGGGAAATGATGTTTTCCAGATAGACGTCAACGTGCAGGATGAAAGTTACGAATTTCAAGATAGTGTCCATGATTTCCTTCCTGGGATGGGATTGCGGCAGTCACGCCACGTTCGGAGAGGTTTTGTCTGCGCTCTCGATCTGGCTTTTTCGGCGCAGGCTGGCATTGAGAACAGGCAGGGCCACAGCGCCGCTCACGAAGAGGGCAAACAGAAGGCTCAGGGCAAGCAGAATCAGCAATCCACCGAGCGCGACCTGTATGGCCGCCGCCATATCGTTGCTTTCTACCGCAGGGGCCAGGGCGATGATACGCAAGGCAACGTAGAACGCCATGATCAGGGTCCCGTTCCACAGACCATGCAGGCCAGCGCTGAGCAGGTATGTGCCGACCAGTTGACGCCGTCGCCGGTAACGAAAGGCGACGGCAATCGCGCTGCCGAGCAGGGCGCTGACGGTAACGTGCATGAGCGAACTGGAAACGCGCCCCAGAATGCCAACGCCCCATAGTGAAGTTGCGGCGCCTGTGGCCAGCATTCCCTCGATGAGGGAGAAGCCTGCCCCACACAACGCGCCCAAAGCAAACCCCTCGCCTGCCGAGGCCAGACGTGGCCCAAGCCAGAAGAGGAGGGATACTTTGGATGCTTCCTCAATGAGCGGCACAAGGCAGGCGGCAAACAGGAACAGAGCCCCGATCACCCAGGGGTTAGAAAGATAGGGCGTCAGCGCGTCCAGTGCCTCAGTGGGCGTGGTCGCGGCCTCCAGTTGCTGGCCCAGTTGATCGATCAAACCACGCCAGAACGGTTGTTTTCCCCAGAGCAGTTCGCCAATCCCGCGCCCAAGCGCGAGCAACAGATACTCACCGGCCATGGCCAGCGCGGTGCTGCCGGCGATGGCAAACCCTGACACACTCCAGAAACGGCGTCTGGAAATGGCGAGCAATCCCCCGGCGCCCGTCCAGACCAGCAGAATAAGCGGCAACAGGACCCCAAGCGGCAGGAGAGGCACCGTCCCCATCCAGCCAGACTCTGGAATCAACGTTACCAGACTGCCCAGACAGAGGGTAAAGACCCACAGGATGCCGAGGGCGAGCGCATATCTCCAGCGTAGCGGAGGGATGATCATCAGACGTGTTTCATCCTTACCCTGCAGGGCGCGCAGGTTGAAAATGAACATGGGCAGCAGGAGCAGGGCGCAGGTTGCCATCGTGGTCATCTCGAGGACGGCAATGCGCATGGTCTCTACTTCGACCGTGCGGGGCAAAACGCGGGTAACGAGCAGGTACACTGCCCGGCCGATGAACGCGAGCATGCCCGTCAGGCTGAAGAGAAGCGCCAGCAGAGCCTCCCGGAAGGGGGAAAACGTCGGCCATCGCCGTTGAGCGCGGTTGCCGTCGGGGATGGTCGGCGCGCAGTCTGGTTGCGCGTTCGGAAGGGGGGCCAGGGACATTTCAGCGTTCCTCAATGGTGACGTTGAGCAGGGCGTCGCCTTCTGGAAGCCAGAGACCCGGTTGAGGGTCGCGTGGGGTCAGTTGCATGGCGACTTCCAGGCCGGCGATGACCTCGCCGAAAATGGTGTACTGACCGTTCAGGTGCGGCGTCGGGGCGAGGGTGATAAAGAACTGGCTGCCGTTCATGTCCGCGCCAGAGTTGGCCATGCCGACCATGCCGGCGCGGTCAAAGCGCAGCGAGGCGTCAATCTCGTTAGGAATAAAGTAACCCGGCCCGCCCAGGCCCGTGCCCGAGGGATCGCCGCTTTGGGCGACGAAGCCGGGGATGACGCGGTGAAAGGTGATGTTGTCAAACCAGCCCTGACGGGCCAGGAAGACGAAATTATTGACCGTAAAGGGCGCTTTGTCGGCAAAGAGTTGCAGGACAATATCGCCTCTGGCGGTGTGCAGAGTGGCCAGGTATTGCCGGCTGGGGTCAATCATCATGGGCGGGCAGTCAGAGAATTGCCGCTGACCGAGCTTGAGGAGATGAAGCATCGTGTCCAGAGAATAGTAACTGACGACGCCGGCCTGTAAGCGACCGTTGACGATGACCAACGGCGGTACTGGAATCTGTTTTGCCAGTTCCACCGCGTGTTCAACAGCGGTGACGACGGCCTCGCTTTCCATGTCCTGAAGAAACTGCGGCCGGTCGAGGCCAAGCATTTCCGCTTCGTTTGCCAGCCAGGTCTGGAACGCGCCTGGGTCGAGAGGAAACCATTCTGCCTGTCTGGCATACAGGGCGTCATGCATTTCCCAGAATTTTCCCTGGCGGGCGGCGGCGCTCGCCGCGCGGGCCGCCAGGACTGATTTGTCATTCTTCTCTGCCAGCGGCAGGTGACGGTACACCAGACGGACATCATTGGGGTGATCGGCGCGCAGGGTCTTGAGCAGGTCGGCCAGATCGGCGCAGGTGCGGCACTGGAAATCACTGTACACGATAATGGTCAGGATGGCGTCCGCAGGCCCCTGGCTGACATCTTCCGGCCCCACGGGCGGGAAGAGCGATTCCTGCGTCTCGGGGGTCGGTTCAGGCTTTACGACACGGCAGGGCATGATCAGCGGCGTCGCGGTGGTCGCGTTCGCAGGGGTGGGGCGGAGAGGCGTGCTCTGCCCCTGGCACGCTGTCAACAGGAGGGCAGTCAATAAGAAAGCAGGTAACCACTTGGGCATAACGGCACCTCAGAGGGCGAAACTGGAAGAGTAAGACGGGCGTACGATACTGGCGGTTGCTGCAGAACGTCTTGCAGGTCTTGAAAGGAATCCATGACGGCCAGGGTTTTGAGGAAAGCGGCCAGGGAGGGGGAACGGGCGCGCAAGGCGCGTACCGCCGGTCCCACCGGATCCTCCCCAGCCGCGCCAACGGGCGTGTCGGCATAAGCGCCGTAGAAAGCAAAGTACGCCTGATTCAGTTTGCGAATCGGGAAACCATGTTCCCAGAAGACCAGCCGCCGCGCCTCCATGTAGGCTTCGGCTTCCTCGATTTTCCCCTGGGCCAGCAATTCGTCCACGTGTACCCGCGTGCGGTGCATTTCGCGGTTGAAATCGAACGTTTCTTCCTCTTGTTGAACTTGCGCAGACAGGACGACGGGATGATTCAGATCGGCGAGCAGATAGGGATAATAGCGCGCCAGCACCTCATGGGCGATCTCACGGCCTGCTATGGAGGCGGCAGTCTCATTCATCGTGCGCAATTCGGGAGAACTATCGTAATGAATGCCCAGCGGACGCAGGCTCAACCAGTTATGAGTCCACTCGTGGGCAATGGTCTCAATGAGCCAGTCGAGGGCTGTAGAACGCATGACCATGGTGGGATATGTGCCCACTCCGCCAATGGGCACCACCAGCGAAGAGACGTTGAAGGCGCGGTCAATTTGTTCTTCGAGCGCGGCGTGCTGATCCACGCGCAGACCGGGCAGCAGGGAAATGGCGGCCTGCTGCTCAATACGGTCGCGCGGCGAGATGACCAGATGCCAGGGCATGGGGCTGATGTGAAAGGCGACGGGTGGGATGGGTTGACCACCGCTGGTCAGGCCAAGTTCGGCCAGCGTCGCGCTCACCTGCTGTTCCAGCACCGCCTCGGCCAATGGCGCCAGCGGACGCTGTTGAGCGTACAAACTCTGTAAACGAGCGCGCACCTCCTGCGAAGCGCGTTCCGGATCGGCGATGGCGGGATCGGCGTACAGCCGTTCCAGTTGAGCCTCATTCTCCAGAATCTGCTGCGTAATCTGCAGGTAGTCCTGCACGATTTGCCATTGCGCCAGATCAGTAAAGTAAAAAGGACTGCCTGAGGCGCTTTGCAGCCACTTGTCTTCCAGAGCGTTGAGCGTCCAATCGAAATAGTCGAATTCTACGGCGCGCGTATAGGCATGGATGCGCGCCATAGGGTCGGTACCCCTGGCCCAGGTATCGGCAGTCAACAGGCAAAACAGCCACAGGCTTCCCAGCAGAATCTCGGTCGCGCGCTGCAAACGGACGAGCATGAGCAGGATTATATCGTAAAACAGCAGAGGCAAAAGGTGGAGTATGGTAGAATAGAACTGCTGTTCTGGCATAAGGTCATCGATGGAATTCAAACTCGTTGCTCCCTTTCAGCCGACCGGGGATCAGCCCGAAGCCATCCGCCAGTTAGTGGGGGGGGTACGGCGAGGGTATCGTCATCAGATTCTGCTGGGCGCTACCGGTACCGGCAAGACGTTTACCATAGCGGCGGTCATTCAGGAATTGCAGATGCCGGCGCTGGTCATGGCGCACAATAAGACGCTGGCGGCTCAACTGTATGCAGAGTTCCGCGAATTTTTCCCTCACAACGCGGTTCAGTATTTTGTCTCCTATTATGATTACTATCAGCCCGAAGCCTACGTTCCCAGCCACGATTTGTATATCGAGAAAGAGACGGAAATCAACGAAGAGATCGAACGTCTGCGCCTGGCGGCGACAACGGCGCTGCTCTCGCGCAGGGATGTCATCATCGTGGCTTCGGTGTCGTGCATTTACGGGCTGGGTTCGCCGGAAGATTACGGGCGTGGGGTGGTGGAACTGCGCCTCGGCGAGATTTATCGCCGCAACGCGTTGATGCGTCAACTGGTGGATGGACAGTACCAACGCAACGATTTCGAATTGCGTCCTGGCACGTTTCGCGTGCGCGGCGACACGCTGGAAATCGTTCCGGCTTATGAGGAACGACGCGGTTACCGCGTTATTTTCTTTGGCGATGAAGTGGAACGTCTGCTGGAATTTGACTCGTTGACGGGCGAGATTCTTGCTGAACCCCAGCAGGTGGCCATTTATCCGGCCAAACACTATCTCACTCAGGAAGAAAAATTGCGGGCCGCCATCGCGGATATTGAACAGGAACTGGAAGAACGGCTGGCCTGGTTCCGCCAGCAAGGCAAACTGCTGGAAGCGCAACGCCTTGAACAGCGCACGCGCTATGACCTGGAGATGTTACGCGAGGCAGGCTATTGCTCCGGCATCGAAAATTACTCCCGTCACCTTGACCGCCGCGCGCCCGGCACCCATCCCTGGACGCTGATTGATTTCATGCCCAGCGAATACCTGCTCGTGCTGGATGAATCGCACATGACGATTCCCCAGATCCGCGGCATGTACAACGGTGACCGCGCCCGTAAGGAGACGCTGGTGGAGTATGGTTTCCGTTTGCCTTCGGCGCTGGATAACCGTCCGCTCAAATTTGAGGAATTCGAGCAGGTAATGGGGTACACGATTTATACCTCTGCCACGCCTGGCCCCTATGAACGCGAGCGCGCCGAACAGATTGTGGAGCAGATTATTCGTCCGACCGGCCTGGTGGACCCGCAGGTGGAGGTTCGCCCGACAAAAGGCCAGATTGATGATTTGATCGGGGAGATTCGCCAGCGCGTGGAGCGTCATGAGCGCGTTCTGGTGACCACGCTGACCAAACGCATGGCCGAAGACCTTTCCGAATACCTGAAAGAACTGGGCATCAAAGTTCACTACCTGCATTCGGAAATCGAAACCATCGAGCGGGTCAGCATCCTGCGTGATTTGCGGCTGGGGGTATATGATGTGGTGGTGGGCATCAACCTGCTGCGCGAGGGGCTTGACCTGCCGGAAGTTTCGCTGGTCGCGATTCTGGATGCTGACAAGGAAGGCTTCCTGCGTTCCGAGACGGCGCTCATTCAGACCATCGGGCGCGCGGCACGGCATGTTCACGGTCAGGTGATCATGTATGCCGATACCATAACCGATTCCATGCAGCGCGCGATTGACGAGACCAACCGCCGGCGAGCGAAGCAAATCCGTTACAATGAAGAGCATGGCATTACGCCGGTCAGCGTCCACAAAGCGATCCGCGACCTGACCGATTCGCTCTCGGTGCGGGCCGTAGCCGAGGCGCGCCCGGACTACAAAACTGCCCAGCGCGCCGGGGCGGCCTCGCGTCACGAATTGCGTCGCGTCCTGGCCGAACTGGAGCGCGAAATGAAAGCGGCGGCGCAGAATCTTGAATTCGAGCGCGCCGCCGCTCTGCGGGATGAATTATTTGAACTGAAGGCGCTGTTGGCGGAAGATGAGTCGCTGCGTCCCTGGGAAAAAATCCGCTTGCTTTCGGGCGAGGAGTGACGCGCAGTGACCGGTCATCTGGTGGTGGTTGGACTGGGACAGGCTTTGCGCGGCGATGATGTGGCCGGGCTGGAGGCCGTGCGCCTGTGGGAGCGCACGTTCCCGGCTACCGCCACGCATCCACAGGTGCGCATCGAGTATGCCGAATCGCCCGGTTTGACATTGCTCTCGTTGTTAGAAGGCGCCACGGCGGCTTTGCTGGTAGATGCTGTGCAGAGTGGCAGCGCGCCAGCAGGGACTGTGCATCTCTTGTCCGAGGCGGATTTGCCGGCGTTTCTGCAAGGCGCGGCTTCGGCGCATGGCTGGGGAGTGGCAGAAACGCTGGCTCTGGCGCGGCAGGCGGATCTGGCTGATTTGCCGGTGCAGATTGTCCTGCTCGGCGTGGAGATGGCGCAGGCCGAGGTTGGCGCGGGGCTGAGCCCGGCGGTACAGGAGGCTTTGCCGGCGGTGGCGCTGGAGATCGAGAAATATGTGCGTGCCTGGTTAACGCAGGAGGCCGAACGATGACCACGCAACTTTATGGCGGCCTGGAGGGTGGGGGCACGAAGTTCGTTTGTGCCGTGGGACGCGGGCCGCAGGAGATCGTCGCCGAGATTCAATTCCCAACCACAACGCCCCAGGAAACACTGGCGCGCGCGAGCGAGTTTTTTCGCCAGTACGAAGTTGTCGCGCTTGGCCTGGCCTCCTTTGGTCCGCTGGATTTGAACCCTGCCTCGCCTGCCTTCGGCGCCATTACCGCAACGCCGAAAGCCGGTTGGGCCGGGACGAATCTGCTCGAGTATTTTCGACGCGCCTTCGGGCTGCCGGTCGTTCTGGAAACCGACGTCAATGCGGCCGCCTTCGGAGAATACCGCTGGGTGGACGAGAATCGCGGCCTCGATGCGCTGGTTTATTTCACCATCGGCACCGGTATCGGCGCCGGGATCATTGTCAACGGGAAAATCGTCCACGGCCTGACGCATCCCGAGGCCGGTCATTTCCGCCTCCCTCATGACTGGCAGGACGACCCTTATCCGGGCAACTGCCCATTCCACGGCGATTGCTTCGAAGGTCTGGCCTGTGGGCCGGCGATTGCGGCGCGTTGGGGGCAGCCCGCGGATTCTCTGCCCGACGACCATCCGGCCTGGGAACTTGAAGCCCGCTATATCGCTTCGGCGTTGACTGCCGTGATTTGTCTCCTCTCGCCGCAACGCATTGTGCTTGGCGGCGGCGTGATGCAGCGACAGTCCCTCTTTCCGCGCATTCGCCGTCGTGTCAAGGCTCTCCTCAATGGCTATATTGCCTCGCCGGTGCTGGCTGGCGATCTGGAATCGTATATTGTCCCGCCCGCGTTAGGGAAACGCTCGGGGGTGCTGGGGGCAATCGCGCTGGCTCAGGCGGCGTTCGAGCAGTCGGCGGCCTGTTCTGCTTGAAGCAAATAGGATATTTCAGGTATAATTTCACCATGCTTTCTCCTGAGGAAATCGAAGCCCGGCTGGAACGAGTGCTCCTGACCGTGCAAAAGCCGGCGCGCTATGTGGGCGGTGAATACAACGCCGTCGTCAAAGACTGGGAATCGGTGCGCACGCGGCTGGCGTTCGTTTTCCCGGACGTGTACGAGATTGGTCTTTCCAACCTCGGCTTGCAAATCCTGTATGATGCTGTCAATCAACGTTCAGACGCTCTGGCTGAACGCGCCTATGCCCCCTGGCCGGATATGGAAGCCGCCATGCGCGCACACGGGATTCCCCTCTACTCGTTGGAAAGCAAGCGTCCTCTGGCCGGCTTCGATATTCTTGGCTTTTCTATTCCCTACGAGACGCTCTATACCAATGTCCTGAACCTGCTCGATCTGGCTGGCCTGCCGCTTTTCGCCGCTGAACGAGATGAACGGCATCCGCTGGTCATCGCCGGCGGCCATGCCTGCTTCAATCCGGAGCCGATGCATGCCTTCATGGATGCTTTCGCTATCGGCGAGGGCGAAGAGGTGATTCATGACATTCTGGAGGTAGTGGGGCGATGGAAAGAGGCACAGCGCCCACGCGCGGAACTGCTGCGGGCTCTGGCGAGAATTCCCGGCGTGTATGTCCCGTCCCTGTATCAGGTGCGCTACTTTTCCGATGGGACCGTTCAGGCCGTTGAACCGTTGACTCCCGAAGCGCCGCCCGTGATTGTCAAACGCATGGTGCCGAAATTGCCTCCGCCGGTGACCGACTTTCTGGTGCCGAATACCGATATTGTCCACAATCGGGTGGCGATCGAGATCATGCGCGGTTGTACGCGTGGCTGTCGTTTCTGTCAGGCGGGCATGGTCATGCGTCCGGTACGCGAGCGCCCCATTGGGGAAATCGTCCGGGCGGCGGAGGAGGCCGTGGCGAACACCGGCTATGAGGAACTGGCTTTGCTGTCCCTTTCTTCCTCGGATTACAGTGACATTATCAGGCTGGTGGAGAGCATGGGAGAGCGTTTCCAGGGACGGCATCTCACCATTTCCCTTCCTTCCCTGCGCATCGAGACGGTGTCGGTAGATTTGATGGAGCGGCTGAAGGAGCGGCGTTCTGGCGGTTTTACTCTGGCGCCGGAAGCCGCCACCGAACGCATGCGACGGATCATCAACAAATTCATCCCCGATGAGCAGATTCTGGCTACGGCGCGGGAAATCTATCGTCGCGGCTGGACGACCATCAAACTGTATTTCATGATCGGGCATCCGGCAGAGACGCTAGAGGATGTTCAGGCCATTGCGGATTTATGCCGGCGGATTCTGGCGGAGGGGCGACGTGTCCTCGGTGGACGAGCGCACCTTCACGTTGGAGTGAGTACCTTCATTCCGAAACCGCATACCCCATTCCAGTGGGCCACCTGCGATACGCCGGAACAGATTCAGGCCAAGCAGAATTGGTTAAAACAGGCCTTGCGTGACCGCGCCATCAAACTGACCTGGACAGCGCCGGAAGAGACTTTGCTCGAAGCCTGGCTTTCGCGCGGCGACCGGCGCCTTGCCGGTGTGATTTATCATGCCTGGCAGCACGGCGCGCGCTTTGACGCCTGGCAGGATTTGCGGCGTATGGACCTCTGGCAGGCGGCCTTTGCCGCGACCGGCCTTGACCCGGCATTTTATACGCACCGCCCGCGCCGTCCCGACGAAATCTTCCCCTGGGATCACATCTCCGTCGGTGTGCACAAACGATTCCTCTGGCAGGATTACTGCCTCTCGCTGGAGGAGCAGACCCGCGCGGATTGCCGCACAGGTTGCTATGCTTGTGGGATTCTTTCGGCGTATCGCCAGGAACGCCGCGCGCATCCGGGCGATTTCTGGAAATGCCCGACCGTCAAGACACGCGCCCCTCGTCAGGCATAAGGCCAGCGTTCGTCAGGGCGATCTGCCTGCCCTGGCCGCAGGAAAGCGGAAACGTCTCTGGTGTACCGGGGATTGCCATTGTCTGACCCTGCCCCCTCCGCTACAGGCAACACCTCAGGCTGGCCTGTAAGCCGCATTCTGTCCAGCAGATGGTGTCGGTTTACGCCGGAGGCTTCTTCCCGACTCTCTGCCTGGGCGATCATCTCTCTGGACGGCGCGTTGCCGCGCCGTTCTAGCGGCCTACCCGGGACTGGCTTTCCCACTTATGGAGAAAGCGCTTGAGGAGACGAGCCGCCTCCCGTCGTCCGCAGACGACTTCGTCCCTGCTTGGCCTTGCTCCCGACGGGGGTTGCCTGGCCATCCGTATTGCTACAGATGCCGGTGGTCTCTTACACCACCTTTTCACCATCACCGCTGCCATTGGCAGACGGCTGTCTGTTTCTGTGGCCCTGTTCCGGCAGGTTAACGCCTTACGGCTGTTTCCCCGCCCCGGGTGCTACCCGACGTCGTGCTCTGTGGAGTGCGGACTTTCCTCAGCCCTGCTTCGCAGGGCCGCGATCGCCCGGCCAGCCTGAGGCTATTTCTATCATAGCCTCTTCCCCAGCAGATGTCAACACCGATTCGGTTTACTCCAGCAGATCATCCCCGCCCTCTGCGACGGTTGATTCCTCACCGCCCAGTTCGGGCATTTCTTTTTCGATTTCCTCGGGGCGTTGTCCTTTTTCCAGGCGTTCCACAACCTCGTCGAATTCAGGAGGCATCTCTTCGCCGAGTTCCTGGCCCATTTTGCGCATGAAGCGCCCCATGGCGCGCGGGTCTTCTTCCAGGCCTTCCAGCGCACTGGGGTCAGAAAAGTCGTCAGCTAGGGACTCGAGGCGCCCTTCCTCCGACCTGGCCAGGCGAACGCGCGGCAGACGCCGGCGAACATGCGGGCTTTGGCAATGTGGGCACTGTACCTGTCGGGTGCCATATTCGGCATATGACAGATACACCTCAAAACGCCGCTGGCAATCGAGGCAGAGATAATCGTAGATGGGCATAGGCTTCTCTCCAGACGAAGAAGTTATGCCTGGTGCATTTCGTCATCGGTGGCTTTAAACTCTCGGATGATGCCGGTCACAATGAATACGGTCCGCTCGCAGATGTTGGTCACGCGGTCGGCGACCCGTTCGAGGTTGTGCGCGGCCCAGAGCAGCCAGTTGGCGCGTTGAATGGAGCTTGGGTCGCTGAGCACGAAGGTCATCAGTTCCCGATAGACCTGATTGTAGAGTTCGTCCACTTCGTCATCTTCGAGGGGGATGGCGCGCGCGGCTTCAGCGTCTTCGCGGATGAAAGCGTCCAGCGCGCGGTGGAGCATATCGGTGGCCTTCTGGGCCATGCGTGGAATGTCAATGAGCGGCTTGAGCAGGGGCTGGTCACCCATGCGGATATTGATCGTGGCAATGCCTTTCGCATAGTCGCCCATGCGTTCCAGTTCACCGGCGATTTCCAGGATGGAAGCCAGCAAACGCAGGTCGTGTGCCATAGGTTGCTGTGTGGCAATGAGCACCATGACTTGCTCCTCAATGGCGAAGCGTTTCGCATTGATTTGGGCGTCCATCTCGTAAAGGCGCCGTGAGGCCTCAATATCGCGCTTCTTGAGTGCTTCCACCGAGCCCAGAATAGCATCCTCGACCATACTGCCCAGGATGAGCAGTTCGTCTTTCAAGTGGCGGATTTCTTCTTCAAAGGTTTTACGCATGGTTAGCCTCCTCAAGGTTTATTATACTCGTTGCTGGCGGTAGTGAAGATGATATTTTGTGGCTCCGATCAGCC
>Ga0272448_1000418_pt1 | contig 66384 bp, 58 predicted proteins | sample YNPCB0191_FD_202220 | JGI IMG/M metagenome (GOLD analysis project Ga0272448, IMG submission 202220) | Hot spring sediment microbial communities from Yellowstone National Park, WY, United States - YNP-CB-019-1 | ecosystem: Environmental > Aquatic > Thermal springs > Hot (42-90C) > Sediment... | reverse complement strand
AGCGCGCTGGCGGCGCGACATCCTCGCCGAATTCCGCTTGAAACAAAACTTCTTCGGCGTCGGTTCCACACCGCTGGTCGAAGGCGACAAACTCATCGTCAACGTCGGCAATCCCACGGTCGTCGCCTTCGACACGCGCACCGGCAGGGAACTGTGGCGGGCCGGCAACCAGTGGGGACCGAGTTACGCGACGCCCGTTGCCGCCACCATGCACGGTCAGCGCCACGTCTTCGTCTTCGCCGGCGGCGAGAGCGACCCGCCCACCGGCGGTCTGCTGTGTCTGGACCCGGCGGACGGGAAAATCGCGTTCGCTTTCCCGTGGCGCGGGCGCCGTTACGAGTCGGTCAATGCCTCCTCGCCGGTGGTGTTTGGCAACCGCGTTTTCATCTCGGAGTGCTACGGCAGCGGCGGCGCCCTGCTGGAGGTGCTTGCCAACGGCAGTTGCAGCGTCCTGTGGACGAACCGAAAATTCGGCACGCATTTCATGACCTCGATTTACAAGGACGGTTATCTGTACGGGATTGACGGCTACGTGATGCAGGCTGCGCGGCTGGTGTGCGTGGATGCGGCCACCGGCAAAGAGATGTGGAGCACCCGGCCGATCTGGGAAGAAGTCGTGCCGACGAAGAACGGCCCGCGGAAACTGGTGCGCGGAACGTTTCGCGGGTGGTTGTTGTCCGTGGACGGGCATTTTCTCTGTCTCGGCGAACTCGGTCACCTGCTCTGGCTGGATTTGACGCCGCAAGGTTGTCGCCCGTTGGATCGCGTCTGGTTGTTCGCCGCCCAGGAAACCTGGACGCCGCCGGTGCTTTCTCGCGGACGGCTCTACATCTGCCAAAACGCGCGCGACCCGTTTCACGACACGCCGCCGCGTCTGCTTTGTTACGATCTTCGCGCCTCCCAATGATGGCGTAGGCTTGGGGCGCCGGCGATGAGCCACAAATTGACTTGACCTCATGGGACCTTGAGCGTTGACTTAAGCAGCAAAGGGATTTGCTTGTGATCAAGAATGGGCATTCAACAACGGAGGTGCCCAGCGCTCGGCTCTTGCTGGCCTTGCTGGAAAAGGCGTCAGAAATCCTTGCCGTCGTGGATGCCGAGGGCCGGGTCATCCTTGAAAGCCACAATCAAACCGGCCTGCTCGGATACGAAACCGGCGAATTGCTCGGCCGCAACGTCTTCGAGCTGGTTCATCCTGAAGATCATGCGAAGGCGCTGGCCGCGTTTCAGGAAAGCATCCGCCAGCCCGGTGCGACCCGCCAGATCGAGGCGCGCGTCCGCACCAAACAGGGCGAGTGGCGCTGGCTTTATATCGTCGGCAGCAACCTTTTGAACGATCCCGCCGTCCACGGTATGGTGTTGAACTGCCGCGACATCACCGAACGGAAACAGGCCGAGGAAGCGGCGCGGCTGGCGGGTCGGCAGTGGCAGGAGACCTTCGACTCCGTGGCCGAGGCGATCTGGATCATGGATGCCGACGGCCACATCCAACGTTGCAACCGGGCGGCCTGCGAATTGCTCGGGCAAACCCCCGACGAGATCGTGGGGCGCCCTTGCCGCGAGCTTGTTCATGCCGATGCGGAACGGCCAGCGGACTGTCCCTTCGAGCGGATGCGCGGGAGCCGGCGTCGCGAGGAGATGGAACTGGTTTTGAACGGTCGCTGGTATCATGTCACCACCGATCCGTTGCTGGACGCTTCCGGCCACTTGACCGGCGCCGTCCACATCCTCACGGACATCACCGAGCGCAAGCGCGCCGAGGCCGCCTGGGCGGAGAGTCGGGAACGCTTCGCGGCAGCGTTTCGGCTGGGGCCAATGCTCATGGCGCTCAGCGAACTCGAAACCGGCCGCTACCTTGAGGTCAACGAGACCTTTTGCCGGGTGTTGGGGTTTGACCGCGCAAAGGTGATCGGAAAAACATCGGTCGAACTGGGGCTGATTACTGCAGAGCAACGTCAGCAACTGCTCAAAGAGATACAAGAACACGGACAGGTGGACGGCGTGGAATTATCTGTCCGCAAAAAGAACGGCGAGATGATCACCTGCCGGTTTTTCGGGCGGCTCCTCCACGCCGGGAACCAATCGCTCCTGCTATCCACCGTCGAGGACATCACCGAGCGCAAGCGCACGGAAGAGGAGTTGAGGAAAACGCAGGAGATGTTGGCCCAAGCGGAACGGCTCGCGCACAGCGGCGCTTGGCAATGGGACATCGTGGCGGATTTGTGGACCTTTTCCACGGAGTGGCACAACATCCACGGGACTCCTCGTCGCACGCTCTCGACCCGCGAGCTGCTTCCCATCGCCCACCCGGAGGATCGCGCGATGATTGAACAGGCTTTTGCCGACGCGCTGGCAGGTCGCAAGCCTTATGATATCGAGCACCGGATTCTCCGCCAAGACACTGGGGAAGTGCGTGTCGTCAAAGCCCACGGCCACGTCGTTCGGGATGCAAAAGGCAAACCGCTGAAAATGATCGGCTACGCCCAGGACATCACCGAGCGCAAAAAAGCCGAACAGGCACTACAGGAATCGGAAGCCAAATATCGGCGGTTGCACGAGAGCATGACCGACGCGTTCGTTCAGGTGGATATGTCGGGGCGCATACAGGAATTCAACCCGTCATATCAGGACATGCTCGGCTACTCCGCCGAGGAACTGCGCCAATTGACCTACGTGGACATCACGCCCGAAAAATGGCACGCTTTCGAGGCGCGAATCGTCGCCGAACAGATTCTGCCGCGCGGATACTCGGAGGTCTATGAGAAGGAATACCGGCGGAAAGACGGGACCGTTTTTCCGGTGGAGCTGCGCACCTTCTTGTTGCGCGACGACAAGGGTGAACCGGTTGGCATGTGGGCCATCGTCCGCGACATCACCGAGCGCAAACGGATAGAAACAGTGCTGCGCGAAAATGAGGAACGGCATCGTTTCTGGCTGGACGCCATCCCCATGCTGGCATGGCAATGCAACGAAAAAGGCGAGGCCGAAATCTGCAACCGCCGCTGGTACGAGTATACCGGCGAACCGCCCGAACGAACCCTCGGCAACGGTTGGCAAAATGCATTACACCCGGAGGATCGCGAGCGAATTGCAAGGGAGACCGTGCGCGCGGCACAGACCGGCGAGCCGTACAATGTCCAATATCGGTTGCGCCGGGCCGATGGGACATATCGCTGGCATTTGGCGCGCGCCTTGCCGGTTCGTGATCCACAAGGACGCATCGTCAAATGGGTCGGTTGCGCCGTGGACATCGAAGATCAAAAACGGCTGGAGGCGGCTCTTCGAACGAGCGAGGAGCAGTTCCGCAGCTTGGCCAACACTGTTCCGGTCGCCATCTGGATGGAGGATGAAAACGGGCGCCCCGAATATTGCAACCCGTATATTCAGGAATACACGGGCATTCCCCTGGAACGCGCCCAACAGGTCGGCGGATGGTGGGAAACGGTTCACCCCTACGACCTGCAGCGATTGCGCGAGATCCAACGGCAAGCGTTTTCCCGCAAAGAACTCACCCAGTGGGAAGGACGTCTTCGGTGCGCTGCGACCGGCCAATATCGTTGGTTTTTGGGGTGTATGGTTCCGATCAAACAGCCGCAAGGGCAGGCGCTGCGATGGCTCGGGATCGCCACCGACATTGAGGAACACAAACGGCTGGAGGAACTGCTCGAACAGCGCGTGCAGGTACGCACGGCTCAGTTGCGCGCCGAAATGCTCCAGTGCCAGCGCTTGGAACAAGAGATTCTCGAAATCAGCGAGCGCGAGCAACGTCGCATCGGTCAGGACCTTCACGACAGCGTCGGCCAGCGCCTTGCCGGCGCCAAGTTTCTCAGCAGCTCGCTGGCGCACCGGCTTGCCACTGCGAAGTCGGCTGCGGCCGCCATGGCGAGGCAAATCAGCCGCGAACTGGAGGGGGCGCTCGAAGAGCTTCACGCCATTAGCCGCGGCCTGCATCCCGTGGCCGCAGAACCCCAAAGTCTCATGCTCGCTTTCTACGAACTGGCCGAGAACACCCGAAAGGTGTTCCAGATTCCCTGCCGCTTTGAGTGTGTCCGTCCAGTCCTCATTCACGACCGGACCGCAGCGATTCATCTCTACCGCATCGCTCAGGAAGCCGTCAGCAACGCCGTGCGACACGGCAAGCCCGGACAAATCTGGATTTCCCTGCGCCAAAGCTCTGCCGGCATCGAGATTCGCATCCGCGACAACGGTTGCGGATTGCCTCCTGCCGCGCGGCGTCCCGCAGGCATGGGATTGGAGATTATGAAATACCGGGCCAACGTCATCGGCGCCACCCTCACCATTCGTCGGGCCAAACCGCGTGGAACCATCGTGTCCTGCGTCTGGACACCGCCCCCGAAAGGAGTTGACCATGCCAACCAAGACCTCCGCATCCGCTAAACTTCGCGTCTTTATCGTGGACGATCATCCGCTCGTCCGCAAAGGCATCGCCAAGTGTATCACCGATGAGCCGGACATGACCCTCTGTGGCGAGGCCACTACCACCGCCGAAGCCCTGGAAGGCGTCGCGCGCACGAAACCGGACCTGGTGCTGGTGGACATCTCGCTGCCGGGCCGCGACGGCATCGAGTTGACCAAGGACCTGAAGAACGCGCATCCCAAGGCGCATGTGTTGGTGCTGACGATGCACGACGAATCGCTCTACGGGCAACGCGCCCTGCGCGCCGGTGCCGATGGTTACCTGATGAAAACCGTCCCTCCCAGTGCGGTGATTCAGGGCATCCGCGATGTTTGCGCCGGCAAAATTGTGGTCAGCCCGCGGCTTCGGGACCAGATGCTTCGCTGCATGGTCGGTGGCGGCACGCGAGCGCCGTTGCAGGAACTCACCGACCGCGAGCTTCAGGTGTTGCGGCTTTTCGGCGAGGGGCGCACCCGCGGTCAGATTGCCGCCCAATTGCACCTCAGTGTGAAAACGGTGGAAACCCATCGCAGCAATATCTGCCGCAAACTCGGCCTGCGAAACTCCGTGGAGTTGTTGCGCTACGCCATGGATTTCGTTCGGTCCGAAGCCAACAACTCCCCCGGCTAAGACGCCGCCACGCGGCCTGCTGCTGTTGCAAAACTCATTTTTTGAACTGAATCGGGGCCAAGGTGTCTGTAGAATTGTCGCATTCACGTCAACCAGGAGAACTCATGCAATACGGTATTGCTGCCATCAACGAACAGGTCAAACGCGAAAGTGAATTTGTCTGCGCGCTCACCGGCGAAATCGGCAAGGTCATCGTCGGCCAGAAATATCTCATCGAACGATTGCTCATCGGTCTGTTAGCCGACGGCCACGTTCTGCTCGAAGGCGTCCCCGGTCTGGCCAAAACGCTTTCGGTCAAGACGCTCTCCGCCGCCATTCAAACCAGTTTTCACCGTCTGCAGTTCACCCCCGATCTATTGCCCGCCGACGTGATCGGCACACTCATCTACAACCCGAAAGACGGCGAGTTCCGCATCAAAAAAGGCCCCATCTTCGCCAATCTTATCCTCGCCGACGAAATCAACCGCGCCCCCGCCAAGGTCCAGAGCGCCCTGTTGGAAGCCATGCAGGAACGACAGGTCACCATCGGCGAACAAACTTTCCCACTGCCGGAACCGTTCCTCGTGCTCGCCACGCAAAACCCGATCGAGCAGGAAGGCACCTATCCGTTGCCCGAAGCCCAGGTGGACCGTTTCATGCTCAAACTTTCCATCGGCTATCCGAGCAAACAAGAAGAACGCGAAATCATGGACCGCATGGCCGAGACCGGCAAACAGTTCGTCGTCAACCCCGTTGTCACCCCCGAACAGATTCTGAACGCGCGCAAGACCGTGAACTCGATCTACATGGACGACAAAATCAAAAACTACATTGTGGACATCGTCTTCGCCACGCGCGACCCGAAAGCCTACAACCTAGACATCGCCGGTCTGATCCAATACGGCGCATCGCCGCGGGCAACGATTTATCTCGCGCTCGGCGCCAAAGCCCACGCCTTCCTCCAAGGCCGCGGCTACGTCACACCGCAAGATGTGAAAACCATCGGCATGGATGTCCTCCGCCACCGCGTCATCCCCAGCTACGAAGCCGAAGCCGAAGACATGACCAGCGAGAGCATCCTCAAGCGAATCTTCGACGAAGTGCCGGTCCCGTGATGATGCGACATGAGGGGGGGCCTCTGCGCTCGACCACCGCAGCGTGGAGACCACTCCCACGTTGAGTTCAATGCTTATGATCCCGCGCGAAGTCCTCAGAAAAGTACGGCAAATCGAAATCCGAACCAACCGGGAAGTGACCGACGTGCTCGGCGGCCAATATCATTCCGTCTTCAAAGGGCGCGGCATGGAGTTCGAGGAAGTCCGCGAATACCAACCCGGCGATGAAGTCCGTTCCATTGACTGGAACGTCACCGCCCGGTTCGGCCATCCGTTCGTCAAAAAATTCAAGGAAGAACGCGAACTCACCGTCATGCTCGTCGTGGACGTGAGCGCTTCCGGTCAATTCGGCAGCGTCCGCCAGACCAAAAACGAGCTGGCCGCCGAACTGGCTGCCGTGCTGGCGTTCTCGGCCATCCGCAACAACGACAAGGTCGGCCTGATCATGTTCACCGACCAGATTGAGAAGTTCATCGCGCCGAAAAAGGGTCGGCGGCATGTGTTACGTGTCATTCGCGAGATTCTCGCCTTCCAACCGAAGAAATGCGGCACCGACATCGCGTTCGCGCTCGACTACCTCAACGGCATCCAGCGACGCCGCGCCGTCTGTTTCCTGCTCTCCGATTTTCAGGACGCCGATTTCGAAAAAAAACTGCGTATCGCCCGCCAACATCACGATCTCATTGCGCTCAGCATCCGCGACCCGCGCGAGGAAACCTTGCCCGCGATTGGTCTGGTGGATTTGCGTGATGCCGAAACCGGCGCGCGGGCGACCGTGGACACTTTCGATCGCCACGCCCGCGAACGTTTTGCCGAGCGCGCGAGAGCGCGCCTGGAATGGTTGCGAACAACGCTGCGCGCCGCCGGCGTGGACCACGTGGAAATCCGTTGCGGCACCGATTACATGCTGCCACTCATCCAGTTCTTCCGAACGCGCGAGAGGAGAATATGACGCCCCATCTCGTCGAGGACATCCGTGACATCAAAGGGGCGGTCCCCATCCCGCTCAGCCCCTGGTGGTGGGGCGCCTTTGCCGTCGTGCTCGCCCTGGCCGCCGCCGTGTTCTGGTGGTGGAAACGACACCAACTAAAGAGCGTCACCCCATCGGTCACGCCGCCAACACCGTATGAAATCGCTCGACAAGCGCTGCAGCAACTCCGCGAGGACAACCCGCCGGTTGATGTGTTTTACACCCGTCTTTCCGACATCGTGCGCCACTACATCGAGGGCCAATTTGGTCTGCACGCCCCCGAACGCACCACGGAAGAGTTTCTCGCCGAGGCCCATTTACCATCCGACTACATGACGTTGCTGAGCGCATTTCTCACCGAATGCGACCTGGTGAAGTTCGCCCGCCATCAACCGGATGCCGCTGACCGGCAACGCGCCTTCGCCGCCGCCGAAAAATTCGTGGAAGAGAGTGGGAACCGCCTTCGTGCCGCGACGGTCGAAACGCCCACCCCCCTTCCCCATCCCTGATGAAATTCGCTTCGCCCCATCTGTTGTGGCTCCTGTTGCTGATCCCGCTGTGGCTCTGGTGGGAATGGCGAACGGCACCACGCGGCGGCTGGCGTTATTCCTCCGTGGACGCGGCGCGAGCCGCCGCGGTGTCGCTGTGGACGCGATGGGGGCCGTTGTTGTTGCGAACGCTTCGCGGCGCCGCGTTGGCGCTGTTCATCGTCGCGCTGGCCCGCCCGCAAGCCGGACAGCGCGAGAGCAAGGTCAAGGCGGAAGGCATTGACATCGTGCTGGTGGTGGACATTTCCGGCAGCATGGAGGCCATGGATTACGAGCGACACGGCCAACGCGTCTCACGCCTGGACGCTGTGAAGGATGTCGTGCGCGAATTCATTCGCGACCGCCCCAACGATCGCATCGGCATGGTGGTCTTCGGCACGCGCGCCTACGTGGCCAGCCCGTTGACGCTGGATCACGACTGGCTGGAACGCAATCTCGACCGTATCCGCATCGGTCTGGTGGAAGGCAACACTGCCATCGGCGCCGGCATCGGCACCGCGGTGAATCGGTTGCGCGACACGAAAGCCAAAAGCAAAGTGATCGTCTTGTTGACCGACGGCGGAGAAAACGTCAAAACGCCCCCCGCCACGGAAGCCGCCAAAGCGGCAAAAGAATTCGGCGTGCGCATCTATACCATCGGCGCCGGCTCGCAGGGACTGGCGCCCATTCCCGTGCGGAATGAGGCAGGAAATATCGTCGGCTACCGTCCGATTCGCGCCGATCTGGATGAAGATTTGTTGAAGGACATCGCCGCCACCACCGGCGGGCAGTATTTCCGCGCCGCCGACACGGCCTCGTTGAAGAGAACCTACGCGCAGATTGACAAGATGGAAAAACAGAAGGTCGAAACCATCTTGTATGAGGAGTGGCGCGAATGTTTTGCGTGGGCGCTGCTGCCGGGACTGGGTTGTTTGCTGCTGGCCGTAGGATTGGAACACACACGACTGCGGAGGTTGCCGTGACTTTCGGCCATCCAACTTCCTTTTGGTTGCTGATGCTCGTGCCGGCGCTGGTGCTGTTTCTCGTCTGGGCCTTTCGCGCTCGGCGACGCGCGCTGGAGCAATTCGCCGCGCCCCCGCTGGCGCAACAACTGGCCGACTCCGTCCGCCCCGTGGCGCGACGTTGGAAAGCGGCGCTGCTGGTGGGGGTCGTGTTCTTTTCAGTGCTGGCGCTGGCGCAACCGCGTTGGGGATTCGAGTGGCGCGAGGTGAAATATCGCGGCGTTGACGTCATGGTGTTGCTGGACGTTTCCAAGAGCATGTTGGCCGAAGACGTGCGCCCGAATCGTCTGACGCAGGCGAAATACGCCGTGCAAGATTTGTTGGGACACCTCCGTGGCGACCGCATCGGATTGATCGCGTTCGCCGGAACGGCGTTTGTGCAGTGTCCGTTGACAGTGGACTACGAGGCGTTCCGTCTGACTTTGAAGGACGCCGACCCGCGCATCATCCCGCGCGGCGGTACCGCCATCGGCACGGCGATTCGCACCGCGCTGAAAGCGTTCGACGCCGGCGAAGGACACGACCGGGCCATTGTGCTCATCACCGACGGCGAGGAAACGGAAGGCGACACGTTGGCCGCCGCCGAGGAAGCCGTGCGAGCGGGCGTGAAAATTTACGCCATCGGCGTCGGCACAACCGACGGTGAATTGATCCCGGTCCGCGAAGATGGAAAATCGTTGGATTTCCTCAAAGACTCCGAAGGCAAAGTCGTCAAATCACGCCTTGACGAGGCCACGCTGCAACAACTCGCCCTCCGAACCGGCGGCATCTACGTGCGTAGCGCCGCCGGCGATTTCGGAATGGACACCATCTACGGCAAAGGTATCGCGCAATTGCAGGGCAAAGAACAGGAAACACAATTACGAAAACGTCACTTCGAGCGTTTCCAGTGGCCGCTGGGATTGGCGCTGGCATTGCTGTTGCTGGAGTCTTTCGTCACGGATCGGAGGACAACATGAACACCCTGTTCTGCTTGCTCTTGGCCGCAACCACAAACTGGCCGCTCCGCTACAATCACGGCGTTACCGCCTACCGCAGCAACGATTTCGCCGCGGCCGCCTCTGCCTTCGAACAGGCACTGGCCACGCACGACCGCACCCTGCAACAGCGCGCCTACTACAACCTCGGCAACAGTCTCTACCGACAGGGCGAAGCGGAGCCCTCACAAGCCCAGCCGCTGTGGCAACGCGCCATCAAAAGTTATGAGAATGCTCTGGCACTCGACCCGACCGATGCCGATGCGAAATTCAACCTCGAATTCGTAAAAAAGAAGCTGGAAGAACTCCAAAAGCAGCAACCCCAACCGCAGCAGAATCAGCAGAACGACAAACAGGACCAGAAAAAAGACAACCAGCAACAACAGAATCCGCAACAAAAGCAGGATCAACAGCAGCAGCAGGATCAGCAACAGCAGGATCAACAGAAACAGGAGCAACAGAAACAAGATCAGAAAGACCAACCGCAGAAACCGCAGCAAGACCAGAAGTCAAAGGATCAACAACCGCCCCCACAGCAACCGCAACCGACCGAAGGACAACCGCAGCCGCTCGACAAACAGCAGGCCCAAGCTTTGTTGGACAACCTCCGCGAGAACGAACAGACATGGAATTTCTTCCCCGAAGTGCAGATGAAAGACTTGAAAGCCAAAGGCCCACCGGCAAAAGATTGGTGATATGAAACATTGGTTGACATGGGTGTTGCTCCTCGCGGCCGCACCGGTCTTCGCCCAGGTGCGCGTGACGGCCACCGTGGACCGCAACCGCATCGGGTTCGGCGAATCGCTGATGTTGACCATCACAGCTCACGACACACAAACAGCGCCGTCGGTTGCAATCCCCAAAGTGGACGGACTTCGCTTTGCCGGTCCGTCGGTCAGCACCAGCATGTCCATCGTCAACGGCACCGTCAATCAGTCGGTCGGATTGGCTTATCAGGTCACGCCGTCGCGCCCCGGCGAGTTTGTTATCCCCTCTCTTGAAGTGACCGTGGGCAAACAGGTTTACCGCACCGAACCGATCCCCATCGTCGTGGAAAAAGGCATACCCCAAACCGATGGGAGCCAACTCGTGACCTTGCGCGTACAGACCCCTTCGCAGCAACTCTATCTCGGGCAAACGGCGCCGCTGAATGTCCAGATTTTTGCGCGCTCGGATGCGCCGCTGAAAGGTTTTGCTGGATTCAGCGCTGAAGCCGACGGCCTCGGCTACCAATACCGTCCCAACCTAAAATCCGGCACCTACATCGAGGGTGGCGTCCGTTACAACGTCTTCGTCATCGAAGGCGCCATCACCCCCGAACGCACCGGCAAACTCCATTTCGGGCCGTGCGTGGTGAAAGCCCAACTGACGGTCGAGCGGCGCGGGCGGCCCGCCGATCTGTTCGAGCGATTTTTCGGGCGCGAGGAAATTCGTGAAGTGCCGTTCACAATGGATGCCGTGCCGCTGGAAGTGTTGCCGTTGCCCGAAGAAGGTCGTCCGTCGGACTTCAGCGGTGCTGTTGGCCAGTGGGATTTGGAAGTAACCGCCAAACCGACTCAGGTGGCCGTCGGCGATCCCATCACGCTCACCATCAAAATCAGCGGCACCGGCAACTTGCATCGGGTGTCGGCACCGAAACTCGCAGGGCTGGACGAGTTCAAGACCTATGATCCGACCACCAAGACCACCCCAAACGAGTTGAACACTGCCGGCGAACGCATTATCCAACAGGTCCTCGTCCCCAAAAGCGCCGGCGTCAAACAGCTCCCCGTCGTGCGTCTCAGTTATTTTGATCCAATCGCAAAACAATACAAAACCGCCTCCCATCCGCCGATCCCGATTGTCGTCCAACCCGGCGCCGGCGGACAGGCGACGATTGTCAGCGGCGGGCTTCGCGTGCGGCCCGAAGAAAAACTCGGCCATGACATTGTGTATTTGAAGGGCGCGCCCGGCCCGGTTGCGCGGGTGTTCCCGCCGTCAGCGTTCTGGTTGTTGAACGTGGCGCCCGCGCTTGCGTTACTCGGCGCGTTGGCGTGGAAACGGCGAGCGGACAAATTGCGTGCCGACATCGCGTATGCACGCCGTAACCGCGCCTCCCGCAACGCCCGCAAACAGCTGGCCACCGCCACCGACTGCGAGCAGATTCAACACGCGTTGCAAACCTACCTCGGCGACCGTCTCAACATTCCGTCCTCTGGGATCACTGCCTCGGTGGCCGATGAGCGCGGTTTGCCGCGCGCGGTGCGCGAGATTTTTGAGACGTGCGATGCCGCGCGGTTTGCCGGTGTGGCGGTGGACACAGCGGCTTTGAAACAAAAAGTGCAGCAGGTCATTGATGAACTGGAAAACACTGATGGTTAATCTGCTCATCGCCCTGCCCGTGGTGGCGGACGATTTCAAAACAGCCAATGCGCTCTACGACGCCGGCCGCTTTGCAGAGGCTGCGGCGCTGTACGAGAAAATCACGCCCTCATCCGCGGGCGTCCTTTTCAACCTCGGCAACGCCTGTTTCCGACAAAACAAACTCGGCCTGGCCATCCTCCACTACGAACGCGCTCGTCGGATCGCGCCGCGCGATCCGGATATTTTGGCCAACCTGAAATTCGCCCAACAACGTCTCGGTGTGGACGAAGTCAATCAACCGTCACAGCCGTTTCGGCGGTTTTGGACAAACGTCACAGCTAGCCGCACGCAGGTAGAATGGAGTTGGATGGAAATTACGGCCTGGTGGATCGTGTGGCTGGCGGTGGCGGGCGGCATTTGGCTGCCGAAATGGCGAACAGGATTCCTGTTGGCGGCGGCGATGGCGGCCTGCGTTTGGGCGGTAGCCACGGCGGCATTGATTAGCCGCATCACATCGCCTCCCGAGGCCATTGTGTTGGTGAGCAAAGCGGAGGCGCGTTCCGCTCCCGTGCCGCTGGCCACGGCGCTTTTCCCTCTGACCGAAGGCACGCGCGTGGCGATCCGCGAAGACCGTGGCGAATGGTGGTTCATCGAGCGCGCCGACGGCAAACAGGGTTGGATGGCGCGCTCATCCCTGGAGCGAATCTGATGTCGCAAACGGCGACTTGCGGGAGAAATGGTTTTCAGTGAAAATGCTGCCGTGAACATCACTCGTCGCCAGTTCCTCCAACAGACAGTCGCCACCTGCGCCATCGCCTCGGCCCCGTGGGGGGCCGAGGAGTTGGATTTTCCGTTGGTGGATTTCCATGTCCACCTCGACAACAGCACGATTGACAAGGTACTAGCCCTGCCGCAGGCGCAGAAGGTCAAGTTCGGCATCGTCGAACACGCGGGCACCAAGGAGAATCAGTATCCCGTCGTGCTCAGCAACGACGCCGAGCTGACCGCCTATGTGAAAAGGCTCGAAGGCAAACCGGTTTACAAAGGCGTGCAGGCGGAGTTCAGCGACTGGGCCAGCGGATTCACGAAAGCCGGACTGTCGCAACTGGATTATGTGCTCATTGACGCGATGACGATGCCCGGCAAAGACGGCAAGCGCGTGAAACTCTGGACAAAAGAGGCCGAAATCGGGGAACCGCAACGGTTCATGGACCGCTACGTGGACTGGCACGCGGAGATTTTGTCAAGCGGACCGATCAACATCCTCGCCAACGTCACGTGGTTGCCGGCGACGCTGATGCCGGAGTACGACCGGCTCTGGACGGAAACGCGGATGCGACAGGTGATCGAGGCGGCCGTCAAACGCGGCGTGGCCATCGAGATCAGCGCCAGTTATCAACTTCCCCGGCTATCGTTTTTGCGTCTGGCGAAAGCGGCGGGCGCAAAATTCTCCTTCGGCTCCAACGGTCGCTACCCGAAGATGGGGTTGTTGGATTATTGCATCCAAACAGCCAAAGAACTGGGGTTGACACGGCGCGACATGTTCACCATCCCCGGCGCGAAACAGGGCGGTGCGCAATGAAGAAACTGAAGCTGCCACCGGGGGTGAGAGAAGACTTCGATCTGTTGCTGGTGGATGGCGCTTCCCGCTGGCTGGAGTTTGAGAAACGCTTTGCTGGCGCGTTCGCCTCCGTCTGGCTTCGACTGACGGCGGCAGAGAAAAATGCGGTTCTCGCGTCCTGGGGCAAGTGGGAGAAACGCCGCAAACCTCAGGCGTGGGTGAAGTTTGTGGAAACGCTCGCGCCTGACATCAAAGACCCGACGGCGTGGACGTTTTATGAACCGAATGGCGGCATCTTTGCCTTTCTGGTTCCGCCTTGTCTGGCGATGCCGGTGAGTCTTTTGGAAGTGCTGGTTGCCCGCGAACTGCGGCGGGCGGTGCGTGTGGCGCAGGAGGTGGCGCTCGCCGATCTGGCGCTGGAGGAACAGGCTGTTCGCGAGGCAAATCGCGCGGCCGGTTACGACGAGGACGCACTCCAACGCTGGATCGCAGAGCGGACGCCAACGAGTGCCTAATCGCCATGTCCGCCGACGATCTGCCGCGTCGTTTGCTGGAGCAGCACTTCGGTTTCCGCGAGTTCCTCGAAGGCCAGGAACGCGTCATTCGCGCCATCCTCGATGGGCAGGACGCGGTGGTCATCATGCCGACCGGCGGAGGCAAATCGCTCTGTTATCAGTTGCCCGCGATGATGCTCGACGGCATCACCGTGGTTGTTTCCCCGTTGATCGCGCTGATGAAAGATCAGGTGGACGCCCTTGTCGAAAAAGGATTGCCCGCGACGTTCATCAACTCCTCGCTGACTCCGTCCGAAATGGACGAGCGCATCGCCGGGATGCAACGCGGCCAGTATCGGCTGGTCTATATCGCGCCGGAACGGTTCAAGAGCGAACGATTCGTCGCGGCATTGGCGCCGCTGACCATTGCGCTGTTTGCGGTGGACGAAGCGCATTGCATCTCGCAATGGGGCCACGATTTTCGGCCCGATTACCTCCGTCTGAAATGGGCGCTGAAGGACCTCGGCCAGCCGCAGGTCATTGCGCTCACGGCGACCGCCACGCCGGAGGTGCGCGCCGACATCATCGAGCAACTGGGGCTTGGCCGCTTCGGGCGGAACCAACCGCGCGTGTTCGTCAGCGGATTCGCTCGACGCAATCTCACGTTGGCCGTTAGCCACGTCACCGGTAAGACCGATAAACTGGCCCGCATTCTCGAACACATTCGCCAACTGAAGAGCGGTATCATCTATTGCGCCACGCGCAAGAATGTCGAGCGCGTCGCCGCCGCGCTGGCTGCCGAACGGATCGCTTGCATCGCCTATCATGCCGGGTTGAGCGACGAGCAGCGTAAGAAGGCGCAGGAGCAGTTCATGGAAGGTCGCGCCGATGTAGCCGTTGCCACCAACGCTTTCGGCATGGGCATTGATCGGCCCGACCTGCGATTCGTCCTCCACTACGATATTCCCGGCAGCGTCGAGGCCTACTATCAGGAAGCCGGCCGGGCCGGACGCGACGGCGAACCGGCCCGTTGCGAACTGCTCTTCAACTACGCCGATGTGCGGACACAAGAGTTTTTCATCGAGGGCGCCAACCCGACCCGCGAAGTCATCGCCAACCTCTATCACGCGCTGTGGCAGTTGTGCCGACACGGCCCCATCGAAAAATCCATCGAGGACATCGCCGAGCATGTGCCTGCTGCCAAAAACTCAATGGCCGTCGGCACGGCGCTGTACCTGTTGGAACGCGCCAACTTCATCTCGCGCGATTACCGTCAGGGCAGCCGCACTTACACCACGCGCCTGGTGGAGCCGATTCGTCCCTTCGAGGAGCTGGAAATTGATTTCGCTCGGCTCGACGCCAAACGCGAGCGCGACCTGGCCAAACTGCGCCGCATCATCACCTACGCCGACCACCCCGATTGCCGACACCAGTTCATCCTCCAGTATTTCGGCGACGAGGACGCTCCGCCGCGCTGCGCCGCTTGCGACAACTGTCTGGCCCGCAGTAGCGCGGCACGCCGACTCCCCTCCGATGAGGAAACCCTCATCATTCAGAAAACCCTCAGTTGCGTCGCCCGCCTGAACGGACGCTTCGGACGCAGCCGAATCGCGCAAACGTTGGTCGGCTCCCGCTCCAAAGATGTGCTCGACGCCGGGCTGGACCGGCTGTCCACCTACGGCTTGTTGCGCGACCTCGGCGAAGATTACGTCTGGGCGCTTCTGAATGAACTCATCAAGGCCGGCTGCATCGAGGTCAGCGCGGGGCCATATCCAACGCTCTCGCTGACGCCTCTGGGCCGCGACGTGATGTGGAAGAAGCGAATCATCCCGCTCGAGATGCCGGAGCGCGTGGCCAAAGTCGTCGTCCCCAGCGCCAAACGAACGGCAAAGAAAACCGCCGCGCCCGTTTCCGCAACGGATTACGACGCAAAGTTGTTCGACGCATTGCGCGACTGGCGACGAGAAAAGGCTGTCACAATGGGTATTCCAGCCTATCTCATTTACCCGGACCGGACCCTTCAGGAACTGGCTCGCGTCAAACCGCAGACGGAAACCGAACTGCTGGAAGTCAGGGGCATCGGTCCTGCCAAAGCTCGCCAGTTCGGCGCCGAAACGTTGGCCGTCATTCGCGCTCTGCGTTGACGTGCCGGCTCTTTCGCCTTGCCTCGGGCCGCCGGATGGCGCATTCTGCGGTCCATGCCCGAACGGTTCGTCACCCAAACACTTCATGATAAAACGCTGGACGTCTCCCTCCGACCCAGCGTCTTTGCCGATTTCGCCGGGCAAACAAAAGTCAAGGAACGACTCGAACTGGCCGTCGAAGCCGCCCGTCTGCGACGCGAATCTCTCGATCATGTCTTGCTCAGCGGTCCGCCCGGGCTGGGCAAAACCACGCTCGCCCACATTCTGGCCAAAGCGATGGGAGCCCACATCATCGTCACCAGCGGCCCGGTCATCGAGAAGGCCGGCGACCTCGCCGGACTGCTCACCAAACTGGAACCCGGTGACGTGTTGTTCATTGACGAAATCCACCGGCTCCAAAAAACCGTCGAGGAATATCTCTATCCCGCGATGGAGGATTTTCGACTGGACATCGTCATTGATCAGGGGCCCAACGCGCGCAGCGTGAAACTGCAACTGCCGCGTTTCACCCTGGTCGGCGCGACGACCCGCAGCGGGCTGCTCACCTCCCCGATGCGCTCGCGCTTCGGGCTGACGGAACGACTCGATTACTACGCCGCAGACGAACTGGCACAAATCGTGGCGCGTTCCGCCCGCATTCTCGATGTGGACATTGACGCCGCGGGCGCCATGGAAATTGCCCGACGCTCGCGTGGCACGCCGCGCATCGCCAACAACCTGCTGAAACGATGCCGCGACTATGCTCAGGTCAAAACCCAATCCTCACGGATCACTGTCGAGGTTGCGGAGAAGGCGCTGGCCATGCTCGACATTGACGAGCATGGTCTCGATGAAATGGATCAACGGATTCTGGAGACGCTCGTTCACAAGTTTGGCGGAAAACCCGTCGGCATCCATTCGCTGGCGGTCGCCGTGGGCGAAGAGCCGGACACCCTTGAGGAAGTGTATGAGCCGTTTTTGATCATGGAGGGCTACCTCAAACGCACCCCGCAAGGTCGTGTTCCCACGGACCTAGCCTACAAAAAAGTGGGGGTCGCACAAAAGAAAACCGGCGAGTTGTTCTGAGCGCAATCGCAAAAGCACTTCGCCGCTCTGTCCGGTGCGGTCTAACACCCATGACACATCAGCGGACAGGCTGGGAACATACGGCCCGCGGAGTTTTCGCAGCATCGGGCAACGGCCTCAACTCCAGACGCCGGCAATCCTGGTTTGGCAGCGCGGGCATTGACCGTTGACGAGCCGGTTGGCGGTCACAGCGAAAATGTCGCGCTCGACAACGGGTTGACGGCAACCGGGACAGAACGTGGTGCCGGAATCCTTCAGACCGGCGACGTTGCCGATGTAGACGTAGCGCAGTCCCGCCTCGCGGGCCACGGATTGCGCTTGAAGCAGAATCTCCACCGGCGTCGGCGGCAGGTGGGTGAGTTTGTGTTGCGGATGGAATCGGGAGAAATGCAGCGGGGTGTCGGGACCGGCGTGTTTCACGAGCCAGTCGCACATTCGACGGATGACGGCGAGATCATCGGTGTAGGTGGGAACAATGAGGTTGATGATTTCGATCCAGACCCCCATGTTCTTGAGCGTGGTGATGGTGTTGAGGATGGTCTGGAGTTTACCGGAGTTGAGTTTGTGGTAGATGCCGTCGTCGAAGCCTTTGAGGTCCACGTGCGCGGCGTCCACGTATTGGGCAAGGTCGCGCAACGGGCGTTCTTCGATGGAACCGCCGGTAACGAGCACGTTCTTGACGCCCTCGGCACGGGCGACGCGGCAGCAGTCGTAGGTGTATTCGTAGTAGGCGATCGGCTCGGTGTAGGTGTAGGAAATCGAGAGGCAACCCGTGGCGCGAGCCACCGCTGCGATGTCTTCGGGAAACAAGCTCAGGCGCGTCATTTCTTCGGGGCGCAAACCGGCGGGCAAAGGCGGGCGAAGTCGCAGTTCCGCCCCGTAGGGCGACTTCGTTTCTTCGGGTTTACGCTGGGAGATGTCCCAGTTTTGGCAGTTCAGACAACGCAGGACGCAGCCGGCGGTGGCCAGCGAGAACGACCGGCTGCCGGGGAAGAAATGGTAAAGCGGTTTTTTCTCGATGGGGTCCACATGAACGGAGCACGGGTTGGCGTAGGCGAGCGTGTAGAGGACTCCATCTTTGTTGACCTTGTCGCGGCAATGGCTGCGGTCGTCAGGTTCCAGAAGACAATTGTTGGGGCAGATGGTACACTGGACGTTGCGGCCGAGCTTGATGTAGTGTCGCGCTTCCTTGACCCAGCCGCGTTTTTTCCACAGTTCCCACAGCTCGCCCTTGGGGGCGTCGCCTTTGAACACCGTCCCGATGTCGCCGCCTTTGGAAAAGAGGTTCCGCCACCAACTGCCCACCCCGGCCAGCACGGCGGCTCCGGTCAAGCCGCAGACAATGGCGTCACGACGGGTCAGCGCGATGCTGGAAAATGGCCGTCCCGTCGGATGTTCCCGCGAAGGATCCGGATTCAACGGCGTTGACGTCTCTTGAACCATCGCAACCAGGCAAAATACACCGCCGGCACGATGTGTGCAACCGCCACGATCAGCAGTGGCCCGTGCAACCACAGATGCCAGTCTTTGCCTTGCTGTGCCGTCAACCATCGGCCCACCCGGAGCCGCCCGGTCATGGCGTAGCCGCTTGCCAGAAAGCACAGCAGCAACCCGAGCAAGCACCACCCGGCCACGCGCAGCGTCTTGATCAAAAGATAATTGCGCGATCGTTTCATCGCCGCCTCCAGCGCAGCCAAATCAATCCGGCGACCGCGAAATTCAACGCGGCCGTCACCCAGCAGGTGACCGCCACCCCAATCAGCGGAACCAGTAGCGTGCTCACCAGCAACGCGCCCAGCGCCGCTCCCGCAAAATCGGCCGCGTAGAGCTTGGCGGCCGTTGTGGTCGGCTCGGTGTGTTCCGTCTGGCTTGCCACGGGAAATTCCATGCCGACCAACATGGCCAAACCGAAGGTCGCCGCCGGCACGAGCGTCCGGACCGCTTCGAAACTCAGCGTTTGCAATTCAGTCAGCGTCGGCGGCAACAACGCGGCGAACATTCCCAGTGCCGCCGCCAGCACGCAGAGCGAGGCGCGCCGGGAGAGCTTCTTCGGGCGGTTCGCCAGCCATGCGCCGACGGCCAGTCCCGCCATGAACACGGTGACCACAATGCCCACTTGATGATAGACCGAGCCGCACAGAATCTGGAACGCCAGCAACAACAACACTTCGAGAGTCGAGGCAGCGAATCCGCCCGCGAACACGACGATGGCGCTGCCGCGCAGCAAAAACGGGCACGCCAGCAGGGCCGTCAAAAGCACGCCGGTGAGCAGTCCGGTGCCGCGCGGGTCGCGGCTCAGCCAGTAGCGCAGGTGATAGTAATAGAGCGACGGGCTGAAATCCTCGTTGAGAGCCGCTTTCTCATTGGGCGCGCGTTGCAGCGTGGCCAGCCGGTCGGGCGTCAACATCGCGTCCAGATAGTGAGGCGTCATCAACCGCACGGATATGCCACGCGACGCAATGCGGGCGGCGATGTCGGTGGTCAACTCGCCATCGGAGGCCAGCACAAACACGCGGCCACCGGGCAGCAGCAGACACCGACGGAACGATTGCCGCAGCGTGCGTTGCGCCGAGCCGAGCAGGCGCGCCAGTTCGGGGCTGACGAAGTTCTGATAGCAGCCCAGCGCGAAGGAGACGACGCCGTCGTCGCGTAGCACGCGCTTCAATTCGGCGTAAAACTCGGCGGTGTAAAACCGGTTCAGTTGCAGCGTGGACGGCTCCGGCATGTCCACAATCACCACATCGAACCGTTCCGGGGTTTGGCGGACAAATAACCGTCCATCCGTGAGCACAACGCGAATGCGCGGATGATCCAGCGACTCCGGAACGAATCGGCGAGCCGCGGCCACGATCAACGGGTCCAATTCCACGTAGGCAACCTCTTCGACGGAATCGTATTTGAGGACCTCGCGCGCGGTCCCCGCTGCGCCGCCGCCGATCAACAACACGCGACGCGCCTGTGGCCGCTGCGCCAGAGCGTAGTGAACCGTCTCCTCGACCTGCTCGGTGTTGTGCGTGGAAAACATCGGCACGCCGTTCTCGATAAAGTTGCGTTGGCGCGCGGTCTCCGTCACCACGAGTCGGCCGTAAGGCGAATTGGCCCGGAACAACACGGTCGCCGCCCCGTGCTGGAGTTGCGTTGTCCACGCATCCATCCGCCAGGTGAATGCCAGAGCCAACAGAAGAGCCGCAGCCAGCCACGCCAATCGTCGCCGGTGCCAGCGTCGCGCCAAGACCACAGCCAGCAACAGATTCAGAGCCGCCGGCACGCAGAGCGCGCCGAAATGATCCAGCACCAGCACCAAGCCGAAGCTGAACAGCACGCCACCGAGAATCGAGCCGAGACTGTCGGCCACATACACGCGTCCGATCTCCAGCGCCTCCTCGCGGTAGGATTTGCCGGGCAGACCGCGATCCCACCTCTCGTCGTCCTCCGCCCGCCGGGTGAGGATGGAACAGGCCAGCGTCAGCAAACATCCCGATACCAGACAGAATGGAGCCAGCGTAATGAGACTGGCGACCACGGTGTGCGCCACGTTGATCATCGCGCCGCGAGGGAAAACGCTGTTGCGCAAAGTTCGCAGGGCGACAAGTTGCAACAGCGGGAGCACCGCCACGAGCAGTTGCGCGGGCGGCAACAGGTGCAATGGATGTCGCAGTTTCCGCACAGAACGTCCGAGCCAGGAACCGGCGCCGGAAAGCAAGAGCCAGTTGCCAAAGAGAATGCCCATGACCATCTCGTTGCCGTCGAAGACGGAGAGCATCTCCCGCAGCAAGGCCAGTTGCGTGACGACGGCGCCGACGCCGAGGGCAAACACCGACACCAGTACGAGTCGGCGGCTGGCGCGGTCGAGGTTGTTCGACGGAGGCGACATGGCGGTTTCATCCATACCGCAACGGCGTTGCGACCGGCAAGAACGGAACAGGCAGCGACAATCCGCGTTACGGGTTGCCGGTCACGGCGTTGACCTGACGAACCAGCTCGTCGAGCCGAAATGGTTTGTGCACGAAACCACGCACGCCCTTGCCGCGCAGGACGGTTTGTCGCGGAGCATCGGCGCTGCCAGAAACCACCAACACGGTCACGCGGGGATTGATTTCTTTGAGCCGGTCCAGCACCTGGTCGCCGGTCATGGAGGGCATCATAAAGTCCAGTAACACCACGTCTATCTCTCGCCACCGTTGTCGGTAAAGCTGGATGCTTTCCTGTTCGTTGCGAGCGGCCAGAACGTTGTAACCGTGTTCCTGCAGAATCGTTTTGAGGATGTCCAGCATCTGGGGTTCATCGTCAATGGCGAGGACGGTTTTGACCTTGGTCGCTGTCATGGTGGCCTCACTTAACAGCGAATTCGCTCTCCTGGAACGCTTCCACCTGATACGTGAACACCTGCGCGCCGGGTTGACGCCAGGCGTCGGGGGGACAACCGGCCTTTTCGGCCAGCGTGTTCAAAAACATCACCTTGTCGGGCAACTGCGCCCAAACCTGCGGCAGATACGTCGAGCCGCGTCCCATCACCTGCAACACCACCCCGTCCTTGTGCGGCTGCAATTGGGCCAGCAAATCCTCCGGCGAACGGAACGCGAGCGGTTTCGGCGGGGTCAGCACGCTGATTTCGATTTCGATCTGCGACAATTCCTGTGGGGTGACCGGCGGGAAACGATGATCGTGCAGCGCGGCGCTTCTCGCGTTGTCCATAACGGCTTTGTAGAGCGGTTCCTGGGCGAGGATGTGGCCGATGCAACCGCGAAGCTGGCCCTGTCGGGTCAACGTGACAAAACAGCCGGAAGGCTCGAGAAATTTTGGAGGCAATCGTTTCTCGTCCACCTTGGGGAACTGACCGGTGGTGACCACCTGAGTGAGGGTCTGACGGGCGAGCTGGAGGAGTTGTTGGCGCTCGTCGTGCGTGAATCGTTCCTGCTGCGGCGCAAAAAAGGCGATCGCCGCGTAGCCAACCACGCCGCCGGCTTTGCTGCCGCTGGTGTCGCCGGAGTTGCGGTAGTCGAGCAGTTTCGGTTTCCAGCCTTTCGTTCGCGCCAGATGAACCACCGTCAGAACCGGTCCGGCTCCACAGGCCGATTCGGGCGAGAGGTTGGTCTCCAGATTCAAGATGCGCTGGATACATTGCTGATCCATCGCTCGCGCTTCGTCATAAGGATGATAATGGCTCAAATCGGTGCTGGCCAGCACGAGGCTTTGCTCATCCAAGTGATCCCCCAGCGCGCGGGCGGCTTCCGCCGGTTCGACCTGACCAAAAACGACCGGCACAAGCTGAAAATCTTTCAACACTTTCTGCAAAAACGGCACCATCACCTCGCCGGAGTGCTCCCAGGTGTCCGGTTTGTCCTCGCCCTGCGGAGGCGCTTGCGCGGGCGATTGCATCCACCATTGCGGACGTTGCACAAACCCGACCATCGAGCGCGTGAAAGGCGGGCAATCCGCCAGCGCCGCCGCCTTGGGGGAAACCTTCACATCTCCTAGCGGCGTGCGATAAACGTCCGCTTCGGTGACGTAAGCGCCGCGAAACGCGGCGTAATGACTCGGCGCGAGCAGGTAAACGGTTCGGATGTTCCGCCCCGCCAGCAGCTTGAAACCAAAGGCGGCGGTCAACCCCGAAAATTGATAACCGGCGTGCGGACAGATCAGCGCTTTCAACTCGCCGACGGCTTCCGGGCGGACGCTGGCGAGCAACTGCTCAATCATGCCGCTGAGTTCCCTCGCGTTGCCCGGATAAAACAAACCCGCAACAGCGGCCTCGCGGACCTTGGGAGAAGATTTCGTCGGCATGGCAGGAGCCTCCTGTTGTTGAGCCTTTGGCCGGCAGGCGGTCACCGACAACATTCCCACCGCAACGACCAAGAGGATGCGACACCTCGGTTTCATCGCACACCGAATTCTACACCAACCTGCCGTCGCGGGCAATGCCCGGTTTGTCAGCTTTCGATGACCGGTGGCACGGCACCGGGCGGCGCAGCTTCTGGCGGCGGAATCTTCGGCGGCAACGTCGAGTGGTCGGGAATCGTAAAACGCCGCTCACAATACGGACATTGCGCGGTTTCTCCGGCCATGTCGTCGTCGGCTTCCATATGTTGATCACAATACGGACAAGCGAATCTCATGATACCTCCGCATGGGTTAGAGTTTTTCTTCGCCGCGCGCAATGGCTTCCAAACGCGGCCGGTTCAGGATGCGAAGCTGGTTGCCTCGATAGGTCAAAATCCGGCGACGGGCCAGCCGCGCCAGCAACCGCGAAAGCGTTTCCTTGCTCGTGCCGATGACCTGGGCGATCACCGTTTTGCTGACGGTCATTTGGATGGGCTGGCCGGGGACGGCGGAAAGGCTGAGCACATAACTGGCAAACCGCGCGGGCACCTCTTTCAGCGAAAGCTCGGTCAGGGCGTTTCGCAGCACCGCCAGCCAACGCACCAGAGCGCCCATGATTTTGAAACAAAGTCTGGGATGGCGGCACAGAAGCTGTTTGAACCCGTTCTTCTCCACCCAAATGGCGGTCGTCGCGCTCAACGCCTGCGCTGCCGCCGGATAGGCGTCCAGAAACATCGCCGCTTCCGCAAAAGATTCGCCCGCCTCCACCACGTGCAACACCCGCTCGCGTCCGGCGGGAGTGACGCGGAAAATTTTCACCGCCCCAGAGGCGACCAGATAGAATCCCCGCGAGGGTTCGCCTTCGGTGAAAATCAACTCGCCCTTGCGGAAATCCTTGCGGACAGACACCCGCTGAACGGCATCCAGCTCCTGCGCATTGAGGTCGCTGAACAATTGGCAGCTTTTGAGCAAGAAAGTCAGGTTCATGCGAGCCGTGGCACCTTCTACCACCGCACCGGCCAGTTGTCGAGGCCGGTCATCGCCTGCCAGCAAAAAATCGAATGGGCGCTTGACAGAAACCGCAGGAACGGTTACATACACCGCCCAAGACAACCCAGAAAGGATTATCCCATGAAGCATGGTATGACAGCACTCAAAGGCGGCGCACTCGCCGCGTTGGTCGTAGGTACGGTGGCCGTGATTTCGTGCGCGCAAGCGCCCCAGAATCCCCCGCCACCGCCTGCGCCCGCTCCAACCTCCGCCGCTGATAACGGACGGTTCCAGGTCGTTGTGAAACCGGAACCACAAGGCACCTCGATTCTGTTGCTTGTGGATACACGCACGGGCGACACCTGGATTTACCGTCCGCCCCAACCACCCACCTTCAACGGCTACTGGAGCGACATCCCGCGGATGACCTATCCGCCGCAGGTGTGGCAACAAGCCTTCCAAATCCTCTTCACGCCGCCCACCAACGCCCCTGCCGCCAGCACGAACAGGCCAGCCGCAACGAGGCAGCCAGACGCCAACCCGTAATTTCACGACGCCCAAAGTTCAGCCCCGACTCCTCGGTCTCGAGGAGTCGGGGCTTCGTTTTCCAGCGATTGGATTGTCGGTGCCTCAATTGCCTTGAGGCGAACCTTCCGACGATGGGGATGGAGTTGAGGGTGGCGGCGGAGGCGCCGCCGGCGGTGAGGTCGTCGGTGCCGCCGTGGTCGTCTCTGGGGCAGACGGCTCAGAAACAGACGGTGAAGGCGCAACGGGTTTTTGTTGCCGCTGTTTGCGGCGTTCCAAATAACGACGACGACGTTTCCGTTTGATCACTTTGTTGTATTGCTTGCTCATGGAAGATTCTTCTAGCGCAACCGGGATTGTATTTCAACGTTCCTCTGACAGGGAAAAGAAGAACCCCCCGATGGCTCGGGGGGTTCTCTGATTGGCTGGTTCTATCCGATGGGATTAGAACTTGACGTTGACTTCGCCACGCACCAAGTGCCACACGGCACTGCCGTAGCCGGCGTACTTCATAGCTCGGTCGGGGATGAAGGCACCATAGACGAGTTGGAAACGAACATCCTTGCTGTAGTCGTAGCCAAGAATGCCGTCAACTTCCCAACCGACCTCGCGTTTGCCGTAACCGGCCACATACAGGCCCATTTCCGACTGGATATAATCGGACCAGACCGCCGAATCCGGGTCATCCATCAGATAGTAATAGCCCTGAACGGAGGCGGTCACGTTCTTGGCCGGCTTGACCGAGGCACCCACATTGAAGATGTGGATGTTCGAGATCAAGGGGCAGAACAGGTAACCGTTGTTCCCGATGAACGACGGGAAGAACGGCGCATAGCCAGTGCTGTAGCCTGACGCATAGATGTAGTTGGCGTTGAGCGCCGGCTCCATCTTCACGTCTTTGAAGGTGTACTTCAACCCGGCATTGGCCAGCCACGCTGAGTAGCTGCCATCATCCCAGATGCCATTCGACCCACCTTCATACGCGCCTTCCAACCACATCTCCAGCCCCTTGATCGGCGTCAGATCCGCGCGCAGTCCAACCGTCCACGGAGAGGAGTTGTAAGTGCTGTACCATTGCGGGTGATACCACGAACCACTGGAGACGCCGCCGGCAGCAGCGGATGTGAACCAGCCGAAGTAGGCTTCCACGGCTTTGATGATGGAATCCTTCATCTCATAGCGGGCATTGACAAATAGCAGGTTGTTGCCCCCATGCCCACCGTAAGCATCAGGGAAGTCATAATTGCCATCGGTGATCTTCGCTCCGACGAGGTCAATCGTGAGTGGATAGAAATCCAACACGAGACGGGCCGCGTCGAAGTTGTAGGTCTCATTGGCGCTGCTGAGCACGAAGCCTTTGCCATAGTTCAGATACTGGCGACCGAGCTTCAGAGTCGCCGGCGTAAAGAACATCTCGTTGAACTGCACATAGGCTTCCGTGACGCCTACCTGCCAACCCCGGTCTGAGAACATCTGCGTCCCTGAATGAGAGAGAGTGTCCCAGCTTCCCTGGCCCCATTGTCCTTCGGCCTTGAGGGTGACGACCACGAGCACGTGGTCTTCGAGGTCCGCTTCGCATGTTACGCGAGTGCGTTGCAGAATGAACGAGTTGTCGGCTGCGCCATTCTCCAGATTCACATAATAGCCGCGGACGCGGACATCGCCGCTGAGGCGGATGTTCTGGACGTCGGCAAACACGCTGGTGGCCATCGCTCCGATGGCGGCCAACGCTACTGCTAACCATACTTTCTTCACTGTGTCCTCCTTTTGTTGTTGTTTGCGTTTCCTGCCTGTGACTCAGTTTTGTGGATCCTCGAGGTATCCACAAAACCCGCTGCTACCTGTTGATGAGAAATCGCCTGACCAACGATCTCTGCACCAACACACTCCTAGCTAACGGTTTTGATTATATACGACTGCTGAAAGCTGTCAAGTATTCAATGAAAAAATTTTTTTGTCACAACGAACTGCTTGCCAGCCAGTTACGGATTTTTCGCCGAAGCAGAGCCGGGCGATTTGGCAACAAAACGCCCCAAAACCGTCCAGCGCAAGAACGCTTCGCTTTGCCAACCGCCGGCTTTATCGGCAGCCATGACCTCGTTGTAAGCCTGACGCGCTTCATGGGGTTGGCCCAGTAATTCGGTGCACCGGGCCGCACCCAGTTTGGCGGCGACGGCCGCGTAACCATTCGGGTTCGCGCTGGCCAGTTGTGTGTAGAGTGTCCGTGCTCCATCGAAGTTGCCAGTGGCTTCCTGGATGGCGGCCAGTCCCAGTCGGGCCGAGTCGGCGAAAGGATGTTTGGGGTATTTGTCGAGGAACTGTTGGTAGGCGGCAGCGGCTTCGGAAAAGCGGTTCTCGTGGAAATGAATGTCCGCCAAACGCAACAGAGCGGCGGCAGCCACTTCGGTGCCGGAGTAGGCTTGGACGATTGATTGCAAGGCAGCGGCGTCGGTTGCTTGAGAGAGTTTGCTGAGGGCCGCATCAGCCTCTTGGAGGCGTTGCTGTTGCCACAAGTAGGCGACTAGTCCAATCGCAAGGACCGCCGCCGTGGCCCAGATGATTTTGCGACCGTGCTCCTGCCAAAACAGGTCCGGCTCGAATTGCTCGAAATCGCCGAAGGAAATCTTTTTGTCGGTATTTGTCTCTGTCACGGTATGCTCCTGAATCGGCGCGCATTCTCTGCGAAGCCTCGGAAAAAGCAAGCCGGAATCGGAGTTTTGACTTGAGCCTTGTCGGGAATGTGGTGGGATAGCGGCCATGAGCCGTGAGAACCAACCGCGTTGGGAATGGGCCGTCGCGCTTGTCGGCTTGACCGTGCTGGCGTATTTGCCCGCGTTGCGAGCGGGGTTTGTGTGGGATGACGATTTGTTGCTGACGCAAAACGCCGTCATTCACTCGCCGGATGGCTGGTGGCGTGTGTGGCTGCCGGGCGCGATGCTGGATTATTATCCGGTGACGTGGCTGACGTTCTGGGTGGAGTGGCGGCTATGGGGAATGCACGCCGGCGGGTATCATGCCACCAACCTTCTGTTGCACGCGGCGGGCGCGGTCTTGCTCTGGCGGGTTCTGATGCGCCTGCAGGTCCGCGGGGCGTGGTTGGGCGCGTTGTTGTTCGCCCTGCACCCGGTCAATGTCGAATCGGTCGCGTGGGTGTCCGAGCGCAAGAACACGCTATCGCTGGTGTTGTATCTGCTGACCGCGTTGTCCTATTTCCGGTGGGAACGAACCGGCAACTGGCGGTGGCTGGGGAGCGCGCTGGGGTTGTTCCTGCTGGCGTTGCTGAGCAAGACCAGCGGGGTCGCATTGCCCGTGGTGTTGTTGCTGTGCGCGTGGTGGCAGCGCGGGAACATCGAACGCAGGGATTGGCTGGCCAGTGTGCCGTTTTTTGTTCTGGCGGCGGTCTTTGGCCTGATCACCATCTGGTCGCAACAGACGCAGACGTTGCCAGGTCCGTTCGCGCCGACTCCGCGCCCGTTGTCGTTTCGGCTCGGGGCGGCGGGACACGTCTTTTGGTTTTACGTGTCGAAAGCATTCGTTCCGGTGCGACTGATGACGGAATACCCGCTCTGGAAGTTCGACAGGCTCACGGTGGCATTCTGGCTGCCCACGGCGGCTGTGGGAGCGGTATTGGCGCTGGCATGGCGGTTTCGCGCCCGGTGGGGACGGGCCGTGTTGTTCGCGCTGCTGTATTTTGGGGCGATGCTGTTTCCCGTGTTGGGCGTTTTCAACATGCCCTACGTGGGCCGTTCGCCGGTGGTGGCGGATCACCTGCAATATCTCGCTTTGATCGGCGTCGTGAGTCTGGTGGGTGCGGCGCTCTCCAGTCTGCCGGCGGGGGCGCGGAAGCCCGTCGGCATGCTGGTGGCCGGTCTCTTGGCTGTGCTGACGTGGAACCGGGCGGCCGATTACGAAAATCATGAGCGGTTGTTTACGGACACGTTGGCGAAAAATCCTGCTGCCGCCAAAGCACGGATGGAGGTGGGGAATGTTCTGGTCAAACAAGGCCGACTCGATGCGGCGGCTGCCCATTTTGCGGAGGCGGTGCGAGTGAGGCCGAGTTTTGCCGATGCTCGCTGCAATCTGGCCAACACGCTGGCGCAGTTGGGGCGAGCCGAGGAAGCGATCCCTCACTACCGGGAAGTGATTCGCCAGCGTCCGAAGACCGCCGAACTGAATTACAACTACGGTCTGGCACTGGTCGCCCTGGGACGATTGGAGGAAGCCATCGAACAATTCCGTCGTGCACTGGAGTTGAAGCCCGATTTTCCCGCGGCTCGTGCCAGCCTGATCGCCACTCACTACAACCACGCGTTGACATTGGCGCGGCGCGGTCAGTTCGACGAGGCCATCCGGCATTTTGCGGAAACCGTCCGCCTGGACCCGACCAATGCGATGGCTCACAACAATCTCGGCGTCGCGCTTGCGCGGCAGGGCAGGATAGAAGAGGCGCGGAAACATTTCGCGGAGGCCGTGCGGCTGAATCCCGCCGATGCGGACTACCGCCGCAACCTGGAAGAAAGCGCAAGGCAGCCGTGAGCCGGCTGCCTTGCGGGCGGCGTTGAGCAACAGGTTAGGAGCCAGAAGCGGTGTTGATCATGTAGTCAATCACGCGCTGGCTGACGCCGCTTTCTTTCAAATCAATAATCTCTGCCGTGCTCAGTCGGAACACCGACCGCGTGCTGCGAATCTGGCTGATAATGACCTCGTCGCTGATTCCCGATTGTGCCAGCGCCTTGATGTCCGCAAGACTCAGAGTGCGTTCGGCGGGGCGCGGGGCCGGATAGACGACGGCGGGTGCCGGCGAAACCAGCACGGGTGGCGGCGGCGGAAGGTAATAGACCGGGCGCGGAACGTAACAGACCGGTGGCGGACAATACGCCAACGAATACCCGAACCCCCAGTGGGAGTGATGCCCGCGGCAATACCCAAATCCAAACGACACGCAACTGCCCGCCCCAGCCGTCGTGGCGGTGGCGCCGAGGAGGGCGGCAGCGGCGGTACCGATGAACATCTTGGAAATTGTCTTCATGGCCGTGTTCTCCTTCTGGCCACTCCGACGAGCGAGCGGAATCGTTATTCAAACAAAATGCAAGTGAATACTTACAACTTGTAGCCGATCCGCCGCAGCAGGCCTTTGCGCCACTGGATTTCCGCTTCGTCCTCAATGCCTTTGCTCGCCGAGCCGTCAATCACGCCCAGAATCCCGCGTCCCAGTTCCGTCTCCGCCACGATGACCTCTGTCGGGTTGGCCGTCGCGCAGTAAATGCGGCAGACTTCCGGCACTGCCTTGATCGCATTCAGCACGTTGATCGGATAAAAACCGTCTCCCAGGAACACCACGAAGGTGTGACCGGCGGCGAGGGCGCTGGCGTTTTTCTTGGCCAGTTCGATCATCGCAGGGTCGGTGCCCGACCAGCGCACGAGGCATTTGCCAGACGCCTCGCAGAAGGCCAGCCCAAACTTGATGCCGGGCACGGCGTTGACCAGCGCCTCGTGAATATCCTCGACGGATTTGATGAAGTGGGTCTGGCCGAGGATGAAGTTGGTGGCTTCTGGTTTTTCGATTTTGACGCTCAACAGTTGCATGGCAATTTCCTCCTGCAAGGCAGCCTATCAAACGCTGTGCGCGGCGTCGAGCCGCGCGTTCGCACCCTACCACTGGACTTTGACGGAGCGTTTCTGCCCGAAGCGGTCGAGATAGAAGATCTCTCCATGGGCTTTTCCGTATTCATGGAGGGCTTTGGTGATTTTCACGTCGAAACAACAATACCGGGCAATCTCCAGCAGCTTGCCCTCCCTCCACCAGCGCAGTGCCTGCATTCCGTCGGCGATTTTCGGCGCGTTCAACGTCGCTTTCGCCACGGCGTCCAGGGCCAGCCGATGACCGAGTTTCGCCTCTAGGTCCACCATCAAATCCAGTGTGGGCGTCTGCCCGATGTCCAGCGGCGTGTACGCTCGGAGCACCTCGTAGTCGAAGTTCACGATGTTGAAACCGACCACCAAATCGGCGCGCATCAACTGGCGGATCAATTCCTGCACATGCGCTTCGTCGTAGATCTTGTATTCGCCCAACGCCGTGCTGAAGGTCACGCCGACGGACATTTTCATGTCGGCTTTCCGACTCCAGCCGCCGACCTCCGTGGCGCTTTTCTGCGTTTCCAGGTCAAAATAGACAATGTCGGGCATGAACACCTGACTCAGGAGATGGCCCGCGGCAATCCAATCGTCAACATCGTGTGCAGTCCGGGCCTTGCCTCCAAGAGCAACGGCAGGCAGTTGACCAGAATCGCCGGCGTCGCCACGTCGCCGGGCGTGCCGCCGTCCACCACCAGCCGCATCGGCGGAACGCCTTCGATGAGGATTTGATCGCGCGGATTTCTCGCCCCGACATACATCTGCAACTCCAGCTCCAGCACTTTCCGACCGTTGCGCCAGCCGCTGGCCACCTGCCGCACACCGGCGGCCTGACCTTTTTTCACCGTCACGTAGTCGGTTTGAATGGTGCGCTCCGCCAGCACCGGCGCAATTGTCTCGTCCACTTTTTCCAAATCCCACCCCAGTGCTTCCGCCACAAACACCAACGATTCGCTCAAACCCACATGACGGATTTTCAGCGACCGGGCCTGACGCCGGAACTCCGCCACCGACAAACCGGCTCCGACTTTGCGCTGCAACGCCTCGCGTCGCGTGCCCGCATCCACCACGCGCAACACCCGCACTGCATCCACCCGCTGGCACACCGCCGTCGTGATCGCCGCCAACGTGTCCATCACAAAACCCGGATTCACTCCGGTGCCGAGCACCGCCACCCCGTGACGCGCGCACAGCCGGTTCAACTGTGCCGCCCGTTTCGGCTCACGATAAAACGGGAAAAACGCCTCCTCACACGAGGTGACACAGTGCACTCCGCGGCGGACGATTTCCGCAAGCTGATCATACACCCCCGCAAAGGTCGAGCCGGTGCAATGGATCACCGCGTCCGCCTCCGTCGCCAGTGCGGCGGAAAGCGTTTTCGCAACGGGAATGCCGAGCGCGCGGTCGAGCGCCAGCACCTCACCGAGATCGCGCCCGGCGTGAAGCGGATCGGCGGCTCCGACCAGCCGCAACGATTTCTTCTCCAACACCAGACGCGCCGCACGTCGTCCGATCTCGCCCAATCCACATTGAATGACACGAATCGGTTCGCTCATGGCCGCAACATAACGGAAAACGCGCCCCGAATGCAACCCTTAGCGCACCGCATTGACCCGCCGGTCCATTCGGTTAGAATAACCGCATGAAACCAGCGCAATGGATGGTCGCGGGCGTTTGGATGTTGTTCCTCGTCGAGCGCGCTTCGGCCAGCGACACCGACGTCGGTACAGTTGTCGCGTTCACGCTCACTGGCAGCTCTCGGAGATTGGGCGTGTGGAAGGCGAACCGTTTCCGCATGAACTGGCAAGGATGCGAGTGGAACCTGAAACCGTGTTTTCTGAAACAAATCCAGTTGTCCCAGGGGCCGGCGAAAGCGCAGGTGAACTTTCTCAACGGTGACCAAATGGAGGCGGCGCTTCTGTCGGCTGCGTTCCCCGTGGAAACGCTGTTTGGGACGTTTGACATCCCGGCCGAACTGGTTCGGCGCGCCGATTTCTCTGTGCTCGGCAGGCAAGGGGCGGTCGGTGAGGAAGGGTTGCTGCTGGATGATTCCTTCGAGAGCAGACCCGACGGCTTCGCGTTGGCGCTCGGTTGGAGATCAAAACATTGCGGGAGCAGAAATAGGCTGTCATGAGGCTTCGTTACGCCGAACTTTCCGTGGCCGGGCCGTGTCCGTCCAATCAGGACTGCGTCGGATTTTGGCAGGACGAGAGCCGTGCCGTGGCGTTGCTGGCCGATGGCGTCGGCGGCCTCGGTTCCGGCGACGTGGCCAGCCGCTTGGCCGTCGAAATGGGGATCGAAGTGTTCCGCGAAGCGCCGCCAGAGGCTACCATCCGCCAGCGATTGTTGCAGTTGTTTCAGACGGCGAACTGGGCGGTTTATGACAAGGGGTTTGAACCGGGCGGTCCGGGACGCATCGCCACTACGCTGGCCGCCGCCGCATTTTTCGGGCGGGAAATGGTGGTGGGCAATGTGGGCGATTCGCGTGTGTATCTGGTGCATCGCGGTCTGATCCAGCAGTTGAGCGTGGACCATTCGCTGGTTGGAATCCAGCGTCGTTTCGGACACATTACCGAAGCGGAGGCGCGAGTCAGCGAACATCGCCACATCATCACCCGCGGGCTGGGCGCGGACCCGCAGGTGCGGGTGGACATGGATCAGGCGCCGTTGTTTGCGGGCGATCGTGTGGTGTTGTGCAGCGACGGGCTGCACGGGTGCGTTTCCGATCTGGAGATTGCGCGGATGGTTTGTCAATTCGCGCCGATGGATGCCTGCCATCAACTCGTGGCGCTGGCCGAGCGGCGCAACACCACCGACAATACTTCGGTGCAGGTTCTTGAGATTCTGGAAATCTGATCCGGCCGCGACGCGCAAATGCTTCCGGCGCCTGCTCCATCGAAGTCGCCCGGAGACCCCCGGCGGAGGAAGGAAATCAGGAGTCGGCGGATTCCGTGGCGCGCACAAGAACCGGCGAAACGACTTTTTTCTTGGCCAGCAACGTCAACATGCCGCCGGCAATCAGGGCGAGGCCGGAGAGGATTTGGCCGCCGGTCATGGTTTCGCCGAACAGCCAGCGCGAAATCAAAAGCGTCCCCAACGGCGTGGTTAGCAGCACGGTGGCGCAGACCGACACGGTCAACCGTTGCATGGCGTAGTAGTAAAACGAATGGCCGATACCGATGCAGAGGATGCCCGAAAGGATCATGACGGCGTTGGTGTACCAGGGCATTCGATTCCAATCGCCGAGGTTGCCCCACCGTAACGCGATCACCAGCAAAACCAACGTCGTGTAAATGCCGACGATTCCGAAAGAAACCATCGAACCGACCTCGGCCGCAGGCCGTTTCACCGCAACGCTGTAAACGGCCCACGACATCCCTGCAAACAACGCCAGCAACACGCCAAGATTGACGTCCATCCGATCCAGGTCGCCACGCAACACCGCCAGTCCGACGGTGCCGAGCAGCGTCAAGCTCAGCCCGACCAGGAAACGTTTGGAACGCAGCAACCAGCGTTCCGCGGCGTACAACGTAAACGCCAGCACAGCGGCAAACAACACACTGGACTTGTTCAGAAACGACGCCAGGCCGGGGTGAATCCAGTTGAGCGACACAGTCCACGCAATCTGGTGGCAAAGATTGGGCAGCGTCGCCGCCAGCAGCACCAGAAGCAACCGCCGATTCATCCTGCGGGTCGCCTCCCGCCGGTGGCGAATCAGGAAGGGCACCATGATGAGCGTGCCGGCAGCGTAACGGTAGAAGTTCTGCGTATGAGGGCTGTAGCCGGCGCGGATCAGATACTTCACAAACACGCTCGACAAGCTCCACACGCCGAGCACGACCGCCAACGCCACGACTCCTTTTTGTCGTTCCGTCACAATAGCGCGCATCGTAGGTCAAGAATGTGCTAGAATCAAATCATGCTCACGCCCGAGATTTTGCTGGCGGCCTATCGTCAGGGAGTTTTCCCCATGGCGATCAACCAGGAGGGCGAGATCGGCTGGTTCTCGCCCGACCCGCGCGGCGTGATTCCGTTGGACGACCGTTTTCACATTCCGCACGGTGTGCGGCGGAGGCTGAAACAACAACAGTTTACGATCACTTTTGACACAGAGTTTGAGCGGGTCATTCGTGAGTGCGCCCGACGAAAGGAAGGGACTTGGATCTCCGAAGAGATCGTGGTGAGCTATTGTCGTCTTCACCGGTTGGGATTTGCGCACAGCGTCGAAACACGATTGCAGGGCCAACTGGTCGGCGGCCTGTACGGGGTCCACCTCGGCGGCGCCTTTTTCGGCGAGAGCATGTTCCATCGGGTCACCGATGCCTCCAAGGTCGCCCTCGTGGCACTGGTGGAACGATTGCGCGAACGCGGATTCGTCTTGCTCGACACACAGTGGCGGACGCCCCACCTCGCGCAGTTCGGCACGCTGGAGATCCCCCGCCGCGAGTATCTGCGCCAACTGAAACGAGCCATCTCGTTGCCTTGCACATTCTGAGATGATATGATCACCACGGTGAAAGCCCTCGTCGTCATTCTCATCCTTGTTCTCGCTGGCAACGCGGCCAATGCCGACCCGATCCACGACGCGGTGCGCAGCAACAACGTGGAACAGGTGCGCGCCGTGCTCAAAGAAACTCCCGCTGCCGTTCACGCTCGCGACGCCAACAACACCACACCGTTGCATCTGGCCGCAGCAGCCGGACACGTGGAAATCGCGCAACTGCTCCTTGCCAACGGCGCGGAGATTGATGCCGTCAACAAAGACGGCGACTCGGCGTTGATGTTGTCGTTGAGCAGCGACGAAAACCCGGTTACGCCGCTGCTGATCGAGCGGGGCGCCAGCCTCACGCTGACGGGTTCCGACGGCACCACCCCCTTGCAACACGCCGCTTGGCAGGGCTACACGACTGCGGTCCAACTGCTGCTGAACCGGGGCGGCACGCTGGACATTTTCAGCGCAGTGGCGCTCGGCGATACGGCGGCTGTCAGTAGCATGATCCAATCGAACCGGTCCCTCCTCAACGCCATCGGCCACGAAGGCGCCACCCCGCTGCACTGGGCCGCTGCGCGCGCTCGCCGTGGGATGCTCGAACTTCTGCTGAAACAGGGCGCGAACGCGAAAGCCTGCACCAGCGCCGGCTCCACCGCGTTGCACTGGGCGGCGGCCTGGGGAAATCTGGAGACGGCAGCAGCTCTGTTGAACGTTCAGCCGTCGCTGCTGGAGATGCCCGACGCCGGGAAAGCCACGCCGCTCCATGTCGCCGCCGCCGCAGGCAAAACGGAGATGGTGGAGTTTCTGTTGGGCCGGGGCGCCAAACTCACTCCGCGCACTGCCACGGGGGAAACGGCCTTGTTTTCCGCCGTCCGCAGCGGACACTTGGACACGGTGGAAACGCTTCTCGCCAAAGGCGCCTCCGTCCACGTCAAGGATTCCTCCGGCAACACGCCGCTTCATCTGGCTGTGAGCGCCGGCCAAGCGGAGATCACCCAACTGTTGCTCTCCAAGAAGGCTGATCCGTTGCAGAAAAACAACAAACACCTCGCGCCGCTCGATCTGGCCTCAGCAGAAATGGGCTGGTTGATATTGCCGCACGTTGGCCGGGAAGGTGAAAGTGCCGTGTTCCACTGGGCGGTGCAGCATGGCGCGGGCGAAGTCGTCGCCGACCTGTTACAGCGCAATCCGGGTTTGCTCCGCTACCACGACAAAGAACATCCGCTCCCGCTGCACATGGCAGCGCGTCAGGGACACCGTGCGATTGCAGAATTGCTTCTCGACAAGGGCGCCGACATCAACGCCCAAAGCCTTTCGGGCGAAACTGCGCTGCACGTGGCTGTCGCTGCCGGCCACAAACCGCTGGTGGAGTTGTTTTTGGCGAGGGGCGCCAACGTCAATGCCCGTGGCCCCAAGGGCGCCACGCCGTTGCAACTGGCTCTGGCGGCCAAACGGGTCGAGATCATCCAACTGTTACGACAAAAAGGCGCTCGTGAGTGATCTCGCAATTGCTGTTTTGGCTGCAACAATTGTTGCAGAATAAATAGCAATGGGCCAAAACCGAAGGCCGTGGTGTCCATCTCACGACCCAGCAGCTTTACAGTTGGAGCTTGCGTTGACAAGGGAGGGAGGCTTCGGTAGCCTCACCGCGCCATGATCCGACGATACAGCCGTGAACCGATGCGCCAGATTTGGAGCGACGAAAACAAGTTCCGCATCTGGCTGGAAATCGAAATCCTGGCGTGCGAAGCGCGCAAGATTCCCGCGCGCGATCTCGCCACGATTCGGAAGCGCGCCCGATTCAGTGTGGAGCGCATCAACGAAATTGAAAAAGTCACCAACCACGACGTGATCGCCTTCCTGACGTGCGTTGCCGAGAACGTCGGCCCGGCCTCTCGTCACATTCACGAAGGGTTGACCTCGTCGGATGTGGGCGACACGGCGCTGGCTTATCAGATGGTGCAGGCCGCCGACATTTTGATCGCAGACGTGAAAGCCTTGCGCGACGTGATTGCCCATAAGGCCAAACAATACAAGTTCACCCCCTGCATGGGACGCACTCACGGCGTTCATGCCGAACCTACTACGTTCGGGCTGAAAATGGCGCTAATGTATGACGAGTTCGGGCGGGCATTGGCACGATTGGAACGCGCCCGCGACATCGTCGCTGTCGGCAAAATCTCCGGTGCCGTCGGCACGCACGCCCATCTTTCGCCCCAAGTCGAGGCGTATGTCTGCAAAAAACTCGGCCTGCGACCGGCCCGTATCTCCACCCAAATCCTGCAGCGCGACCGTCACGCCGAATACATGGCAGCGCTGGCGTTGGTGGGCTGTTCCATTGAACGGTGGGCGCAGGAATTCCGCCATTTGCAACGAACGGAAGTGTTGGAGGTGGAAGAGTTTTTCGCGAAAGGCCAGAAGGGCAGTAGCGCCATGCCGCACAAACGCAATCCCATTACCTGCGAACGACTCTGTGGCCTGGCCCGCGTGTTGCGGGGCAACGCGCTGGCCGCAATGGAGAACGTCGCGCTCTGGCACGAACGTGACATCAGCCACAGTTCGGTGGAGCGGGTGATTTTGCCTGATTCGACAACGCTGCTCGATTACATGCTGACCACGTTGACCAACATCGTGGACAAGCTGCTGGTCTATCCCGAACGGATGAAGGCGAACATCGAGTTGAGCAAGGGACTGACCTACTCCCAGGCGGTCCTGCTGGCGCTCACCCGGAAAGGGCTGACTCGTGAGGCCGCTTACGCCATGGTCCAGCGCAACGCGATGGCGACGTGGCAAACGCCCGGCAAATCGTTCAAAGATTTCTTGCTCGAAGACCCCGAAGTACAGCAGTACCTCACGCCGCAGGAAATCGAGGATTTGTTCGACATCTCCATTCATTTCCGCGAAGTCAATAACACCTTCAAAAAGGTTGGAATCCAGTCATGAAAGCCAAAATCATCGTCATGCCCAAAAAGACCGTGCTCGATCCGCAGGGCAAAACCGTCAAACATGCGCTTGAATCCATGCGTTTCAAGGGAATCAAGGACGTGCGCATCGGCAAATTCATGGAGATCGAGTTGGAAGACGGCGATGTGACGGCCCTTCGCAAACAGATTGACGAAGCCTGTCACCAACTGCTCAGCAATCCCGTGATTGAAGACTACACGTTCACCATCGAGTCATGAAGTTTGCCATTATCCAATTCCCCGGCAGCAACTGCGATCAGGACTGCTATCACGTGCTGGCCAACGTTTTCGGCCAACCCACTCATTACGTTTGGCACAAGGAAACCTCCTTGGGCGATGCCGATTGCGTCGTCCTTCCGGGGGGATTCAGCTACGGCGATTACCTCCGCACGGGCGCCATCGCGCGTTTCTCCCCGGCAATGAAGGCCGTGACCGACCATGCCCGGACGGGCGGACTGGTTATCGGTATCTGCAACGGGTTCCAGATTCTTTGTGAAGCGCATCTGTTGCCGGGTGCCCTCATTCGCAACCGCAGTCTCAAATTCATCTGCGAGCATGTGGAGCTTCGCGTTGAAACAACCCATTCGCCTTTCACCAACGCCTGTAAAAAAGGGCAGATACTGCGTATCCCCATCGCTCACGGGGAGGGTTGTTACTTTGCCGAGCCGTCGGTAATCCAACAATTGCGACGCGAGGACCGCATTCTGCTGCGTTACGTCAACAATCCGAACGGTTCGCGGGACAACATTGCCGGCATTTGCAATGAAGGGCGCAACGTTTTCGGTCTGATGCCGCACCCGGAGCGCGCCAGTGAAAAAATCCTCGGTAGCGACGATGGTCGGTTCATCTTCCAAAGCATCCTGCAGTCCGCCGTCACCGTCTGACTTCGGCGAAACGACGGACGCAGAGGCCGAGAGTTCGCAGCCCACGACACCCGTATTGGCTAAGCCATTGCCGGTCGGGGCATCTCGACACGGCTGCCGTTATGCGAATGCATTTGTAGGCCGTCTTTGCGGCGAGGCGCAAGGCCGCCGCAACGCCACCCGCATCAAGTTGGGCCACAGCAGTTGGAAGTGCCTGCCTTTGGAACCGTGGGCAGTGGCACGTTGAGTTTTGCGAGGAAGGTTTTGAGTTGGTTCACGTCGAAGTCGGCGAGGACGTGCCCGTCCACGACGATGGTGGGAACAAACCGCTGGCCGGAGAGTTTTTGCATTTCCTCGTAGGCGGCCGGATTGTCGCCCACGTGCACTTCCTCGAAGGCGAGGCCGTGTTGTCGCAGGTAGGCTTTTGCCTCTTGGCACCAACCGCACCAGCGTCGTGTATAGAGTTTGATCTTCATGATTTTTCTTGTGCGACGACGGCAAACATCGCAAACTCTCGCCCAAATGCAACCCAACGTATGCGAAGGAGAAGGTTCACGTGAAAATCCTGGTGTCTGATCCCATTTCCGAGAAGGGCGTGGAGTTGCTGAAGAGCAATCCGGCCTTTCAGGTGGACAAAAAAATCGGTCTCAAAGAGGACGAGTTGTGCGCGATCATCGGTGAGTACGACGGGCTGATTGTGCGCAGCCAGACGAAGGTCACGCGAAAGGTGATCGAAGCCGCCAAGCGGCTGAAGGTCGTCGGTCGCGCCGGGGTGGGTGTGGACAACGTGGACGTGGAGGCGGCCACGGAGCGGGGCATTATTGTGATGAACACGCCGGGCGGCAACACGATTTCCACGGCCGAACACACCTTCTCGATGATGTTGGCGATGGCGCGTAAAATTCCGCAGGCGCACGCTTCGATGAAGGCGGGCAAGTGGGATCGCAAGAGTTTCGAGGGCACGGAACTGTTCGGCAAAACGCTTGGCGTGATTGGCCTGGGACGCATCGGCAGCGAAGTCGCCAAACGCGCCATGGCTTTCGGGATGAAGGTGCTCGCGTACGATCCGTTCTTGAGTCCGAGCCGGGCGAAGACGTTGCAGGTCGAGATGGTGGCGCTGGATCGGCTGTACAAGGAATCGGATTTTATCACGGTCCACGTTCCCGTGACCGAGCAAACGAAGGGCATGATCAACAGGGACTCCATCGCGAAAATGAAAAAGGGCGTTCGCATCATCAATTGCGCCCGTGGCGACATTGTGGTTCAGAACGACCTCTACGAGGCGCTCAAATCCGGCAAAGTGGCCGCGGCGGCGCTGGACGTGTATGAGAAAGAGCCGCCGGTGAATCTGCCGTTTCTCGAACTGGACAACGTGGTGCTCACTCCTCATCTGGGCGCCTCCACGCACGAGGCGCAGGAGTCCTGTGGCACGGAGATTGCCGAGCAGATCGCGGAGGCGCTGAGCGGGGGCACCATTCGCAACGCGGTCAACATGCCCTCGATTGACGCGAAGGTGCTCGCTGCGCTTCAGCCTTACATGGCGTTTGCCGAGAAGCTGGGGCGGCTCGTGGCGCAATTGGCGCCGAGGCGCATCGAGCGGTTCACCGTCGAGTTCTACGGCAAGGCCGGCGAATTGGAGACCAGCCCGATCACGCGGGCAGCTCTGAAGACGTTTTTGGAAAACGCCGAAGGCGGCGATGTCAACTACGTCAATGCTCCGTCCATCGCGCACCGACTGGGCATCCATGTCGAGGAACTGAAAAGCACTGAACCGATTGATTACGCCGAGTTGATCACCGTGCGCGCACAGGCCAACGGTGTCAATGTCTGCGCTTCGGGCACCTTCTACGGATCGCTGAACAATCCGCGCATCGTTCGCATCAACGGAATGCCGGTGGAAGTGGCCCCCAGCGGCGTGTTGTTGATTCTGCACAACCAGGACCGACCGGGCGTGGTCGGTTGGATCGGGACCATCTTGGGCAAACACGGCATCAACATCGCCAACATGAGCCTGGGACGCGACCGGGAAGGCGGCACGGCGCTGACCGTGCTCAACTTGGATACCGCGCCGTCGCTGGAAGTCATTGCCGAAGTCAAAAAGGACAAAGACATTCTCGACGTCAAGATCGCGAAGTTGTAATCCGCGCGGGGTCTACCGCGGAAACAGCACCTCGTCGCCCACTTTGGGGTCGCCTTCCAGCAGGTCGGCGGCGGCGAAGCGACCGCGTCTGGATTCGGTCAGTTGCAATACGGCCACGGGCTGATGATGGCGGACCACTGTCAGGCGGCTGCCTGCAGCCGGCGGCGTGGCGCGGCCAAAGTCCACGATCACGAAGCGGTGCGTCGCGTTGACCTGCGCGATCTTTGCCGGCTCGGTTTCTGCCGGCGTGATCACCGGCACGATGGCCGGCGGTTTCGGCGGCGGCGGCGCGGGTCGAGCGCGAAACTTCGCGCATCCGACCAGCAGCAGTGCCGCCAACGCGAGAATCAGCGTCGCATCGTTCATCGGTTGGATTCGATCCGGTAGAGGTGGGTCTTGGTGCGAACGAACAGGGCGCTGCCGTCCACCGCAGGCGAAGCCATGCAACCGATGTCCAGCGTATTGGTTGCCAACACCTCGCAAGCGCGGCCGGGTTTCAACACGAAGCCTTTGCCCTGTTGATTGAAGAAATAGAGTCGTCCGTCGGCGTAAATCGGCGAGGAAGCGAAGGTGCCGCCGAGTCGGTCCGACCAGACTTCCTTGCCGGTGAGCACTTCGAGGCAGGTGGCGATTCCGTCATCGCGCACCATGTAAAACAAATCGTCCACCACGATGGGAGAAGCGGTCTTGGCCACGCCTTTTTCGAGTTTCCAGACCAGATGGGTGTCAGTCACGTCGCCTCGGCCATCGGGCCGAATCGCGCACAGCTCGGTTTTGCCCAAACCGCTGATCAACAACACCAACCCGTGGCTGAACAACGGCATCGGAGCCGCCGACCAGGAGTTCGGAAATTGGAAGCGCCACAACTCGCGGCCGGTGCGCGGGTCGTAGGCGTAGGCGGCTTTCGCGCCAGCGCTGAGCATTTGCAGTTGGCCGTTGACGCGGACAATCAACGGCGTGCTGTGCGCTTTGCGCTGGTCGCCGTCGCGGGCCAGCTTCGAGGTCAAATGCTCGTCGTTCCAGCGAACGGAGCGATTGGTTTTCCAGACGGTTTTGCCGGTCTTCTTGTCCAGCGCCGCATGATACTGCACATCCACTCCGTCCATCGTCAGAATCAGCAGGTCCTCGAACAACACCAGCGATGAGGCCGGGCCGCGGTAGTGGCGGCAGGGCAAATCGTCCCGTTTCCAGAGCACCTTGAACGTGGCCGTGTCCAGACACGCCGTGCCATACACGCCAAAATGCGCATACACCCGCCCCGGCTCGATGACGCAGGTCGGCGTGGCGTAGCAATTCACATTGACGGCGTTGTAGAGCGGTTCGGGAGCGTCACAGTGAAACAGTTTCTCATAGAACAAAATCTTTCCCGTCTTCTCGTCCAGACACAGAACAAAAAAATCGTGCCCCTCCAACGTGGCGGTGGTGATCCACACTTGTCCGCCGAGAAGGACCGGCGTGGACCAACCGCGATGCGGAATTTCCGTCTTCCATTGGATGTTTTCCGTTTCGCTCCACACCAGCGGCAGCCCCGTGGCTGTCTTCGGCGCGTGCCCGTCGCCGGTGGGACCGCGGAACTGCGGCCACTGCGCCTGCGCCGTCGTCAGCAAAAGACCTGCCAAAAGAACTGTGCCGATGAATTTCATGGAGACGAACATAGTCGCAACGCCAGCGGCTGAAAAGCGAAAATGGCGCGCCTGGCGTGATTCGAACACGCGACCGCCGGATTAGAAATCCGATGCTCTATCCAACTGAGCTACAGGCGCCGCCGCACCACTTTTCTAATCCATTTTCAAGCCCACAGCAAGCCGGTTCGCCGCTCCCAACCGTCTCCACCAACCCGGCTGTGGTCCGCGCCAACCGTCAGTTCTTCGCACTCGGTGGCTTCGAGGGCGTCTCCCACAGCTCGTTGATGGCTTCGACGGTGCGATCCACAAGCACTTGGCCGCCTTCGGGACCGACGAGGTTGCTCTGCGGAATCGCACTGTAGCCGCCACCGCGCACGGCGCGCTCCGTCGGCAAATAGGTGCCCGGACCGGCCAGTTGGATGACGAATGTCTGAATCGCAGGGCTGCGCGCTTTGATCTGGACGCCGTAATCGGTGAACAACTCAAACGGATTGGTGCAAATGGCCACGTCGCCGAGACGGATGGCGTGCAGTTCCATGCGATAGACGGGGTTGCTCTGCTGCCACTTGTAACGTTGGATGAGTTTTTCGTGCCACAGCCTCAGGGCGCGGGTGTCCTTGCCGCGTTTCTCCTCCTCCAACAACTTCACGCACTCGGCTTTGGCCCTGGCCACTTCGTCCTCGGTGACTTTGCGAATTGGCAACTCCACGGTGCGGACTTTGTGAATCAACGGCACGTCGGTCCGAATGTCTTTGCAGACGACTTCATACACCTCGTTCACGGCATTCACGATTCGGCGGGCAATCTCTTCGAGGCGGGTGAGGCCGCGCAACTGGCGCATCCGTTCCTCCGCGGCTTTCCGGTACATCAAGTGCGGCGATTGATCGCCGGCGGCGCCGATCCAGCCGAGCACGTTCAGCGCGTCGCCGTACTGCCGTCGCAATGCCACCCGCACCTCGTGCCAGTAGTCGGCGTTGACCGCCGAACCGGTGCCCGCTTCTTGAGCAGGGCAGGCAATGTTGATGGCCGTGGCCATGAGTTTTTTCTGGGCGTCCCAGAAAAAGAGAATCTCGACGCCGTGGTCCTCGTAGCCTTCGAGTCCGCGGAAATCGGGGCGATCGGTTTTGCCGTACATCTGCGCCGAACCGTCGGCATAGACCGCACGGCGATTCTGCGCCACGACGGCATGGCCGAGTCCCCAACTGACGCCGCCCGGTCGGCGGTTCTCCCATGCTTTCACGACGATTTCATCGAGCCGCTCCAACAGAAACTCCAGATACTCGCGCGGCTGCATCACGTCGGGCGGAATGTTGTACACGCCCTCCATCGTCACGGGGCCGCTGTGAGTGTGGGTGGCCGTGAGGAAAAGCTTTTCCACATCGAACCCTTTCAGGCGCGGTTTCACCCGCTGGCGAAATTCCTTGACCATTTTGGCCTCAAGGTACCGCGCAAGTTCCGTCGGCGAGGTTTCCAGTTCGCCGCGAATGACGGCGAGATCACACGAGACAAAAATCGCGTGATCCAGACTTTTGTTTCCTTCGCGCGTCTCCAACGCCAGCACAGTGGCCGTGCAGGGTGAAGTCACCTTTCTGGCGATATGGGTTCGCATCTGACCGGCGAGCGCCACGGGCCGGTCGGGTGTGATGCTGGTCGAAGCGCTGCCAATCCACAACTCCGCGGCCGACGTGTTGGCGGCGGCAAGCAGAACGAGAAGCAAACAGGTGGTTGTTCTCATTTTGCTGACTCTTTCCAGAGTTCTTTTAGGGTTTGGACAGTGCAGTCCACGAGCCGCTGGCCGCCTTCGGGGCCGACGCGGTTGCTCTGGATGACCGCGCCGTAGCCGCCGCCGCGCACCGCGCGCTCGGTGGCCAGATAACCGCCGGAAGAACAGGCCAGTTGAATGACGAAGGTCTGGATGGCAGGACTGCGGGCTTTCATCTGAACGCCGTAGTCGGTGTACAACTCAAACGGGTTGGTGGCAATCGCCACGTCGCCCAGACGCAAGACGTGAAGCTCCATCTGGAAGGGTTTTTCCGTGCCGGCCTTCTGCGCTTCGTATCGTTCCACCACGTTTTGGTTCCAGCGGTAGTTCCAACGTTGTTTCGGGTCTGTGGCATACTTGGCCGCCTCTTTTCGCGCTTCGGCAACCTCTTCCTCGGTGACTTTGCGATAGGGCAACTCGATGTCTTTGACCACGTGACGCAGCATCACATCGCTGCGGATGTCGTTGCGGGCGCCGTCGTAGGCGTCCAGCCAGCCGTTCACGATCCGACGAGCCAGTTCGTCCAGACGCGAAACGTGGCCGCGCAGTTTGCGCATCCGCTCGTCGGCAGCCCGACCGTACATGAGCCGCGACACCACATCGCCGCCCGCCCCGGTCCACGCCAGCACAAAGAGGTCTTTGCCGTGACGCTCGCGCAACTTCTCGCGGACCGGATGCCAGAAATCCGCGTGAATTGCGTTGCCGCCGACTTCCTGCGACGGACAGGCGAGGTTGATGGCCGTGGCAATGAGCCGGTTCTGCGGATCCCCAAAGAACAACACTTCGAGGTTGTGATCCTCGTAGCCTTCGAGGCAACGGAACTCCGGCACATTCGTCGCACCGTACATTTTCGCCGTGCCGTCGGCGTACACCGCTCGCCGGTTTTGCGCGATGACCGCCTGCCCCTGTCCCCAACCAACCTTGCCGGGCTTGCGATTCTGCCAACTCTGGACAATCGCATCAGCGATCCGGCTGGTCATAAAATCCGCATACACCGACGGTTTCATCACGCCGGTTTCGGGCAACGCATATTTGCCGTCCTCGGTGACGGGCGCCGAGTGCGTGTGCGTGGCATTGAGGAAAATCTTCCGTAAATCCACTCCCGGCAACCGCCCTTGGAGCTTCTCGCGCACCTTGTCCTGAATGCCGGCGCGAATCGCGATGATGTCGCACGACACCATGATCGCCGCATCCAGCGATTTTTCGCCCTCGCGCGATTCCAGCGCCAACGCCGTCGCAGTGATGGGCGTGGCGGCTTCCTTCGCAATGCGCATGTTGCGAAACCCGTCCAGCCCGACCGGCTGATCGGGGGTGATGTCCACCGTGGCGCCGCCGACCCAAAGTTCGGCAGCCGGCAGGCCGATAGCGGTCAGCAGCACGACGAGCAAACAGAGGATTGCAGTTCGCATGACACTCCTTGTCTGTGGTTGTTGGATGACCATTATTTCTTTGCGGAGGTTTTCCAGAGTTCGTTGATTTCGGCGACCGTGCGATCCACCAGTGCCTGCGCGCCTTCGGGGCCGACGAGGTTGTGGGTGACCTCCGCGCTGTAACCGCCGCCTCGGACCGCGCGCGGCGTCGGCACGTAGTAAGCCGGCAGCGATCCGGTGGCCGCCAACTGGATCAGAAAGGTCTGCACCGCCGGGCTGCGGGCTTCGATCTGCACGCCGTAGTCCACAAACAACTCAAACGGGTTGGTCGCCATCGCTACGTCGCCCAGCCGCATCACGTGCAACTCCATCGGATACGTCTTCCAGCCGCCCTTCTGCTGCGCCAGATACCGTTCCACCACCAAACCGTGGAAATGACGTTTCCACGCATCCGTCTTCAAACGCGTCTTCCGCGTGTCAATCTCTTCGCAGATTTTCTTCGACTCGGCGTACTCGGCCTCGGTAATGATGCGAGCCGGCAGTTCGATCTGCCGGACGCGATGGACAAATGGCACGTCCGCGCGGATGTCCTTGGCGATCACGCCCGCCACATCGTCGAACGCCGCAGCCACGCGTCGTCCGACCTCTTCGCAATGGTTGAGGTCGCGAAGTTTCTGCATCCGTTCTTCGGCTTTCTTGTTCAATTGCGGCCGCGGGGTTTGATCGCCCGCCGGCGCGCAGAATCCCAACACGCAAACCTCCGCGCCGTGCCGCTCGCGGATCCGCCGTCGTGCGCTGTCCCAGAAATTGGCGCTGACCTTGTTACCGCTGCAGGCCGCCTGCGCCGTTGTGGCCAACGTCATGGCAACGGCTTGGAGACGGTTTCGCGCGTCGTAGAAACACAACACATGAACACCGTGGTCTTCGTAGCCTTCGATGCCGCGAAACCGCGGATCGTTGGTGTTGCCGAACATCTTCGCCGTGCCGTCGCTATAAACCACCCGGCGATTGTGACCGGCGACGGCATGGCCCAATCCCCAAGCGACAGCTCCTTTCGCGCGGTTCTCCCACGCTTTCACGACGGCCTCGCCCATCCGCTGGTACAACCACGGCACATATTCTTTCGGCTGGAGGGCGTCTTCGTAATCTTTCTCATCGTAACGATCCTGCTGAATCACTGGTGCCTGGTGCGTATGGGTCGCCGCCAGAAACAGTTTGTTCATATCGAAACCCGCCAGTCGCCCGGCCAGGTGCTTGCGGAATCCTTCCTGTATCCCTGGTCGGATGACACACAGGTCGCAGGAAACCATGATCGCCTGATCCAGAACGCGGTCGCCTTCGCGCGATTCCAGCGCCAGCACATTGGCCGTGAGCCGGCTTTCGATTTCGCGGGCAATCCGCACGCTCGTGTTCCCGGTCAGCGGGACGGGCGGATTCGGCGTGATGTCGGCTGTGGCGGAGCCAACCCAAAGCTCGGCAGCCCCAACGGGCAATGCAAAAGCGATCAGACAAACAAGGGCGATTTTCATTTTGTTTCCGTCCAAAACTTTTGATCGAGGATGAACGTGTGGGTTTGTTCCTGTTCTCCCGGATTGGCGAGCACGACGCGGAGTTTCGGCGCACCCTGCGCGGGCGTCTCGATAATCCACGAAGCCAGTGTGCGTTCGTTTTTTCCGGTTCGCCAGAGGCTGTTGTCGGGTCCGTCATGACGGTCCTTGCTGATCGCCGCGAACGAATCCATCGTACAGGGTCGGGTTACCGTCTTCATCAACTGCGAGATTCGAGCGAAACGGGCGGAACTGCTGGGGCCGATCTTGATATTGAACTCGGAGAGCAATGGGTCGAGAAAATGATTCGTGTGGAAGACCACATCGTTCTCGACGACCCGGAGAGCGTACTTGCCGCCGAGGCCGACTTCCACCATCAGAATCTTCTTGCGGTCGGCGATCATGATGAACATCGTGCGCGTGTTGGGGAATATCTCATTCTTCTTCGCCAACACCTCATCGCAGGTTGCGCAGCCGGACAGCAAGGCGATGATGACACCGTGTTTGCCCGGTTGGTTGTCTCTCAGGTTTTTCGAGATGGAACTCGCCGTGGCTGTGACGACCGTCAGCCCTTTTTCGTTCACGCCCGCCTTGATGCCCGGTTCCGTGCCGCCGACGGCATAAAGCCCGAAATACGCATGCCCGTTCCCGCTGCGGCGCATTCTCAACTCCTGTGTGTGGTCGGGCTTCTGGTCGCGGTTTTTGGAGATGATCGTTCCACCGCCGGCTGCTGCCGTTCCCGCCGCGCCCCAGAGCGTGCAGGCATTGAGACGGGCGGCCGCGAAGGCAAACACCACAAGAAGCACTGGTCGCACGAGAACCTTCAATAGCACGATTCATGCGGCGCGTCCAAATGTTTCCATCGCGCCCGGCTGGGGGCGCAGCGGAATCGCAGCGGCCGGTTGCGCGGGTCGGCCGAAGGCTCTGCGCTTGCACCAAAACGAAATGCCGCTAGGATGTGTCTTTGATGAAAACCGCCGTTGCTGTTTTTGCCGTGGCCGCCTTCGCGCACGCGGAGCCGCTGATGGAGAAACAACTTCTCTTCGATGTCGCAAGTGTCAAAGGTTGGTCGCCGGCGGAATCCACCATCGAGGTCACATCGGCGCGCGCCAAAATCCATCCGACCGCCTGGCACTGGCACGTCACCGTGGACCACCACGGCGGCGAGGCGAAATATCCCATCGGCTGGCCCCGCGTCGGTCGCGCCATCCCCGAAGGCCCGCTCCGCGACTGGTCGGATTGGGATTTCCTGCACATGTGGATTTACACCGCCTCTTCTCGCGCGACACTGCCACGCGACCCCGTCGGACTTGGCCTCCACGCGCCCGACAGGGCCAACGCCTATAGCGTCCGCCTGAGCGAACTGCAACTCAATGAGTGGGTGGAAATCAAAATCCCCATCACAAACATTCCGCGCCCCAACGACGTCCGTTCCATCCAGTTCCACATCTCCGAGGCCGACTACCGCCACGGCGACAAACTCGATCTGTTCATTGACGACCTCGCGTTGCTCCGATACGCGCAACCGACGATTCTGGACTTCGCCGCCGAGAATGCGGTGATGTTTGCCGACGCGCCAACAGCCGCCGTGCGCTTTCGCCTCAGCGGCGTCAAGCACGGCGAGTCGGCGCGCGTCGTTTGCGAATTGCGGCACGCAGGCGCCATCGTGGCCCAAACCGTCGCACAGCTTGGCCGCGGCTCCCATCGGCTCCGGCTCGATCTTGTCGGCAGAAAGCTGACCCCGGGCTGCTACGAGCTGGCCGCGCGCGCCCGCGACGGGCAGGAGACGACCGTTTCGATGCGCTTCGTAGAATCTCCTTGGAAGTAGGACCGCGACGAGCGGAAGGCCGTTTCACTGTTTCGGCACCGGCCGACCCAGGCGGGCGAGAACAGCTTTCATGTCCTGCCAAACCTCCCTTTTCGCTGCGGGATTGCGCAACAGGTAAGCGGGATGAAACGTCGGCAGAATCGGGATGTCCCGATAACTGTACCAATGACCGCGCATCTTCGTGATGCCGATCTGAATGTCCAGCAGCGCCCGCAATGCCGTTGCGCCCAGCGCCACAATGACTTTCGGGCGAATCATCTCAATTTGCCTCTCCAGATAGGGCAGACAATTCGCCATTTCCTCCGGCAACGGCGTGCGGTTTTCCGGCGGCCGGCACTTCAACACATTGCCAATGTACACCTCCTCGCGCCGCATCCCCATCGCCTCGATGATCCTCGTCAACAATTGCCCCGCCCGACCCACAAACGGCTCGCCCTGCGCATCTTCATCCACGCCCGGCGCTTCCCCGATGAACATCAACTCCGCTTGGCGATTGCCGGCGCCAAACACAACGTTGCGTCGCCTCCGCGCCAGATCAGCACATTTCCGGCACTGTCGCGTCTCCGCCTCCAGCGCACTCCAGTCCGCCGCGGCGACCGCGCGTGCGTCGGTTCGGATGCCGCACGATGTCGCCGCAACGACGTGCCCAGCGGTCGGTTTTCGGCCCAACTCCTCCAGCGTCGCGGGCGAGACTTCCACGTGCGTCACACCGGCGCGTTTCATCTCTTCCAGCGCTCGGATGGTCTGGTCAACAATTGGAATCAACTCTTGCATACATGGGCGATGTCTTCCGGCACCGGCGCCTCAAACTCCAGCCACTGGCCGGTGCGCGGATGACTCAATCCCAGCTTGTACGCGTGCAACAACGGGCGGTCAACGGCAATCTCCGGAGCGCGGCCCCGTCCATACACCTTGTCGCCCACGACCGGATGTCCGATGTGCGCCATGTGCACCCGAATCTGATGCGTGCGTCCCGTCTGCGGTGCCACCTCGACCAGCGCATACCAATTCCGTGGATTTTCGTAACAGGTGTTACGAAAATCCGTGGAATCCGAGCCGGGGGGCGAAGGCAAAACCACGCCGTCGCCCGTCTCCGATCGGACGCGACGCGGGCCGACCGCAAACTGTTTTAGCACCCGATACTCGCTGACCGCCGCGCGCCCGCACGCGACGCGCGCCGACATTTTCTTCCGATCCTGCTTGCTGCGGCCAATGCGGGTCTCAATCCGTCCGCTGGTCTGCGCAAATTTCCCCCAGCAAACCGCGAGGTACACCTTGCGCACCTTCCGCGTCTTGAACTGCTCCACCAATCGCACATGCGCGAGGTCGTTTTTCGCCACCACGATGCAGCCACTGGTTCCTTTGTCGAGCCGATGCACGATGCCGGGCCGCTCGACACCGCTGATGCCGGAGAGCTGCCCCCGGCAATGATGCAGCAGCGCGTTGACCAGTGTGTGTTCGTAGTGGCCCGCTGCCGGGTGCACCACCATCCCGGCGGGTTTGTTTACCACGATCAGGTCGTCATCCTCGTAGAGCACCTCCAGCGGGATTTGCTCCGGCTGCGCCTGTAACGCGCGCGGCGGCGGGATCTCGACGCTAATCACGTCGCCGACGCGCACCTTGTAGCTCGGCTTGCTCGCCCGGCCATTGACGCGGACGCGCTCCTCTTCGATCAGCTTTTGGAGAAACGCCCGCGACCGTTCCGGCATCCGCGATTGCAGGAACCGATCCAGCCGTTGTCCTCGTTCGTTGTCGGCGACGCTGAACATCGCTTCCAGCATTGCCCGCCGGCGTGCCGCCTGTCAATCTTTGCCTCTCGGCGTCGGCAACTCGCCGAGCTTCCCACGCCCTCCACAAACGGGACTCCTCGAAAAGCGGGAGTTCTGTCTTGACTTCCCTTCCTGTGGGACGACTCTTTGCCCCAGAAACCCCTGTTATGAACACCAAACATCGGCTCACCGTCTTTGCGCTCGTGGCGCTCTTTTGCGAAAGAACGTTGACCGCCGAAACGCTGCGCCCGAACATCCTCCTCATCCTCGCAGACGATCTCGGTTACGGCGACGTGTCGTGCTACAACGCCCAATCGAAGGTGCCGACACCGCGCATTGACCGGCTCGCGCGGGAAGGCATGAGGTTCACCGACGCGCATTCGCCGAGCACGGTTTGCACGCCGTCGCGCTACAGCTTGCTCACAGGCCAGATGCCGTTTCGCGCGGGGCGCGTGCCGGTGTTCGTCGGCTCGGGTGGACCATGTTTGATTAAGCCCGGACAGCTTACGCTGCCGCAAATGCTGCGCGAGCGCGGTTACGCCACCGCGATGACGGGCAAGTGGCATGTGGGGTTGAGCTTTTTCGACGTGAACGGCCAGCCCCTCACGCGCGGGGATCTCGACAGCGTGAAACGCATTGATTACTCGCGCGCCATTCCGGACGCGCCCATCCATCGGGGATTCGACCGGTTCTTCGGCACGGCTTGTTGTCCCGGCACGGATCACCTCTATGCGTTCATCGTCGGCGACCGCATCCCGGTGCCGCCCACCAAACTGCTCGACAAAACCAAACTGCCCAAGCACCCGTACGCGCACGACAATCGGCCAGGCATGATCGCGCCGGATTACGACATCGAGCAGGTGGACATGGTATTCCTGCAGAAGAGCAAAGAATTTCTGGAGGACCACGTGAAACGTCAGCCGGGCAAACCGTTCTTTCTCTATCACGCCACCGCCGCCGTGCATCTGCCGTCATTCGCCGCGCCCCCGTTTCAGGGCAAAACCCAAGCGGGGCCGCACGGCGATTTCATCCACGAGCTGGACTTCATCGTGGGCGAGCTGTTGGATACGCTGGAGAAACTGGGTGTCGCGGACAACACGCTAGTGATGTTCTCCAGCGACAACGGCCCAGAAGTCGAGTCGGTGGTTCACATGCGGGCAGATTATGGACACGACGGCGCGCGCCCGTGGCGCGGGATGAAACGCGACGACTGGGAAGGCGGACACCGGATCCCGTTCATCGTTCGCTGGCCGGGCAAAGTGAAGCCGGGAAGCACAAGCGCCCAGACAGTTTCGCTCACGGACGTGATGGCCACCTGCGCCGCGGTGTGCGGCGCGACACTGCCCCGCGACGCCGCGCTGGATAGTTGTAACCTGTTGCCAGTCTTGTTGAACGGGGATGGAACCAAACCAGTGCGGGACTATACGGTGCAACAAGCTTGTGGTGTCTTCTCCATTCGGCGAGGGCCGTGGAAATACCTCGACCATCGCGGTTCCGGCGGAAACAACTATGATGCCGCCGAACTTAAGGCCTACGCGTTGCCCGATACTGCACCCGATGCGCCAGGACAGCTTTATCATCTCGGAACCGATCCCGGCGAGAAGACCAATCTCTATTTCCAATACCCGGAAATTGTAAAAGAATTGAAACGCCTGCTCGATGCGAGCAAGACATTGGGACACCCCACGTTCCGAGCAACGGAATGAAAACCAGAAAGGCATGGCACCATGAATGAGAATCGCAATCTGAACCGGCGGCAGTTCCTTCAAACGACGCTTGCAACGGCGGCGTTGGCGCCGGCAATTCTGTCCGCGGAATCGCCGGCCAAGACGATTGGCGTTGGTTGCATCGGGTTGGGGACGCGCGGTGGCGATCTGATCAACGCGGTCGTGAACTGCGACGGCGTGAAGGTGACCGCTGTCTGCGATGTGTATGGGCCGCACCGGCAAAAGGGCATCGAGCGCAGCCGCAATCCTGACGTGAAAGCGTATGTGGATTACCGGGAATTGTTGGCGGACCGGAACGTGGACGCGGTGGTCATCGCCACGCCGGATCATTGGCATTGCCAGATGGTGCTCGACGCGGTGAAGGCCGGCAAAGATATTTACTGCGAAAAAGGCTTCGCACGGACGCTGGCGGAGGCGGAGTTGATGCGGGATGCGTTGAAGAAGAGCAGGGTTGTCTTCCAGCTTGGCCATCAGGCGCGGCAGGCGACTTGCGCGTTGCAGGCGAAGGAAGTGATTGCCAGTGGCATCCTCGGCCCGATCACACTGGTGCGCACGGGACGGTTCAAGTCCACCGAGCCAGAGCATCCGAATTGGCGGTGGTATGGTTATTACGACCAATGGGAGCGGCCCGACCCGTCGGAGGTGATCAAGAACCTGAACTGGGATTTGTGGTTGGGGCCGGCGCCGAAAATTCCGTGGAATGAACGCCATTTCTGGCACTGGCGCTGTTATTACGCCTACGGCACCGGCTACGCGGGCGATCTGCTCTCGCACGAGATGGATTTCGTTCAGTATCTCCTCGGCCACGGCATTCCCGACAACTGCGTTTCGGCTGGTCAGATCGCGTTGCTCCGCGACGACCGCGAAGTGCCGGACACCTGGAGCGCGATTTACCAATTTGAAAAACTCGGTCGCACGGTCACATTCACCGGCAGCATGAACACCACCGACCGACAACCGGTAACCATCTGTGGACGCGATGCCACGTTGCGGTTTGACGCCATCGCGCACGATGTCACCACGTTTGAGATTGTCCCAGCCGGCTACCGCGAAAACGCTGACCTGCCCAAAGGCTATCAGCGCGGCAAAACCCCGCAGCAGCCCAATCACATGGCCGACTGGATCAATTGCATCCGCACCCGCGGCACGCCGAAATGCTCGACCGACGAAGCGTTCATCGAAACGGCCACGTTCCTGATGTCGCTGAAGGCGCAGCAGGAACAGCGCATGGTACGTTGGGACGCCGCCAAGGAAGAAATCGTCTAATAGTAACGTCAAACAACAAGTCGAACGAAGACAGGCACAAGAATGAAACTTACTCTCTCGTTTCTCACCGCCCTCCTGCTGGCCCCGCTGACCGCGCTTTCCTCGACCAACGTGCCCGCGCTGCTCCACCCCGCAGACCAAATGGAACTGCCAATTACGATTCCGCATTTCGAATGGCTGCCCTGTCTCGACCGCAAACCGGAAGCGATGCCGTCTTATGACATCCAGATTGCGGCCGACCAGGCATTCTCACAGATTGTGGATGAGGATCGCCTCGCGGCAGTCATCACCCGGTATGTCCCGGACAAGGAACTCGCCGCGGGCGACTACTGGTGGCGCGTCGCGGGCGTGGATGCACAGGGTGTGCGCGGACCGTGGTCGGCGGCGCGGCGGTTCGCCGTGAGGCCGCCGGAACGAGTCGTGGAGATTCCCACTGGCGCCACGTTCGACGACATCCAAGGCGCGTTGGCCAAGGCGGCCCAACAGACGCCGGCCATGGTGAAGTTCGAAAAAGGCGACTATCGGCTCGATCCCGGCGGCGTGGCGGCGTTCATCGCTTTTACCAACGTCAACGACCTCATCATTGACGGCGGTGGTGGAAACTTCACGTTCTCCGGATTCCTCAAGTTCGTGAAGCTGGAGCATTGCCATCGCGTGCTGGTGAAAAACTTTACTTTCGACTTTGACCCGCTGCTTTACACCGCGGGACGCGTGGTCGCCGTGGACACCAAAACCGGAACCTTTGAGGTCGAAATCGAGCCGGGCCATCCGTTGCCGGAGTCGAATCCCTATTTCGAGCGCGACAAAAACGGCATGATCGTGGACCCGAAGTTTCCGCGCATGAAGCAGGGAGCATCGCTCGTGTTCCGGCACAACGGCTGGCAGAAGGTGGGCGATCGGCGCTACCGGTTTCAGGCGGCCAAGACCGGACAGGTGAGCGAGCTGGCTGTGGGCGATGTTTACGTGCTCGACCCGCGCACGAAGAGTTGCGTCGGGTTTGATGTGGACGGTGGCAGCGAGGTTGTATTTTATCAGATTGTGTGTCACTCCGTCGCCAACACGGCGTTCACCTCGCAGTATGCCAACCGCCACAGCATCATCCGCTGTGGCCTTGTCCTGCTGCCGGGGCGGTTCCTGGCTGCGAACAACGGTGGTCACAATCACTTCAGCGCCCGACTCGGACCGTGGATTGAAGGGTGCACTTTGGAAAACGCGGGTGACGACACCTGCCACATCAGCGCGCTTCCGTCGGGCATCCAGAAACAACTGGCGCCGAATCGTCTCCATCTTGCGCTGAGCAATCCCCACGACACCGTCGGGGCAGCATTGGGCTTGGACACGCTTCCCGGTGATTGGCTGCAATTCTTCTGTCCCGCCAACGGGCAACGGATCAGCGAGCGCCGCGTGGTGGCAGTGGAGAAACAGGACAGTTCGTTGGATGTGACCCTTGAGGGCGATGTCGGCGCAGTGGCTCCCGGACGGCTCGTGAAAAGCACCGTGACGCGGGTCTTCAATGCCAGCCGGATGTGCAATCAGTTTGTTTTCCGCAATAACATCATCCGTAACGGTCGCCGCGTTGGCGCGATTGCCAAAGGCGAGAACGGCCTCATCGAGAACAACACGTTTGAAGGCCTGGGTGCCGGCGGGGTGGAGTTCTGGAACTCACCGAATGGCGGTCTGGCCGCCGCGCACTACGTCGTGCGCGGCAATCGCATCCGCGAATGTTCCCTGCTGCGCGATGCGCACAGCGCGATTTTCAGCAGCATTTACAAAACTGGCGGCCATCGTCTGCATCACGATTTGCTGATCGAGCAGAACGAAATCAGCGGCTGCCCGTCGCCCATGATTCGGTTGCGGGATCTGGAAAACACCGTGGTTCGCCACAACCAAATCGTGCTTCCACGGCCCCTCGCCAATGACGAGCGACGCGTCGAGCCGATCATTCTCGAAAACACTGCCGCTGTGCGGTTGGAAAACAACATCCTCAAGGGGCCAAACCCATGAAACATTCACTGGCCTTTCTCACTGCCCTGCTGCTGGCACCGCTGGCCGCACTCAACGCCGCCGACAAGCCGGCTGACAAACCCAACATCATCCTCATCTTGGCGGATGATCTCGGCTACGCGGCACTGGGCTGTTACGGGCAGAAACTCATCCTCACGCCCGAACTGGACAAAATGGCCGCTGACGGAATGCGTTTCACGGATTTCTATGCGGCCAATACCGTCTGCGTTCCCTCGCGAGTCAGCATGTTGATGGGGTTGCATCCCGGTCATGCTCCGATCCGCGACAACTTCCTGCCTCATCTTCCGAATTTTTCAGGCTATATGACGGAGTATCCAGCCGAACTGTGGCCGCCGAGACTTCCGACCCTTGGCCAGGTCATGAAAAAGGCCGGATACAAGACCGCGCAATTCGGAAAGTTGGAAGCCGGCATCCCGCTTCCGAAAGGCAAGATGACCGAGCTTGGATGGGATTACTGGTTCGGATTCAAAGGCACCGGTGACGCCTTTCAGTATTATCCCCTGACGCTCTGGAAGAATGATGAAAAGATCACCTTCAAGGAGAATCAGCCTGAAGACATTCGTCGGCCGGGGATTGTCGGGAATCGAGGGGTTTATTCGCAGGATTTGTTCGTCGGGGAAATTCTGCAGTTCATTCGGAGTAACAAAGACACGCCCTTTTTCGTTTATTTTCCGACGCAGATTCCACATGGACGGTCCCCCAAGGATGGAGATGAAATGCAGGTGCCTGATATCGGCCCTTACGCGGACCGGGAATGGACTCATCTGGAGAAACTCTATGCGGCGGCGATTACACGTCTCGATTCCCATGTTGGCCGCATCATTCAAGAGCTGAAGGATCAGGGGATTGATCGCCAGACGATCATTTTATTCACGAGCGATAACGGCGACGAAAACAGTTACTACAAATATACGCAGAGATTCCGAGCGACGGGTCCGTTGAAAGGGAAAAAGCGCTTCCTCTATGAGGGCGGCATTCGCGTGCCCATGATCGTCCGCTGGCCCGGCCACATCCAACCCGGCCAGACCAGCCGCATCCCGGCCGCGGGGTGGGATATCATGGCGACGTTGGCGGAATTGGCAGGGGTCGCGGCGCCCGCGCACACCGATGGGATTTCGTTGGTTCCGACGTTGCTCGGGCATCCGGAGCGGCAGCAAGCGCGCGAGTATTTGTATTGGGAATATCACATGGGCAAACAACAGGTGGTTCGCCTGGGCCGGTGGAAAGGCGTTCGTTTTGGGGGAACCAAAGAGCCGATCGAACTCTATGACCTCGACGCGGATATCGGCGAAACCCATGACGTTGCAGCGGATCATCCGGACGTTGTCAAGAGGATCGCGGCCATCATGGAGGAGGCCCGGGCAAATTCCGAGTTCAACAGATTCTGGCCGCTGCCTGAACACCGCCAAAATCAGATCAAGGCGGACAAGGCAATCTTTGACCAGCTTGAACATGGAATCCGGTAGTTTTATGGAAAAGTATCTCCACTCCTTCACAGGGTTCGCCGCCCTGCTGCTGGCGCCGCTGGCTGCGCAACAAGCTGTGGGGGAAACGGTAATTGCTCTCCTTGCGTTCCGCTTCCACGGTGTCGTGCTCGAAGCGGCCAAACCATGAAACTTGTACCGACACTCCTCACCGCCGTGCTTTTGGCGCGGTTGTCTGCGTTTTCCGCAACCGACGTGCCTGGGCTGCTCCAGCCGTCGGATAACGTGGTGTTGCGGATGAGTATTCCGCATTTCGAATGGCTGCCCTGTCTCGACACCACACCGGAAGCGATGCCGTCTTATGACATCCAGATTGCGGCCGACCAGGCATTCTCACAGATTGTGGATGAGGATCGCCTCGCGGCGGTCATCAGCCGGTATGTCCCGGACAAGGAACTCGCCGCGGGCGACTACTGGTGGCGCGTCGCGGGCGTGGATGCACAGGGCGCGCGCGGACCTTGGTCGGCGGCGCGGCGGTTCGCCGTGAGGCCGCCGGAACGAGTCGTGGAGATTCCCACTGGCGCCACGTTCGACGACATCCAAGGCGCGTTGGCCAAGGCGGCCCAACAGACGCCGGCAATGGTGAAGTTCGCAAAAGGCGACTATCGGCTCAATCCCGGCGGCGTGGCGGCGTTCATCGCTTTTACCAACGTCAACGACCTCATCATTGACGGCGGTGGTGGAAACTTCACGTTCTCCGGATTCCTCAAGTTCGTGAAGCTGGAGCATTGCCATCGCGTGCTGGTGAAAAACTTTACTTTCGACTTTGACCCGCTGCCTTACACCGCGGGACGCGTGGTCGCCGTGGACACCAAAACCGGAACCTTTGAGGTCGAAATCGCGCCGGGCCATCCACTGCTGGAGTCGAATCCTTATTTTGAGCGCGACAAGAAGGGCATGATCGTGGATCCGAAGTTTCCACGCATGAAACGCGGTGTGAGTCTGGTCTTTGAGCACGCCGGCTGGCAGAAGATCGCCCCCCGCCGCTATCGTTTTACCGCCGCGAATCCGCGCCAGTTGCGCGAATTGGCGCCGGGGGATGTTTATGTGCTGGACCCGCGCATGGCTACCGGGTTCGACGTGAATGCTTGCGACGAGGTCGTGTTTTACAACCTTACCGCATACGCGATGGCCAACGAGGGCTTCAACTCCCACTACGGCAACCGCCTCAGCATCCTGCACTGCGGCATCCGGCTGAAGCCGGGCCGCTTCATCGCCGCCAACAACGGCGGCCACAACCACCACAACGCCCGTCTCGGACTGTGGATCGAGGGCTGCACGTGGGAAAACACTGGTGACGACATCTGCCATGTCAACGCTCTCGTCATGGGTGTCGAGGAGAAACTAGCCCCTGACCGCATACGCCTGTCCCTGCGCAATCCCTACGATGCCGTCGGACCGAGTGTGGCCCTCGACATCCGACCGGGCGATGTCCTGCAGTTTTTCAACCGCGCCGAGGGTCGCCTCGTGAGTGAACGCAAGGTCGTCAACGTTTCGAAGCTGGAGAAATCCCTCGAAGCCACGCTCGACGGCGACGTGGGAAACATCGTACCCGGCCGGCCCGGCATCAAACGGTCGGGCCTGAAGAAGGTTCCGGCCGACGACTCGGTCACGCAAGTTTTCAATGCCAGCCGCACCTGCAACCAGTTCGTGTTCCGCAACAACACCGTCCGCAACGGCCGCCGTGTCGGCGTGCTGGCGAAAGGCCGCGGCGGTCTGATTGAGAATAACACTTTCGAAGGACTCGGGGGCGGTGCGGTGGAGTTCTGGAACGCGCCGTTCGAGGGTTTGGGCGCGATGGACTACGTTGTCCGCGACAACCGCATAAGCGACTGCGGCCTACTCGCGCGCGGCCACGCCGCTATCTGGGCGACGATTTTCAAAAGTGGCTCCGACAAATTGCACCGCAACCTGCTCATCACAGGCAACGAGATCAACGGTTTCCCGAACCCGGCCATTCTTCTGCACGATGTGCAATGTGCCGTCGTGCGGGACAATCGCATCGTATCAGCGCAGGGGAAAGCCGACCTTGATCCCATCACACTGAACAACACCGCCGCTGTGCGGTTGGAAAACAACACCATCAAGGAGCCAAAACCATGAAACCGACCCTCTTCAGTCTCACCACCATGTTGCTTGCGCCGCCTCGCGTTCTTGGAAGGTGTCGGCACCGAGTTGCTTCACCAGCGCACAGAGGCGGTTCGCATCTGGTTCCGCCGCCAGCGCCAGAGCGGCAAGACACATGAAGTGAAGCTTGTTCATGGCTATTGGGATTGATACTCGAAAAGGTGAATGCAAGTCACGCCGGAAGCGTCTTGTCAGTGAAGCGGGCACCCGCTACATAGAGCGCATCCATGAAATCCCAATTTACTCGCCGTGGTTTCATCCGTGCTGTCGGTGCCGTCGCCGCGTTCACGATCGTGCCGCGTCACGTGCTCGGTGGCGCCGGCCAGACGCCGCCGAGCGAGCAATTCACCCGCGCCATCATCGGTTGCGGTGGCATCAGCCGCTCTCACCTGCCGATGACTGACGGTCGCCTGCTTGCGCTCTGCGACGTTGACAGCGAACGCCTTGCAAACCGGATGAAAGGCCAACCACCCGAAGTCAAAGGCTACCGCGATTTCCGCGAGGTCCTCGCCCGCCGCGACATTGACATCGTCCACATCTGCACGCCGCCGCATTGGCACGCGGTGATGACCGTGATGGCCGCCGAAACGGGCAAGGACATCTGGTGCGAAAAACCGATGGCGCGCACCATTGGCGAAGCGATCCGCGCCCGCGACATCGTCAGCCGCCGGCAACGAATCTTCCGCATCAACACGTGGTTCCGTTTCACCGGCAGTCTCTACGGTTTCGGCGCGCCGGCGGCGCCATTGCGAAAAATCGTCGCCAACGGCCTGCTCGGCTGGCCCATCAAGGTCGTCGTCGGTGCCGCCACGGGGTTCAACTGGAAACTCGAAATGTGGAGCGGCAAGACCAACCTCGAACCACAGCCTGTTCCGCCCAACCTCGATTACAACCTCTGGCTCGGCCCCGCGCCGTTCAAGCCGTATCACCCGGACCGTGTCCACAGCAAGTTTCGCGGCTACTGGGACTACGACGCCGGCGGTCTCGGTGACATGGGACAACACTACCTCGACCCCGTTCAGTTCATCCTCGGCAAGGACGACACCAGCCCGGTCAGCGTCGAGGTGGACACGCCGCCGCAGCCGGACGACGCCGTCATCCCGTGGCGCCGCGTCACACTCACCTACGCCGACGGCTGCACGGTGATCCTCGACGGCGACAACCGCGAGACCGACGCGCCCTACCTCGAAGGGCCACTTGGAAAAATCTGGCCCGGCCTGCGCTCCAACATCCCGAACCTCGCTCGCAAAATCGCCGAGCTGCCCGACCTGCCGCCGGCGAACGACGATTTTGCCCAGTGCGTTCGCACCCGTCAGCCATTCGTGCTCAACGAGCAAAATGCGGCGCGCTCCTGCATCATGGTTCAAATGGCCGCCTGCGCCGTCAAACTCGGGCGCAGCCTCAAGTTCGATCCCGTCGCGCTGCGGTTCATCGGCGACGACGAAGCCAACCGTCTCATTGACCAACCCATGCGATCCCCTTGGCATCTATGAACCTTCTCGCCCTCATTCTTCTCGCCGCGTCGGTGAACATTTCCGACGACAACGCCATCCGCGCGCTCGTCAGCACCGGCGGCCCGCAAGCCGAACGCGCGCTGGCCGCTGCGCTTCCACACGCCGATGACACTCGCGCCGTCGCGATCATCAAGGCGCTCGGCGACCTCGGTTCCTCCGAACCGGTTCGCGAATGCGCCCGCCGACTCGTCAACAACGCTGCGGGCGACATGAAAGATGTTTGCCTCTACGCCCTCTCGCGCACCACGTCGCGACGTGCTGCCCGGTTGCTGCGCTCGCGCATCGCCGAGGAAGCCTATGCCATCGCCTATCTTCGTCACGGAGAAAGCCTGGCCGAGATTGGTCGCAAAAACGATTCGGCGCAAGTCGCGCTCGATCTGTTGCGTTCCCCGTGGCCGGTGGTTCGTTGCGGCGCCATCGCCTTGCTGGCGTGGGCGCGAGGTTACGCCGCCCAACCCACATTGCTCGCCATGTTGGAAGACCCGGACCCGTCCGTGCGCGAACAAGCCTCCCGACACCTCAGCCGAATGCCTTCCGACACGGGTCTGCTGGCCGCTTTCCAGCGCGCCCACGGCGAAACGCGCCGACTGCTCTTTGAGGCCATTGCCCGACGTGGCGACCCGCGGCGCGCGCCATTGCTGGTCGGTGCACTTGGCGACGACGACCCGTCCATTCGGCGAGCCGCCGCGTTGGCGTTGCACACCATGCCCGGCGCGGAAGTGGACGCCGAGATTGCGAAGGCGCTGTCCGCTCCAAAATCGCAGGCTGCCGCGCTTGAACTGCTTGCCGCGCGCCGCGCCCGCTCGCAAGTCGCCGCCGTGATGCGGCTGATTCACGAGCCGTCAGTCAGCAAACAGGCATTTGCCGCACTCGGTGCGCTGGCCGGACCGGCCGAGGTGCAGCAACTCATCGCGCTGGCCACGAACAACGAAGCCGTTCGTGAGCCAGCGGCGAAAGCGATTGCGGCCGCCGGGCCGCGCATGGGCGACGATGCCCGGTGCATTGCGGCGCTCGTGAAAGTCCCGTCGTGGGGACTGGCGTTATTGCCGGCGTTTGGCGGCAAGACGGCGCTCGACGCCGTCGTCGCGGCAACGAAAGGCCCCGACCGCGACGCCGCGGTGCGCGCGCTGGCGGACTGGCGCGACGAGTCAGCGCTGGAACCGTTGGTGGCGTTGTGTCAGCAGACGACGGATTTGAAGCTCCGCGTGTTGGCGGCGCGTGGCGCCATCCGTATCGTTCAACAATCGGCGATTGGCAAGGACGAAAAGACCGCGTGGTTGCAGCGGATTGCCGACGCCGCGCCGCGCCCGGAGGAGAAACAACAGGCGCTGGCGACGCTGAAACAGTTGAAATCCGGCAAGAAAAAGAAATGAACCTCGCGTTTATTTCCTGCTATCGCTTTTCAAGCGCGGCCGTTGCGACAATCTCGAATGGGATCGCTGGCAATGCAGTCAGCAGGCGGCGCGGCTTCTTGCGTTGCCCGCGGCCTTTCATGGTCTCGGGATCGCGGTAGGCGTACACGTTGACGATCAGGTTGCCCTTGAGGCCGGGCTTGGTCGTTTTCGCGTCGCTGCGGAAGATGATCGCGCCGGTGACCCTCTCGATGCTGATTCCGGGAGGCGGGTCACTCAACTCAAGCTCGACTTCGCCCCAGGACGTGCTGCTGGGGATGTTGACCGGCAGGCGCGCTTGGCCGCCTACGGGAATTTTGAGGGATTCCGCGGCTAATGCACCGACTGCGAATCGTTGCGCCGAGCCGAGGACGCAAACCAGCGCTTCTTCAGCCGGCACGAGATGCCGGTAGATGAACGCCTGCATCAGGTCATCTGCCGGCACGGCTTGATGGATGATTACACGCTGTTGAATGGTGGCCCGTCCGATCATGTGCAGACTACGCACTCCTGCCGGTGCGTCGGCTGGAACGGTCAGCGTCACACGCACAATGTCCTGCCCGGCGGGTACTCGTGCACCGCTCAGTTGGAATCCCGTCGGCGCATCTTTCAGCGCGAGGGTGATTTCACCGGCAAAACCGTCCCGACGCAAGACGTGCACCGTGACCGGCACGGTCGTGCCGGCACGAACGTTGATGGCCGATGGCACGATGCGCAGCTCAAAGTCTGGCTGCGGCCCGGTGATGTGGAGGCGATAACCGTAGTCCGCGCCCCCTTGCTGTTGTTCGTCCACCAGATAAAGGTAATAAAGCCCGTCCGCCGGCAGCGTGGCGCTGAGGCGCGAGTCGGCGTGGTGCGTGGTCAGCCCGGCTCCCTTGTCCTCATAGTCATCGTTGAACGCGATTTGCTGGCCGGCGGCGTCGGTAAGTTTGAGAGCGGAATCGAGCGAGGAATCCAGCCGGCGCGCCTTCACTTCGGCCACGACCTGTTGTCCCGCGCGGCCTGCGAAACAGAAAACATCCAGATCGCCGGGGCGATCAATCCGGCCGTTGACGATCAACGGCAGCGTGACGCGCTGCGCGCCGGCTGAATCATTGTTCGGCTCGACCTCCAAACATTCCGGGAGCGTGTCCGCGGCGAAGGGCACGCGGTTGGACAGAAACGTGCCGTTGCGGACAAAGACCTGCTGCACGCCCGGTGCTTGAGCGATGCCGGTCAGGTTGGTCACCGGCAGATTCCAGCCGGTGAGTTCAAGCGTTGTCTTTGTTCCCAACCGGCTACCCAGCGGAAAGATGCCGGTCAGGTAGGGCAGTTCGCCGATGGCAACACGATAGACAAAATCTTCACGGCCTCGGAAAAGAGCGTCCTTGATTTCGAGCACGTAGTCGCCGTCTTTGGGAATCTGGCAATGGAGCACCGGGTCGGGGTGGAAACGGAAATCATCATCGTAAGCCACCTGCTTTCCATCAGCGTCGAACAATGTGACCGCCGCCTGAAACCAACCCGGCACGGCGTCGGAAAGATACGGGATCAAACTGCGCGCGCTGACTTCGACAACGAGTTGCTGGCCTTGGCGCGCTTGAAACCGGTAGCGATCCACGTCGCCGGGCAGAATCTGGCCGTTGAGGGTGGCTGGCAAAGTGATGGTGGTTTCCACGTTGGGGGCATTCGTGACCGGCATGGTGCCGGGCATCGGTTTTGCCGTGCCTTCCGGTGGTCGGCGACGGCGCTGACGGCTCTGGCTCTCGGCCACCGCAATGCTGCGGCCGGATTGTTCGGTGTATTCACGCAGTTGGCCAACTTCGAAGACGAGCGGATTGGTCAGACCTTGCGCCGTTTGGAGTCGCAGTTCACGTCTGCCCGGTGCGGCATCGCGAGCGATGGTCATTTCGAGTGTAACGGTTTCCACCAGGGCCGGTGCCGATGATTGCCGAATGTAGAACGTGGTCATCTTCGCGCGGAGGTCGCTCACCCGTTTCTCATCCGCGGCGGTCCACGCGGCCGGGTTTTCCTTCTTCTCCGCCAGCAGGTCCTGCATCTGTTTCTGCACGGTCTTGAACGCGCCCTGGTTCAACGGCCGCAGGTAGTCCAACACTTTCGCCTGCACGCCGGTGCCGGTGATGCGGACCGCGTTGGCGCCGGTGAGATGTTGGCCGCCGACCAGCACGCGAAACGTCGTGCCCTGTTGGCCGCCGGCAGGATAGACGTAGCCGATGTGCGGAACTTCCTCCTGCGCAAATGCCGCTGTTGCGGCCAACCAGAGAAACAAGATCGTTCGCATGGCTCAGATGATCTCCTTGAGCAGACCGGCGCTGGAGGACGTGGCCGGCACGCTGGAACCGTCCGGCAACGGCAAACTGGCACTGGGGTCAATTCCGAGTTGGTTGTAGATGCTGGCAATGAGATCGGCCGGAGTCGTGGGACGCTCCTTGACCGTCTCGCCCCGGGCATCCGAACTGCCGACGACGCATCCACCCTTGAAACCGCCGCCGGCCAAGACAGCCGAAAAGACGCTGCCCCAATGGCCGCGCCCGCCGTTGTAGGGCGCTTCCCACTGGATCTTCGGCGTGCGCCCAAATTCGCCACTCCACCAGACGACCGTGCTCTCCAACAGACCGCGGTCGGCAAGGTCTTGCAGCAGCGTGGCCATCCCTTTGTCCAACTCCGGCAGCTTGGTGCGCATCGTTTGGAAATGGTTCTTGTGCGTGTCCCAGCCGGGGTAGTTGATGGTGATGTATGGCACACCCTTTTCAACAAGCCGGCGCGCCACCAGACAGGATTGACCGAATGTGTTCTTGCCGTAGCGCTCGCGCAGCTCGTCCTTCTCGGTGGACAAATCAAATACCTTCGCGCCGTCGCCGAGAATCATGTCGTACGCCTCGTCTTCCGAGCGGGCCAGCGCTTTCATTGCCGGCGTGTTTGGCGCGGCGCGGCGAAGCGTATTCAACTGGTCGAGCCATTCGCGTCGCTGGCGTTGCTGCGCTTCGGTGATGCCGGGCGCCACGATGCCTTCCACCTCGAATGGCGTCTTGGCTGGGTCGCCGCCGGTGGCGAACGGTTTGTATTTCGCGCCAAGGAAACCGCCCTCGGAAGCCCGTCCCAGCGGTTCGGTCAATACGACATACGGCGGAAGCTGTCCCCGATAACCGGCTTGATGCCCTTTGAAAAACGAGACGACTGCGCCGACGCAAGGGTACACCCATCGCTCGCCAGGGTTGCGACCGGTCTGCATCATGTAGGTGGCGGTCTCGTGAGCGTTGCTGCCGTGAGTCATGCTGCGGATAATGGCGAACTTGTCCGCTTGCTTCGCCAACTCCGGAAGTTGCTCGCAGATCCTGATGCCCTTCACGTTCGTCTCAATCGGTTTCTTGTACGGGCCGCAGTAGTCATTACCGGCATCGGGTTTGGGATCGAACGTGTCGAGGTGCGCCGGGCCGCCCCACATCCAGATTTGGATGACCGATTTTGCCTTGCCGGTCGTCTTCGCCGCTGGCGTGGCCGCCCACGCACGGATCGCGAGGCTGTCCGCCAAACACAACCCGGCCGCACCAGCCAATGCGCGTCCCAGAAAACTGCGCCGTGTCATGTGATCGCCAAAACAACCATCTTGGTTTGTGTTCATGAATCCTCCTCAATGCCGGTATTGGAACTCGGCGGTGTTGATCAGCGCCCACGCCAACTCCGCAGTCAGGCTCCGGTTGCCGGGCTTGTAGCCGGACACAATCTTGCGTTCGTCATCGGTCGGGTAACGCGACAGAATCGTCAGGTACAACTCATCCACGGGGTTCTGGCTTCTTGCGAGAGCGCGCAGCTTGGCGCTGTCGGTGAGCTTGCGTCGAATATGGCTGGAGTTCAGCAGATGCAGGCGTTGCGCGGCGCTCGGCGAGTTGTTGCGTTCTGATTCTAGACCTGAGTCGCGCGCGGGACGGCCGAACAGTTCCAAGAACGAACTTGTGATGCTGGCGTCGGCCAGCTCGATGGCGCGGGTTCCCTTCGGAATGTAGGTCCACGGTTCGGGAATCAGGCTCACATACGATTCCGTCGTGCCGGTGACCTGATTGATCGCGTCAATCAACACCTCGGCGTCGAGCCGGCGCAACGGGTAATGCGCGAAATATCGTTCGGCTTCAGGCCGGTCGGTCGTCGGGATGGAGGAGCGTTGGTAGGTTGCCGAGTTCAACATCAGCCGGTAAATGTGTTTCAAGTCGTACCGGTGCGTGACCAACTCTCGTTCCAGCAACGCCAGCAGTTCGGGATTCGCCGGTGGATTGTCGGGGC
>Ga0272448_1000417_pt1 | contig 66409 bp, 59 predicted proteins | sample YNPCB0191_FD_202220 | JGI IMG/M metagenome (GOLD analysis project Ga0272448, IMG submission 202220) | Hot spring sediment microbial communities from Yellowstone National Park, WY, United States - YNP-CB-019-1 | ecosystem: Environmental > Aquatic > Thermal springs > Hot (42-90C) > Sediment... | reverse complement strand
GCGAGATATTCGGCTCTGTACCATCTCCTTCCTCTAGCCGCAACCTCTGTCCGGGTTGTAGAGTAATAGCACCAGTGCTGTAGGGCTTCTGTATTTTTACTTTATTATATGTATTATTTAATACTTCTATTCGCAGGTATTGTCCGGGTCGAAACTGAAGGGGACGCGGGCCGCACTTAGAAGCACAAGTACCAGCGAATGTGGGGCTAGAATGCCTGACAAAAGAAGCAAGCAAGATCGTTGCCATTAACGTTGCAAAGACTAACCTAGACATAAAATAGAGATTGCCAATCGCAAATAAAAAATGTAGATTTTGATACTTAAGCCTAGCATGACTCCGTGCCGTTGGGGTAGATCGATGTCAATTAAATAACTTATTGATTTAGCAGCGGGGCCAACTTCATTTGCGACTGGAAGGAAACACTCTACAGCTAGTCGCCGACTAGTGCATTTACAAGCAGTGCGATCGCATTCCCAAAACTGATGAACCAAATTATGACTTCAAAAAACACAGACAGCAGAAGGCAGAGAATAGAAACTTGAGCCATCTGCTTATCTGCTGTATATAGTTAGAGATCAAACTTTAAGCTTGTGGTAAAGGTGGTGTGGGCTGTCGATCGAGAAAAGGATAAGGTACAAGCTTATCATCACCCGGTAAGCCCTTTTGTTTGAGAAGTACTAACAACACAGAGCGGAAAACCGCTGCATGTGAAGCCTCAATGGGCATAATAGTAGCTGCGACATTAATAGCTTCTCGAGTTGTAAGCTTTTTTTGAATATTTTCTAGATAAGCCTTAGAAGCTATAACTTCCAAAGTCAAAGCATATCTAATTACTTCAGCTTCACCACCAGTGAGAACCTTGCGAGGAATGGGAAAAGTACCAACATTAGAGGTATCGACAAGGGAACCTTTAAACTCTTTGACTATTACATCTTGTACCCTTGCACGATGTTGATCGTGATCTGCTGCAAATTGCAGGGCAACATCCAAGAATTCTTTTGTAGTTAAAAGTTTATTTTCTGCAGCAGCCTTGTAGGTATTTACTGCCTTTTGCTCCAATACGGCAATATTGTTAAAAAGCTGGATGTCATTTTTGAAATTTTGGCGACTACGAGCATCTGCACGAGTAGCTGTTACCCAGGTAAATGCACTAGTAACTCCCGTCAATACCCCAAGCTGTATTAACTTACGCCTCTGAGGAGAAAGTATTTGGGTTTTTTCGTTACTGCTCATAAATTTTCCTTGTCAAATACATACATAGACCTGTACCTTACTTAAATACGAGCTATTAGTTAATTTGGATTGCACTTAATCCAGACATCTAAATGGCAATGTAAGTCGTATTATTTTTGATGAATACGAGTTAAACTTTGCCTCATGAAAAAATTGCCTATGCTTCTATCTAACTGAGTAAAATGGATAGCGATTCCACAAGTGAAAAGTCTAACTTGCGCTTATTAAGCGACACAGAGTTATTTCAAGCTGTCGCCACCAAAGATACCTCTGCATTAACAACACTCTACGATCGCTATGCCAATTTAGTGTACAGCTTGGCTTTAAAGATATTAAAAGACACTTCCGCAGCAGAAGACCTAACCCAAGAAGTTTTTTTGAGAATATGGCACAATCCGAACTACGATCCAGCCCGCGGTTCATTCAGTAGCTTTTTGGTCACTTTAACGCGTTCGCGAGCGATCGACAAACTTCGTTCTCGCAATGCAAATTTGAAATTTTTAGATCGCTGGTGGCAACACGTGTCTAATCAATCTTCTGCTCAAAATCCCTTTGAAAAAGCCTCGATAGAAGAGCGTTCTCAAAAAGTTCGCCAGGCCCTTGCTCAACTACCACAAGAGCAACGTCAAGTATTAACAATGGCTTACTATGAAGGGCTAAGCCAAACAGAAATTGCCGAACGCTTGCAAACACCTCTAGGTACAGTCAAAACACGAGCAAGACAAGGCTTAATCAAATTAAAAAAGATTTTGCAAGATTGGATTAATTAGCATTCATTTTAGTAATGATGTCATGACTGATTCCTTTTCTTCTCAAAACCAAGAACAATTAATAGCAGGTTATGTACTTGGAGAGCTCGACCCAGAAGAAACAGAGCAATTAAAACAACTCATCGCTCAAAACCCAGAACTTCTCAAAGAAGTCGTTCGCATGCAAGAAGTAATGGCATTAATTGCCTACGAGCTTCCTCCAGTACAACCACCGACTAAACTTCGTTCTCAAATATTAGCAGCTGTTCAAAGCGACCAACAAACCATTCCTTCCAAAAAACGATTTTCAATACCTTGGGGCAAACTTGTTGCCGCTATAGTAATTTTGATATTAGCAATTGATAACTATCGTTTACGCCAGGAATTGCAACGTACCCACTCTCAACTAACTTCCCAACAACAGATTCTTACCGCTTTACAACAACCTAATTCTCGATTAGTTACTCTTAAAGCAGTAAACACTTCTAAAGCTTCCGGAAGCATCATCTTCCTCCCCAATCAAGGAAAATTAGTCGTTGCTTTGGAAAATCTTTCTCGCCTACCCGAAAATCAAATTTATCGTCTTTGGGCAGTTATAGATGGAAAAAAAATTGCTTGTGCACAATTTAATGCTAATTTGAAAGGCAAAGTCTTAGGCAGTCTTGTTATTCCCAGCAAAGATTGTAGCTTACAACAAGCCAAGTTAGTAGTTACCCAAGAACCTTTCCCATCTCCTCAACAACCTGTTGGCTCTCCCGTACTTATCGGTGAACCGAATCAAAAATCATAATTACTCACTCTACTTGTTCTATACAGAGAGCTTGTCATTCAATTACAACGCTTAATAATTACTGACTTTGGGCAAATTTTTGGTACAAGAAGTTTTTAAGTAAAAACTATAACTGGAAGTAAAAAGCGCGATCGCTTCTCTGATGATGAAGCAATTGGATACAGTACCTACGATTGAAATGATGAGTATATTAAGGGGTAATTTTCTTTGATTTGTTAATTTTGTGTACTTTGTGTCTCATACCGCTAACTTCTTGTCGAGAATAAAGATGCGATCGCGCCTAGAAAAATCAACAAAGTTTAGAACTTGATTCCTCCCTTCAGGTAAGGAGAAACGAAATTTCCATTTTTTTTTCATATATCCCATAACTAGTTTGATTGGTTTTATTTTAGGCATATACATACCTGTAGATTTTTTCAAAGTTTTAGGTTGTCTTGGGGCTTTTGGTTTTATAGCTTTAGACATCGTTTAATTCCTCTAAATTCTTATTTTTCTGATTCTATTCTCCTCGAATCGATAGTTACATCAGCAACAATAGCGAAATTTTTACTAGAGATTTTAAAGATTAGATAAATACTCATCTGACAAATGTAAATTTTAAGTTTATTCGTTTACAGTTGAAGCTAAGAAAATTACAAAAACTTCATTGAAATTTCCTCATTCTTACAGAAGTTATTTTCAATACTATAGTGTCAAAGTAAAAAAAGATTTCGAATTTAAAAGCTTATGTCAATATTAGAATTTTTGGCAAACCTGGATAGTAAAGCTTATTTGATAGCAGGAGATGGTCAATTTCTAGGGCTGTTATCAAGTGACAAATATAATTCACATTCCATCAGTAATCCTTATGGGGATTATGGCAGCACATATGGATTGTATAGCATCCGTAATCCGTATGGTCTATATGGTGGCGAGTATGGTGTATACAGCCCCTACAATCGTTACTGCATGCAACCTCCCATTATCTTTTATCAAGAGCGATCTGTGATATTAGTCACAAGAAATAGGTATGTGATTAGTAACGAATTACCAATTATAGATCCCGATCTTTTACTATGTGTGTATGCTCATTTAGGCAGTCACGATAAATCCATGAAGGTAGCAAGCAATAATCAATTTTATCTGAATCAGGCTTTCGCAGCTATGACAGAGATAATTAAATAACGAGCAATAAACTCCTCTACTATTGAGGAGCTTTTTTATGTCTTTTTTGTATTACATATAGTTAGTTCTAAGCTTTGGGATTTTAGTTTTAGTTTAAAAACGACGATTCGGTGAAGTCGGCTATGGTTGTATTCTTGGGATATTAATGATTTTAAATGTTGCAGAAAGTAGAGAATTTGTTCATAGTCAGCTATTTATCGCTGTTTGTGAAAAGTAATAATGGACAACAAGAGAATTCTCTAACAAGGCTTTATCTTTGCACAGACACAGATAGCGATCGCTGGAATTTTTGATGATGTTAAAATTAGTTTAGAAAGACATTAACTTTTCACTACAAGTAAAAAAATTCCAACTACAAAAGGCTAGACAGCATAGTGCTCATAGAATTTTCTGGCTACTGTTTTTTGTTAAGGCTCTTGATGAAAAGATAATAGTAAATATGATGAAGATAGGGATAAATTTTAAAGAGAATAAGAATCTTTTAACTTTCAGGTCGTTAGAACAAGCTCCTATCTAGACCTACATCAATTACAAAGGAATTATTTTGGCAGCAGAGCGCGCATTCAAACAAACATTATAAGCGACGGCAGACAAGGAGCTTTGACTTTCTACCGTCCGCTTTATTAAATCTGGCAGTAGAATCACAATTGTTTGTCAGTACAATTTGAACTGACTGTTGAAACTACAATCTACTTGCTAAAGGTGTCTTTAATGTTTTCTACTGTGCGTTCGATCGCGTTTTTTGTAGTGTCTACTGCTTTTTGAGTCCGGGTTGCATCTTCTTTTGCTCTTTTCTCAACTATATCCCTATCTCTTTTCGCTCTGCGCTCAAGAAAATTGTCATCGTCGTCTGTAGCTTGCTTAACTCGTTCAGTGTTTTTATTTGCAGTTTTTTTTACTTGCTGTGCGGTTTTTTGGATAAAACTTTTGGTTCTTCCAGTATCTTCGCTGACTTTCTGTTGAACCCGAGCGCCCAAATCCGCAACCAAAATCGAGTTTGCAGTATCAGCCATTGCTGGAGCAGTTGCTAAAAATACACCTTCCCACATCAAGGCGATCGCTGCAAGGCAAAACAAAGTCTTAACCAGAGAGCGTCCTACAGTCGAAAGTTGTTTGATGAAATAATTCAGTTTCATAGGATACAGTCTTCATGAGATTTAGTATCCTACTTCTACTTCATCTGGCTTATGGTATAAAACGTTCTCTGGATAGAGGTTCTACCGTCAAAAGTTGTTGGAGGAATTCAGTATTTGGATAGATTGAACGTTGCGATGGCCGTATGCGTTATCTGTGCTTTACTGAATGCAGATTTTGGTCGTTGCATAGACTGTAGCGATCGCTCTCTAGGGCTAAAACCCTGACTGCGAACTAGAAAATAGTTGGTAGTAAGCAATTTCTTGCTTGATGTAGCCAGCGATCGCTTGGAGCTATTTGATATATTTCAATGCAAATGAGTTGCAGAAATTGATTATTGATATCCAGCTGCTTGCAACTTAAATAATTTGGCATACCTGCCACCAGTTTGCAATAACTCTTGGTGAGTTCCTTGTTCCACGACTTCCCCAGCTGCCATCACCAAAATTTTGTCAGCCATTCTGACTGTAGAAAAGCGGTGGGAAATTAAAATTATCATTTGATTTTTTGTTAAAGTACGAAAGTGATTGAAAATTTCGTATTCAGCTTGGACATCCATTGCTGATGTTGGTTCATCCAAAACCAAAATATCTGCTTTAGTGCGCATAAAAGCACGGGAGAGGGCGATTTTCTGCCATTGTCCTCCCGAAAGTTCCTGTCCTCCTTTAAACCATTTTCCCAGTTGAGTAGCAAAACCCGCAGGCAATTTTTCAATAAAAGGAAGGGCCATGCCTTTTTTAGCAGCTATTTGCCAAAGTTCCCGATCTTCAATGCGGTCTACATCTCCGACACCGATATTTTCTCCCACTGTAAACTGGTAACGGACAAAGTCTTGAAAAATAACACCGATGCGCTGTCGCAGCATGTTTACATCCCAATGTTCCAAGTCTAAACCATCAAGTAAGATGCGTCCGGACTCAGGAGTATAAAGTCTGGTAAGCAATTTGATTAAGGTAGTTTTACCGGAACCGTTTTCTCCTACAATGGCTAATTTTTCTTTTGGTTTGAGGTGGAAACAAATATCTTTTAACGTTGGTTGCAAGTTTCCTGGATAGGTAAAGGTAACGTTTTCGAAGCGAAGTCCATCTTTGGGGTTAATACCTTTGGTTGCTTTACCCTTTGGTTTTGGTACTTCCTCTTCTAGAAATTCGTAGAGGTTTGAAAGGTACAGGTTGTCTTCATACATTCCCCCAATAGAAGTTAGCATACCGGAAAAGGTAGTTTGTCCTTGGCGGAAGACAGTGAGATACATCGTCATTTCCCCTAAAGAAATTCTCCCCGCCACGGTTTCCACAACTATCCAAGCGTATGCGATATAAAAAGCGCCAGTGCTGAGCAAACTGAGCAAATATCCCCACAGTCCTCGCCGGATTGTGAGGTTGCGGTCTTCGTGGTAAAGTTTATTGAAGATATCGCGGTAACGGCCCAGTAACATTTCGCCCAGTTGGTAGAGTTTTACTTCTTTAGCAAAGTCTTCTCTTGCTATCAAAGTTTCTAGATAGTGCTGCTGGCGAGTTTCCGGTGCACGCCAACGAAACAAGCGAAAAGCTTCCCCTGCAAATTTTGTTTCCGCAAAAAATGCAGGCATAGCTGCTAAAATTAGTACCACTACCGCACCAAGAGAAAATTGCACCAACAAAACACCATAAGTAACTAGCGAAAGGGTACTTTGTACCAAGCCAAAGGTTCGATTTACTAGCGAGAGGGGACGGATAGAGGCTTCTCGCCGGACATTAGTTATTTTGTCGTAGAATTCTGAGTCCTCAAAATGCCTCAGTTCCAGAGTAATCGCTTTTTCTAAGATGAGTTCGTTTACTCTTTGTCCGAGTAACACCCGCAACAAGGATTGACATACTGTCAGTCCTCTTTGGCTGCCTATAAGTAAGGCGACAGCAATAGCTTCCGCACTTACGTACAATAGGGGGCAATAACTATCGTTGATACCTGCATGATTTTGAGAAGCTGCAATTACTGCATCGACAATTAACTTACCAATATAAGCTACAGCTGCAGGTAAAAGGCCAGCTGATAAAGTTAAAATTGCAAAAGCAATAGTAAGAAAGCGACTAGTAGTCCACACCAAAGCGATCGCTCGCCCGCTGTAGCAAAATACCGCTAGAGATTGCTGCAGAGCTTTGGGTTTTTGACGACGATTCCTCATTATAAAAAAACAGCTCCAGACCAATGCCCCTGTCTTGGAAGCAACGAATACAAGTAACACAAGGGGCTTAAGCCCCCAATGTTCATATTACATAATTTGGTAATATTTGTACTATTACTGTACTATTACGAAATTAATGCTCGGTGAACTTGATTCTTCTCAGTCTATTTTGCGTATGTAGAAGTAGTTGACACAGAGGATAGAGTTGATAACAGCTTTCTGAACTTAGAGAAAAAGGTGACTGTGGTTTTAATCAACTCTAAAAGCTAACAATTTTGCTCAGTCTTTGTAAAGATCTGTAAAATTCTCAACTGCTTGGCTTGAGCCATCATTTTCTTTTCCTTGAGGTAACTAATTTCAGCAAGTATTTCCTAGGAAGGAATTTACTTTCCTTCAAAGGTGAGAAGTAATTATTCAAAAACTGGCTCATAATGCAGTTCCAAATGCATCGATAAGCAACCTTAAGCGAGCATGGTTACCAAAAGGATTAAAGATGAATGCTACCTTTCCACAGCGCAGGTTAGTTTCCCCTTTTTTAAAGATAGTATTTTCGGCTTTGCTAACAGTACCTATGCTCAGTAGTTGCGGAGGAGGTCCTAAATATGCTTCTCCACCACCTGTAGATGATACTGCAACTGGTAGAAGTGTCAACAATCCCAACTTAGCAAACCCACCCCAAGCCAGGAAAGGATTGTCGACAGGGCAAAAAGTAGCAATTTTAGTAGGAGCGGCCGCTCTTTACTACCTTTACAACAAACACAAGAATGCTCAAGGAAATGGTGCCAAAGGAAAGTACTATCTCTCTAAAAACGGACGCGTTTACTACCGCGATGCTGAAGGTCGCGCTCACTGGGTGACACCACCACAGGAAGGTATTCGAGTTACAGAGTCAGAAGCACAACCATACCGGGACTTCCAGGGTTACAACGGACGTACTACAGGTCGCGATTTAACCAATGTAGGACCAAGCTCAAATTTTTGACCTGGGTCGACGAAGCTGGCTAGCTGTGGCAACCAACGGTAGCATGAGATAATACAGAGTAAGGAAATAAATCATGGCAGATGAATTTTTGCGAAGGGCAAAGGACTTTGTTTTCGGATCTGACAAAGAAGACAGCGAATATAGCGATCGCCAGGTACACCCTGCAAGTGAAGACCCCTACGGCGACCCGGCGGACGAACAGCAATATGAAAACCTTCGCCCTGCAAGTGAAGACCCCTACGGCGACCCGGCGGACGAACAGCAATATGAAAACCTTCGCCCTGCAAGTGAAGACCCCTACGGCGACCCGGCGGATGAAGACCACCGTTAATTAGTACAAAGGACAAATAGCTAAAGGGCGGTGCAGTTGACAGTATCCCGCGATCGCTTTTCCCTATCTTGTAGAAAACTGCTAACTTGCACGCCTTTCGTATATTTTTCCTTAGCACCAATTAAAATTTAAATTTATTTGCTAACATTAGTGAGTATTTCCTGAGCTTTGTCTATATTTCTGCGCACGGATTCGGCGGAAAGATGAAGCGCCTGTGTTTCTTCTTCGGTGAGACTTAATTCCAACACCTCTGCAATTCCACCGCATCCCAATCGACAAGGAACGCCAATAAAAACGTCATTCAAACCGTATTCACCCTGGAGATAGGCTGCTACTGGTAACAAACGCGACTGGTTCAGCAAAATCGATTCCACCATCACGCAAGTAGCCGAAGCTGGCGCAAAAAAGGCACCACCTGTGTGCATCAGTTCTACAATTTCTGCTCCACCGTTGCGCGTGCGTTCTATCAAGCGTTCAATTGTAGCTGCATCCAGCAATTGTGTAATTGGAATGCCGTTAACAGTGGCGTACCTGGGTAAGGGAACCATTAGATCGCCGTGGCTACCCATAACCATTGCTTTGACGTCGCCGGGTAAAACTCCCAGCTCCATGGCGATAAAAGTCTCAAAGCGTGCTGAGTCTAACACACCTGCCATACCCATAATTCGAGCCCGTGGAAGTCCAGTGGCCTGCCAAGCCAAATAAGTCATGACATCCAAAGGATTGGTAACGACAATGAATATGGCATCAGGGGAGTGAGCGATCGCTTTCTTGGCTGCTTCCACGACAATCTTGGCATTTGTGCGCAGCAGATCGTCTCGACTCATACCTGGTTTGCGGGGAAAACCTGCCGTAATTACCACAATTTCCGAACCAGTCGTATCGGCATAGTTATTGGTACCAATGATTTTACGGTGATGTAATTCCAGTCCTCTTGCCTCCATTAAATCTAGCGCCAGTCCTTGGGGTATTCCCTCAACAATATCTAGCAAAACTACATCTGCTAAATTTTTCTCGGCAATGCGTTGGGCTAGGGTACTGCCAACTCTACCAGCGCCAATAACGGTAACGCGGGGCGAATGACACAAAATAGAAGAGGAAGGGGAGTGATACATAATCTAGACTCTGAAACTTTACTTAAATTCTTCGAGTTGATCCAAACGCAACCAAATGTTGGGTGTTGGTACTAGCCCAAACTTAACGAAGGCATAGTCACCTTTGATATCCACAACTTCGCCTGGACTGTCAAACAAATAGGAAGGAAAGCGACTATCACTGGCTTTAGCTTCCAAGCTGTTTTCCAGTTTTTGGCGGTTGACGCGAACCATGTCTCCTTTTTTTACAGGCATGAATTTTCCTCTTGAGGACATCAATTGCTTTTATACAGAAATTTTAACTTGCACCTGAGGGGGATAGTCCTCAGTAAGTAAGAGATTATCTAGTGCTCTTAATCACTGCTATTTTTTTACTTTGAATTTCTCATTGCTGGCACTGGGTACAAAAATGACTAGAACGTCCAGCAAGTCTAATGCGCTCGATGGTATGGCCGCAAACACGACAAGTTTTTCCGGCCCGGTTATAAACCCATGCCATACCGCCATAATTTCCATTAATTCCCTTAACGTTGAGGAAATTACTAAAAGTTGTTCCCCCAGCTTCAATACCGGTGGTCAAAACTTCCACAATTGCTTTTTGCAATCGTTCTATTTGCTGTCGCTGCAAATGCGTACACGGTGTTGCTGGTTGTATGCCACTTAAAAATAAAGCTTCATCGGCATAGATATTACCTAATCCTGCCACTACAGATTGATCTAGTAGGGCAGTTTTAATCGGACGGCGACTTGTTTGTAATTTCTGGGCTAGATAATCGACTGTAAACTCTTGTGAAAAAGGATCTGCTGCTAATTTTGCCAAACCAGCAACAATGGTTGCGGGTGCTGAGGAAGGGGGGACCCACCACATCTGACCAAAGGTGCGTTGGTCCACAAAGCGCAATTCCTGTTCGTTGTCAAAGAACAGTCTGACTCGTGCATGCTTGTGTAAAGGTTTTTGTCGGTGCAGCCACAGTAGTTGACCGGTCATGCGCAGGTGAACCACAAGGAAGCTTTTGAAAGTATTGGGGTGGGAAACTGGGGAAACAAGTTCGGCAAGTAGATATTTACCGCGACGGTGCCAAGTTGCGATCGCTTTTCCTTGAATACCGGTAACAAAATCATTTACTGCGTGCGGATAGGCGATCGTGCGATGCAACAGTACGTCCGCGCCTACGATTTTTTGATGGCAGGTGAATTGATTTAGCCCGCGTCGGACTGTTTCCACTTCAGGCAATTCAGGCATTTGGATTTGTTTTGCAAGTACTTTCTTGTAGTGGTAGATGCGAGATGGGGAGTAAAAAGTAGTGGATAAAAGTTTTGACTCTATACCCGCTACCTTTTACTCCCGCAGTTGACCATGGTAGGTGTTTATTGAAGTTTTTAGTTACTAAAGCCTGCTTTCAAACTTGGTTGCTTCCTAGCTAGCTAGCGAACTGTTTGATTTGTTTTGCAGCTAGCTGCGGTTTGGTCTTGGAAGTACTGGGACTTCAAAACAGGCAAGTGTTTTTTATTTTTTCGGTTTTGCTTTTGGTGCTTCCACTTCAACTAGCTCATATTCGGCAAAGTTATTGGTGTTGACACCGGCGTAATTGACTTTATCAAATCGGACAATGACGGGATATCTGATGGTACCGCCTTGTTCGATCGATGCTACTGTACCTATATCTTGGAACCAGTAGGACTCTGGTCGGAGAATACGTACTTTAGAACCGCGTTGAACCATGGGTCTTTCCTTTTTTATTATCAATTGCCAATGTGCAAGGCTAATTGATTTCACTCTACAACTTCAAGGTTATTTCCAGATAGTTTGTTAAGTTATTTGACTAAGCTAGATGGCGCTTGCCGATTCTCCAGAACACGGTATGACTGTTGATAGCAATTTACCCACTACCAACCAGCCATTATTTTTTGGAATGGCTAAAATCCTCCTTGACAAAGTCCCAATGGATGAAATAGCCTCGACGCATTACTAATGTTTTATTTCCAGTCACGCTCCTTTACTATGCTTTTGCTAAAACAAACACGCTTCCCTCGTTACCCCTGCCAATTCGCAAATCCCGATCTAAGTAGGTAATATCCAACCAACCTTGTTGTTCCCTGCTTTGAAGAGGAAAATCAATGGCAGTAAATTTTTGACCAGCTTCGATTTGTTGGATAAAATTATAAGGAGACTTATAGCCGATTAAACGCTGGAAGCCAATTATTGAACGCTCAAATTTTACCTGCACGCGGCGACCGGAAACTGGCTCAAATTTGGCAGCTACACTGACTAAACCTTCCAAAAAAGGCAGTCCGTAAAGCTCGGCTATGTTATACACGCTTTGAGTTTGTACGCGAATATACTGGTAAATTTCTCCCAGCCTGTATAAAGGAAAGCGGTCGAGATTCAAAAGAGCCCTACTGGTGGTATAAAGCAGTCGCCAGTTGCCATCCAGTAAATTGCTAGCTTCCACCGGACGTGGCGTTGGGTTAAGGTCTTCCAACGTAGCGATCGCAATTAAAATAGCTTGTTTATCCAATTCAGTTGCTAAAATGCCACGATTTTTGCCTGCTATTGCCTCTAAAAGAGCTGTTTTTGCGAGCATCGACTGTGACCTCAAACAGTATTATTTTCATTAAACAATGAGGGAGACGTTGCCATTTGATTGACGCTGCGGTACTAAAAAATATGTAAATATCAATTTTTGCTATTTTTCTTGGAAAATTGAATAATTCCTGTCGGACTGCTCGAGAAATTAATTGTAGTCATTAACAACTATTTCTGCTATGAGCGAATATCCAGTGATAGACTCTTAATGTCTAAATACAAAACCGCTTGTTGTCTTCGTCAAATATGCTGAATAATCATAATCCATTACGGGAACAACCCCGCAACCAACGTGCTGCTGTCATACCATTAAAGCAAGAGCCCTCGCTCTTAGATTGGTTACAAGCAACTGGTCGTCTTATAGCACGCGATTCCCAAGAACCGGATTTCGCTGACGAGAGCGAAGAGGAAATTTCTGAATTCCTCGGTGGCGATGACGGAATTGACGATTACGACTTTGATGAAGATGACGATATTCTTCCAGAAGAAGAATAATCGGTGGTAACTGGAGAATAGCTATTTTAACTAAAATCCCAATTGTCCATTTGTACAAGTGTGGAGTGAGGGAAGCATATCGTGGACGCTAAATTGTCTTCGGATCGGGGGCTAAACATTTCTGGCATTGGCCTGGTATTTATACTAGGTACGGGATTGAGTGTCGCAGCGGTTATTTTAGATGGAATGGCGCATCGCCTACCTTGGCAAATCCATTCGCTGACCCTACCATTATTGTGCTGTGGTGTCATATCCGCAGTCATGGGTTACTTGGTAATACCGATGCTGCAAGCACTAAAAGCGGGACAGGTGATTCGTGAAGATGGTCCGCAAGCCCACTTAAAAAAAGCAGGTACACCAACTATGGGAGGTATATTCTTTATCCCTGTGGCGGTGGTAGTAGCTTGCGTACTATCAAATTTTTCTGCACAGGTGCTTGCTGTTTGTGGATTGACGCTAAGTTATGCCTTTATTGGTTGGCTAGATGACTGGCAAATTTTGCGTCGCAGATCCAACAAGGGTATTTCCCCTCAGATGAAACTGGCTCTCCAAATTGCTTTTGCAAGTTTGTTTTGTCTTTGGTTGATGTTCAATCAGCCTTCCAATATTACTAATATAGCTTTGCCCTTGGGTTTATCTCTACCTTTGGGTTTGTTTTTCTGGCCGCTTGCTGGTTTTGTACTGGTGGCGGAAAGTAACGCTACTAATTTAACAGATGGTATTGATGGTTTAGCAGGAGGAACGGTAGCGATCGCCCTACTGTCACTGGGAGCGCTTGTGGGTCCAACTTCACCAGAACTAATGGTTTTCTGCGCTGCTGTTAGTGGAAGTTGTTTGGGTTTTTTAGTCCACAATCGCAATCCAGCGCGAGTTTTTATGGGAGATACCGGTTCCTTGGCGCTAGGAGGTGCTTTAGCCGCAGTAGGATTGCTCACAAACACGCTGGTGGCATTGTTTATTCTTAGCGGAATTTTCTTTGTAGAAGCTGTTTCCGTAATGGCTCAGGTCAGCTATTATAAAGCTACTAAAGGGCCGGATGGAAAAGGAAAGCGCCTGTTCAAAATGGCTCCCTTACATCACCATTTGGAACTTTCTGGCTGGACAGAATTGCAGGTTGTTGCTGCTTTCTACCTTATCGGTGTCATTTTAGCAGTAACGTCTTTGGCGATCGCCCAAGTTTGACATCTCCAGAATCATTTTATTCTTAAAGACAAGCACCTCCTCCATTAGGGGAGGTTATTTTTTAAGTCTCAATGGAAAAACAGCATAAATAAAGCCTATCGAGAATTATTCTGATCTATAAGATTATTCAGAGCTTTTTCGTTCAAGCTAATTCTCCACGAACCTTCCAAAGGCGAAAAATTCAATTGCACATTATTTTCAATGTTATTGTCATAATTGAAACCGATACTAAATACCCTAGTGACTGGAATATACCCCAGTTTTCCAAAGGCTTGAATATTATCAGGATTAGTTATAACTTGCTGTTTTAACCGTATAGTTGTGCGAGTACCACCTTTAAAGTAGATTGTAGCTAGATCGCGTTTGAAGCTAACTTGAACGTCGTAAACTCCGCCTGTAGGGTAATAGTAAGCTTTGCCAGGTAGCTTTTTACCATCAATATTTTTTCCTTGATATTCAACTGCAACAGCTGGTGCGCCAAGCATGAACACAGCAGTTGCAGCAATTAAGGCTAGCTGTTGGAATTTCATAGTCCAAATTATTCCATCTGGCTACATTTTCTAGAGTAGACCATAAACAGAAAACCCCGCCATTTTTCATAGCAGGGCTAAATGCGATGAAGTAGCTTGAAGACCAATACGCAACTTTTTAGCTTTTGTTTTAGTGATGAGTTCTACGATAGTGGTGTTTGCGATAATGATGATAATGATGCTTTTTATGAGAATACTTGGGAGTTACTTTCCCTGGAGCACGTTGAGCCAATTTTGTTGTGGCAGCATCAGCAGAATTCACTGGCAATACAGATGTGGCAATAGTAGTAGGAGCAGCAAGCAATAAAGTTACAAGTATAGCTTTTGTAATTTTGTTCATATTTGTTTATGCTGTCTATATATCGACAGTTTTAATTATCTAAATTAGTTGTGTATTTTTTGTGTTATTTCTATGGAAATGTTATGTATTTTTTTAATAAAAAAGTTATAGTAACTTGGAATTGAGAAAGGTAAAGACTAACCCTATTTTAATTGCCAAGGACTCTACTACTGACTCAGATAAGATGTCCTCATCCGTTAAGTAATTTTAAGAAGTCTACAAATTGGCAAATCCCAAATTTCTTGATATGAAACACAAAAAAGAGTTGATTATTTATTATTTCTATTCTTTCTTTATATTTTGCAGTTTGTTTCCTTGAACGTCCTTAATTTTTAGCTAAAAGCTTTACTAAATTGCAAAATTTTTGTCTATCTGACTTATAGTTAAAAATTTTCTTCCTCCTCGAAAAAACAAAATGTGATTATGAAGAAAAAGCCCCGCTAAGACCAGGCGAGACTAATTGGTATTTTTTGACAAGTCTGAAATTTCTCTAAATTCAGTTCTGATACCTAGCTTTCAAAAAGTTCGCAGTTAGGGCTTTAGCCCTGTAGTTGAAAGCGATAAATCGCTCACTACTGACAATAGAGCTAATTGAAGATTTAAGACCTAATTAATGATTATGTCATGCTTGCAGTCATTAGTTGTTCTGACATTTCAAAATTAGTGGTGACATTTTGTACATCATCTAAGTCTTCTAGAGTCTCAATGAGCTTGAGGAGCGATCGTGCTTGTTGGGGATCGGAGACTTCCACACTATTGTTGGGAATCCAGCGCCATTCTGCATCCGTTACTTGAAAGCCTTTTTCTTTAAGAACCCGGGTGAGGTTTTCTAAATTTGTGACAGTTGTGAACACCTCAGCGGTTTTTTCGGGTGTGATTTCATAGGATTCAGCACCACCTTCTAGGGATGCTTCTAAAAGCTGCTCTTCATCTTCTACATTTTCGACGGTACAGACGCCTTTTTGGTCAAACATCCAGCTGACACATCCTGTTTCACCAAGATTACCACCATTTTTACCAAAGGCAGTACGTAACTCCGCAGCAGTACGGTTGCGGTTATCTGTGAGAGCTTCAATTAAGATTGCAACTCCTCCGGGACCGTAACCTTCGTAACGAATTGCTTCCAGTTGAGAAGCATTGCTTTCCAAAGTACCAGCACCTTTAGCGATCGCTCTTTCAATATTTTCATTGGGTATACCAGCTGCTTTCGCCTTTTCTATCGCTGTGCGTAGTTGAAAATTTCCAGCCGGATCCGGGATACCATTTCTGGCAGCAACGATGATTGCACGTGAAAGTTGAGTAAATGTCTTACCCTTTTTTGCGTCTACTACAGCCTTTTGACGTTTAATATTTGCCCATTTACTATGTCCTGCCATACTCTAAGTTGTAAAATTCCATCTATAGTAAGAAATCTTAAAATATGTATCTTGCTGTCTGGTAGCATTTGAAAAAAGCATCCTAAAAATTGAGGCTTGACCTTCAACTTCAGATGCTCAATTATAAATATTATTAACTTGGTACAAATATTGCTAGTGAGTGGCAACTGTGGCTGCTAAGTCTTTTAAGGGATAGAAACTTTCAGGTTGCTAGGTTGACCGAGATTGCCTTGCAATACTACACCGCGTTGATTAGCGTACAGGTGGCGTACGATCGTGTAAATGCATTCAATTTGCTCGCTGGCGCCTGCTTTTTGGGCAATTTCTTCCAAACTCAGTGGTGTTTTTGTTGTTTGCAGGACTTCTACCACTTTCTTTTGCAATTCAAGTATGGCAGCGGCGGCTTTTTTGCCAGCTTCTACACCCGGTTGGTGGTAAGCGTTAACATTTATTAAACTGGCATATAAGCCCACAGCGCGTTCGTACAAAGCTATTAATGCTCCTACCGTGCGCGGACTAACTTGAGGAATAGTGACTGTAATAGAATCGCGATGATTTTCGTACAGTGCTTGTCGCGTTCCTTGCAAAAAACCGGAAAGATAATCGCCCGAGGTAATTCCTGGTTCGATTTCAAAAGATGAACCCTTGCGGTCTTCTAGAACTTCAATAAACGTAGCAAAGAAATTTGGCACACCTTCACGCAATTGTTGGACGTATGCGTGTTGATCGGTAGAGCCTTTGTTGCCGTATACGGCGATGCCTTGATGAACAATATTGCCGTCCAGGTCTTTTTCTTTGCCTAAAGATTCCATTACTAGTTGTTGTAAGTAACGGCTAAATAGGAGTAGACTATCTTTGTAAGGTAGAATAACCATATCTTTTTCACCCCGACCGTTACCAGCGTAATACCAAGACAAAGCTAGTAAGGCTGCTGGGTTATTTTTCAGTTCGGGTACGCGGGTAGCGTCATCCATTTGTTTAGCACCCTCGAGCATTTCGCGGATATTAATTCCTTGCAAAGCTGCTGGTACAAGTCCGACAGCAGACATTTCCGAGGTGCGTCCGCCTACCCAATCAAACATGGGAAACCTTGCTAGCCATCCTTCTGATTTAGCAACCTTGTCCAGATTGCTATCAGGCATGGTAATTGCGATCGCGTAATTAGCAAAGTCCAAGTTTTGTCCCGTGTAAGCTTTTTTGACTTCGAGCATGCCATTGCGCGGTTCTGGGGTACTTCCAGATTTGGAAATTACCAACACCAAAGTGCTGGCGAGGCGATTTCGCACCTGAGTTAAAACACGATCGAATCCAGCAGGATCGGTGTTGTCAATAAAGTGAATTGCTAAGGGTGGAAAATCTGGGGCTAAAGCTTGGGCAACAAATTCCGGACCAAGAGCAGAACCACCAATACCAATAGAGATAATATCGGTAAAACGGGGTGCTTTGGGAGGATGAATGGCACCTGTGTGGATCTTTTCTGCAAATATTTCTATTTGCTCTATGGTGCTAACAATTTCTTGTGTCAGTTCCGGAGTGGGAGCAAGATCGGGATTGCGCAGCCAATAATGTCCGACCATACGATTTTCGTCGGGGTTAGCGATCGCTCCCTTTTCCAGTTCCGCCATATCCGCAAAAGCCTTCTCAAACTTTGGCTGCAATTTTTTGACAAAGGTATCGTCAAATCGCATCCGGCTTACGTCCAGATAAAATCCCAATCCTTCATGGAAATATAGCCATTCCTGGTATCGTTGCCAAAGTGCCGTTGCGTCCATAGGGAAATCTCAACTAAAGTGCTTCTCAAAAACCAGTTTAAGTCAAGGTTTGAGCCATACCTTTTCCTCTTATATAGTTTTTTAGTGTAGACTTGCTGCTCGCTCTAAACATCTGGCATGGGTATGACGCGCAGAAATTTCACAATTCCACCTCTTTGTTCTATACCGATTAAGTAATTATCGAGAGTCAAGCGATAAAAAATACCTTCATTATCGATTTGGCGCATTTGGGGTAAATAATGCAGTAAGCCCTTTTCTAGAAATTCTACGAAAACAAAGTGATAAACTCGCTGGTAGGCAGCTGATTCTAAATTTCTAAGGTCTGTTAAAAAAGACCGTGCATAGCGCACTTCCATGTGTATAGTTCAAATAATTATATGGTTAATCGCTAACGGCAGATTTTAACAATCAGCTATTAGCTATTAACAATTGGGTTGCTTCTTCGTGGGTAAGGGTATCCCACGGTTGCTGGGAGCGCTTGACTTCCCGTATGGCTTCTAGCATATAAAAATCACAATGTAACTTATAAATACTGTCCCAAACAACCTCCAGTTCTTCATCGGCTAAATGCTCGATTAAATGATGAATTCTCAATCGCAGCAAATTCATAAATACTATCCGCCAAGTACGCTCAAAACTTAGTTTTCCCATAAAATAAGCTTTGATTAACGACTGGGCTGCAAGGCTAAAACAAAAGCCTAACCAAATAACTAATCGCCAAATATCAACTACTAGTTCCTTCCTAGCTGCAAAACGCTCAAGGAAGTCTGCGCCAAGTCCACCAACTAGAAATCACTAATTAATGACTAAATTCTTATGGTTCAATATCTAGTTTTTTTAGCACTTTCGACATCAATTTTTGCTTTGTTTAGCTTGGGACTGAATTTGCAGTGGGGTTTTACAGGTCTAATTAACTTTGGTCATGTGGCGTTTATGACATTGGGAGCTTACACGACTGTGTTGTTAAGTTTAAAAGGAGTTCCCCTGCTGCTGGCAGCACTGATAGGAGCAATTTTAGCAGCTTTACTGGGTTTGGTAATTGGCTTTGTAACTTTGCGTTTGCGAGAAGATTACCTAGCAATTGTCACTATCGGCGTTGGCGAATTAATTCGCCTCATAGTTAATAACCAGGATTTACCTGTCGGTAACACATGGATATCTGGAGCTTTTGGCATACAAAGCTATCCCATACCACTAGCCAATTTGCAACCCAATTTATTGCTAAAGTTAGTCATGATCGGGTTGTTAACTTTACTTGCTGTTATTACTTTTTATTGGCTATGGCGTTGGATTCGTTCCAAGGGTACCTCAAAGTTAGTTGATTCGCCCAAACAGGTACGTAAAAAGCCAGATTTTATCTTGCGTTTGTTGGGAGGAGGTTTACTGGGGTTACTAGCAGCAGCAATTTATATTTCCGGAATAATAGCTCTGTACGATTATGAACCCAAGGCAGGTTTGATGTTATTGTCACTGTTAGTTTTGGCCTTTGTGTTCTGGCGACTGGAGGTGTTGGTACGATCGCCTTGGGGACGAGTGCTAAAAGCAATTCGCGAAGATGAAGAGGTTCCCAAAGCTCTGGGTAAAAATGTCTTTTGGTATAAATTGCAATCTTTTATGTTGGGTGGGGCGATCGCTGGTATTGCTGGCGCTTTGTTCGCATGGCAACTCAGTGCTATTTACCCTGATAATTTTCAACCACAGTTAACATTTGATGCGTGGACTATGGTAATTTTGGGAGGCTCTGGAAACAACGTCGGTACTATCCTGGGAGCAGTAATTTACTTTGCTTACGACACCCTGACTCGCGAATTCTTACCGAGAATTTTTACCAACCTTTCCTCCGATCAGTTGGGTGCATTTCGCATCATGGTAATAGGACTGATCTTGATGGTACTGATGATTTGGCGTCCTCAAGGTATCCTAGGCAAAAAGGAGGAACTTACCCTTGGTAAATAGCGATTCATCCCCACCCCCTTTACTAGTTGCAACCGGACTTTGTAAAAGTTTTGGCGGGATCAAAGCAGTGCAAGATGCGGAAATTCAAGTGACCTGCGGAAGCATTACTGGTTTGATCGGCCCGAACGGTGCTGGAAAAACTACATTATTTAACCTCTTGTCCAACTTTATCCGTCCCGATAAAGGGCGAGTCATTTTCGATGGTAAGCCAATTCAACACTTGCCACCACATCAAATTGCTCGGGAAGGACTAGTACGTACGTTTCAAGTGGCGCGCGCTCTCTCGCGCTTATCAGTACTGGACAATATGCTGCTAGCAGCGCAAAAACAAACTGGCGAAAAATTTTGGCAAGTACAGTTCCAACCACTGGTGATTGCTAAAGAAGAAAAACAACATCGAGAACGAGCGATGGCGATCTTAGAATCAGTTGGTTTAGCCTCCAAAGCTACTGATTACGCCGGTAGTCTCTCTGGCGGACAGCGCAAGCTACTGGAAATCGGACGAGCGCTGATGGCTAACCCGAAGTTAATTCTGTTGGATGAACCTGCTGCTGGTGTTAATCCCAGATTAATTGATGAGATATGCGATCGCATTGTCAGCTGGAATAAAGCGGGCATGACTTTTTTAATTATCGAACACAATATGGATGTGATTATGTCGCTGTGCAATCGCGTATGGGTCATGGCTGAAGGTAAAAATTTAGCTGATGGAACACCAGAAGAAATTCAGTGCCATCCCAAAGTTTTGGAAGCTTATTTGGGAAAATAGCAGGCCAAAGAAGCTGCTTTTCCATCCATTATCTCTGCTTGCGGCTTCAAATTGCCTGCAGCTGGCTGTGGTATACTTGCTTCCACAACGTGGAATTTCCGGAAGCGATTGCTGTTCGTAGCATTAGTTCTGCTAGATATTTGCCGTTTGGCTACAATCTCCTAGTAAATTATACCAGCTGCGGGCAATTTTTGAATTTAGGTATACGATCTCAAGTATTTTTTCACACTAGAGTTGTCATTTCTTCCTTTTATTTTGATTTCTATCTCATGAATATCAAAATGAAATTAATAGAGGTTAGATATCTTATCCTCTCATTCCTCCTGTGCACGACGCCAATAAATCCCGTTTTCTCGCTGCATAAGCTGGTAGTCAATTAGCTCCTGCTTAATGCTATCAACATCAGGATAATAGCGCTTGAGAGTTTCATCTACCAATGTTTCTGGATACTGAAGTCCTACCTCAAATTTATTTGCTAACCACTTGAGAATGATGAAGCGTTTTTTGCGACTAGAGGGTATTTCTTTGAGGCGATCGCCCTCTATATAGGTATGCAGTATTTTTCTTTCCCAAGCTTCAATATCCTTATCTTCAACCCAAGAAGCAATATTCTCTGGCGTCAAAATATCTCTGGTGACGCTTTGCAAAGTTCCACCATCTAGTTGATAAAGGCGGGTATTGCCTTCAGGACGCATTACCACTAAATTTACTTCTTTTAGTTTCGCTAAATGATGGGAAATCGTTGGCTCCCTAAGTTTTAGCAGCACTGCTAACTCTTCCACGCTACACTCTTGGTTAGCGAGAAAACTCAATATTTTTAATCGACTTTCATCTGCTAATGCTTTAAAAAAATGTAGCAAGATTCGAAATTGTTCTGTTTTCATATTTTGTTAACATCTAATTAGATAAAAATCTAATTAGTTTTCTGCAAAATCAATTCGGCAATAGTCTTCCTTCCTACCCAGAATTAGTACTGGGTAGGTAGAGTTTTTCTTTATTTTGATTTTGTTACGTTTTTATAAAAAACTTTAAATTCTTAAGTACTTTTTTACATTTCCCTATCTTTAAGTCTTTGCGAGCGTCAAAACAGAAAAACAGCTTGTACTGAAGCGACGATTGCTGTGACAAAGCAGCAAAATTTCCAATTTGAGAACGGGACTAGGAACCTACCCCATTAATTGTGATGATCTCAATCATAAGACAAAACAAACACAGGTCGTGGGATTTCAAAATTTTACCTGCCAAAATCAGCAAGGATCAATAGCACCACGGCAAGAAAATCAATTCTTAAAAGCACATAGTTCGTAGAGAGTACCTAAGTACTGACTACAAGCTAGGAACATTTTTAGTCGTGGATTTGGAGAAACAGTATCAGCTTATCAGTTCCATCAACATGTGGGGCGATGCTGAGTGACAAAATACAGGTAGAATATCATCATCCAAAAACAAAGGTTCTGCTTGTTTGAAAAGACTGTTGTTTGTTCTCTAGTGAATATGATATTTGCTACTACCGAACCGGAATCACCAGAGGGTAACTGGTGTCGCCAATTAGATCGATTTGTGAAAACACATCAGTTAGAATTAGCAGCCCTGTCTTGGGGTTTGTGGATAGAAAATGGTGATAGCAAGGGTACTATAGGTATTGACTTGCAACCGCAGCCACATTTTGTTTATTGTCCCAAACAAGCAATAGAAAACTTAAATTGCAAAGTAGAGAACAGACTTCAGGAAGTACTGGGAATTGTGGATCACCATCAACCAGAAGTAGAAGTTGTGATGATCGCCATAGGTAAAGACCAAATCAAGTTAATTCATTTTGAACCGCAACCAGCACCTCCGACTTGTTTTGAACAAGTTGGTAAGGATGTGGATAGTTTGTTAGAGGTATTGGAACAGCGTTTGAGCGAACAGTTGCAATGTGCTTAAAAGTAGCTGTTTTGTTGTTATGGTGTTTTTTAGGAAGACTTGAAAACAAAAGTTGCTGGAAGCTAGAAAACCCGAATTTTGTTTGTTCTTGACTCATTATTAAAAAAAATCAGGGTGAGTAATGCTGCTTTTTTTACTCACCCTATTTTCATGCTATTTATACTATTTATAGCGGACGATAGACGCGATAATTAATATTAGGGAAGATATTATCCATCAGCTCAACTTTTTCGAGCCAACCACTATCAATTTTGCCGATTTTAATGTCTTCATAGAGCTTGTTAAATCGCATCAGGTGCGATCGCGTCCTTCTTATTGCATAGGGAACCATTGTTCCCGTCCGCATAATAAAAGCCCAGTCCGAAGATTGTGCCAAAAGTAACTCTCGTGCTGCTTGATTGAGTGCTCTCCACTCCAACTCATCTGCTGGTTCTTGCTTAGAAAGCTCAATCATGCGTTCGGTCGCTTTGTGCAAGTGTGGGTAAATCCACGCATTTGTATCGTTCAACCAATACTCGTGGAAACCCTTAAAACCCCAACTTGATTGGGAAGGACGACAAACTTGCTGAGTGGGATTTGCTCGCAGGTAATCCGCAAGGTGGGTCATTTGATATGTTTGTTGGTCGTACCAGGACTTGCGGAATAAATAATCAATAAACCAAGGTCCTTCATACCACCAGTGTCCGAATAATTCGGCATCGTAAGGGGATACTACAATTGGCGGGCGCTGCATGATTTGGTAGAGATGTTCAATTTGCCGCTCGCGGTTGTACATGAAATTACTAGCATGTTCAGCGGCTTTTTCTCTTGCCCAGTAAGGATCGTAAAGCGCCTTTTCTCCCAGACCCAAGCCACGACCGGTAATTTTATGATATTTAATACCCGTATTCTTCCGCTGACCGTTGGGCATGATGTAGGGCTTGATGTACTCGTATTCTGCTTCCCAGCCCAAGTCCTTGTAAAACTCGCGATATTCCGGAGCGCCGGGATAACCCACTTCAGAAGACCATACTTGTTGGGAAGATTCGTGGTCGCGTCCAAAAGCAGCTACACCCGTTTCTGTAAAAATCGGAGCGTAGGTACCAAATCGGGGACGGGGACGAGCATACAAGATACCATGTCCATCTATCAGGAAATAGCGCAGCCCGACATCTGCTAGCATCCGCTCCAAGCCTTCATAGTAGGCGCATTCTGGTAACCAAATCCCCCTGGGCGGACAACCAAAAGTCTCCTCGTAATGCTCGCAGGCGACCTTTAGCTGAGCCCATACGGCTTGGGGATACATTTTCATCAGTGGTAGGTAGCCGTGGGTAGCACCGCAGGTAATGATTTCGATATTGTTTGTATCTTGGAAATTTTTAAAAGCCGTTACCAAATCACCTTTGTAGCGTTCCCAAACTTCTCGTGTAGCGTTGAATTCAGTAGCATAATGTTCGGCTAAATAGCGGATATGGCCGTTGTGGACATTGTGTTCTACTTCTAGTTCTGCAAGTTCCTCAAGTTTTGCTAAATGAGCATCATAGCGCTCTTGCAGCAGGGGATCTCTGAGCATCGACACTAAAGGTGGTGTCATGCTCATGGTAATTTTAAAGTCGATACCGTCTCGCTTTAGCCCTTCAAAAACCCGCAGTAAAGGAATGTAGGTTTCAGTAATCGCTTCATAAAGCCATTCTTCCTCCAGCACGTAGTCACTTTCTGGATGACGAACGAAGGGTAAATGTGCGTGGAGTACTAGCGCAACGTAGCCGATAGCCATAGTGATTCCGGGGTGGTATGTATAAGTTGTAAGGATGGGGATTTGGCAGAAGTTAACAACATTTTAAGGCTTTCTGGGATCGTATCTTTAGGCAATTGTTGCTCGTGACTGTGACACCACACCAGCAATTAAATCTTTGGCAGGAGCGAAAGCTGCTGTTGAAACTAGGAAATCAACTTTAATCCCAGGCTTAGGTTTTGCAGGCGATCGCGATCCAATAACTGCACCTGCGTTCCATTCACAGCAACTATTCCGTCACTGCTGAGTCGATAAAACGCTCTGGAAAGGGTGGCCGGAATTGTTCCTAAAGCTGCAGCTAGTTGACTTTTGCTCAAATCTAATTCGACGTTGTTTTTGCTGTTTGTGCGCTCGCTCAATTGCAATAAGTAGGTAGCTAAGCGTTGGGGTACATCTTTAAATGAGAGTTCTTCAATGAGGTTGTTGAGGTGTCGCAAGCGTGCAGAAAGGGTAATTAACATATTTATGGCAATATCCGGCTGTTGGTAAAGCAAGTTCAAAAATGCTTGGCGTGGAAAAAAGACCAGCTCTGTTGGTTCTAAAGCAGCAGCAGATGCTGGAAAATGCTTGCCATCCAAGGCTGGAACTTCGGCAAAGTGTTCTTTGGCACCAAAGATATGGAGTATTTGCTCTTTGCCATGAACTGATACTTTAAAAATTTTCACTCGTCCTGTTTTAACGACAAAAAAGCCTGTGGCTTCACTATCCTGACGGAAAATTAATTCTCCCTTGGGAAATTGTTTGCTTTGGGCGATTTGAGAAATGAGCAGCAATTGTGACAAGGCTAATCCGCGAAACAATTGGGTCGACTGCAACCATTTTGATAGCTCCGATACATCTGTCATAGTCTTGTTGCCGTTGCGATCTTACAAACATCTGAAGTTTACAAAAATCAACAATTTTTCTGTGTTGGTTTGACTTAAGTCAAAGCATTTATGGTTTTGTTTATTTAATTTCAAAGAAAAAGATCCTCAACAAATATTACTTTCTCCAGGTCTTTTGACAAAATATTCACAGCTTGTAGTTATGGCAAATCCAACCTTTGAACAAGTAATAACGGCCAGATCTAGTCCTGGCCAATTCAGCCTTCCAGCTTGGTTAGCACTAGTTTGCATTGTCACGTTTACAGTTTTGCTTTTGGCTGGAGCAGCAATTTCCAAAAATGCACCACCTATTCCAATAAACATCGTGTCTCCCCAACAGGAAACTATTCTCACCCAAGAAAACATCAAATCAGGGCAGGAAATTTATCTTTCCCGGGGTGGACAACATATTGGTAGTATTTGGGGACATGGTAGCTATTTAGCTCCTGATTGGACAGCGGATGTACTCCATCGTTGGGGATTAGCAACAGCAGGTGTGTTGTACAATGGCGATCCGAATTTTAGGCAAGCAGATTTAGAGTCCCTCCCAGCAGTTACTCGAGCTGCTTTGCAGATGCGAGTGCAGCAAGAATTTAAGCCCAATCGTTATGATGCAGATACGGGGAGCTTAACGCTCACCGCAGCACAAACTCGGGGTTTGCAGAAAGTTTTTGAGGATTACCAAACCCTACTGTCTAAGGGTTCGGTGGTTCATTCCATCCCCAGAGACTGGTTCAAAGATCGCAAACAAATTCACAACGTAACTGCTTTTTTTGCCTGGACAGCTTGGGCTGCAGCAGCAAATCGTCCCGGTGCACCTTTTTCCTACACAGCAAATTTTCCCCACGACGACCTGATCGGTAACCAGCCTCCAGGGCAATTCGTAGTCTGGTCAATTGTATCCGTGATTGTGCTGATTGCAGCGATCGCTGTGTTTGTCTACATCTACCTTGTTCAAGAAGACGCACAACCAATCCAGATAGTTACTGCCCGCCCGAAAATTCGTCTTGCCACTCCTAGCCAAAAAATAGCCACTTTGTTGTTTGGGGTAGCAATGACTTTGTTCTTGGTGCAAATTGTGATGGGAATGGTAACAGCCCACTATGCGGTAGAAGGCGATGGCTTCTATGGTATACCGATACAGCGATATTTACCTTATGCTGCCTCCCGCACTTGGCACTTGCAACTAGCAGTGTTTTGGATTGCTACCTGTTGGCTAGGAGCAGGATTGTATTTCGGACCTCGCTTTGGAAAACAGGAGCCTAAATGGCAAGCTTGGGGCAATGGCGTCTTAGTTGCTTGCTTGGGAACAGTTGTGGTCGGCTCTTTGGTGGGATCGCGGGCCGGAATTCAAGGCTATTTAAAAGATAATAAAAGTTTCTGGTTTGGACACCAAGGCTATGAATACATAGAACTGGGCCGTTTCTGGCAACTGTTGCTAGTTGGCAGTATGGTTTTCTGGCTATGCTTGATGTACCGTGCTCTCCAATCCAAGCTGAAAGCAGAAGGCAGCAAAACAGGATTGAATCACTTTTTCCTATACAGTGCGATTACAATTCCCTTGTTTTATGCATCCGGTTTGATGTATAACAACCATACACACCTGAGCGTAGCAGAATATTGGCGCTGGTGGGTGGTACATCTATGGGTAGAAGGGTTTTTTGAAGTATTTGCTACAGTGGCGATCGCTTACTTGTGTAGCGAGCTGGGCTTTCTCAAAGTCTCCTCAGCACTACGAGCCACTTACCTAACCACAATTTTGTATTTAGGCAGCGGTGTCATAGGAACGCTGCACCATCTATACTTTGCAGGAACGCCTGTATTCATTACAGCAATGGGTTCTGTCGCTTCTGCATTGGAAGTAGTACCGTTAACGTTGATTGGTTTTGAAGTAGTAAAGTCGTTGAAGTTGTCCCAACAAGCACAGGGTTTCTACCGCATGCCACTAAAGTTTTTTATTGCCACTTGCTGGTGGAATTTGATCGGTGCTGGAGTGTTCGGATTTTTGATTAATCCACCCATCGTTTTATACTACTCCCAAGGGTTGAATACAACTCCAATTCATGCCCATTCTGCTCTTTATGGCGTCTACGGTTCTTTAGCGATCGCTCTGATGCTATTTTCGCTGCGAGAAATTACCCCCGATAGTGCTTGGGATGAAAGAAAATTGAATTTTTCCTTTTGGTGCATTAACGGCGGACTAGCACTTATGCTGATCTTGGCTCTGATTCCCAATGGCTTCTACCAACTGGTACAATCCATTAACCACGGTACTTGGTATGCGCGCAGTGCAGAAGTTGTCAGTTCTTTGTGGATGCGAGCGACGGTTTGGTCACGCATTCCTGGCGATGTAATTTTCTCCATTGGAGCGTTAGTGCTAGTCTGGTGTGTGGCAAGAGCGTTGATGGGGATCTTTGAACAACCCACTTCAGCGCAACCAACTGAATTGCTGGGAAACGAAACTGTTACTTCTAACTAATTAGTTTTTCGACCAATTTTGTCCAGTCCTAACTGAGGAATACAATGACAACTTTATTCCAAAAGCTCGGTGGTACAACAGCAGTTGATTTGGCGGTTGATAAATTCTACGAACGTGTTTTAAGTGATAACCGCATCAAACATTTCTTTACTAATATCGATATGGATAAGCAACGAACGCATCAAAAAGCTTTTCTAACCTATGCTTTGGGTGGTACCGATAAGTATAGCGGTCGCCACATGCGCGAAGCTCACAAATCCCTGGTACTGCAGCAGGGTTTAAACAGCGAGCATTTTGATGCCGTAGTTGAGAATTTAATGATAACTTTGAAAGAAATGGGAGTTGGCGAGGAACTGCTTTCCCAAGTGGCGGCGATCGTCACCAATCCCCAGCACAAGAAGGATGTTTTAAATCAGTAAGCGTCAAAAACCCTGCTTCCCCAGTCAGGGGACGGGGTAATACAGCTAAGTTACCTGTGGTGTTGATTCTGTGATGTTATTCTTCATCTTCCCGATACCACTGCTCAAGTTCCTGCAATTGAGTGCGTCGGGAACGGCGGCGATATTTTTTGGTTTCTAGTTTTGGTTCGTATTGAGTTTGACCTTGCTTGCTTGTTTTTAGCTTCATGGTAGGTTCGGGATCGCCTTGTTGATGTAATTGGGTTTGACGGGCGATCGCTTCTTCTAAAAACTGCAAATAATGTTCATAGCGCTCCCAGTTGCCTTGTACTACACAGCCTGGTTCGTTGCGATGCAAACAATTACTAAAACGACAGCTAGCAATAGCCAGTCTTTCTCGGATCTCGGGAAAATAATTTCCTAACTCTTCGGGAGTACAGTCTAAATCGGGTTGATTAAATCCGGGGGTATCTGCTAGCAAACCGCCTTTTGGTAGCTCGAATAATTCCACGTGGCGGGTAGTGTGGCGACCGCGACCAAGCTTGGCAGAAACTTTTCCCACTCGTAGGTTTAGATTGGGAATGAAGGCGTTGAGCAGGCTGGATTTACCAACTCCGGAGGGTCCTGCTACGACCGTAATTCGCTGCCCCAGAAAACTGGCTAAATAGTCAATATTTATACTTTCACTAACGCTAATAAATATAGGTTTATAACCCCAACTGCTTATACGCTCATTAATTTCTACTTTTTGTTGTTCTGTAATCAAATCACTTTTATTAAAGGATAATACTAAGTGTAAACCCGTAGATTCACCCTTAACTAAAAAGCGGCTGAGTTGGTAGATTTCTAAAGGCGGGTCGGCAACGGCAAATAATAATAAAATTTGGTCTACATTTGCGATCGCCGGTCGGTCCAATTGGTTTTTTCGTGGGAGGACTTGGGCGATCGCACCTCTGGTACCAGCCCAATCTGGTTCCTCTACTATAACGCGATCGCCCACCATTACCTGCTGTCCTATTTTTTTGAGGCGAGTGCGGCGAGTACACAACAAAACTGGGGTTTGGGAAGAGGAAGATAACAAAGGTGAAGATGAATTAACCTGCCTTACCCCTGGTTCTGTTTCCCTTGACAACTTTTGCTGTGCTTCCCAATCCAGTCTTACTTTATAGTAATTAGCCTGTACGGCTAATACGGTACCCACTAACTGCTGATTGCAAGCTCCTAGTGCTTTTACCGTCATCAATCAGTTACAGGGCGACGTACCAACAAAGAAAAATAGTTTGTGCAGTCTGTAATCTGTTCTACTTTATAGCCTGCCATTGTCAAACTATCTGGAACTTGTTCGATTGGTTCACCTGGGTCTAACCAGACTTCCAGTAAACTCCCGGGCTGCATTTGCTGCAAGCGCAGTTTAGCGCGCACAAAATTCATCGGGCAAGGAGTACCCCGCAAATCAAGTTGAGCATCGGGAGTAGAAAGAAAAGATACACTCATCGTTGGTGAAATAAATTACCCAAAAAACCTTCTATACCACCTTTACCAGTACGTTCTCCTCTAATTTTAGCTAGCTTTTCTAATAGTTCTCGTTCTTCAGGCGAGATCTTAGTTGGGATATCGACTAAAACCGTAATCAAATGGTCACCTCGGCTTACCGGGTTACCCAAGCGCGGTACACCACGATTTTCTAGTTTCATCACCGTATTCGGTTGGGTACCGGGTGGAATTAGTAGTTCTACAGGGCCATCAACCGTATTCACCTCCAGGCGGGAGCCGAGGATGGCTTGCAAATAGCTAATTTTAATTTCCGAAAGGATATTGATACCGTCTCGTTGAAATTCCGGATCTTCATTGACAAACAGGTAGACGTACAAGTCTCCAGGAGGGCCTCCTCGTTGACCTGCATCTCCCTCTGATGAAATCCGCAAACGAGTACCGTTATCCACACCTGCAGGAATGGTAATTTTGAGTTTCTTAGTGACTTGATTGGCACCCTTACCATCACAAGCGTCGCATTTATCTTCAATCACTGTACCGACACCGTTGCAAGTCGGACAGGTTGAAACTTGGGTAAAACTACCAAAAGGTGTTCTGGTGACGCGACGGACTTGGCCGGAACCGCCACAGGTAGAGCAACTGCGAGGTCTGGTTCCTGGTTTGGCACCAGAGCCGCCACAAACTTGGCAAGTTTCTAAATGGGAGATGCGAATTTCTTTTTCACCACCAAATACTGCTTCCCGAAAATCTAATTTTAGATCCAGCCGCAGGTCATCGCCTCTAACTGGCCCTGTACGTCGTCTTTGTGCTTGCGTCCCCATTCCACCGGCAAAACCGCTGAAGATGCTTTCAAAGATATCGGCAAAGCCACCCATATCACCGATATCTTGGAATCCTACACCGGCACCTGAGACGCCATCCGGACCAAAACGGTCGTAACGAGCGCGGCTTTCTGGTTCTGAGAGTACCTCATAAGCACGGTTAATTTCCTTAAAACGCTCCTCAGCACCCGGTTCTTTGTTCACGTCTGGGTGATACTTCCGGGCTAAGCGGCGATAGGCTTGTTTGATTTCTTCTTTATCGGCGTCACGAGAGACACCCAGAATTTCGTAGTAGTCGCGGGCCATACAGCAAAGGTGAAAGTTAAAAGGTAGAAAGCGGCTATGCAGGAATAACTTTGCGCCCGACGCCAGTCACCTTTTGTGATTTTAAAACATTTTCACCAGTCTTTCCGAGGGAAAACCTACTCGGGATGCTGGTTTTGGAGGTGCTGACCCCTGGGGCTGTTAAAGATTGCTTGTTGACTGTTTTGCCGTGGATGGATAATGGTCCACAACAAACTAAGGGTCGGACAAAAGAGAATTCAGGCAGGCAGAAGGCAACAGTTAAATTTTATTAATAATTAATTTTACCTTTTACCTTTTACAAAAATCACCAGCAACCTAGCGACAGCAGCTGCTTTTTTTCGCCCGGTGGTGCGTTACTAACTTTGGTGTTGGAGCTAGCAAAGCCGAGTTGCACTCCAGGTAAGTTTTCCATCAGGATAACGACCACCATCAATCAAAGACGATAAAAGCTCTGGCTGAGCGCTGTCTCTTTTACAATTGTGCTACGCAGCACGGAAAAACTCTCCATCTTCCATGGAGGAGCTAGCCGCACTTCTAGGTGTGGAAAACCCCCCACAAGGGGTGGAAGCATGTTTTTGCCTGCAACTAATTTAGCTGCATTTTTTCACTCCTGGCAAGGCAAAAATAAGGTTGAAACTTACTGAAGGGGAAATTTTTTGTTTGTTGGTTGTTTCAACCTTTTCATCCTGCTTTAGATTAAGCTGGGGACGGAATATTTACTTTTGTATTTGGTCAGAAGATGGCTACTGGTTTGGGAACACGTGCAACTCTAGTCTATTGCTTCGTAATCGGCCTGTAGCGTATTTTCTTGTTCGAAATCAAAATTAAATTGGGGTGCGAGCGTTCCGTTTGATGGGTCGACCACTTCCGTGACAAAAGAACCATCCGCAGAAGAACTTTCCTCTGTATGGCTGACACGGTTGTAAACCTCAGCACCTATGGTAAACAAAGCTTGCTGAAATTCGTCTAGATGTTGTTTGAGTTCTGTTAGGGAAGTATTGGGGTTAGCGATTGCAGCTTGCAACCGGGCGAGTTTTTCATCTGTGATGGCTTTGATCTGCTCGCTAATCAGATTGCGGTTATTTTTTAGTGTCGATTCGTAACTGTGGAATAAATTATCCGCTTGATTTTTCAGAGCCACCAGTTCCATGCGTCTTCTGTCTTCTTCAGCATACATTTCTGCTTCTTGACGCATTCTTTCGACTTCAGCAGCACTTAAGCCACCGGTGTTGGTAATGCGGATGGTTTGCTCTCTACCCGTACCTTTGTCTTGGGCTGAAACCTTGAGGATACCGTTGACGTCAATTTCGAAGGTAACTTCAATTTGGGGTACACCCCGCGGCGCTGGAGGAATTCCTGTGAGTAGAAACTTGCCCAAACTTTTGTTATCTCGCGCCATCGCTCGTTCACCTTGGAGAACGTGAATTTCTACTGAAATTTGTCCATCAACGGCGGTAGAAAAAATTTGGGATTTACTAGTGGGTATGGTGGTGTTGCGTTCAATAATTTTGGTGAAAACTTCTCCTAAAGTTTCTATTCCCAGTGATAGGGGCGTAACGTCTAGCAACAGAAGATTATCAACTTCGCCGCCCAGTACTCCAGCTTGAATCGCAGCTCCTAGAGCTACTGCTTCGTCTGGATTAACAGAGCGATCGGGGGTTTTACCGTGAAAAAATTTTATTAGGGCGTTTTGAACCGCGGGAATACGTGTAGAACCACCAACCAAAATAATGCGATCGATATCTTGTGGTTTGAGATCTGCATCTTTGAGGGCCTGGACCATTGGTTCGATGGTCGCTTCGATTAAATGACTTGTCAGTTCTTCAAATTTGGCACGGCTGAGTTCCATCTCTAAGTGTTTCGGTCCTGCTTCGTTGGCGGTAATAAACGGCAAGTTAATGGAAGTACTCAGCATGGTAGATAGTTCAATCTTTGCTTTTTCTGCAGCTTCCCGCAAGCGTTGTAAAGCCATTTTGTCCGCAGCTAGATCGATTTTTTCTTCTTGCCAAAAGCTGTCTATCATCCAGCGAACAATGGTGTTATCAAAATCATCTCCTCCTAGATGATTGTTACCGCTTGTGGCTTTTACCTCAAACACTCCATCTCCTAATTGCAGGATGGAAACATCGAAAGTACCTCCTCCCAGGTCGAATACCAAAATTGTCTGTTCTTGGTCTTGTTTGTCCAAGCCAAAGGCTAAAGCTGCAGCTGTTGGTTCGTTAATAATCCGCAGAACTTCTAGTCCAGCAATGGTACCAGCGTCTTTAGTTGCTTGTCTTTGAGCGTCTGTAAAATAGGCAGGTACGGTGATCACTGCTTGAGTGACTGGTTCTCCCAGAAAGTTTTCTGCATCTTGTTTTAGTTTTTGCAGAATCATGGCGGAGATTTCTTGGGGTGTGTAGTTGCGCCCGCGAATTTGCACGTCAACAGTGTCGTCGCGTCCTCTTACACACTTATAGGGTACGCGATCGCGTTCTGCTTGTGTTTCGTCCCAACGACGACCGATGAATCGTTTAATGCTGTGGACCGTATTTTCCGCGTTAGTTACTGCTTGACGCTTTGCCAAGGAGCCGACCAAGCGTTCGCCGCTCTTGCCAAAACCTACAATACTAGGAGTGGTTCGTCCGCCTTCGGAGTTAGCGATGACGATTGGTTGACCACCTTCCAAAATTGCTACGCAGCTGTTGGTAGTGCCTAAGTCGATCCCAATAACTTTTCCCATGTGAATCGATATTTTTACTGAATAGTTGCTCCTTGAAGTTTTGACTGCTTCCGGAGGACAGCTAGCAGTAATTAGGTGGAATTTTATTTCCTGAAACTGTCTCTCCGGTAGCTAGTGCTCCTTTTGAGTGGGAATGACTGTCAAACTTCGAATTTGCGATTTCGCGGACTACCTTTTGTGCGTTTTTGGATGCGATGCTGGCCTGAATTTTGCAGGCAGTTTTGGTCAGCTACAGACTAGCAGTGACAGCTTAACTGTTTGCTGAACTGGACTGATTTTCCTCTGGAGTTGGTGTATCCTCCTTTGGAGCAGCCACTTTTACCATTGCATGGCGCAGCACGCGATCGCCCAAGTAATATCCGCGTACTAACTCTTCTAACACTGTTCCTTCAGGATGTTCATCCGTAGGTTCCCGCATTACTGCTTCGTGTAGATTGGGATCGAATGCTTGACCTTCCGGACGCATGGGCGATACACCCAAGCGCTTGAGACACTCTACCAGTAATTTATAAACACCTTGATAACTTTTATGAATTCCCATCTCGCCATCATTTTGAGGTTTGATTTGCGAGCGTGCCCGTTCAAAATTATCGACTACTGGCAGTAACTCCGTAATCGTGTTTCGCTTTACCTGTGCTTCAAGGTCTTCTTTTTCTTTCAATACGCGTTTGCGGTAATTCTCGAAATCTGCCGCTAGCCGCATGTATTGATTGTTACGTTCTTCTAGTTGGGCTTTGAGAGACTCAATTTGTTGGTTTAATTGTTCTAAAGTGGTTGTGTCAATTGTAGTCGTGTCAGTGGCAGCAACCCCATTATCTTGATTGGGCGTCACGACCTCTTCGGAAACGTTGGCTGCTGTCTGTGTTACTTCGCTGCTAGGTTCGTTGACGTTAGTTGGAGATGGGGATTCACTATTCATCGCTTGCTTGACCTCTGTTGCTTCACCAAGTGGCTGACTGGTGGTGTTGAAATTTTTATCTTCGTCCATCATTATGTACTCGATCCAGATGTTTGACACAGCAGTTTTCAGGCTTATTGCCGCCGTTGAATTTATGGAGCAAAAAGCAGTCAGGTATTCTGCTGCTTAATGCTAAGGGCAAACAACAAGCAAGTTTTGTTGCTGACATTTTTCTGGAAGTGATGTCACCGTCCTCTATTGTGACAAATGCTGAGCACAAGCGTGCACGATAGCAGGAGATTGGGGACTAAGCGCTGCTGGGGAAGGATTGGTGCCAAATTCTCTATTTTTGAGACCACAAGCGAGCGATCGCCCGCACTTTTTGAGCCTGCAATGCATCTTCCACCTCAACCCTGGCTTTTTGCTTACAAAAAACTGCAAGCAAATCAAAAAATTTTGACTTGATTTTACCAATTACAAATGTAAATTCTCGTTTCCAGCTTGGGAATACTTTAATCAAAGGTTTCCGCGACAGTAGCTAATTTATGACTTATTCGTCACCACAACGGCGCAGTACCGCTCTCACTACTAGAACAGAGTTTTCACCCTTTGGCAATAAGCTTGTGCAATCTGGCTTTGTTAGTAGCGAACAGATGAAACAGGCGCTAACGGAAAGTCGTAAGTCTGGTAGACCGTTAACGGAAGTACTCGAATCTATATCAGGGCGACAACTATCACCTGATTTGCTCAGACAGTACAAAAAACAGCAATTATTCGAGCTCAAAATCCTTTATGGCGTCGAATCGCTAGATCCAGAAGTTAGTCCTGTAGGTAATACGGCTGTAGCCAATCTCATTGAAACTTTAATTCCCATAGATATCTGTCGCCGTCATCGCCTTATACCGCTAGCAAAAAATGAAGACCAAAACCCGCCCTTTGTTTTGGTGGCAATGGTAGATCCTGATAATCTAGAGGCTTGCGACGATCTCAATCGCATTTTGCGTCCGCAGGGTTTGGCTTTGCAACGCATGGTCATTACCCAGGAAGACTACCAGCAGCTAATTAATCAGTATCTGGATGATTTAGCAGTTCGGCAAAAAGCACTAGAACAAGAAAAATACACAGACATCAATCAAGATTTAGAAAATCTGGAAAATCTCAACCTCAACACAGACGACGCTCCTGACGATGCTGAAACCGATCTGGGAGCAGCAATGAAAGGTGCTGAAGATGCGCCTGTGATTAATCTGGTCAACCGCATCTTGGCTAAAGCACTGCACGAGAAGGTTTCTGACATCCACGTTGAGCCTCAAGAAGAAAGCCTGCGCATTCGCTTTCGCAAAGATGGGGTATTGCGCGAAGCTTTCGATCCTCTACCGAAAAAAATTATTCCTGCAGTCACGGCTCGCTTCAAAATTATTTCTAACCTGGATATTTCCGAACGGCGCCTGCCCCAAGACGGGCGTATCCGACGGTTGTTTGAGGGACGCAAGGTAGATTTCCGGGTCAACACTTTACCCAGTCGCTACGGAGAAAAGGTTTGTCTGCGCATTTTAGATAATTCTACAACCCAACTGGGCTTGGATAAGCTAATTACGGACCCGGAGACTTTGCAGATTGTCAAAGATATGGTCAGTCGCCCCTTTGGCCTGATCTTGGTTACAGGACCAACAGGATCTGGTAAAACAACTTCTCTGTATTCGGCGCTGGCGGAAAAAAATCACCCTGGAATTAATATCAGTACTGTTGAGGACCCCATTGAATATAGTTTGCCAGGAATTACTCAAGTTCAGGTAATTCGGGAAAAAGGACTAGATTTTGCCACAGCTTTGCGGGCTTTTTTGCGGCAAGATCCGGATGTAATTCTGGTGGGTGAAACGCGGGATAAAGAAACTGCAAAAACAGCAATTGAAGCTGCGTTGACCGGTCACTTAGTATTAACTACTTTACATACCAACGATGCTCCTGGGGCGATCGCTCGTTTGGGAGAAATGGGTATAGAACCTTTTATGATCTCCAGCTCCCTTATCGGCGTACTTGCACAGCGCTTGGTACGGCGCGTGTGTCCTGATTGTCGCATTCCCTATACTCCCAGTGTCGAAGAATTGGCACGCTACGGTTTGTCAGCTTCCCAAGAAGTGGGAGTAACTTTCTACAAAGCTAATACCCTAACAGGAGAAGAACTCCAACAAGCCAAGGCAAAGGGCAATCTTTGTTCTACCTGTAACGGTATTGGCTACAAAGGACGTTGTGGCGTTTATGAGGTTATGCGTATTACTGAAAGACTGCAAACCCTCATTAACGAAGGAGCACCAACAGAACGTATCAAAGAGGTAGCAGTAGAAGAAGGAATGAAAACCCTACTGGCCTACAGCTTGGATTTAGTACGGCAAGGTTTAACCACTCTCGAAGAAGTAGAACGGGTGACTTTCACCGATACAGGTCTGGAAGCTGAACTGAAAGCTAAACGCAAAACAAGCCTTACCTGTCGGACTTGTAATGCTGGATTGCAACCAGAATGGATGGATTGTCCTTACTGTCTAACACCTCGATTTCAAGATTAGTCAAAAGTAAGTAGTTAGTGGCTAGTAGCAATTCGCAAAAGGAGCATAACTATGGAAATGATGATCGAAGATTTGATGGAGCAAATGATTGAAATGGGAGGCTCAGATATGCACTTATCTGCTGGTTTACCTCCCTATTTTCGCATCAGTGGTAAACTCACTCCTATCGGTGAAGAACCCTTATCTGCCGATCAATGCCAAAGATTAATTTTCAGCATGTTAAATAACTCCCAAAGAAAAACACTAGAACAAAACTGGGAGTTGGACTGCTCCTATGGCGTTAAGGGATTAGCTCGTTTTCGGGTCAATGTCTACAAAGAACGCGGTACTTACGCAGCTTGCTTGCGGGCGTTAAGTTCTAAAATTCCCAGCTTTGAAAAATTAGGTCTACCTGATGTGGTCAGAGAAATGGCAGACAAGCCCAGAGGGTTGATTTTAGTTACAGGACCCACTGGCTCCGGTAAAACAACTACTCTAGCAGCGATCATTGATTTAATTAACCGCACGCGAGCAGAACACATTTTAACTATAGAAGACCCTATTGAGTTTGTTTACGAACCAATTAAAAGCCTCATACATCAACGACAGTTGAATGAAGATACCAAGAGTTTTGCCAATGCTTTAAGAGCTGCTTTGCGGGAAGATCCAGACATTATCCTGATTGGGGAAATGCGAGATTTAGAAACTATTTCGCTGGCAATTTCTGCTGCTGAAACTGGGCATTTAGTATTTGGAACTTTGCATACTAGTTCCGCAGCCCAGACTGTTGACAGAATGATTGACGTTTTTCCTGCAGACAGACAAACTCAGATTCGAGTCCAATTATCAAACTCGCTTGTCGCCGTATTTAGTCAAACTTTAGTGCCCAAGAAAAACCCCAAACCAGGTGAATTTGGAAGGGTCATGGCACAGGAAATTATGATAGTTACTCCTGCTATTTCTAACTTAATTCGTGAAGGGAAAACAGCCCAAATTTATTCCTCAATTCAAACAGGTGGTAAATTAGGAATGCAAACTTTGGAAAAAGTTTTAGCTGATTTGTACAAACAAGGAATCATTTCATTTGAAGCCGCTATGGCTAAAACTTCTAAGCCAGATGAATTGCAGCGTTTGATTGGTTCTGCACCACAGTCTGTTAGTGTCCCATCGGGTGTTGGTGCTGCTATCAAAGCACATTAAATTTTGGATAAAAATTACGAAGAAATAACAAAATTTAATCCAAAAATTACATCAAAAAATAGTCCACTAATAGAGTTAGATTCATGCCGACATTCGTTGCTCGTATCCGCGATTCTCAAGGAAAATCTAGAACTGAAACAATAGTTGCAGAAAATTTAGCTCAAGCTCGCACCAATCTGAGACAACAAGGTTTTATTGTCCAAGATTTAAAGACATCTAAAGGATTCGGAAGTCTGGATTTAAAAAAAATTCAGATGTCATTTGTCAAAGTTTCCGTCAAAGATAAAGCTGTTTTTTCCCGTCAATTTGCTGCTTTGGTAAATGCAGGAGTGGCAATAGTCAGAAGCTTGGGTGTATTATCAGAACAATGTACAAACCCGAAACTTAAACAAGCTCTTTTGGAAATTAGTAGCGAAGTCCAAAATGGAGTAAGTCTTTCAGACGCAATGCGCAAACATCCTGATTGTTTTGACGGTTTGTATGTCAGCATGGTACAGGCTGGTGAAGTTGGTGGCGTTTTGGATGAAGTGTTAAATCGCTTATCCAAGTTACTAGAAGATGTTGCTCGCTTGCAAAATCAAATTAAATCAGCAATGGCTTACCCTTTGACTGTGGGTTTTTTAGCGATCGCAATTTTTATCGGTATGACGGTTTTTCTCATTCCCATCTTTGCCAATATTTTTAAAGAATTGGGGACTGAGTTACCAGCTTTAACACAATTCATGCTGACTTGCAGTGAAATTTTGCGAAGTTGGCGGGTTTTAGTTGTCATTGGTGTTGTTATAGCAGCGGGAATTGCATATAAAAAGTACTATCAAACTCGTGTAGGTAAGGAAACTATCGACCGTCTTTCCCTGAAAATGCCTTTATTTGGAGATTTAATCCAAAAATCAGCCGTGGCTCGCTTTAGCCGCACTTTTGGTGCTTTAACTCGTTCGGGTGTTCCAATTTTAACTTCTTTGGAAATTGTGCGAGATACTTCTGGAAATCAAGTTGTTGCCAATGCTATAGAAGCAGCGCGTATAGAAATTCAACAAGGAGGAATGATTAGTCTAGCTCTACAAAAAGAGAAGGTATTTCCTGTAATGGCGATTCAGATGATTAGCATTGGCGAAGAAACAGGAGAAATAGATGCAATGCTGATGAAAATAGCTGATTTCTATGAAGATGAAGTAGAGCAAGCGGTCAAAGCACTAACTAGTGTTTTGGAGCCAATTATGATTGTAGTTTTGGGGGGGATGGTTGGTACGATTTTGTTATCAATGTACTTGCCTATGTTTAAAGTCTTCGAGAAACTCGGCTAAAAGTAAAGATGGAGGCTGAAATTTTTTATATTTCACCTTTACTTTCCTGACACCTTCATCCTTATTTAAGATAATGCCTGTACAAAGATATCATTACGATGCTTGTTTAGCAGAGTATAGTAATAACCTTAGCGCAATCGCTCTTTTAAAGCAGTATCGTCCCTACCTGGAGATAATTCCCAGTCTGCGTCGTCCTGAAGAGAGCATTATCACTATACCACTGCCAATAGTTCGCCTGTGCCAAGACACAAAAAACCCAGCAGAAGCTGTTTGTTTACCTTGTGATTTAGCAATTTTGACTTGCGATCCTGAATGGAAAATCAAAAGCGGAGCTGAAATTATTATTTTTATTCACCGTCCCCATGAAGATTTTTCTCATTTACTGAAACGCTGGCGAAAAACCCAAGTTTGGCTAGACAAAAGCTATGAATGGCTTATGCCTTTCCGCTACAAGCATATTTTGAGTGAGGGAACTAATACAGTATATCCTTTGTTTGTAATTTTCCCAGAAACGCCACAACGCATTCAAAGGGGTTTGGTAGGAGCCAATTTACCATTTGTAATTCTAACTCTAGAATCGATATTTCATGAAGATATAACTAAACAAGAGGAACTACAATCTAAAGATTTTTAGTAGATATAGCAGTCTATATTGTTTAGCTCTAAAAGAGATAAAGCCATATAATATATTAAATTTTTTTAAGTCAAATTAATTATCTTGATGACGAGCTACATGAGTATGTAATTGTTAGCAATATCTTTGTCGTCAACGACTATAAAAAAAGAGAGCAATCCAGGCAGTGATGGAGAAAACTTTAGTACTGGAAAACAGAATTAGAATTACAATTTCAATTCCTGAAAAAGATTTGTAGTCAGAGTTTCAGCCCTGAAATTTCTGGGCACTAAAGTGCCCATTACAAGCTTCCTAAAAAAATTTAAAGGTTTGTAGTCAGGGCTATAGCTCCGAAATTTCTAGGCAATAAAGTGCCCACTACAAGCCTATCTTACAAATCGAGGCATAATTTCAGCAGCTGTAAATATTCCATAAATACCCTGTTGGTGTAATCCCATGCCTGCTTTAAGATAGCCAAAGGCGGGGCCGCATACGTTTGCTGCCATACTAGTTTCATCTCCTAGGATGAAGGTGTGAGTGGAAATTTTACCTTCAAACGTGCGACCTGTAATCTTAACGTTCGTACTGAGAGGTTTTTTGGGATTTCGAGTATCAACGACACCGCCAACCATGACGCGATCGCGCGGACAAATTCCTGCTAATTCCAGCATGATATCGTCAGCATGTTCCATATTTTCTAGGGTCAACACGCCGTTAGTTTTGTCCAGCAGTGCTTCTACTTGTGCATCGCTCATTGCTCTAGCAGTTTCTGTGTTGTAACCAGGGATATGAGCAATGTCTTCGCGGATAGTAGCACGATAAGCTTCCCAGTTGGCAATCCCCACTCCAAATGTAATTTCCACTCGATGAATTTCGCTGTAGCTTTGTGCTGCAAGTGCAGCAGCTGCGGTTAAAAGTCCTGGTGTGGCTCCGCATCCTGTCATGTAGGTAATTCCCGCAGTTTGCATTTGCTCTTTCATTGTCAATAATTGTTCTACTGCGGTTGTACGTTTGATCGCGTCTACCAATACCCCCCGCCAACCAGATTTCATAAATTGCTGGGCTACAGAGGGAATAAAATCATTTGGTAGATTTGGCAATGCGAGAAAAAAACCATCTATTGGATAACCGCTTTCTATTAAATCCTCTATACTACGATTAGTTAAATTGCCAAATCCATCTAGGTATCCTACCGAACCTTGAGATTGGTAAGCAGCTATACATTCTTGAGCATTTAATCCTTGCGGAGAGTAGGCGTAACCTTTTTTGTCTGCCACTGCAACAAGGACCATCTCTTTTTTGGGAGCAAGTACTTTAGCAGCTGCTTGGCCTAATCCGCCAAAGCCTAATACTCCTACGCGTATTTGTTTTGAAGAATCAGTCAAATGCATTAATTGCCCTACATTCATGGTCAATCAGTCTAGTGAGATCGAAGCTACCTGAGCCCAGTGTTAGAGAAACTATTGTGCTGCCGACTTTGTTCGGAATCAAACTTGTTCTCGTACTCAACGATTAATTCTAGCTTGTGGCTGCAGCTTAGATGGGGTACAGTTGAAGCTTACGGTTAATTTTAGAGGATGAATGAAATATTAATGAGGAATATTTGCAATCAATAATTTATTTTCTCCCTCTGACAACGTTTTTTGTTCTATAGGAGCTTTTTATTGTCCAGTCTTTTGCAATGGAAGATGTTGTTGGCCTTTGAGCTTGACTTCTAGATCAGGTTAAGAGAAACTTACATGTAATGGATGTATTGACTAATTAAATTAATAACTTTTGTAAAGTTTCTGAGATATATATTTTGAGAGATGGAACATTAGTTAACAAATGACAATGTTGTAGCTAGGGAAAAATACTGTTCCTGAAGACTACAACTTTAGCTTTTTACTAGAACAGTAAAGTTTGAGCATAGCATTTGCGGTTGGCCAAGAGCATGGAGACATTAGAATTTATCATTTATCCAGATGGTCGGGTACAAGAAAAAGTCACTGGCATTGTAGGTGCTTCCTGTGCTGAAGTCACTGCGGCAATAGAGGCACAGCTGGGACAAGTGCTCAGCCAACAGCCAACCTCAGAATTCTTCGCTGCCAAGGTGCAACAATCTGGAGTGGCGAAGACGCAAAACACTTTCAGCGATTGGTAATTTTGCAAACGTTAAGTTTAGTTTCATCGATTTACAACCACCATGTCACACTTTAGCCAAATCAAAACCCAGATTCGTAACCTTGAATCTTTGCAAAATGCTCTGACTGATTTAGGTATAAACTGGAAGCCAGGGCCTAGAGAAGTACGTGGCTATCAAGGTCAGACCCATTCTGCCGAGGTTGCCATAGAGCAAGACAATGGTTATGACATAGGCTTTAGATGGAATGGCAAAGAATACGAATTAGTAGCTGACTTGCAGTATTGGCAACAAAACTTATCTGTAGAAGGTTTTTTACGCCAGCTAACCCAGCGATATGCTTACCACACAGTAGTCAAAGAATCTGCTCGTGCTGGTTTTCAAATTGCCGAACAACAGCAAAATGAGGATGGTTCGATTCGCCTAGTTGTACAACGCTGGAGTGCGTAATGTCTGAGTTTTCGCCGTCGCTGGAAAAACAACAGGACAGCCGATCCGGTTTAGAGCCGGAGTTAGGGGGCTTTTTGCGATCTACCCCAGATAGATCCGGTTTAGAGCCGGAGTTAGGGGGCATGCTGCGTCAAAAAGGCGTGTATGTCGATGAAGTCACCTGTATTGGTTGCAAGCACTGTGCCTTTGTTGCTCGTAACACTTTTTACATCGAGCCTGATTACGGGCGATCGCGGGTGATGCGCCAAGATGGCGATCCAGAGGAGCTGATTCAAGAAGCAATTGACACTTGTCCGGTCGATTGTATTCACTGGCTAGACTACACGGAGATAAAAAGGTTAGAAGAAGAACGTAAATATCAGGTAATTCCCGTAATTGGATATCCGGTGGAAGCTGCAGTGGCAACAGCACAGCGACGGCGTAAAAGTCTAAAATCAAAACAAAAGAAATCCCGCTATTAAATATAACTTGTGCAAAAACGAACATAATATACACGGCTGGTTTTTCCAGCCTTTTTATTTTTAGATAATTTTTTATTTTCAGAAATTTTATATTTAATATGTAAAAACCATGAAATTATTGTTAAATTACCTTAGCTGGGATGTAATTTATATTTACCTGTCTTAGGATGTTTAATTAATGCTTTAGAAACAAGTCAAATGTCAAATTTTCAGTGATATATTCTGCTAATAAAACTAAGAAATAAAATCAAATTTAAAATAACTAGCTACTTGTAGGTAATGCAGTGTGAAAATTGCCGAAATTATCCTCGAAAAATGTAGATAAATTCTTACCAAGATATTAATTTCATTACCTTTATTTTCCACCTAGTTGAATTATTAAATTAAATCAGTTTTTACTATCACAAAAACTTTCATTCTAGAAGAAGCAAACGATTTATATGACTTCAATGCCAAAAATGCCTTCAGTTGCCATTTGTATTCCCACCTACAATCAAGCTCAATACTTGAGGGAATCCATTAGTAGTGCTTGTTGTCAGACTTATCCCCATGTGGAAGTGTGGGTTTCAGATGATTGCAGTACTGACGAAACACCCCAGGTGATGGAGAAGTTATGTCAGCAATTTCCGCAAGTACATTACTATCGACAGCCCAAGAACTTGGGTATTGCTGGCAACAATACTTGGTTACTGAGCCAGCCAAAAACTGATTTTATCGTGCGTCTGGATTCGGATGATGCTTTAATGCCCGATTATGTGGAAAAACTAGTTTTACTGCTACAAAAATATCCAGAAGCAGGCTATGCTCATACTGCTATTCAACAGATCGACGAATGGGGAAAAAAACATTCCATAGCACGAGTTGTGAGAAAAAAAGAGTTCCAAAACTCAGATGAAGCGCTAATGGCAGCAGTTTCAGGTTATAGAGTAGCAGCAAATATTTTGATGTTCAGGTCTAAAGTGCTTCAGGAATTAAAATATTACGAAAATCGTCCTGAGTATGTGGAAGATTATGACCTATCTGTAAGAATTGCAGATGCTGGTTATGGAAATGTTTATACAGATGAAGTTCTAGCTAAATATCGAATTTGGACTGATGTCAAAAAAACGCGTTCTAAGCGCAAACACTTGCAGTTAAAAGGGTATATTCGGATTTTTGAAGAGAGTTTTTTACCAGCTTTTCAACGGCGAGGCTGGGACACAAAGATATTAGATAAACAAAGACGCAAGCTGGCAATTCTACATTCAGCTTATTGTTTTCTTCCTATTTTTAACCAACAGGAACGGGCTGAACTTGTTGCCTTATTAAAACAACTGGGTGATTCGCCTTTGCTACGACTGCGAATTTTAGCATTGTCTTTGGGTTTTGCTCCTTTTTTTGAGTGGCAACATCAAACAGAGCTAAAGTTAAAAGGTTTTGTTAAAGACTGGTTAAGTAAACTGAAAAATATGTCAACAATCAAAGTAGTAGGGTGAGTTCTTCTGGTTAGTGTTAAGCAAAGAAAAAAGTAATTAGCAGTGCTGCGAGGATGTTCCCAGGTCGGAAAAACTGTTAAAGGTTTTATAAAGGGAAAGGAAAAAGAATATTTTCTTTATCCTTTCCCCTAAAGTTTGGCAAGTACTCCAGAAGCAAGAGCGAACAATTAATCCTTTTCTGCGAAAGTTTGTACCCTACCATCAGGACTGTAAATAGCTCTGATGATTGTAGCTTTTCCGGTTTTGCTGGGAGAAACAAAAGGTTCGCCAATTAAAGGCATACCGGTGCGATCTATATATTCCCTTGCAGCCTTTCCTAAAGGAAAGATACGTTCAATAGTACCGTCCACACCTATAATCAAACTGTACTCGAGGTTTTCTTTTAGGGACTTAGGTGGTTGCCAGCGCTTTCTTAAAAAATCTCTTGCTTGTGCTACCTGTGTTGGGTCAAATATAGTGCTATTGGTAGTGGCAACCTTGGTGGTGCTGCTATTGCGGTTTGTTCTCAATCTCTCAACTAGTTTGGAGGTTTGGTCGGTTGTGAGTGGGGAGTTTGTTGGCAAATTTGTTTGGAACCCAGCAGGATTAGGATAGAAGGGATTGGGTGTAGAAGCAACGGTGGGAGTAGCTGTAACAGTTCTGGGGGATATGGAGGATATGTTAACTGGGGTGGTGGGTGAAGTTGGAGATGATTTTTTACTTGGCGAAGCTGAAGTACTGCTGTAATTTTTAGGGAAATTGCTTGGAATAGTTGGTTGTGAACTGCTGGATGTTGGTGATGAAGTTTTTCTTTGGGAAGTGGGAAGATTTTGTGCTGTTTTTTGGGAAAGGGAATAGGCATTCCCTGAAGAAGATGGGAAAGTTGAAGGAAGGTTAGTTGGATATATTTGGGGAACAGCAGGTACAGTAGAGCCTGGTATTGACAGGCTAGAGCCTAAAGGTAGGGATGGTAGTTGGTCAGTAGGTGTGAGTGCGGGTGTGGGATTCAGAAGTGGTGAAGGTTCTATGGCGACTTTTTCTTGGGCAGGTGGAGATTTCTTGGCTATTTTTTGTTGTTGCCTGTGTTGGTTAGCGTAATGCCAAGTTAGAGGCATCAAACCCACGGCTAATATTAGCACTGCTGCTGCGGGTGCCCAAGCAGGAATGGAAATGGGCGATTTCCTTTGGTTGAGAGCTGGTAGTGCTATGGCATCAGCAGAGTATTCATCTAGAGCTGTTGCTAAATCAAACAGTTGTAGCAGACTGAGGGTAATTACAGGAGTGGATGTTTGGTAACCTAAAGAACCAAGAAATAATTTGTGAGTCAGGTGATTGCTAGGTTTGATGTGTATTTCTGTTGTCGATATTTGAGTACTAAAAGAGTTTAGAGTTTCAGTTGCTGAAGAAGAGGTAAATAGCTGTTGTGATGGTGAGGGTTCTGATGCTTTGCTTGATTCTTCTGAGCCTGAGAAAGTTGTCCAGAATTTCTCCGGAGACATGCGGAGGAATTCCTGTACGTAGTTTGTTACCGCTGTACACAAAGCTTCTAATTGGTTGCGATCGCCTCGAATGACAAGTCTCTGTTCTTGCGGCAATTGCGGATCGTCAAAGCGTAGCTCAAAATGCAGCTGCTTGAGAACAGGTTTTCCTACCCAACGAGATAAAGGTGAGCTTTGCGCCAATACTTCTAGCGTGCAAGTGGGCGGTGTGTACCGACGGATGACAGAATTTGTTAGAGGCATGGCAGGAAATGCAAGCAGGAATTTTTCAAAATTTAGTTGAGCGGTCTATAAGTGCTAGCCAGAGGTGGCGATGTCCACCAGGTCCGCTGTAAAAAAGTAAATCAATAAGTAGTTTTAAAGCCAGGTGAGTAAGTTCATCCGTGGAGATTGCCGATTCTTCCTCCATCCGTTCTTGGTAAGTATTGCAGAAAGCATCGATGTAATCTCCAAGTAAAGCAGCCTGATGAGGTTCGCGGTTGTTTTCCGCCATTTGTTCTAATAAGCCAACAGCACGACGAATCAGATCTTGATGCTGTTTGGCAAGGTAGCAAGTGATGAGAACAAGTGCTCTAGCTTCTTCTACATCTAGCTTTTTTCGCCCTCCTTGGCCTTTACGTAGCGGGTTAGATTGGCGCAGTCGCCATAGCGCTACACGGTCTGGCACTCTTGATTCTAAATTGAGATTGATTGCCGCTGAAAGCATGGCTTCAGAGCCAATGCCGGTTAATGTTTCTAGCGCTAGCAACACCAAGTCCAGTTGAGTTTTGATATTATCCCACTGAACTGAATTTGGCGCTGGGAGCTTAATTAAATCCTCCCACTGGGGAGTTGGAGTGGGTGAATTAGCGGCAGAGTGCATAACTTTTAGCATAGGTGATCGGGCTAGTAGGAGCTATTGCTGTTACCCATTTTGAAACCAGACTTGCACTAATTTAAAGATTGGTTTCCCAAAGCCATTGATATAAATTTAGCCTGCAGTTAAGTTGCTTGCCATGTTTTATATAGCTTTGACAATCGGTATACAGCAGTGGTCTTTGTCTTAACTCTATGATGAAAACCGATTTTGGAAAAAGTACAAGTTTTATTAATGACTTTGCGAACTGCTGACTGCACCAACTGTGTTTTGTATGTTTTTTGCTCAAGTATGAGCTTTTCATCTAAGATAAATCTATCCCTAGATAGATATTTACTTATGTCAATTGTGGTTCGAGACCCTAATAATACTTAAAAGAATACCCAATGAAGTATTTTTCAACAACCAGAAGGAGAAAGTAAGTATTTTTGCACTGGCAGCAGGATCAAAAAGCAAAATTTGTATTATTAGCTACTAGCTTTGGGAATAGAGAGTTGTTTCCAAAACTGTTATTGCCTAGTTATTGTATTCTTTTTTCATGAAAATACGAGTTTTGGGGATGTGACATTTAATTAAGTGTCAGTAGCAAAAGCGATCGCTGTTTTTACTCAAACGAGTAGTCCGGGATTATAAATTAAATATTAAGATTTTACTAAGTATCTTTTTCCCGACGCTGTGATGGGGTGGTTCGGGAAAAGTTGGATTATTAATTTAGTGTTTATTACTGTTAATTTTAGCAATACGGCATTAAAAGCTGAAATTTACCTTTGGTGTTGATTATTTTCTTTTTCTATTGTGAAATGCTTGCTCAATGATTTGAGAAATTGGATTTGTTTGTGTGTACTGAACAAGAAATAATAATTCATTTTTTTCAACTCAATTTTTTCAATTTATGTAAGCAACGGTTACACCAGCACCACCATCAGATTGCTCAGCTGTTTCATAACGGCTAACTTTAGGGTGTTGTTGTAAGAATTCGCGAACACCTTCTCGTAATTTTCCAGTACCGTGTCCATGAATAATCCACAGGGGTCCGGTTGCTTGCGAGATAGCTTTGTCTAGAATCAATTGTGCATCTGCTACTGTGCATCCGCGCAGGTCAATTGTATTTTGGGATGTGCGAATTGCTGGAGTTGTTGCTGCAGCTGTGACGACTTTTTGAGATTCTCCCTTGCTTTTTGGCTGTTTGGGTACTGGTTCAGCTTTTTCTCCCTCTAAAGATTCTATATCTTCGAGTTTGACTATCATTTTCATGATTCCAAAGCGAACGGTTAATTCACCGTTTTCATTAGGAGCGGTCAATACTTCTGCGGTTTGTCCTAACTTGGGAATGCGAATGCGATCGCCTTGTTTGGGAAGGTATCCTTGTTTTTGTTTCCTGGGAGCTTTAGGTATAAATTTTTCAGCTATTTCATTTAATTCCTTACTTGCTTGCTGAGCGTCTTGAGCAGTGGGCGTACCTTGCTGCAGGCGGCGAATTACGTGGGCGATTTCGCTTTTGGCTTGGGCGATCGCCTGCTGTACTGCTATTTCTTGTGCAGTGCGCAGAGTTCGTTCCCTTTCTTGTAATAATGTGGCTTTTTCAGATACTTCTTTGTATAAACGTTCTGTTTGTTGCAGGAGATCTTGTGCTTGTGCTGCTTTTGTTTCTTGCTCGCGGCGTTGTGCTTCCAGACCAGCTATTACCTGGTCAACTTTGTCTGTTGCTTCTCCTTGGTTAGCTTTTGCTGCTTCTACTACTTCTGGTTTTAATCCTAGGCGGCGAGCAATGGCTAGGGCGTTAGAACGTCCGGGGATTCCCCACAGCAAGCGATAGGTAGGCGAAAGTGTAGTTTCATCGAATTCTACAGAAGCATTTTCAAAGCGTTGGTCTTGGTATTTTAGTGCTTTTAATTCACCGAAGTGAGTAGTTGCCATTGTTAGTTGGGCGTGTTCTGCTAGATAGCGCAAAATAGCGATCGCCAAAGCACTTCCTTCGCTGGGGTCAGTACCTGCTCCTACTTCATCAAGGAGTATCAAAGATTGAGGATGGGACGATTCTAGTTGTTGTGTGTCTAAAGCTTCTAAAATGCGGCTAATACGGCGGATATGTCCAGAAAAGGTAGATAAATTTTGTTGTAGCGATTGTTCGTCTCCTATGTCTGCCAATACCTGCTGGAACCAAGGTAATTCTACTGGTTCGCGGGCTGGAACAAATAAACCCACTTTTGCCATTAGTGCTGCCAAACCCAAGGTTTTAAGGGTAACCGTTTTGCCGCCCGTGTTGGGGCCGGTAATTATTACAACTTTAACGTGAGATTTTATAAGTAAATCTACTGGAACAACTGGTTGTCCTTGTTCGTAGTGCTGCTGCCATACTAACAGAGGATGGCGCAGTTGTCTGAGAGTGATGTTTTCGCCTGCTTGACGGTTAATAAAGCGAGGAGGATTGGCTTTTAGCCAGAAACTATAGCGAGCTTTAGCAGTTGCTAAATCCAAACTGGTGGCAACGGCTAATAATTTTTCCAGATCTGATTTGACTTGTGCTACTTGTTCAGTTAGGGCGCGACGGATTAGCTGTTGTTCTGCTTGTTCTTTTTTAAGCAATTGTCGCAGTTGGTTACCCAGCGGAACGATGGAATTTGGTTCTACGTATAGTGTGGCACCGCTTGTGGAGGTATCGTGGACAATGCCGGGAATGGCGTCTTTTTGGGATGCTTTGACGGGAATTACGTAGCGATCGCCTCGTTGGGTAAAGATCTGTTCCTGAACTGCAGTTGCTTTTTCCTGGAGGATATTTTGTAACTTTTGTGTAATCTGGTGGCGTAATCTTCGTAGTTCGGCACGAATTTCAGCGAGTTTTTGGCTGGCGCGATCGGTTACTTGTCCGTGTTCGTCGATACAACGGTGAATGTCTTGCTCTAACTCTGGGTAAGTTCGTAAATCAGCAACTAAATTTGATAAGATTGGCAAATCTGGCTGAGAATCTATGCACCGCCGTAAATTTCTAGTTCCAGCTAAGGTAGTGGCAATGGCAAGCAATTCCTCCCCGGTCAAAATTCCTCGCCTTTGGGCTGTTTCCAAAGCATCGCTAATGTCTTGAATTCCTTCAAATACCAATCCTGGGGACAGGCGACTTTCTAGATCGTAAACTTCTTTGGTTTGTGCTAGCAAATATTCGCTTTCAGCCTGGGAGTTGGGAATGGAAAGGTTACGAGCGGCGATCGCCCCTAACTTGGTAGCTGCAAAGGTTGATAAATGCTGGCAAAGGCGCTGCCATTCGAGTAGTTCTAAAGTTTCAGCTGCAATCAAGGTTTTAATATCAGAGCTTTAATATCTAAATCTAAATCCTCTGAAATTATGGTAACAATACATTTCCTCTCATGACTCATCCTCTAGACAACAACTGAGACAGCTACCTTTGTTGCTCGGTGATGGAAGCAAAACTCATATTTAGTAGCAAATATAACCTTTTCTTCCCCGGCGGTTTTCCAGTAAAATTGCTTAAATTTCACTAGAAGTTCTGGAAGGCTTTCAGCCGCGAGCCAAGAATTTGTTTACAAACAACCGCTGCAAATATTGCCACAATTTGATACCCTAGCTTAAACAGATTTGGGAACATTGTCAGAGTGGAAATTCAAATTGGGCGGGGTAAAGCAGCTCGCAGAGCTTACGGAATAGATGAGATTGCTCTAGTACCCGGTAGAGGTACGCTCGATCCGAGTTTGACAGACACAAAATGGCGCATTGGCACTATTGAACGGGAGATTCCCATTATTGCCAGTGCCATGGATGGTGTTGTAGACGTTCGCATGGCAGTGCTTTTGTCCAAATTGGGGGCGCTGGGCGTGCTGAACTTAGAGGGAATTCAAACTCGCTACGCTAATCCAGGGCCAATTTTAGATCGCATTGCGGCAGTGGGCAAAGACGAATTTGTGCCGCTGATGCAACAGCTTTATGCTGAACCGATCAAACCAGAACTTATAGAACAAAGGATCGCGGAAATTAAAGAGCAAGGTGGTATAGCTGCAGTTAGCGCTACTCCAGCAGGCGCAAGCAAATATGGTGCAGTAGTTGCCAAAGCAAAAGCAGATTTATTTTTTGTTCAAGCTACAGTTGTTTCTACAGCACACCTGTCGCCGGAATCAACTGTACCGTTGGATTTGGGCCAATTTTGTCGGGAAATGCCGATGCCTGTAGTATTGGGTAACTGTGTCACTTACGAAGTGGCCCTTGACTTAATGAAAGCAGGTGCAGCTGCAGTACTAATTGGTATTGGTCCCGGTGCTGCTTGTACTTCCCGGGGTGTTTTGGGCGTGGGTGTACCTCAAGCAACAGCGATCGCTGACTGCGCTGCAGCGCGCGATCTTTTCTATCAAGAAACTGGCAAATACGTTCCAATAATTGCCGACGGGGGTTTGATTACTGGCGGTGACATTTGTAAGTGTATTGCTTGCGGCGCAGATGGAGTCATGATCGGTTCTCCCTTTGCCAAAGCAGCAGAAGCACCCGGACGAGGATTCCATTGGGGTATGGCCACTCCTAGCCCGGTCTTACCGCGAGGAACGCGTATTCGTGTAGGCACCACCGGTACCTTAGAACAAATTCTCATCGGTCCGGCTCAGCTTGATGATGGTACTCACAACCTTCTCGGAGCCTTAAAAACCAGTATGGGTACATTAGGAGCCAAAAATCTTAAGGAAATGCAACAAGTGGAAGTTGTGATCGCTCCTTCCTTACTGACAGAAGGCAAAGTGTATCAAAAAGCGCAGCAATTAGGAATGGGTAAATAGAAAGACCTTAAAACTGGGGACTTGGGTACGGCGCAGGCAAACTATACAATTCCCGATTCCCTGTTTTTCCATTCCGCAATAAATTTTTCCAGACAGAGAAACAATTACTGGAAAAATGGCGTATGTCGCCTACAATAGATATAGCGGAGACGCATGTTTCCGTTCACTCCTCACACCACACTCCGCCCGGACTGCGGTTCGGGCGCTTCCTTGTCTTTGTGAATAAGATAGAAACTATTTACAAATGAATGTGCCTTAATTCTAAGCAGTGCTTTTTGCTATGGTAGAATTTCAGCAAAATCAAACAAATATTATAGGCAAAGGTTTGTAGCCATGTCAGCAGCCGCACAAGTTACCGACTCTACATTCAAGCAGGAAGTATTGGACAGCGAAGTTCCTGTTTTAGTTGACTTTTGGGCTCCCTGGTGCGGTCCTTGCCGGATGGTGGCCCCTGTCGTAGATGAGATCGCCGCTCAGTATGAGGGTAGAGTCAAGGTAGTGAAAGTCAATACGGATGAAAATCCTAACGTTGCCAGCCAGTACGGAATCCGCAGCATTCCCACGTTGATGATCTTCAAAGGTGGGCAAAAAGTTGATATGGTAGTAGGTGCTGTGCCGAAAACTACATTGTCCAATACCTTGGAAAAATACCTTGACCATTAAGGAACTGAAAACTTAAGAAAGAATGCGGTGGTCACTATCAGTTTCCGCAAATCTACCACCGCCAGCAGGTGTAATTTTTCCAGGTAACAATAAAATTGAGTGGGAATTGGAATGGATGACTCATCAAATTTTTTAGGCAGGGATGGACTTTTCGCACGAACGTACAAAAAGTACCTTGAAAAGTTGGCCCGATCACCTTCCCTCATCTCGTCGACATACCTAAAAAGGGCTGACCACCAGTTTTCCCTCTTCGCTGTTAACGCTTTTATTGCCGCAAAATAAAATCTTAACTGCAAGCAAGTGACTGCGCAGAAACTCTTGAGTGCAGTCTAGCTGAGTAAAAACAGGAAAATGAGTGTGTAAACTGGTGCGGTATAGCAATAATAAACGTGGATTTTGCACCCATTTTGCACCCAGCACTTTGGTGATTCCAAATTGCAACCTTAGCAAGACAAATTAAGTCTGCTTGCAAGTCTTGGAAATCCACCAAAGTAGATCCAAATTAGCTTGCTTTTCCTAGACAATTCTACCCTCTTTACAGCAAGCTGCCAGTAAAAAATTTCTCCTGTTTCAGTTTGGTGGAAAGTCTGTTTCTCTCCAAGACTTAAACACAAAACCCGGACCTGAGAAATTTCTCTGTTAAAAAATCTTCTCCTCAAGTTAAGAGCAACCTTTTGGGACGAAAGCGATACAGGTGGTAGCAGTAGCTGCGTTAGGTTAACTCGTCGAAAAAAATCATGACCGCGAAGACCATATTTTGTAGAGATTTTAGCGCTCAATTCATCCACCCCTCCCAACCATCACCAGCATTTGGGTTTGCTAACAACCAAAGATGCTATTTAATGCCAAAATTTGTTATACGAATAATTTTTTACGGCTACAATTGATTGTACCTGCATAAAATTACAGAGGTTTCGTCTCGATTTATTTGTATAAAAAATCAATAACGGTGAATTGGATTGAGGGAATAAAAGCTAACAAACTGAATGTCCGCAAGCTGTAATGGAAGTAATTTATCTACTCCAATTTTTCAGCCCGAGGAAAATTTGGTAATTGTCTATACACTCCGGAAGGAACAAGGAGAAAGGGCTTTATGAAAAAGGTAGAAGGTAGATGGCAGAAATTTTTCCTCCTATGCAACTTGAGCTAAGTTACTTTTTGCGTTGGTAGTACAGAATCAACAAACCCTACCTCAGCAGTCTGTCAAAGTCAGGATCGTTACTGTTGCAAATTCGCTCACAAATATAGGTAAAATATAGTGCCGCTTTGGCTACAGTTCTCATGACCTCATCTGCGTCGTTTGACACATTAGAGTCTATCCAAGCTGAGATCGCTGAATTAATTGAGCGTTTACCAACGTTGAAGCATCGACAATACATCCAGCAAGCATTATTAACGATAGTGCGCTTGGCTGGAAGTGAACTCGATCGCCTGGATTGGAAAATATTATCTGCTGCTTTAGCAGATATGGAGCGGGGTTTTCAGTTGTTTCACAATTACCGCCACGTCCGCAAAGTGACAATCTTTGGTTCGGCTCGTCTATCATCAGAAACCCCAGAATACCAAATGGCAGTTGAATTTGCTCGCTATGTTTCTCAGTTGGGATTCATGGTCATGACTGGTGGGGGTGGTGGAATTATGCAAGCTGGAAACGAAGGTGCTGGACGAGAAAACTCCTTTGGTTTAAATATTCAATTGCCCTTTGAACAGCAAGCAAACCCAATTATCGAGGGCGATCCCAAACTGATTCATTTTAAGTATTTTTTCACCCGCAAATTATTTCTTTTAAAAGAGAGCGATGCTGTTGCGCTTTTTCCTGGCGGTTTTGGCACTCAAGACGAAGCGTTTGAATGCATGACCTTAAGCCAAACGGGTAAATTTGGTCCGGTACCGGTGGTTTTAATCGATCGCCCTGGTGGTGATTACTGGCGGTCTTGGAACGAATACATTACTAAACATTTGGTGCAAAAAGGTTTAGTGAGTCCGGAAGATCCAAGTTTGTATACAGTTACAGACGATTTAGTTGTAGCTTGCAATGCCATTACTCGTTTTTACCAGGTTTATCACTCTAGTCGTTACGTAGGCGATCGCCTGGTGATTCGACTCAAAACAGAATTATCCGATGCAGAAGTTGAAAAACTCAACGCTAACTTCAGTGACATTCTCGTGAAAGGAAAGATTGAAAAAAGTCAAGCCTTACCCCAAGAAGGACAAGATGAAGCCTTGGGACTACCTCGTTTGGTACTTTACTTCAATCAACGCGATTTGGGTCGACTGTATCAAATGATTGCGGAAATTAACAGTATGGGAACTCCTTCTCCAGAGGAAAGGGGACATCCAGAAAGAAAATAAACTGCCAACAACTACTTGCTCCAAGAGGTGGGCCATAAAACCAGCCCACCTTTGTTGTGAGATTCTCCCACACCAAGTCAAAGATGATGGTAGGGGTTGGCCATTATTTAGGTAGTATTTTCAGCAGGCAAAGACACTAAACTGTTGAGAAAATTTTCACGTGGGACTTATAGCCTCCCAAACCTCCCAGGAGTTAACTTAGTATCCAGTTCACCAACAGACGTACGCCAAAGCCAGTGGCTCCGGAGCCATTGTAGCCATTTTCTTTCTCAGTCCAAACCGGACCGGCAATATCAAGATGGGCCCAAGGAGTGTCTTTGACGAACTGTTTTAAAAAAAGAGCAGCGGTAATAGAACCAGCAGCGCGGGGTCCAGTGTTTTTCATATCCGCAATATTAGACTTTAAGCCCTCAAAATATTTTTCTTCCATTGGCATGCGCCAGATTTTTTCGCCTGTGCTTTCAGCGGCTGCTTCTAATTGCTGGGCGAGGGTGTCATCAGGAGTAAACAAACCAGCAATATCATCGCCCAGGGCGATCACGCAAGCACCTGTAAGGGTAGCTAAATCAACGATCGCGTCTACTCCTAACTTTTCAGCAAATACCAAAGCATCTGCCAGGGTCAAACGTCCTTCGGCATCAGTGTTGTTGACTTCAATGGTTTTCCCGTTAGACGCCTTGAGAATATCCCCTGGGTGCATGGCGTGACCGCTGATCATATTTTCTGTCACTGCGGAAATAAAATGAACTTCCACATCTTCTGGCTGCAGTTGGGCGATCGCCTTGGCAGCACCCAAAATTGCTGCAGCGCCACCCATGTCAATTTTCATATTTTCGATTCCGCTTCCTGCCACTTTGATATTTAGTCCGCCAGAATCAAAGGTCAAACCTTTACCGATGACGGCTAGCTTGCGTTTGGGCGTACCTTCTGGTTTGTAGGTGAGGTGAATGAATTTCGGGGGCAAATCCGAACCTTTTGCCACTCCCAAAAAAGCACCCATTCCCAGTTTTTCACAATCTTCTTGTTCTAGAATTTCTACCTGCAGCTTGTGTTCCGAGGCGATCGCCATTGCCGTTTCTGCCATAGTAATTGGTGTTACCTCGTTAGCAGGAGCTGCTACCAGTTGTCTGGCCAGAGTTACTCCGGAAATAATTTGATTGGCGCGATTTACTGCTGCTTCTTGTCCGCCCAACCCCAGCAAATCTATTCTTTCTACTTGGGGACCTTTATCTTCTGGCTCCGACTTAAAGCGATGGTCTTGATACAGTCCTAATTGTACTCCTTCCGCCAGGGCTTGAGCAGTTTGGGCGGGAGCGTGATTCCAAATAGGCAAAAAAATGCCCGCGGTTTTGCATTTTTGCTTTTTAGCCAATCGAGCTGCCGTAGCTGCAGCACGCCGCAAAGTATCTAGTTTTAGAGCTTCTGCTTTACCCAAACCTACTAGCATGACTTTGCGAACTAAACTGTTGTTAGTTGCGATTCTTGTCACTGCACTGCTACCGGTTTTGCCTTTGAATTCCTCCTCGGCGATTAATTCTTTGAGGTTACCAGCAAGCTTTGTATCTAATTCTGCAAGCTCGCCAGTTAAATCTACTGCGTCTTCAAATAATCCTATAGCTAATCCATCCCCTGTCCATTCTGAAATCGGGGTGTTAATCGGCCGAATTTCCATTTTTGCTGTTTCAATATAAAAGTTCTTGTACCAGTATTGCGTATAATTCAGGTTATGAACTTTGGTAGAGCAAACACTCTCAGCACAAAGACAGCAAAAAGGTCGTCAGGAATGACATTATCTGCTTGCCGTTAACTATTGAGTGCTTTCTTCAATGGCATCTAAGTCGATGTCAAACGAAGTCGCGATCGCATCCATCACTTTTCGTTGTGCGGGTGAAATTTCACCTTTGAGTTTTGCGAGCCGATAACACTGAGCTAGCAACGGTACTGCAAAATCACGATCGAGCTGCTCGAGAAGCCTATCTAACGGTTGGGGTGATGCCAGGTTTTGCTCGATCGCTTTTAAAGATTGCGGACTCATGGGTAAAGCTTTTAATTCTGGCAATATTTCTTGCCAATTTTTGTCTGGATAGCTGGCTAAGATTGTGTGAACTAAGATTTGGTCCATGACTGTTTGCATTTGCGTGGCTTTTTTCAGATAGCGATCGCTTTGTTGTTCTAAATCTTGCAGTGTTTCTCTGGAAAACAGTGATTTAGATGCATCTAATTTAGCTTCATAAAATCGACAAGCGGCATATCCCAACGAATACACCATTGTGGCATTCGAGCTAGCACCAATTACCGCACCGGCAAAAGGTACGTTTCGCAGCAAACCCAAACCAGCAGTTCTCAAAAGCCGTCCGCCACCCAACGCCAAGCCAAAAATTGCCAAAACTTCTCCTTTACGGGCTAGATCTTTTAAATCCAATCCATAGGCGGCTGCAATTTGATAAATCATTTCTGATTGCAATTGGGTCGTAGCTGCCAAATCCACAGCCAACAACGCGGCGGCAAATCCTGGTAAAATACTGCTAGCAAAGCCAATTCCGCTAGCTTTGGCAGCTTTTGAGAGCACGATCCGGTGGGCTATTTGATTGGGTGATTCGTTGGGATACCGTTGTTGCAGTTTTTTCACTACTGCTGTGGCTTTTTCTGGATCTACATTGTTGCTGGCACCGATTAGCCAATTGAGGTTTAAAACGCCTGCCAGCTTGCGAATCAGCCAATTTTGCCCGAGATATTCTGTAACTTGTCCGGCGGTAGAGGCTGCTTGCTCGATCAGCTTGTGGGTTTGTTTGATCGTTGCTTCTCCAACTGCGCTTGCTGTCTCGATAACTGCTTTTCCTGCTTCTGCAGCTGTACTGGTAGCTGCAGCACCCACACTGACTGTTGTTCCCACAACATTACCTAGTGTTTGTGTTGCAGGTTCCCATACAGATAGTTGGTCTTGTTCCTCACTTTTAGTCGTGGATTTGATTTGATTGTCCGTCATTTTCACAAGTCTTGGGGAAGTTTTTGATATTTTGGTTGTAGCGAAACTATCTGGTAGTTGACTTCCTCCCCCAAGGATAAGTCAATAATTTCAAATCAAGTGTTTTCCTGATATTTGACTAACTTTTTCCCCGCCATAAGTAACAAATGCTAGTGTAGCGCGATTTAACTTTTGAGTTCTACTTCATCGACTTTTGGGACACTAGTTTCTAAAAAATTTTGTTGTTTCATAATTTCATACAGGTTGATATCTGTTTCTAGCAAGCAAGCGTGGCCGCTTTCTGGCAAAATTACTATTTTGGAATTGGGTAAAATCTTGGCTAATCGTTGTGCTTCCGCCAGGGAAGGTAAAAGCCTGTCCATGGCGCTAGCAAGGAGCAAAACAGGTTGAGCAAGCTTGTGCAATTGCTCTTGTTCCACGTGAAATTCTTTAATTAGAGATAATCGCCAGCAAACTGTTTCTGCTGGTATGGAACGTATGGTTCTGAGAAGTTCTTGGCGATCGCTCCTGGAAATGCGTGATAAAGCTGTTAAAAATGGCAGCAATCCCACTACGCCAAAATCAAAAACACACGGTGGTACCAAGCTAGTAAATTGGGAGGCCCATTCGTACAGCGGGCGAAGATGAAAGCTAGAAGCAGGATTGATGAGAATAATTCGTTTAAATAACTGCGGTGCAGCTACGGCTACTTTTTGAGCCAAGCAACCCCCAAAAGATTCGCCACACAGGTAAACTGCACGTTGGGAACTTTTTTCGAGTTCGGCGTGAATTAAGTTTAATACGTTGTGAGTTAGTACGTCCCAGGTACTTCTGTCCTCGCGGGGAATTGCCAGACAGCGAACGTCAAAACCAGCTTCTAATCCTGCTGTTTGAGTTCGTAACAGTTGACCGGTTCCATCCATCCCGGGTAAATATACAAACAGCGGATAATTTGGCTGCAAGCGTCTCGGGGTAAGGAAACATGGCTTCAGTTCTACTTTTGGGATAGACATTTTAATTTGGTCATTAGTGATTCGTTATTAGTTTTTAGTCAAAAAGGTTTTGACTGGGAACTACTAACTACTGTTGACTGGAAACTGTTTAATAGCATCCTTGGCGTAGCAAATTGGTAATTTCGCAATAACAATGTTCTGTTAGTTCAGCTACAACAGTTTTGGCTTGTTTTCCCTGGTATTTTTGTTGGTGTTGGGGTCTGATCCAAAAGGGACGACCGATCAGCACAGCCACGCGATTGTAGATAACCAGAGGGTGCCAACCAGGTTGAGCAAATAAAGGTTCGCTGGGATCGAAAAAACTTAATATCTTTAAAGGTATAGCATATGTGTTCATTTCCTCTAAAGAGGCGATCGCCACCGGTAAAACTGCTAAATCCTGCACTGCTGCTCGTAACGCCAAATGGGCAAAACCTCGCTGAAACTCTCCTACTTGCTGGGGTGGAGTCAATTTCACCATCGGTGGTGCGCCTTCGGGGAAAACACCCACTACTTGCTTTAATTGCAACAGCTTTTGTGCTTGCTGAAAAAAGCTTTGCTGGCGTTTTCGATCTGCTTCTAAAGGAAAGCATCCCAAGGCCGTAATGATTTCTCGCATGACTGGGACTTGACTCATGTAGTGATGGCAAGCAAAGCGAATCGGACTAGACAGCGCTGCCATCAAAACTGGTGCATCCATGAAGCTGCGATGATTGCTCACCACTAACACGCTGGCATCTCGGGGAATTCTATCCTCATAGTAGCGAAACATTTTCGTTGAGAGTGCCGACAACAACCAGCGAGAAATATCTAAGGAACTACTTGCACTCATATCTCTTCTGCAACAATTTTCCGCAAGTATAAATTTTCTTCTGAATTGAATTTTACATTTCTTTACTTTTTCCGAAACTGCCTGAAGATAGAAATATCTTTGTTCACGCCAAGACAGGAATGTATTTTTGTTATCAAAATCAGTTTCATCAACAAATTTTCTTAAGTATTAATAGTGGCAATTTTATATGTTTTTAGTAAAAAAAATTAAGTAAATTTCTATCTAATAAAAAACTAATTTTCCCTGGCAGAAATTTGCTAATATTATAGTATTGCTTGAAAATATAGCATTTGTGTAGTATAATGGCGTGGTTTTGCCTAAACAATCTAAAATATAGAAAACAATTTTAATCTAATTTATTTTATTATTTTGCATGAATCTAGTGAAGAGAACAAAAAATACATTTGCACTTACAACACCTCTATACTACGTAAACGATTTGCCCCACATTGGCAGTGCATACACAACGATCGCCGCAGATGTGGTGGCGCGCTTCCAAAGACTTTTAGGACACTCAGTGTTGCTGGTAACAGGTACAGATGAGCACGGACAAAAAATTCAAAGAACAGCCGAAGACAAAGGATTATCCCCAAAAAATTTTTGCGATCGCATGTCCGCCAGCTTTGTTTCTCTGTGGCAGTTGTTAAATATCAAGTACGATCGCTTTATTCGTACCACCGATCCCCGACACGAAGCACTCGTCAAGGAGTTTTTCCTGCGAGTTTGGTCTGGCGGTGACATTTATTTGGGACAACAAAAAGGCTGGTATTGTGTTTCCTGCGAAGAATTCAAAGAAGAACGGGAATTACTAGAAGGATACCGTTGCCCGATCCATACCAACAAGCAGGCAGAATGGCGAGACGAGCAGAATTATTTCTTCCGCCTGTCTAAATACCAAAGTCAATTAGAGGAGTTATACCAATCCAGACCAGATTTTATCCAGCCAGAAAGCCGTCGCAACGAAGTTGTGAACTTTGTCAAACAGGGACTGCAGGATTTCTCTATTTCGCGGCTCAACGTGGACTGGGGTTTTCCAGTACCAACGGATCCCCATCACACGCTGTATGTCTGGTTTGATGCTCTGTTAGGATACGTCACAGCCTTGCTAGAGCCAGATGCACAACCAACTTTAGAAAATGCTCTTTCCCGCTGGTGGCCGGTAAATTTGCACCTGATTGGTAAGGATATCTTGCGCTTTCATGCAATTTACTGGCCAGCAATGCTTATGTCAGCGGGGTTACCCGTACCGGAAAGAATATTTGGACACGGCTTTTTAACTAAAGACGGTCAGAAAATGGGTAAAAGCTTGGGTAACACTCTCGACCCGGTAGCACTGACTGCAAACTATGGTGCAGACGCCGTTCGTTATTACTTTCTTAAGGAAATCGAATTTGGCAAAGATGGGGATTTTAATGAAGTTAGATTCATAAATGTTTTAAATGCAGATTTGGCAAATGACTTAGGTAATTTGCTTAATCGCACTCTCAATATGGTGAAAAAATACTGTGCTGGCAACATTCCCTCAATTGCAAGTGAAGATATTCCGGAGGATCATCCTTTAAAAATTATTGGTTCTCAGCTAGGAAAACAGGTAGAAATTGCCTATGAGGCCTTGGCTTTCAACCAAGCTTGCGAAGCGGTTCTGAAGCTAGTACAAGCCAGCAATAAATTTATAGATGAACAAGCCCCTTGGTCTTTGTATAAACAAGGACAGCAAAGAGCAACAGAAGAAGTATTGTATGCAGTTTTAGAATCAGTAAGGTTAGCAGCTTATCTTTTATCTCCAGTGATTCCCAATATCAGTAGCGATATTTATCAGCAACTGGGTTTTGGAATCGACTTCAACGAGCAAGCACAAATTGCTAGTGCGGCCCCCTTTGCCATTCATAGTAAATGGGGACTGCTGACTAGCAAACAAACATTAGGTGAACCCCGTCCTGTTTTTAAACGTATTCAAAGCTTGAAATAATTCTCCAGCAATTTTTTTGTATTGGGTGAATTTGTTTGTTTTCCCAGGGCTGATTACATTAGCCCTAAAAAATTAATAAGCTTCTGTAAACTTTTATGATTCTCTCACAAGTATCAATTATTAAATCCATAAAAAATGAGGTATGACAACAATGTTGAATAATTTGGAAAACGACTCGATATTTACGCCGGAGCAAGTGTTAGAAAATCGAGGTCGCGTTGCTATATTTATAGATGGCTCCAATTTATTTTATGCAGCGTTACAATTAGGGATAGAAATTGATTACACCAAGCTTTTGTGTCGACTAACAGGTGGCTCGAGGCTACTGCGTGCCTTTTTTTATACAGGCGTGGACAGAACAAACGAAAAGCAGCAAGGCTTTTTGTTATGGATGCGTCGCAACGGTTATCGAGTCATAGCCAAGGATTTAGTACAATTACCAGACGGCTCTAAAAAGGCAAACTTAGATGTAGAAATTGCGGTTGATATGATGGCTTTGGTAGACTCCTACGACACAGCAGTGCTAGTAAGCGGCGACGGCGACCTAGCGTATGCGGTCAATTCCGTTAGCTACAGAGGAGTGCGGGTGGAAGTGGTGAGTTTGCGTTCTATGACAAGCGACAGTTTGATAAATGTTAGCGATCGCTACATAGATTTAGAAGCAATTAAAGAAGATATCCAGAAAACTCCCCGCCAAGGCTATCCCTACCGACCTATATCAAGTATAAATTTTTTAGAACAACCCACGGATACAGATCCAGGACAGTTCGAAATTTCAGAATGAAACAGTTATGTAACAATAGGGAGAGGTATAAAAATTGCTCGCCAGCTCGGACACTCTCCCACTTGCTGTATCTTTTACCTTTGAGCTTAATGGTAGTTTTTGGGCTAACGGGATGCGGGAATAGCGCTAAGCTTACAAAACCACCTGCGGACACTCCCCAAGCTCAAAACTCCGAGAGTAAATTAACTTTCTTTGAAGTAACTTTAGAACAAGCAGATGATAGAGGACGACCGATTTGGAAAGTCAAGGCTAAACGAGCAAAATATACTAAAGAACAGCAAATCGGTCAAGCAGAAAGTCCCTACGGCGAACTTTACCAAGATGGCCAAATAGTTTACCAAGTACAAGCGCAAAAAGCAGATATCGAACAGGATGGGAAACGATTATTCCTCAAGGGTAATATAGTTGCTACCGATCCTCGCAATGGTACGGTATTGCGAGGTAACGAACTAGAATGGCGCCCCCAGGAAGACTTGTTAATAGTTCGCCATCAAATTAACGGAACACACAAACAATTACAAGCAGTAGCGCAGGAAGCGCGAGTCAAAACTCGTACTCAACGAGTAGATTTTTCTGGAGGAGTGGTAGCTAACTGCATCGAACCACCTTTACAGATGCGTACAGAACATTTAATTTGGCAAATTAAAGATGAAAAATTAATAGGCGATCGCCCTTTACAAATTGATCGCTACAAAAATAATCAAATTAGCGATCGCGGTAGGGGAGATGCAGCTGAAGTCAACTTAAAAACTAAAATTGCTTCTATTACTAAAAATGCTCAAATAGAATTACTAGAACCACCACTGCAAATTAACAGTAACTCTGTAAGTTGGAACTTAAGCACAGAAACCGTAACTACAAACGCTCCCGTACGCCTGTACCATCGTGGCGAAAAGGTAACTGTTACAGCTAATCAAGGCCAATTCAAAATACTCGAAAAAACTGCTTACTTAACGGGTAATGTTAGGGGTGTTGGAGAACACCGCCAAGTCCTCAACTCTCAAACCTTAACATGGTATCTCGAGCGCAAATTAGTGGAAGCCCAAGGAAATGTAATTTATAAACAACTTGACCCGCCAATGACATTTACGGGTGAAAACGCAGTTGGTAATATTGAAACAGAAAATATCGTTGTTAGTGGTGGTAACTCGCGCAATCGGGTGGTAACAGAAATTATTCCCAAAAAAACATTTAACAGCCAGTAGTCCTAAAAATTAACAACTAGTAACGCTACACCGCAGAAGCAGGAAAATTTGGTGGTTAGGATTCCCACTAGCAACTCTTAAAACTAGAACACTGCATAGACTAAAAGCTACGAACATCATGCAGCGTAATTAAAACTACCAGCAGAACATGCAATAAACGCTAAAAGTGACATCAAGTCCTACCACACGTACGAAGTTTTTACCGCAGCTAGGATGAAGAAATTTTGACTGCACAACCGCCATAGCCAATCGCCAAAATCTTAAGTGCTAAGCAAATTTACTTACAACTTTCTACAGCCAGCAATAATTAGCTTCTAGATATAATTTCGTTGCGTTCAACAGCACCCAATTTAGGCAAGGATTCAATAGCAGAGCGAGGGGCGATCTCCGCGGGAATAACGGTGGGAGCTTGTAGTGTTTTACTCAGTTGTTGCAAAAGCTTATCTTGTTGGGCGCGGAAAGTTGATACATAGGGACCGTGGTTAATAATGGCAAACCAAACCAAACCGCGATCGCGTGTAGGCATAACTCCTGCTAGCGAACTAACGGCATTGAGAGTTCCAGTTTTAATAATAGTACCAGCAGGAATGTGTCTGGCATGCAAAGTTCCGCGGTGGTCGAATCCAGAGACGGGGAATAAGTCTGCTAAATTTAATCCCTGGGAAAGCGCTTCCCGTTGAATGGCCATGAACATAGCGCAAATAGCTCGGGGAGAAATGCGATTTTCGACTCCCAACCCCGAACCGTTAATTAACTGAATTTCCGATTCTGGAACCCTAGCAAGTTTGGCAGCGGTAGATTGCACGACCGTGTAGCCTCCTACCGAGTCTGCCAGCATTTGTGCCATATCATTGTTACTAAAAACGTTCATCTCCTTGATTAATCGGTGCAAAGGCAAAGAACGGTGGCGGATGAGCAAAGTTTGTTGAGGACTCGGCTGCGACTGTAGTTTGACGGTACCAGCAATTTTAACTTGGGGTTTGGGCGTACCTTTAGGCATGAGGGAATATTGCCAAGTAATCGCCCGAGACCAACTGGTGTAGTTAAGCGCTTGCTTGAGTGCTTGACCTGCTAGAAGTGGATTTTGTTGGAAATTCATGGCAAAATTACCAGCAATGACCAGGTTACCTTTAACTTGTTTGATACCCATACGGTTGAGAGTATTGCCCAAGGTGATGGCCTCTTCCCAGACAAATAAAGGATCGCCACCACCAGTAATCACTAAATCTCCTTGTAGTACTCCATTTTGCACGGGTCCGGTAGCGCTAACTAAGGTTTCAAATTGATGATCGGCTCCCCAGGTTTTCAAAGCAACTAAAGAAGTGGCAATCTTAGTTAATGATGCAGCGGAAAGAGGACTTGTACCTTGGTAGTTAGCCATTAATATCGGTCCCGACTGAATCCAAATTCCTTGACTTGCAAGCAAATTTGCAGGCATGATTTTTGATGTCACCAGCTGTTGAAGATAGTTCTGGACAACAACTGTTGTTGCTGGATTGTGGTCGGGAGCAACAATTAAACTAGGACTGCTTTGCCATGTTAATAAATCAAGAGGATTGAAAGGTTTGAGGTGTACTCCAGCCATTTCCAGCCACATGGAAACTAAGCCTGAGCCAATTAATTCCAGCATAAGTCACTCCTCATACACGTACAGAGTTCTGCCACTTTCTTTGTTTTTGAGGTACTCAATACTACTCGGCATTGGGTAACCAATCATAACTGTTGATTTTTACACATGAAAGTAAGCTTTCTAACAAAGCTCCAGGATGAAAAGTATCCTTCCAATCCTGTTGGCAGTGCAACGTAGTTTTAACCGCAGATGCTTTTTAAGTATTACACCCGCATTAGGTGTATGAGATTCCAGATTGGCAGTTTAGCAACTAGGGAAGGAACTAAGAAATCTATCCAAACTCGGTAAAAAATTGGGAATTAAGACTACCACGTTAATCGAACTAGTTTTTGCGACGGTGCTTTGCATGTACTGCAAGTTGCTGCACCCTATTTATGTAGGTAGCCGATGTAAAGTGCTATCAATGCACTAAGCTCAAAGCGATCGCTCTAATATCGCTCTAATTTAGAATCGATTTGCCATCAAATGGAATTAAACAAAATTCCTGTATAGTAGATAGTTGCTGCCTGGTGTGGAGTTTGTCGTTCCATTCCAGATGAAAACGGAAATTCCACCTTTATTGTTCGGTTATACGACTTTCAGCAGCACCAAAATACAGATAACCTCGTATTAAGTAGTAAAAAGCCTGCCTGTGTCGCTGTTGCATTAAGGGGTGAAAGCCTGTGTACAAATGGATCTTGCCGAGTCTGAGCGAAGTGTTAACCTATCACCAATCAACTGCGGCTGTTTGTTCACCTGCAAAAGCGCAACAACAGTGGCGTATCAGCTTGGCAGCTGCAGAAAAGCTGCTTTTGAAGACTTTAGCATCGATTTCACCCGATGGCAGGCAAAAAGGACTGGTTTTAGCTGCACCAGCACCGGTATTCAGTCATCCCGAACTAACCCAAAGCTTGCAGTCGATCACTTTTACTGCGCAGCCATTTAATCCTTTGGCGCTAATGCCTTTTGAAATGTCTCAAAAGGAGCAAGTGGCGATCGCCAGCGAAACTTCTGCTGAGGAACTTATTTTACCTTTACTCAAAACAGATCCCCTAGCCAAAGAGCAGTTTTGCCTGATTTTTACAGAACAATTTAGATTAGTACTGGTTTTAGCGGACCAGGAAAATGGTAAAAAAGTATTCTTATTTTCCTTTGAACCGGAAGTTACCCAATTAGCGTGGCGAGCATTGGGGGCGCGGGTGATGCTAAACAACCCCGATTTATTTACCAAGCTAGAAGATTTTGTACAAAAATACTCCTATGCCACGCCAGATTACCGCATTGTGATGCAGTTTAGCCAGTTGTTGCTGGCAGAATTACCCGAAGAACAACAGGCACAAACCCCGGCAGGAGGATACAGCAGCCAGCGCGTGGCAGAAATTTCGTGTCCGGTACTTTTGGCGAAGGAATCTGTGGGCGGCAGTACTGATGCGGCAG